>Ga0316206_1000114_pt1 | contig 161985 bp, 166 predicted proteins | sample 6monthpyrite_MG_FD_204942 | JGI IMG/M metagenome (GOLD analysis project Ga0316206, IMG submission 204942) | Microbial mat bacterial communities from mineral coupon in-situ incubated in ocean water Damariscotta River, Maine, United States -... | ecosystem: Environmental > Aquatic > Marine >... | reverse complement strand
GCGGCCCACGGTCCGGTTCCGGCCGTACCGGCACTCATCCCGGTCGCGACGGTGTCACAAATCCACGCGGCCCACGGTCCGGTTCCGGCCGGTCCGGCACTCATCCCGGTCGCGATGGCACCTATAATCCACGCGGACCGAGATCCGGTCGCGCCGACGTGCGCACCGGTCGTGATCGCGGCTACAATCCACGCGGACCGAGATCCGGATCCAACAGGCCCGGCTCACACGATTACCGTCCTGCCGCACGCCGCGGCAGCAACCGCCATGATCGCCGTCGCTATGAATATGCCCAGCGGCGCCATTCCTTCTACCGCTCCGACCACCGCAATAATATTCACTGGCTCCGCCATCTGAATGTCGGTTGGAGCAGCTCGCCCTATTACGGCCATTACGGTCCATCTTCGCGGTGGCGGTATAATTCTCGTTATTATGACTATGGCTATAATACCCGCCAATTCGCCTATTATGACCAGGCCTGCCGCTATGACCGCAATGGCAATGGCACGGCAGTCGGCGCCATTCTCGGCGCGATCATTGGCGGCGCTGCAGCCGATGGCGACAATGTCGGGGCCGGAATTCTGCTCGGTGCCGGCTTCGGTGCCGTGCTCGGAAGCGCGGTCAGCCAGCTAGATGATTGCGACAAGGTCCAGTATCAGTATGCGATGAATTACGCCTTCGAGAACGGGCAACCCTACTACTGGGGCAATCCCTATTCCGGCGTACGCGGCAGCATCGTGATCCGCGACAGCTATTCCTATAGCAATGCGGAATGCCGCTGGGGCGATGCGGAGATCTACATGCCGGACGGGACGTTCAGCTATGACGAGGTCCGCATGTGCCGCGATGCCTATGGCGACTGGGAAGTCGCACGGCAGCAATAATCAGCCTTCGTGCTGATGAGACAAGGGGCCGGACCGGTGCGGTCCGGCCCTTTTTTTTCTTGCGGCGACAGCCCCCGCGGCACTAGCCTTGCAGGGCGGCCGACATCGTTCATCCTCGGCTCATCGGCGCGGCGATATGGTATCGTTGAAAGTCGGGCCAGAAATGGTCCGCCCACGCCAGGAGATTGACATGAAAATGCTGACAACCGCCCTGCTCGCCGCTTCAGCTTTCGCTGTCGTGACCCCCATGGCATCCGCTCAATCGCAGGATTACCGCAATTGTGAATCCGAACGTCAGGGCCGCCAGGTCGCCGGCGCCCTCATCGGCGGCATTCTCGGCGCAGTGATCGGCAATGAACTCGCCGATGATTCCAATAACCGGCCCAATTACCGCCGCGGCAACCGCCGGCACCACGGCCCGTATCGCGGCCGCAGTTACCGCAATGATCGCGGCAATGCCGAGGAGGTCGGCACGATCGCCGGCGCCGGTGTTGGCGCCCTGATCGGAGCCGGCATTGCCGGCAGCGGCGACCCGTGTGGCAGCAGCCGCAATCGCCAGAGCTTTGGCGATTACGAGGCCTATCCCGGCAAGCCCGGCTATGCCGATAACTCCTACCAGGATCAGGGTTATCGCGGATACCCGACCCAGGGCTATCGCGATGACGGCACAGATTACGGCTATATCGACGGCTCCAATTCGCGCTCGTCGACCCAATTGCTCGGCGGCGCCCAGGCGAGCCAGGATGCGCGCATCTACAATACCGGTGCGCAAGACTGGAATTGTCAGTGGACCTCGACCCGCCGCATGGACGAATACGGCCAGCCGATGGTTGACCAGGTCTATATGTGCCAGGGCAATGATGATATCTGGCGCCCCTACGAGACCTACACCCAGTGATCGCACGCATGTCCTGCGATCAAATCGGGTCGACATTCCGCCGGGCGGCAATTAGGTACTCCTGATTGCCGTCTCCGCCCTTTACCGGACTCTCCATGACATCGCGCACGCAAAAGCCCTCGAGGCCGTCCAGCACGGCTCGCACGTCCTCGACAGCCCGGGCACGTTCCTTCGCACTTTTCACCAGGCCGCCGCGCCCGATTGCGGCCCTGCCGACTTCGAACTGGGGTTTGATCAATGCGATCAAATCGGCCTGGTTCGCAGCCAGGGACATCGGTCTGGGAATTACTTTCAGCAAGGAAATGAAGCTGGCGTCACAGACGATCAGCGATGGTGCCTCGATCAAATCCGCCGCGGTCAATGATCGCGCATCCACCCCCTCCATCGAAACGACCCGGGAATCCCTGCGCAAGCTCGGGTGAAGCTGGCTATGGCCGACATCGACGGCATGAACCCGCACCGCTCCGCGCTCGAGCAGGACCTGGGTAAATCCGCCCGTCGATGATCCGACATCCAGGCAGGTCCGGCCGGCGGGATTAATTCCAAACCGGTCGAGTCCGGCGACAAGTTTGAGCGCCGCCCGCGAAACATAGGGATGGGCCGGACTGGCCAGCACGACCGCGCCCACGGCGATCTTCTGCGAGGCTTTGGTGATGATCACCCCGTCAACGCTGACCATGCCGGCGGCAATCGCCTCCTGCGCCTTGGCGCGGGTCTCGATCAGACCATGCTGGACGAGATAGAGATCGGCGCGCATCACAGCATGACCCTGTAGCGGCATTTTTGCAGGATGCCGTGCTCATACATCACATGATTGACCGGGATGTCGATGGTCTCGACAAGTTGTGCGCCAACTTTCTCGCACACACGATGCGAGGCGCGATTTTCCGGATTGCAGGTGATCCAGGCCTCGACATAACCCAGATCGCGCATCACCTGGAGCGCGAGGCGGCAGGCCGAACTGGCATGGCCACGACCACGAAATGCCGGGTAGACCTCATAACCGATCTGACCGAAATGGCGTTTGAGATCCTCGCTATCGCCCAGCCGGACCCGAACCTCGCCAACGGCCTTCCCTGCTGCCTCGATGGTATATCGCAGGGTCGGGACATAGGTCGGCGCCTGCGGTTCGAGATGGTCGCCGAGCCGGATCACGACCCCGTCGCGGCTCAGCACCTCCGGCGGCATCGCCATACGGTCCATCACGCCCATCCCGTCCTTCGCGGCCTATTCGGCCAGCATCGGGGCGACCACGGATTTGGCAAGGTCCTGATTGCGGCCCAGGGCCTGCAGCGCGGTTGCGGCGATGTGCCGGGCATTGAGACCAGCCGTGTCATACATCTTGAACGGGGCATCATGATCCTGGAACACATCCGGCAGGGTCATGGTGCGAATTTTCAGTCCGCTATCGAGCACGCCACGTTCGGCGAGCAGCTGCAACACGAAGGCACCAAACCCGCCGCGCGCGCCTTCTTCGATCGTCACCAGAACCTCATGTTCACGCGCCAGGCGCAGGATCAGGTCCTCATCTAGCGGTTTGGCAAAGCGGGCATCCGCCACGGTGGTGGAATAGCCCTGGGCGCCAAGCGCGTCTGCCGCCTTGAGCGCTTCTTCCAGCCGGGTGCCCAGTGACAGCAAGGCGATACTCGTGCCTTCACGCACGATCCGGCCCTTGCCGATCGTCAGCGGCTCGATCACGGCCGGCATCTCCAGACCCAGACCATTGCCGCGCGGATAGCGGAAGGCGGACGGGCCGTCATCGATCTGCACCGAGGTCGCGACCATACGCGCCAGTTCGACCTCATCGGCTGCAGCCATCAACACCATGCCCGGCAGGGCGCCGAGATAGCCGACATCGAAGGAGCCGGCATGAGTGGCGCCATCGGCACCGACCAGACCGGCGCGGTCGATGGCGAAACGGACCGGCAAGCCCTGAATTGCGACATCGTGGACGACCTGGTCATAACCGCGTTGCAGAAAGGTGGAATAAATCGCGGCAAAGGGCTTCATTCCGTCGGCTGCCAAACCGGCCGCGAAAGTGACCGCGTGCTGCTCGGCAATGCCGACATCGAAACAGCGATCCGGGAAGCGTTCGGCAAACAAGTCCATGCCGGTTCCTGCGGGCATGGCCGCGGTGATGCCGACAATGCGGTCATCGGTTTCGGCCTCACGGATCAATTGCCGCGCGAAAACCTTGGTATAGGAGGCCGGGCCGCTGGCGGCCTTTTGCTGTTCGCCGGTGATGACATTGAATTTTGCGACCCCATGATATTTGTCGTCGGCGGCCTCGGCAGGGGCATAGCCCTTGCCTTTCTGGGTCACAACATGGATCAGGACCGGGCCGTCATCGCCGTCGCGTATATTGCGCAGCACGGGCACCAGCTGGTCGAGATCATGGCCGTCGATCGGGCCGACATAGCGAAAGCCCATTTCCTCGAACAAAGTCCCGCCCATCGCCATGCCGCGCATGTATTCTTCGGCCTTGCGGGCGGGACCTTCAACGCCGATGGCCTTGGCGACGCCTTTTCCGATCTTGCGCAGGCTGCGATAGCTTTGCGACGAAACCAGGCGGGCGAAATAATGGCTCATCGCGCCGACCGGCGGCGCAATCGACATGTCATTATCATTGAGAATAACGATCAGGCGCTTGTCGAGCCCGCCGGCATTATTCATCGCCTCATAGGCCATGCCGGCCGACATCGAGCCGTCACCGATAACCGCGATCACATTATTGGTTTCGCCCTTCAAATCGCGTGCGACTGCAAAACCCAGCGCGGCGGAAATCGAGGTCGAGGCGTGGGCGGCGCCAAACGCGTCATATTCGCTTTCGGACCGCTTGGTGAAGCCTGACAAGCCCCCGCCCTGACGCAATGTGCGAATCCGGTCGCGGCGGCCGGTGAGGATCTTGTGCGGATAGCATTGGTGCCCGACATCCCAGATCAGAATGTCCTTGGGCGTCTCAAACACGTGGTGCAGGGCCGTCGTCAGCTCGACCACACCCAGCCCGGCACCGAGATGGCCGCCGGTGACCGAGACGGCATTGATCGTCTCGGCGCGCAATTCGTCCGCCACTGCCCTCAGCATGTTCCGGTCAAGATTTTTCAGATCGGCTGGTGCTGCGATACGGTCGAGATTGGGCGTGCTTGTGGTCATGCGATTATCAGCCTTTCAGGAGCGGCGATTGATAACATAATCAACCGCTTCTTTGAGAGTGTCTGCCCGCGCGCCAAACGGTTCGAGATGGTCCTTGGCCTGCGCAGCCAGGTGCTGTGAACGATCCTGCGCGCCCTCAACCCCCAGAATGGTGACAAAGGTGGCTTTTCCTTGACCGGCATCCTTGCCGACCGCTTTTCCTGTATCCGCCGCGCTTCCGGTCGCGTCGAGCAAATCGTCGGTTATCTGATAAGCCAGGCCGAGATCATGGGCAAACCCTTCGAGCGCCCGGCGGACCTGCGGCTCGACATCGCGCAGGATGTAAGCGGTCTCGGCGGCATAGCTGATCAACGCGCCGGTCTTCATCCGGTGCATGCGCGTGACGATCGATATATCGAGCTCCTTGCGCTCGCCGAGAATATCGATCATCTGCCCGCCGACCATGCCATAGGGACCGCAGGCGCGCGACAGGCGTTCGACCAGGCGGGCGCGAACGCTGCCGCGATTATGCGTGTCGGGATGGGCGAGAATCTCGAATGCAACGGCTTGCAAGGCATCGCCGGCCAGAACGGCCGTGGCTTCGTCATAGGCCCGGTGCACGGTGGGGCGACCACGCCGCAAATCATCATCATCCATGCAGGGTAAATCGTCATGGATCAGCGAATAGGCATGAATACATTCCAGCGCCGACGCCACGCGCAACAGCCCGCGCTCATCGGCATTGACCAGCCGGCCGCATTCGATCGCCAGGAAGGGTCGCAAACGCTTGCCCGGCCCGAGGGCGGCATAGCGCATCGCCGAATTGAGCTGGCTTTCCGGCCCTTCGGCGCGCGGCAACAGGGCATCAAGCGCGACGGTAACCCGATCGGCGGCCTCGTTCAGGCGGTGCTCGAAACTCTCCATCACGCTCGCCTGTCCTGTCGCTTCCGGCCTGCGGGTGTCGGCCTGTTGGTTCTGACCCGTCCTGAAAAGCTCATTGCCGGTCTGGCAATCAACCGATCATTCCGGCCTAATGAAGGCGGGATCCGTTCGGCACGTCCTGATCGGGTGTCATCAACACGATCTCTCCCATGCCATCAGAAACGCCAAGAGTCAGCACTTCAGAGCGCATCGGGCCGATTTGACGCGGTGGAAAATTCACCACCGCCAGCACTTGTTTGCCAACCAGGCTCTCAACCGTGTAGTGCGCCGTAATCTGGGCCGATGATTTTTTCTCACCCAGCTCGGCGCCGAAGTCGATCCAGAGCTGGATTGCCGGCCTGCGAGCTTCGGGAAAATCGGCGGCGCGGACGATCGTACCGATTCGGATGTCGAGCTTGAGGAAATCCTCGATCGTGGCGGTCTCGCCGGTCACCGGATCAGTCCAGCCCCGCGGGCTCAAGCGCCGGCTTGCCGTCTTCACCGCGGACGATTTTCTCGACCTTCAGCTCGGCCTCTTTCAGCTTGCCATCGCAATGGGCCCGCAGCGCTGCGCCGCGCTCATAAATGGCGATGGAGCGCTCAAGCTCGACTTCGCCGGATTCCAGCTGCTGCACAATCGTCTCCAGCTGGGCCAGCGCCTGCTCAAAGCTCATTGTCTCGATATCGGCATTGGGTGTGTCGGCCATAACGACTCTCCTGCAAGGTCTGGAACATAGGCAGCCGCCCGCCGGGCGGCAATTGCGCAATTAGCGCGGGCGATATTCATAGCGGCGGAAAGACCAGTAATTATCGCCGCCATCGCGCACGCAATGCCAGCCGAGCGCGCGCATATGCGGTCGCATCATCCGGTTGAACCAGCCATGGGCACACAGCAGGACCGGTCCCGATTGCGCCGCCTCGACCAGAGCGCGCGCCGCCAGGGCGGCCCGCTTGTCTGCATCCTTGCGACTTTCGCGCCCGCGCGAAACGCCCAGCCACCAGGAACACCGTGCAAACACGCCCCAGGTTTTGGCCATGAAACGGCCCGACATCGCCGGCGGCGGCAGTTCGGCTTCGATAAAACAGGGGTCGATCACCAGTTCACGTTCCGGCGCGACAGCCCGTGCCGTCTCGATCGCGCGACGCAAACTGCTGGCGAATATGATCTCGGCGGCAGCGGCAACAGCAATCAGATCGTCCGGCGGTGTCTGGTCGGGGTGAAGACCGGCCGGTTGATAACAGTCATCCCACCAGCTCTCATAACCGCGCCAATCGAGCATGGTTGTGCGATCGGCATCGGGTTTGCCATGCCGGGCAATGGTGATCGGTCCCGGCTTTGCCGGGGAAGGTCGCAATTGAGTTTTGGGCATTGAGTGGCTGACGGGGGCCGAAACATTCAGCCGGCGCGCCCCTTCGCGACCGGACTGACCAGATTTCATGCGTCGGCCAGGGCCTGCACAAAGGCAGCAGCCGAGCGGCCAAGCGCCGGGCAGTCGTATCCGCCCTCCAGCACGGAAACAAGCCGCGAAGACGCAAATTCTGCGGCGAGGCCCGCAAGCTCCGTCGCCGCCCAGGCGAAATCCGCCTCCAGCAAGGCGAGGCCGCCGGCCGGATCGCGTTCATGGGCATCGAAGCCGGCGGAGACGAAGACAAACTCCGGACGGAAGGCCGCGAGGGCCGGCCGGACATCCTTGTCGAAGGCTTCGCGCCAGGCCGCGCCGCCAGTGCCGGCCATCAGCGGTACATTGACGACATTGCCATTGAGCCCGGTCTCAGCAGTGCTGCCGGTTCCGGGATAGAGCGGTGATTGGTGCAGCGAGGCGAAGATTACGCGCGCATCTAGCTCGGCCAGGCATTGCGATCCATTGCCGTGATGCACGTCGATATCGATGATCGCGACGCGCGTCAGACCGTGAGTGTCGAGCGCGTGCAGCGCCGCAATCGCGATGGAATTGAGCAGGCAAAAACCCATCGCCCGGTCCGGTTCGGCATGATGACCCGGCGGACGCGCCAGGCAGAAAGCTGCATCGGCCTCGCCAGCCATGATCCGATCGACGGCATCGATCGCACCGCCGGCCGTCGCAAGGGCCGCATCCCAGGATTCGCGGCAGACCTTGGTGTCCAGATCAAGCGCGACCCATTCTGCGCCGCCCGCCGAGAGGCAGGCCGAGCGGATGCGTTCGAGATAGTCAGCGGTGTGGAACCGTTCGACTGCCGCGATTCCGGCCGGTTTTGCCGGATGCCAGACCGGCGCCGTCAATTCGTTGAGCGCATCACGCACGGCGCTATAGCGGCCCTCATGCTCCGGATGGCCAGGCGGGACGCGATGCATCCGGCTGGCCGGATTGTCGATGACCAGTGTTCTCATGGCGTCAGTCTGCTTTGATATTCACGTTGCCACCAACCCTATTGCCAAAACACCGGATGACACAGACCCGGTGCCAAAGCCTAATGCCCCAGCGATACGTCCATGATTTTCACACCCGGTGGTGCCGGCACATCGTCAGGCACGAAGAAATCGGGCAGGAGCTCAATGCCGGGCACATAGCTGTATTGTTCAAAATCACGCTCGCCCTCGGCATAGAGGAAGCTGTCATCGATCAGGAAATTGCCGGTGAAGCTGGCGGCCGGCTTGTTGAGGACGCGATAGGCCGTCTCGGCGAGAATTTCCGGCTTGCGGCAGGATTTCATCGCTTCGTCATCGGCGAGAATATTGGAGATGGCGGCCGTCGCGACGGCAGTCCGCGGCCAGATCGCATTGGCGGCGATACGGCCCTTGAACTCTTCGCCCCAGCCAAGAATGCACAGGCTCATCTGATATTTGGCGCTGGTATAGGCGACGTGCGGCCCAAACCACATCGGCCGCATGTCGAGCGGTGGCGACAGGGCGATAATGTGCGGATTGTCGGACTTCTCCAGCCAGGGCAGGCATTTCTGCGTCACCATGAAAGTGCCGCGGCCATTGACCTGGTGCATCAGATCATAGCGCTTCATCGGCACATCGACGGTGCCGCGTGGATAGATCGCCGAAGCGTTATTGATCACCGCATCAATGCCGCCGAAACGGGCCGCCGCAGCCGCGACAGCGGCCTCGACCTGGGCTTCGTCACGGATATCGCATTTCACCGCCAGCGCCTTGCCACCGGCCGCCTCAACCGCTTCGGCTGCTGAGTGGATCGTGCCTTCCAGCTTGGCTTGCTCGGTGTCCGACTTGGCGGCGATGACGATATTGGCGCCGTCACGGGCACAGCGCTCGGCGATCGCCAGGCCGATGCCACGGCTGGCGCCGGTGATGAATATCGTCTTGTCCTTGAGGCTCATGGCGCTCTCCTGATCCGGTTTTGTCCGCAGGCAGGTTAGAGCGGTATCACAGCCAGTGCCAGACCCGTCCGGCGGGACAATACAGCCCCGGCTCCGCCCGGCAGCGCGCAAAGGTAAAGGGCACGGTCTCGGCGCGGCCGATGACATGCGACATCGGCACAAAGCCCGGCCCGTCTGCGGCGCGGCTATCGGTCGAGTTGTCACGATTATCGCCCATCAGGAAGACGCGGCCGGCAGGAATAATGACCGGGCCGAACTCATCGAGATATTGGTGGTCATCGCGCTCATAAATGTCATGACTGAAGCCCTCCGGCAGGGTTTCAACATAATTCGCCACTTCGACGACTTCCGGATAACCGTGGTATTGCCGGTAGCTGCGCCGGTCGACCAGCTCGCGCTCGACCTGGTTGCCATTGATGTAGAGCCGCCCCTCACGCACGGCGATCTCATCGCCGGGCAGGCCGATGACGCGCTTGATCAGCGTCAGATTCTGGCGCGTATCGCGCAGCACGACGACATCACCGCGTTCCGGCACGGCCCAACCAATGCGACCGTCCCAGCTGTCGGGAAGCCGGTCGCCCAGCCCCAACGGCAAGGAGTGGCGCGAATAGCCATAGGCCCATTTCGATACCAGGATCCGGTCGCCAACCTCGAGCGTCGGCTGCATGCTTTCTGAAGGAATATAGAAGAAGGCAAAGGCCACCGAGGTCATCGCAAACCACAGGCCCGCAACGCCGGCGAGAAAATTCACGGCATCGCCGGCCTCGCCGAGGCCGCTGCGCGCCCAGCCCGGCAAGCGCCGTGCAATAGCCTCCAGACGGCTCATGTCACAGACCCTGCCAGACACGTCCGCTCGGGCAATGCAGCCCGTCTTCGCGACGGCAGCGGGCGAAGGTGAACAATACCGTCTCGGCTCGGCCCACCACATTGGCCAGCGGCACCAGACCCGGCCCCGGCGAGGCGCGGCTGTCGCGCGAGGCGTCGCGGTTATCACCCATCACGAATACCGTGCCGGGCAGTACGGTCACCGGACCATAATTATCGAGAAGATGGGTATCATCCTGCTCATAAATGGGATGGCTACGATCGAGCGGCAGGGTTTCGGTATAATGGGTGACCGTCTGGACGCGCTGCGTCTGGTGTTCGCGAAAACTGCGGATATCCTCGAGCACGCGCGGCGGCGCTTCACCATTGATGTAAAGACGGCCATCACGCACTTCGATGACATCGCCACCAATGCCGATGACGCGTTTGATCAGATTGCGTGGCGGCGATTGACGCTCATCGCGGAACACAACGACATCGCCGCGCCGTGGCTCGGACCAGGCCAGTCGCGCATTCCAATTGTCCGGCAACAAATAGCCGACACCCAGCGGCAGGGAATGGCGTGAATAACCATAAGCCCATTTCGACACCAGCACCCGGTCGCCGACTTCCAGTGAGGGCTGCATGCTTTCCGACGGAATGTGAAAGGCCGCAAAGCCAAACGTCACCAGGCCGAGCCATACGGCCGCAACCCCGACCAGGAAGCGGCCCGTTTCGACAACTTCATCGGCGGCGCGCCCCGCCAGGCGTTTGACCAAAGGGCTCATTTCAATTTCACCGCGGTTCCGTAAGCGAGAATTTCGGCTGTCCCCTCCATCACCGTCGAGGTGGCGAGACGGAAGGTGATGATGGCATCGGCGCCGAGTTCTTCGCCATGGCGGACCATACGGTCGAGTGCCTGCTCGCGGGTCTCGGAGAGAAGCTTGGTGTATTCAGGTACTTCGCCGCCAACCAGATTTCGCAAACCGGCAACAAAATCGCGCCCGAAAAAGCGCGCCCGAACCACATTGCCGCGCGCCACACCGAGCACGCTGTCGATCTCGCGGCCGGGCACTGTGTCGGACATTGTTACGATCAAACTCATTTCATTTCCCCTTTATCCCGGCGGTCACCGTCGCCATTATCGCCATCGTTGCCGGTCTGCAGATAGAGCAGCGCGATGCCGGCTGCCGGGATCGCGACGACGCCGACCCAGCCGATATTGTAAGGATAGGCCAAGCGCCAGCCGACCGACAGGTCGAGCACCAGCAAGATGAGATAAATCGCCATCCCGCCAACCAGCAAGGCCAGCCCGGCATAATCGCGCAGCCAGATTTGTACAGCCTGAAGCATGCCGTCCTGCATCCTGTATTCGGTCCTGTCTGCCGCATACGCCGAATTCGGGGCGCAACCAAGGCCGCGAAACCCTGTGGCAAGAATTTGCCGAATTGCGTGGCATCGTGGCCGCACCCTGCCCCAGGGCAGCCAATGGCACCATGGGGACGGCTGCGACCCCATTCCCCCTTGGCCCGGCATTACGAAACTGGAAGACTGTTCGCTGAAGGAGTTTGCCGCAATGACCCAGACAATCATCGAACCGAATACCGACCGCGATGCCGATCGCGACGAGCGCCTGATGGCCGGGCTTGGCTATGTGCTGATCCTGCTTGGCAATATTATCGGCGTCACAACGCTGATCGCCGTCATCATCGCCTATGCCCGCAAGGATACGGCGCCTGGTTGGCTGAACTCCCACTATGTATTCCAGATCCGTACCTTCTGGGTCGCGATTTTTGGCATCATCGCCAGCACCGGGCTGATCATGACGCTCATCCTCTCGCCCTTCGGCTTTCTCGGCTTCGGCCTGGTCTGGCTCTGGGTCCTGATCCGCTCCATCATCGGCCTGATCCGTCTGGTCGATGGCCGCGGCAATGCGGATCCGCAGGGTTATTGGGTCTAGGCGCGTTGGAAAGGCGACAGGTCTGAATATCGCGCCGGGACGAGCGCCCGCGATTGCAGCGGGATGGCCGCGCCAATCATGCCTGCTTCCCCATTCGTTGCGAAATTTCGCCGATTAGTCGAACAAGCCTGCGCGGCGCAATTGCGGCGCATAGGTGCGGCTGATCGGGGCCTTGAGCCCACCGGAGAGTTCGGCTTCGCCCGAACCCCGGCTGAAACGGGCACCACACAAGCTCGCCGCCGAGACCCACCAGGAACGATGCAGGCGAAACCCGGCCCGGTTCTCGACCAGCTTCATGGCATCGGCAAAACGGATCAGAACCAGGTCCGATCCGGCGCTGGTGTGGATGCGCACATAATGATCCTCGGCCTGCAACGCCAACAGCTCGGCCTGACGCAGGCTTGCGGGCAGTTTCTCGCCCAGCGCGGCGGGGGGAGATTTATCGGCAAGACTGACCGCCCCGATCTGATCGTTTTCGGCCGAGCCAGTATCGGCCGCCATCGCGACAAGATCCGGTGCCAGCGCCAGCCGCAATAGTCGCAGCAGCGCGATCATCGGCAGGACAATGAAGCCAACATTGATCCAGGCCACTGGAAAGCTGGTCACTTCGGTGACGTCATTTCGGGGTCCAAACAGAGCGCCCTCGAACACGGCAACGATCAGTCCCTGGGGTATTGTTGCCAAAGCCGCGACAACCGCCAGTGATATCCAGCCCCCCTGCAGGGCGGCGGGTGCGTAACGCGCATAGAGTGTCTCGACCAGGATCACGACAACACCGCCGGCCACCATTACGACGCCCCAATAGACGAACCGAAGCCCTCCGGGCGCCTGATCGATCCCATAGACACCGGTCACCGCGAAAAACACCCCAACCGCAAGCATCAAGCCGAGTTCGAACGGCCAAGTCCCGTAGCGCGGCAGATATGACCGATGAGGTTTCATGATCCCAGCCCCTGAAGCGAGGCATGGCCCCGGTCAAAATCGCACGCTTCGCGCTGCGCCAAGCGTGCGGCAGGACAGGTCACGAAATTCTCTGACCACTCCGCGCATACAAGATTGCAAGCCATGAGCCCTGCCGCGAAGTCCCTGACACCTGAGTGTTGATGGAGTTCTAGATGTCTCTTTTTGAAAAGGCCAGCTATTCGGTCCTGGTATTTTTGTGTCTCGCTGTGGCTCTCTATGCGTCGCTCTATTACCTGCCCGCCTCGTGGGTGGAGGTCGAGGGGATGCGGCTGCTGATCAATGGATTTGGGCCGAGACTACTCGCCCTGCATGCCGGCGCGGCATCGATCGCCATCATATTGGGGCCATTTCAATTCCTGCCGGGGCTGCGGCAAGGGCGGCCGCGCGTGCACCACCTGATCGGCCGGCTTTATGTCACGGGCTGCTTTCTCGGTGGGCTGTCGGGCCTGGGCCTGGCGATCGGCACGTCATCCGGCCCCCTCGTCGCTCTCGGCTTCGGGGCAATGGCAATCGCCTGGCTCTACACCACATTTCGCGGCATCCGTGCCGCCATGGCCGGACAGTTTCAGGCCCATCGCCGCTGGATGGTCCGCAGCTTCGCTGTGACACTGGCAGCGGTGAGTCTGCGGATATTCTTGCCCGTCATGCTGATCGCCGGCGTTGAGTTCACGCGCGCCTACCTCGTGATCAGCTTTGCCTGCTGGATTCCAAATCTGTTCCTCGCCGAAATCTGGTTGGCGATGCGGGCCTCGCCACTCGCGGCTGGCCCAGGCCGAGTCGGGAGGGTTGAAGGTCAAAATGTGTGAATGGCACACATGCGGGCGGGCGCGATTGGCCGGGAACGCACCGCGCCGGCCACCATCGAATGCAGAGACTCGAAATGATCGTATTCTATAACGTCACAACCAACGAAAACCCGTTTGTTTTTAAATACTAAGAAATACGTCAAAATCAAGCGCTCTGGTCGCCGGATTTAGTTTGCCTGCTTATAATATACAGACTAAGGTTATTATTGGTAATGACCAATCATAGATCCGTTTAAAACTTGGCATTATTTTCGAAATCACCGACCCATTCGGACTGGTTTTTGACGCACGATTTGGACGTTTGACAAAATGACCCTCAGCGGATTGCTCATCTGGCTGTGCATCGGAGCCATCGCCGGCTGGCTCGCCGGCCTTCTCGTCAAGGGTTTTGGCTTCGGCCTGCTTGGCAATATTGTCGTCGGCATTGTCGGCGCCTTCGTCGGCGGATGGATACTCAGCGTCCTCGGCATCGCAATCATGCAAGGCATTGGCGGCGCGATCGTCGGCGCTACAATTGGTGCTGTCGCCGTGCTGCTACTGCTCAGCCTGGTGCGGCGCGCCTGATCAACGACTGAGCAGACCGTCTCCACACAATCCAGCGGCTCGGCGTGATCCGGCTCGTACGGGTTTCAAGCGCAGCGCTTGAGAGTAACAGGCCGGTCTGCATTTCGTTTCGTGTTACAACAAAAGAGGTGGCGATCACGTCACCATTGGAGACCCCCATGCGTATTTTGGTTCTAATCCTGTTCAGCTGTATTTTCCTGACCTCCTGCCAGACCCTCAAGGGTGCCGGCCAGGACATCCAGGACGCGGGCGAAGCCCTCGATGACGTCATCAACGACGAATAAGCGTTCGGGGCTTCAGTCCGGGAAATTCCCGCCCGGACCGGAGCCCCGCGCCCGTTTTCACAGACCGATGATGCCGCGAACGCTGGACGTGTCGATCTCCGCCGGCGTCTGGTTGATCGCGAGGAAATGCTGCAATGCCTCCAGCGGCAAGGCCCGCGAGAGCACATATCCCTGGGCCCAGTCGCAGCCAAAAATCTTCAACAGCGCCAGCGATGCCTCACACTCGACGCCTTCTGCGGTGAGCTCGAGGCCGAGGGCATGGGCTAGATCTGTCGTCGACTTGACCACCATCCGATCACGTCGCGAGGACGCGATATTCGTCACGAAGGCGCGATCAAGCTTCAATTCCTGGCAGGGCAGTGAGCGCAGATAGGCCAGCGATGACACACCCGTTCCGTAATCATCAATCGCCAGTTTGATGCCGGCATCCCGCCATTTCTTGAGATTGGCGAGGGCCCGCTCGGGGTCGCGCATGGCGGAGGTTTCCGTGATCTCGAAAGAGACCTTGCCATTGCCTCCCAGCGCCGCCTCCAGCGCACGATCGGCGAATTCAGTGTCCGATATGAGCGCGCCGGAAATATTCACCGCCAGGAGCGGATTGAAGCCACCCCGCGCCATATGCTTCTGATCGTTCACCACCCGCTCGATGGTCCACTCGGTAAACTCGCGGATACGTCCGGTTTCCTCAGCCATTTCCACAAAAGCGCTGGGCGGAATGGCGCCGCGCTCCGGGTCAGTCCAGCGCACCAGAGCCTCCGCCGCCGCATAGGTGCCGGTCTTGAGGTGGAGCTTGGGCTGGTAATGCATCTGGATATGGCCGCTGCGCATAGCGGTCTGCATCTGGCTCATCAGGCTGAGGCTGGCAGAGTGGTCACGCACACTGGCCTGATTGAAGATGGCCGAAATTGCGCCAATGGCACGCGCCTGGTCGATCGCCATCACCGCCTGACGGGCACAGGTGTCGCCGGCGGAACCCGGCGCGATCCCACCCGTCATCGTCACATCAACCGCCAATTCCTCCAACTGCAATGGCGTGGCCAGTGCTGCGCGGAGCGAAACGGCGATATTGCGGGCAGCCGCAGGTGAAGTGCCGCGCAGGACCATCCCGACCACGCTGGGCGTCAGCATGCCGATCATATCTGCCTCGATCACCTCGGCCAGGCGAACGGCAATCGCGCGTTTCAGTTCTGCCATGCGGGCATAGCCGAGTGCTTCCAGCAGCGGATCAAACCGATCAAGGCCGAGCGCCAGAATACTGGCGCCAGCCGCCATGTCGGCTGGCATTTTGCGCAGCCGGCGTTTGAGCGCCTGCCGCGAGGGAAGACCGGTTTCGGCATCCTCGAAGACGAGCCGTTCCAGCGCTTTTTGCCGCTGCCGCAATGCCCGGTAATAGAACCCGCCGCCAGTCATCGCGAGTACGCTGATCAGGGCGATGCCCACGGTCATTATCAGGCGCTGGCGCGCCCGCGCATCGGACAGGGCGAGTTGGTGTTCCAGCCCGTCGGTTCGCAGATGTTCGATCTGCAACTCCTGCTCGGCGAAGTCGAACTGGGCACCCAGCAAAGCCGTATTCGCGGAGGCGGCAACTTCGCGTGCCTCGTCGTCGAGACGCTTGAATGCCCGCATATGCTGGACGGCCAGCGACCAGTCTCCATTCGCCTGGTAGATATCGGCAGCGACCTCATGGAATTCCGTGAACGACTGGTTGGAGTCGCGCAACGAGACACCATCAAACGTCCGGCCGATAGAGCGCCGGGCCGCGGCCACATCGCCCTGGGCCAAAGCCACCTGCGCCCGGGCGCCCCAAAGGAAGCGGGCCCATTCCGTCGTGTCCGGGTCGATGAAACTAAAGGCCGTGTCGAGGGACTGGGTCGCGGCGACGACATTGCCCATCTCGGCCTGCAACGATGCCAGATTGTTGAGGACGCGCGCCTGCAGGAGCGGGCTGTCCATTTCGACAGCCAGATCATGGGCGCGGGTCAAATCACGTTCGGCATCACCAAAGCGGCGCATCTCGCGATAGGCATTGCCCAGATTATTGAGGGCCGCGAGCTCGAGCGAGGGATCGTCCTGATAGCGCTCGGTGGCGGCGACATAATAGGAGACGGCGCGTTCGTATTGGTGTGCATCCGTGTAGATGGATGCGATCGACTGCAGCACGATCGACTCGCTGCGCGGCTCCTCAATGGCGACGAACACTTCATAGGCGCTCTGGAAGCTCTGCATGGCCAGCGCGTAATCGCCCATGATCTTGGCGATCCGGCCTCGCGATACCAGGATGTCGGCATAGAGCTTGGTTTGCGGCGGCTCGGTGCCAAGCGCGCCCATCGCCTGTTCGACAACGGGTTGGGCTTCAACGGGCTGCCCCAGGCGTGTCATAGCCTCGGATCGCAGCCATAACACCATTGCGAGGGGCTCACCGCGCTCGCTCTCGGCAAATTCGCCGGCGATCAGGCTTTCGGCTTCGAATGTCAGGTCCAGGGCGGCTTGCGGGTCGCGCATCATCGCGCCCTTCGCCGCGTCAATACGCGCAGAAAAACTTGCCTCGCCCTGCGATCTGTTGGACTCGTCCTGTGCACGTGCCGCAGGCAGAATGCCGCCGCACGCGATGACCAGGCATAAACTGGCGACCAGCGCCTTCCGCATCACCACTCTCCCAGGGCCACACCACCCCACCGCGAACACAAAAATCCGGGTGAATTGCCCTAATCGAGCCGTACGATAGAGAAACAAGGTTAAGGTCTGCCTACACGGCTTTTGTGCGCAACTTCACTCAATGCACCGCACCAACAGAAAAGGCCGCCGGCATACTTGCCGACGGCCTTTCCCTTGGGTCTGTGGACGGGGTTAGAACTCCAGGCGGAACCGGGCACCGGATGCGATACCGAGATCATCGGCGGAACCGGCCTGGCCGGACAGGGAGGCCCGTCCGAAGATATCCAGGCTTGCCGCACCGTCAAACAGCGGCGTGGCATAGAGGAGCTCCGAATAGACCGCTCGTGTACCACCCAGGGCCCAACCATCCGAGACGACGCCGAGGTCGCCGGACTGGCGGTCGGCGACTTCGGTGGCGGCATAGGTGATCGTGCCGTCCTCGAGGTGCAGAGGTTGGATGATGCTGAGGCGCAAGGCATCGGCACCGCCGAACACGCCGGTGCGGGTCATCGTCACCTGATAGGCCGTCGAGATGGCCGCTTCGCTCAGGCTGAGCAGGCTGTCATCAAACGACGTGCTGTGCGTACGGGCCAGCGTTGCCGATGTCGCCAGGGTCAGCGCACCGGGAAGGCGAGCCTCTGTTCCCATGGTGACGGCGTCGGTGCGGGCACCACCCTCGAAGGAGAGCGGACCGGTGCCTTGAGCGCCGAGCAGACCGGTTGCCTCATTCAACCAGGTATAGCTGACATGGACTGACAGGCTGTCGGACAGAGGCTGGTTCAGATCGGCGACGAAGGCGGTGGCCTGGTAATCGGCCATGCCGGTATAGATCGCGGTCTCTTCACCGGTGAACGGGTTGACGAAGTCGTGGGAATCCCGCGTCGAAGTGACACCAACGGAGAGGTTGGTCGCCTCGCCAAGGCGCACGCGCGTCATCATATAGCCCCCGCCCGAGGCAAAGCCGAGCACGGGATTGACGCCGCCGGTTTCGGGACGGTGGTCAGAGAAGAGACCAAAGCCGGTCTGGCTGCTGAGCGCGAGGGCCCCCTCGCCGGTACCGAAGCGCACGCTGCGCCCCTGCACGGGATCAGAGATTTCCGCACCCATCTGGAAGGGCAGATCGCGATTGCTCATGGATTCGCGCGGATCGGCGCTGGAGGCAAAGGCTGTCACCTGCAGCGAACCGCTGCGTGACATGATGCGGGAGTATTCGCCCGTATCATTGAAGGAATTTCTGCCATTGCCAGTCTGGCGGGTACGTTCGGCCAGGTAGATTTCCGTGATGGCCGCTTTCTGCGCTTCCGACAGATCTGCCGAATTCATCAGCTCGTCATAGGAGATGCGGAAATCGCGGAAGGTGTCGCCCAGCGACTCGAAGAGCGAGACTGTCGCATTATCTGCCGCATGCAGTTTCAGGCGGCCTGGAGCGATGCCCAGATCGCGAACCCGCATCTCCTTGCCGCGGGCATCGATCACGAACAGATCTTCCATGTTCAGCGGCGCGAGTGCAGCACCGACATCGAGCATGCCCCAGCCATAGACGGCGTCCACACCTGGATCACCCAGATCGCGGGCAGACCAGAGCAGGACATTGGCCACATCCGGTGCACCGAGCCAATTCCAGCGTCCCTGGACGAGGGCAGCAGCCCCGGTCACCAAAGGCGCGGCAAAGGAGGTGCCCGAGAGGCGGATCACGCCGCCCTCACCGTCAGATGCCAGCAGCAGCTCACCCGGAGCCACCAGAAAGCGGTCCATCAGGCGATAGCCCTCGCCGCAGACACCATTGACCAGCAGGCAGGCGTCACCTGGACGATTTGAGAAGCTCGAGATGCGGCCGACCGGATTGACCGAGCCGACGACCAGGAGATTGCCGACCGAGCCAACAGCGCTCCAGTCGAGATCTGCCGTCTGGGTGATGCCGTCATTGCCGGCGGCGACGACAAACAGTGTGTCGTTGGCATGTGCGGCGACCTGGTGGTCGCTGAGCACATCGGCCCAGTCCTGGTGCAGGGTCCAGCCTGGCATGCCGAGTGACATGTTCAGGATACGAGCCTGATGCTGGACCAGGTTGAGAACACCGTCGCGGACGTCTTCCCAATTGGTGCTGAGGCTCTCGTCGAAAGGATTATAGGTGACCAGCGTGGCACCCTGGGCAACGCCCATGACGCCATGACCGTCGAGCGGTGCCGCAATCAGGCTGGCAACGGCGGCGCCATGATTGAAGTTGAGCCAGTCGCGCTCACCGCCGCTGGTGCGGATATTCATGCCTTCATCACCTTGCAGGCTGAAATCGAGCAGGCCGACGACAACACCCGAGCCGGAACCGACAGACTGGGCCCGAGCCGGGCTCCAATTGATCGCCGGCATCCAGTGATCCACCCGGTCAATGCCGGAATAGCCCATCAGCCCGTCATAGAAGTCGAGGAAGAAGCGCGAGCGATCCTCAGCCGTCACATTGGAGAGGCTCTCCGGATCGCTTGGGTCCATGCCGTATTTCGCCAGCAATGCGCTGAGGAAGGCATCGCTGAAGCTTGCACCATCCTGGGCCGCGACAGCTGCGCCAAACACGCTTTCGGCACGGGCGAACATATCGTTGAGCTGGCTGGCAAGCGTGTTGTAGTCGCCGGCGCTGGCCGTATCGAACGGATCGATATCGCCCCATAACGCATTGATGTCGCCCCAGAAGGGTCCGATATCACCCCAGAAGGGCGAGATGTCGCCCCAGAACGGGTTGATGTCGCCATTGAAAGGATCGATGTCGCCCCAGAAAGGATCGATATCACCCCAGAAGGGAGAGATGTCGCCATGGAAAGGATCAATGTCGCCGCCAAATGGATCGATATCGCCCCAGAAGGGGGAGATGTCGCCCCAGAATGGCGAGATGTCGCCATAGAACGGGTCGATATCGCCGTGGAACGGGTTGATGTCGCCATGGAAGGGATCAATGTCCCCGTGGAAGGGATCGATGTCCCCGTGAAATGGATTGATGTCGCCGTGATACGGAAGGATGAAGCGCCCGCTATCGGTCGCGCCATCATTACCCACATCCTGAGCGAATACTGAAGCGGCGAGCAGCGGCATGGCGGTTGCGGCCATTACCAGCATCGCTGTCGTATTCTTCAAAGTATTTTTCATGTCCCTTACCCTCTCCGGTTTTTCCGGTTTGTCCTGAGAGGATGGTGGGATTGAGCTAAACTTGAGATAAAATTATTGGTTTCGAAATCGTAAACTGGGGCGGTAGTTACCCTTTGATTAATTCATTATATTTCAATAGCATATGAGATTTTTCGGGTTCCAGCCGGCTCGACATTCACCGGTTTGACACGCCCGCAGGACGTTCACCGATAGGGTAGTGATCCAAAACGCGGTCTGCCCGAACCCCTGGCGGCAGGCGGGAAAGCGGGCTCCTGCCCGGACCCGCCAAGCCCTTGCTGCCGACCCTCAATCCAACCCGAATCCGACATCGCTGATCATCTCGACACCCATGGTGACGTCGTCGACCCGGGCATGCGCCAGGGTGAGGACGGCTTCGCAATAGAAGCCGGCCAGGGCGATGCGCTGGGCGGCGAAGACCGGGTCGCCGAGTTTTTCCTTCTGACGGCGGCGTGCAGCGACGGCGCCGATGCAGAGCATCCAGCCGCCAATGACTTCACCAGCCAGGGTAAGGAAAGGTGTCGCGCCGGCGAGGACATCGCCCGGGTCAGCGGTTTGCAGCCATGTGGCAGCTTCGCGCAGGGAATCGAGGCCCTCGTCGAGCCGTTCCGCCAGAGCGGGCAGATCGGGATGGCTTGAGGTGGCACAGGCCTCAATGGTCTGTTCGATATCGGCGAACAATTCGGTGAAGGCGGCGCCGCCCTGCATGTTGAGCTTGCGGCCGGCCAGGTCCATCGCCTGGATCGCATTGGTACCCTCATAGATCGGGGTGATGCGGGCATCGCGCAAATGCTGGGCCGCGCCGGTCTCCTCGATATAGCCCATGCCGCCATGGATCTGGATCCCCAGCGATGCGACTTCAACGCCGATATCGGTCGACCAGGCCTTGGCAATCGGGGTCAGCACTTCCTCGCGGCGCTTGGCGGCGGCGCGTTCATCCGCGTCCTCGGCGAATTCCGACAGATCAGCCGCGACCGCGCAGGCCATGCAGATGGCGCGCGAAGCGGCGATCTTGGATTTCATCATCGCCAGCGAGCGCTGGATATCGGGATGCAGGATAATCGCGTGCGGACCCTTGCCCTTGGCGTCGATCGCCTTGCCCTGTTTGCGGTCCTTGGCGAAAGCGAGCGCCTGTTGATAGGCGCGCTCGGCAATGCCGACGCCCTGGACGCCGACATTGAGCCGGGCCGAATTCATCATCGTGAACATGGCTTTCATCCCGGCATTTTCAGCCCCGATCAGCCAGCCCCTGGCGCCGGCATATTCCATCGTGCAGGTCGGCGAGCCATGAATGCCCAGCTTGTGCTCCAGCCCGATCGCGGTGACGCCATTGCGGCTGCCATCATCGAGAATTTTCGGCACGATGAAGAGCGACAGACCCTTGGTGCCGGCCGGTGAGCCGGGCGTACGTGCCAGAACGAGGTGGAGGATATTGTCGGCGCAATCATGCTCGCCCCAGGTGATGAATATCTTCTGGCCCGACACAGCCCAGCTGCCATCACCATTCGGCTCGGCCTTGGTGCGCAGGGCACCGACATCGGAGCCGGCCTGCGGCTCGGTCAGATTCATCGTCGCCGACCATTCGCCATTCAGAAGCTTGGGAAGATAGGCGTCGCGCTGGGCGTCGGTGCCGTGCACCAGCAAAACCTCGATCGCGCCATAGGTCAGCATCGGACCAAGGCCGAAGGCCATATTCGCCGATTGCACCATTTCAAGTGTCGCAACGCCCAGCGCGCGCGGCAGGCCCATTCCGCCAACCCTGGTCGGGAATTGCAGGCCTTGCCAGCCACCCTCGACGAATTTGGCATAGGCCTGCCTGAAACCGGTCGGCGTGGTGACGACGCCATCGGCCAGCCTGCAATGCTCGTTATCGCCGATCTTGTTGAGCGGGGCGAGCACATCATTGGCCAGTTTGGCCGCCTCTTCCAGGATGGCGAGGGTGATATCATCGGTAAAATCGGGGAATGCGCCGGTGGCCTTCAACACATCGACAGCAGCGACCTCCTCAAGCGTAAAGCGAAGCTCGTCCACGGGTGCGCGATAGGTCATGCCATCTCTCCTGAAATCCGGCCCTCAGGATAGCGTGCGCGGCCAAACATGCGAGCGCGGAAACAGTGTTTTTTCGTCGCAGCGTGTAGCTGTGGCTTTCCGACGGCGCGGCGATGGCTAGAATGGGCGGCATGTTCCAGCGCCTGCTGCTCGCCACACTCCTGCTTGCGCTCTGCGCCTGCGCCACACCGACCACCGACCCCCAGCGCCTGCCGGCCGGTAATTGGGGGCTCGATACCGCGCACTCCAGCGTCATCTGGCGCGTGCGCCATTTCGGCCTGGCCTGGTATACGGGCCGTTTCGACAGCCTCGCCGCGAGCCTCGATTTCGACCCTGCGGATCCGCAGGCCGCCCGGCTGACCGCGATCATCGAGACCGCATCGCTCTCCACCGGCGATCCCGATTTTGACCACTTGCTCGCCAATGACTGGCTGCACGCGGCGCAACACCCGCAAATCATCTTCACCAGTGACCGGATCGAGATCATCGACGCCAGCCATGGCCGCGCGACCGGCCGCCTTGTGATGAATGGACGCACTTTGGATGCGGTTATGGAGATTGAGTTTTACGGCGGGCGCTTCAACATGCTGGCAGGCCGCGACACGCTCGGATTCGGTGCCGATATGGTGATCGACCGAACGGCATTTGCTGTTGGCAGCCTGCCGGCCTCCATTGTTGGCACCGATATCCGAATCCACATCGAAGCCGAATTTCTGCGGCAGGGAGCCCCATCATGACCGAGACCACACGCTACACCAATGTCGCCATCATCCTGCATTGGTTGATCGGCATAATGCTGATCGGCATGGTGTTTTACGGCTGGCATATGGATGATCTGCGCCAGGCCCTGCGCGATGGCACCCCAGGCGTTAGCCTCGCCGAGGTCCAGTTCGCTTTCAATGCCCACAAGACCACCGGCCTGTTGGTGCTGGTGCTCAGTCTTGGCCGCCTCGCCTGGCGGCTGATGCACAAGGCGCCGGCCATGCCGGCCGGCATGAAGCCCTGGGAGCAGACCGTGGCCAAGGCCACCCATATTGCACTCTATGCTCTGATGATTGGCCTGCCACTGGGCGGTTGGCTGGCGGCCTCGACCAGCGAATTGCCGACCATGTTGTTCAATAATCCCGACCTCATTCTGCCGCGCCTGCCCGTATCGCAGGACCATGACTTCCACGAATTGACCGGCGAAATTCATGGCAAGGGTGCCTGGGCCCTGCTGATCCTGACCGGCCTTCATTTCGCCGCAGCGCTCAAGCATCAATTCCTCGACAAGGACGGTCTGATGGCCCGCATGCTGCCATTCCTCAAAGGTTGAACACATGATTTTGCGTATCGTCAGTGCCTGCCTCGCCCTGTTTGCCCTGCCAGCCATGGCCACGGCCCAGGACTGGAGCCTTGATCGCGAAGCCAGCTCGGTCGGTTTCGAGACCACCGCCTTTGGTGGGCCGGTTGCCGGTGAATTTTCCGACTGGTCGGCGCAGATCACCCTCGACCCGGCCGCACTGGAAACGGCTCAGATCAGCGCCCGGGTGCAAACGGCGACCGGCTCGACCGGCAGCGGCGGTGTGGACGAACCCATGCTCGGCGCCGATGGCCTGGCGCCGGGTACGCATCCGCTGGCCTTGTTCGAGTCGAGCGATATCCGCGCCACAGCGACCGGGTATGAGGCGCATGGCTTCCTGACCATTCGCGACGCAGTGCAGCCGGTCATCCTGCCGTTCACCCTGGTAATCGCCGACGGCCATGCCATCGCCGATGCCCGCCTGACCATTGCCCGCACTGATTATGGTATTGGCGCGCCGGGCTGGGGCACGACGGCGGCGAATGTGACGCTGGTGCTGCATATCGAGGCCGATGCGGCTGAATAGGCTTGCCGGGCGGCCCTTGCGGGCGCTAGCACAAACCCATGACCGCACCCGTCCTGCCCGCCAATAGCCCTGACGCCATTGCCCGCGCTGCCGCCATACTGCGCGAGGGCGGTCTGGTGGCGATGCCGACCGAGACCGTCTACGGCCTCGCCGCCGATGCCAGCAATGCTGCGGCGGTGGCCAGGCTTTATGCCGCCAAGGGCAGGCCGCGCTTCAACCCCTTGATCGCCCATGTCACCGGGACGGTGATGGCGCGAACGCTGGTCGAATGGCCCGAGCTGGCCAATGAGCTGGCGGATACTTTCTGGCCTGGCCCGCTGACCCTGGTCCTGCCGCGGCTGGACTCCGCCCCGATCTGCGACCTCGCCAATGCCGGGCTGGACAGCGTCGCCATCCGCGCGCCCGGCCATGGTGCGGCCCAGGCGCTGCTAACGGCGTTTGGCGGTCCGCTCGTCGCGCCAAGCGCCAACCCGTCCGGCGGCGTCAGCCCGACCACGGCACGCCATGTCAGCGATGGCCTCGGCGACAAGCTCGACCTGATCCTTGATGGCGGGCCCTGCACTGTCGGGCTGGAATCGACCGTCATCGCCATTCTCGGCGGCCGCGTCACCTTGCTGCGCCCCGGCGGGCTGGAGCGCGCCCGGATCGAAGCCATCACCGGTCCACTCGCGACCGCCGGTCACAGCGATGCACCCACCAGCCCCGGCATGCTGGCCAGTCATTACGCGCCCCGCGCTGCCATCCGGCTCAATGCGATACGGGGCGAAGCCGGCGAGGTCCTGCTTGGATTCGGTGCCATCGAGGGCGATCTCAATCTCTCGGCCTCCGGCGATCTGGCCGAAGCCGCAACGCGCCTGTTCGCCGCCCTGCGTGAAATGGACGCGCTCGCCCCGACATGTATTGCCGTCGCCCCCATTCCCGATGAAGGTCTGGGTGAAGCGATTAATGACCGCCTGCAACGCGCCGCCGCGCCGCGGGCCGGTTCATGACAAGGACAGGCCCATGACCGACGCCCAGACATTGCCCCGCCCGCAGGCCCTGCCCGTCGAGGTGATCGAGCGTCTCAAGCAAGCGCTTGGCCCCAAGGGCTGGAGCCAGGACGTCAATGAATTGGCGCCGCACATCACCGACTGGCGCGGATCCTTCCAGGGCCAGACGCCGATCCTGCTCAAGCCGGCCACGACGGCCGAGGTCGCGGCGGCAGTCAAGATTTGCCATGAAGCCGGCATCGCCATCACGCCCCAGGGCGGTAATACAAGCCTGTGCGGCGCCTCGACGCCGCAGGGCGAAGTGCTGATCACGCTCAAGCGCATGAATGGTGTGCGCGAGATCGACCCCGATAATGACTCGATGACGGTCGAGGCGGGCTGCATCCTGGAAAGCCTGCAAAACACCGCCGCCGAAGCCGACCGCCTTTTCCCGCTCAGCCTCGGTTCTCAGGGCTCGGCGATGATTGGCGGTCTGATCTCGACCAATGCCGGCGGCGTGCATGTGCTGCGCTACGGCATGACACGCGAACTCGTCCTCGGGCTTGAAGCCGTCCTGCCCGATGGCACGATCTGGTCCGGCCTGACCGGTCTGCGCAAGGACAATACCGGCTATGATCTCAAACAGCTCCTGATCGGGGCCGAGGGCACGCTGGGCATCATCACCGCCGCGACCCTGAAACTCTTCCCGCGGCCGGGGAAGATGGAGCTGGCATTCTGTGGCCTGAATTCGGTCGAGGATGCGGTCTCCTTCCTGTCGCTGGCCAAGAAAGTTTCCGGCGGTGCGGTCACAGCATTTGAAATCATGCCCCGCCTGGCACTCGATTTTGTGCTCGCCTTCGTGCCGGGCACGCGCGACCCGCTGGAGGGCTCGCATCCTTGGTATGTGGTGTGCGAGATGAGTTTTGGCCGTGTCGAGGGCGCGCGCGAGACACTTGAGGCGGCGCTGGGTCAGGCCTTCGAGGCGGAGCTGATCAGCGATGCCGCCATTGCCGAAAATGAGGCTCAGGCCCTCGACTTCTGGCGCTTGCGCGAGAGCATCGCGCTGGCCGAACGCGGCCAGGGCAGAGCGATCAAACACGACATCTCGATCCCGGTTTCGAAAATGGCCGCATTCATCGAGCGCGCCGGGGATCGGATCAAGGCGATTTTCCCGGAAGGCATCGTGGTCGCTTTCGGCCATGTCGGCGACGGCAATGTCCACTACAATATCGTCGGCCTCGACGAGGCGACGCAACAGGCGATGCAGGCCCATGGCGATGCCATATCGAGCTGCGTCTACGACACGGTCGATGAATTCGGCGGCTCGATCTCGGCGGAACACGGTATCGGCATTCTCAAGCGCGAGGAATTGGCGGCGCGCAAGCCGGTCGACGTCGCGGTGATGCGCGCCATCAAACAAGCGCTCGACCCCAAGGGCATCATGAATCCACGGGTATTGCTGGGGTAGCGCGCACCCCGCCCCTTCCCCCGCAGCGATCCTTTGCCTATTTCTCCGGTCAAGGAGACCCCCCATGCTGATTCTGCTTTCGCCCGCCAAGAATATGAATTTCGACGCCCCCGAGCGTGACCTGCCGGTGACTGTGCCGGTACTGCTCGATGAGACGCGCACCCTGTCGGCGACGACGCGCGGGCTTTCGGCGTCGAAGATCAAATCGCTGATGAAGATCAGCGCCGATCTGGCCAAGCTCAATCGCGATCGCTTCCGCGCCTTTGACGCCGATCAACCGGGCAGCAAACAGGCCGCTCTGGCCTTTGCCGGCGAAGTCTATCGCGGGCTCGAAGCCGGCACACTCGGCGATGACGACCTCGCCTGGGCCCAGGATCATCTGCGTATTCTGTCCGGCATGTATGGCGCCCTGCGTCCGCTTGATGGCATCCACGCCTACCGCCTCGAAATGGGCCGCAAGCTGCACACGCGGCGCGGCGAGAGTCTGTATGATTTCTGGGGCGACAAGATCGCGCAGCACCTCAACCAGATGCAGGCCGATGACAAGGATCCGGTGGTGCTCAACCTCGCCTCCAATGAATATTTCAAGTCCGTCGACCGCAAAGCGCTGAAAGCCCGCGTCATCACCGCCAGCTTCAAGGAAGAAAAAGACGGCCAGTCGCGCATGCTGATGGTCTTCGCCAAGAAGGCGCGCGGCATGATGGCGCGCTGGGCGATCGAGAACCGGATCAGCGATCCGGCCGATCTGGTGAAGTTTGATGCCGGTGGCTATACGTTTGACGAGGCGGGCTCCAGCGAGGGCGATTTACTGTTCACGCGGCCACAGCCGGCAGCGCCAGGTGCCAAGGCGACAGCGGAAGCCTGAGGGCGGAACTCTTCCCCGCACCCCTGAGATATGTTACGATCCAAGGGCCGCAGGAGACGGGTGTCACCGTCTCCCGCGGCCGCCCTTAGGCGATGGAGAAACGGATCAACAGCGTCCAGCCGCCGATCCGCCTTTTCCTCACCCAAAGGACGCCCAAACAAAGAAGATGGGCAGCATTTCGGAAACCGAAACATTGCTCCCTCCTTGGATTGCGCCGGCCCCAAAGTGGCCGGCGTTTTCATTCTAGCATAACCACTCTCAATACGTGTATTCACCGCAAACGCTCGCACGGAACACCTTGACCTGCTCTCTCCAATCCAGTTTCTTCGCACCTGCACAAACCTGACAGGTGATTCATGTCCGCAATTCGTACCGATCTTTCCGGCCAGGTGGCCCTCATTACCGGCTCAACCAGCGGCATCGGCCAGGCAATGGCCGAGGCGCTCGCGGCCAATGGGGCGAATATTGTGCTCAACGGGCTCGGCGATGCGGCTGAGATCGAAGCCCTGCGCGCGAGGATCGCCGCCGATCATGGCGTCGAGGTGCGCTATCATGGCGCCAACATGCTCAAGCCGGACGAGATCACCGATATGGTGGCCTATGCGGAACGCGAATTCGGACGGCTGGATATTCTTCTGTCCAATGCCGGAATCCAGCATGTCTCACCGGTCGAAGATTTCCCGGTGGAGAAATGGGATGCGATCATCGCGATCAACCTCACCGCGGTCTTCCATTCGGCTCGCGCGGCGATACCGATCATGAAGCGCCAGGGGCGCGGGCGGATTGTCAATCTCGCCTCGGTCCATGGCCTCGTCGCCTCACCATTCAAATCAGCCTATGTCGCGGCCAAGCATGGCGTGATCGGTTTCACCAAGACGCTGGCGCTCGAGCTCGCCGAAGACGGCATCACCTGCAATGCGATCTGCCCGGGCTATGTGAAGACACCGCTGGTGGAAAACCAGATCGCCGACACGGCGAAGGCGCGCGGGATTTCCGAAGAGGCCGTGGTGCGTGATGTGATGCTCGCGGCGCAGCCGACCAAGCAATTCGTGACATTCGAGCAATTGGCCGGGGCGCTGCTATACTTGGTCTCCGACGCCGGTGCCAATGCGAATGGAACGGCGGTCACGATTGATGGAGGCTGGACCGCCAAATGACCGATACCGTTCTCAAAATCGATTATAACGAGCTGCCCGTCACCGATATGGCGGCCGCGAAAACCTTCTACGCCGCGGCCTTCGGCTGGACCTTCCTCGATTACGGCCCGACCTATGCCGCGTTTCAGAATGCCGGCATTGATGGCGGGCTGCGGCTGGAGGACAAGCCGTTTCCGACCGGCGCCCTGATCCTGCTGCGGGCCGAGGACATTATCGCGGCGGAAGGCCGGGTCGAGGCGGCCGGTGGCAGCATCACCCTGCGCGAGGATTATCCGGGCGGACGGCGTTTCCTGTTCACCGATCCGAGCGGCAATCAGCTCGGCATTTATTCGGAACACGGCAAATATGGCTGAGGCCACACACCCGGTTTCAAGGCATCCCGTCCCCGGTGCCGGAATCGTCGTCTGGCGCGGCGATGAAGTCCTGCTGATCCGGCGCGGCAAGCCGCCCTATACCGGCGAATGGTCGATCCCGGGCGGCAAGGTCGAGTATGGCGAAACCGTGCGCGAAGCGGCTTTGCGAGAATTGATGGAAGAGACCGGCACCACGGCTCGCATTATCGGCCTGATTGATGTCATCGATGCCATCGGCGCACTTGAGCCGGGCGCTCCGGGCGACTGGCATTATGTGCTGGCCGATTTCGCCGCTGTCTGGACCGGCGGCGAGCCGGTCGCGGCCGACGATGTCACCGAAGCGGCCTTCTTCCCGCTCGACGAGGCATTGCGCCTGACACGCTGGGACAAGACCCGCGATGTGATCGGCCGTGCCCGCACAATGATCGCTGCCTTGCCCACGCCATAAATCTCGCCAATATGGCGATCATGCGCATCCTGCCCGCCCTTCTCGCTGCCTCGCTCACCCTGTTGCTCGCAGCCGGTTCCGTGTCCGCGCAAAAGCCGGGCGAGCGCAATGGCCGCGCGCCCGACCGTGCCAGCGCGCGCGAAGCGGCGCGCAATGAACGGGAGGTCCAACGCGGCATTGACCGCCTGGCCACCCACACATCGGCAGCCTCGACCCAGCAGCGCGATGTCGGCGATACCGAGCGCGCCCTGCCCTATCTCGCCTATACGCTGGGCGAATTGCACTATCTCGCTTCGGCCTGCGAAGGGCTCGATTCCCAGGCCTGGCGACAGCGCATGATTGAATTGCTGTCCATGGAAGCGGCCGAGCCCGGCCGGCGGCGCGATCGCATGATTGAGAGCTTCAATGATGGCTACCGGGTGCAGCAACGCCGCCGTCCGGTTTGCGGTGAGGAAGTCGAGATCGAACGCCGCGCCCTGGCCCATCGCGGCCATGATTTGTCGGAAATGATGCGCGCCGCCAATTTCGATTGAAAGCCGCCGCCGCGCCGGCTGGTGATTGGCGCAAGCTTCACGGCGATTGGCGAAATATGATCCGGGCGGGACTGATCCCCGTACAATACCGGGTGTGCGGATTGGTCAGCCAATGTATATGAGGTTCTGCATTCGTGCCGACCCCGGGGGGAAATGAATGACCGACCGCAGTGCCCAACTTCATTCCTTGAGCATTGATCGCGACGAGCCGGAGACGCGTTCGGGCGTTTCACTCATCACCGTGCTCAGCCTGCTCGTTGTCACCATTCTCGTGACGGCTGCCCTGATGTGGTTTTTCGTGACGCCGCAAGCACCGGCCCCGGCCGAGCCCGCTGTCGTGGCCAGTGCAACCACCACAACGCCCTCACCCGGCACCACCCCCGCACCGCCGCGCAGCTCAGGCCTGGTCGCCTCAGGCTATGTCGTGGCGCGCCGCCAGGCGACGATTTCGGCCGAGATCACCGGCCGCATCCGCGATGTGCTGGTCGAGGAGGGCACGCTGGTCGAGGTCGGCCAGGTCCTGGCTCAGCTCGATGATACTCGGGCGCTGATCCAGCTTGATCTGCTGCAATCCCAACTCAACGCATCATCTGCCCGCATTCGCTCGCTTGACGCACAGCTCGCCGAAGCCCGGCTGGTCGCGACGCGGGCCAATGAGCTCGCCGAACGCGATATCGGCCCGCAAGCCAATGTCAGCGCCACCCGCGCCCAGGTCGACAGCCTGACGGCCCAGCTGGCCGCGGCGCGCTCCGACCGGGCAGCAGCAGCCGTCATGGTCGCCAGCCAGCAGGACCTGATCGAACGCCATATCGTGCGCGCGCCCTTCGCCGGCGTTGTCATCGCCAAGAATGCCCAGGTTGGCGAAATTCTTTCCCCGGCCTCCGCCGGTGGCGGCTTTACCCGTACCGGCGTTGCCACGCTGGTGGATATGGATTCGCTGGAAATCGAAGTCGACGTCAATGAGGGCCAGATCGGCCGCGTGACGCCGGGCCAGCGCGTCGAGGCGCGCCTCGATGCCTATCCTGACTGGCGCATCCCGGCCCATGTCGAAGCCATTATCCCGACCGCCGATCGCGCCCGCGCCACCATCAAGGTCCGCGTCGCCTTCGACGAGCGCGATGACCGCATCCTGCCCGATATGGCAGCCCGTGTAATTTTTATTGAATAGGCGAGGTCGGGGCAACCCGCCGGCCATGACTGTCAAACCAAGCGTCCGCAATTGCGGCCAGGAACAGAGAATGAGGACCCGTCCATGACTGACCTGTATCAGCTGACCGATCTGTCCAAGGGCTATACGCGCGGACGCGAAGCCATCACCATTTTCGAACATCTGACGATGTCGATCCAGGAGGGCGACTTCATCGCCATCATGGGTCCGTCCGGTTCCGGCAAGACCACATTGCTCAACCTGCTCGGTGGGATCGACCGGCCGACCGCCGGCTCGGTGGAATGCCAGGGCGTACGCGTCGACAAACTGTCCCAGGGCAAGCTCGCAAAATGGCGCGCCGCCAATGTCGGTTTCATCTTCCAATTCTATAATCTGATGCCGACGCTGAATGCGGCCCAGAATGTCGAATTGCCGCTCCTGCTGACCAATTTGTCGGGCAAGGCGCGCAAGGAGCGGGTTGCCACCGCACTCGACATTGTCGGCCTGTCAGACCGCGCCCGGCATTCGCCACGCCAGATGTCCGGTGGCCAGCAACAGCGCGTCGCAATTGCCCGCGCCATTGTCGCCGACCCGAAAGTCCTGCTCTGCGATGAGCCAACCGGCGATCTCGACCGCAAATCGGCCGACGAGATCCTGCAGGTGCTGCAATTGCTCAACAAGGATCTCGGCAAGACCATCATCATGGTCACCCACGATCCGTCGGCTGCGAAATATGCCCGCCGCGAACTGCATCTCGACAAGGGCCGGTTCGTGGAAGCCGCGGAGCTGGCGCAATGAATGATTTCACCCTGATACGCAAAAATCTGTTTCGAAAGAAGATGCGGGCCGGCCTGCTGATCTTCTCGATCATGATCGCCTTCCTGATTTTCGGCGTGCTCGGAGCCTTCTACTCCGTGTGGACCTCGGGGACGTCGACGGCGGCCGACAACCGGCTGGTGACGGTCAACCGGATCAATTTCACCGTCTCCATGCCCTTCGCCTATTGGGGCCGGGTTGAGGGCGTTGAGGGCGTGACCAATGTCAGCCATGCCAGCTGGTTCGGTGGCTATTACCAGGACCCCGCCAATTTCATTCAGACCTTTGCGGTCGACCCGGAATCCTATCTCGCCGTCTATCCCGAGCTGACCATGCCGGACGAGCAGCGCGCCGCCTTCATCAATACGCGCGACTGCCTGCTGGTCGGTGCCGATCTGGCGACCCAGTATGAGTGGAGTGTCGGCGACCGCATCCCCTTGCTGTCGAATATCTGGCAAAAACAGGATGGTTCAGCCAGCTGGGACTTTGAGATCTGCGCCATATTCGACGCGGAAGACGAAAAGGTTCCTGCCAATTATGCGATTTTCCAGTACGATTATTACAATGAGGCACTGGCCTTCAATCGCGACAATATCGGCTGGATGGTGCTGACCACAGCGGATGCTTCGCTCAATGAGAGCGTCGGGCGCGAGATTGATGCGCTGTTCGCCAACTCGCCGGCCGAGACCGAGACGAGTACCGAAGCCGCCTTCAACGAGGCCTTTATCGCCCAGATGGGCAATGTTGCGATGATCCTGCTCTTCGTCGTCGGCGCCGCCTTCATGACGATCCTGATGATTGTCGGCACCACCATGGTGATGGCCATCAATGAGCGCACCAAGGAGATCGGGGTGATGAAGACCCTCGGCTTCCCGGCGCCGCGCATTTTCCGCATGGTGCTGATCGAATCCATCCTGCTCAGCCTGGTCGGTGGATTGCTTGGCCTCGGCCTGGCGTCGCTGCTGATCGCCGGCAGCGCTGCCGCAATCGCCGGTTTCCTGCCCGGATTCAGCATGCCGCCGAGCGTCATGCTCATCGGTGTCGGACTGGCGCTGGCGCTCGGCTTCATCACCGGCATTATTCCCGCCATCAATGCCCAGCGCGTGACCATCGTCACCGCGCTCGGCAAGCTTTAGGAGACGGATGAGATGTTCGACCAGATCGCAGCCGTAACCCTGATCAATCTGCGCTCCATCCCGCAGCGCGCCCTGCTCTCGGGAGCGACCGTTTTCTCGATCGCCCTTGTGGTGATGGTGTTGCTGGGCTTCCTCGCCATGTCCAATGGCTTCCGGCAGACCATGCAGGGCACCGGTTCGACCGATGTTGCCGTGATGCTGCGCACCGGTTCACAGACCGAGCTCAATTCCGGCCTGTCCAGCGAGCAGGTCCGCCTGATCGAGGAAGCACCCGGCATCGCCCGCGACGCCGCCGGCACACCGATCGTCTCCGGCGAGCTCTATGTCATCGTCGACGGCCTCAAGCGCGCCTCCCAGACCGAAGCCAATTTGCCGCTGCGCGGTGTCGGTCCCGCAGCGCAGACCCTGCGCCAGGGCTTCGCCATCGTCGAAGGGCGGGCCTATGAGCCAGGAACGAACGAACTGATTGTCGGCGAAGGCATTATCCGGGAATTTTCCGGGTTTGACCTGGGCCAGACTGTCCGCCTCGGTTCGAATGAATGGGTGGTCGTCGGCGTCTTCTCGACCGGCGGCACCGTGTTCGACAGCGAGATATGGACCGACCTGACGGTGATCCAGAATCTGTATCAGCGCGGCACCGGCGTCCAGTCGATCCGCGCCCGGCTCACCAGCCCGGAAGCGATCGAGGAATTGAGCACCTATGCCGAGAACGAGCCGCGTCTCAATCTCGATATCCAGAATGAGGTCGATTATTTCGCTGGCCAGGCCGGCGGCACCTCGGATCTGATCATGATTTTGGGCGTGCCGCTCTCCATCGCCATGGCCATCGGTGCCCTCGCCGGTGCCTGGAATGCGATGTATTCATCGGTCGATACGCGGATGCGCGAGATCGCGACCTTGCGGGCGATCGGCTTTTCCGGTTTCGCTGCCGCCTTCGGCACCATGGTTGAATCACTCGTGCTGGCAGGCCTGGGCGGGTTGATTGGCGCGGTCGCGGTTTTCCTGCTGTTCAATGGCGTCAGCGCCTCGACGCTGGGCTCCGGCTTTACCCAGGTCGTCTTCTCCTTCGCGGTGACACCGATGTCGGTTTTGGTCGGCGTCGGTCTGGCCTTGATGGTCGGCCTGCTCGGCGGCATCATCCCCGCCATTCGCGCAGCAACAGTACCGCTGCTCGCCGTCCATCGCAGCTAGAGTGAGCGAAATGGTGAAGGTCGAATTGAGCGCGGCTGAAGCGATTGTCCTGTTCGAAATGCTCAACCGGCTGGTCGATGGCAATCGGCTGGCCGATGACGCCGAGGAGCAGGTGTCGACATCGCTGATCGACAGGCTGGAGGGCGGTCTGCCGATCGTCGCCGGCGTCGACTATGCCCTGCGCCTGGCCCGGGCCCGCGAGGAATTGACCGAGGATATCGAGGACTGAACGCGCTCAGGCGCCTTCAGCCATAATACCCCGCCAGTCGTAATTCCGGTCAGCCGTAATAATCGTCCTCGGCCTCACGCAGCTTGTGCTGCTCCTTGTGCGGGGGGAGGATTTCCATCTTCACATGCCGGCGGCGATTGGTGGAGATGACGAAAAAGCGCTTGTCGGGATAGTCGAGCTTGCATTCCAGCATCGCCGAGGTGATCAGGTCGACATTCTTGAGATCATCATCCGACATGCCGAAAGAGTGCGGCAGATCGCGCCCATATTTGTCGAGCCCGGTCTCGACGCAGCGCCGGATTGCCGTCCGCTTGAGGCCGGCTGTGGTCATGTGAGCGCCGAGTTCATCGCGGATCTCCGGATTTGAAACCGGGTAAATCCCCATATAGTCAGGCTCTTCGGGAATATGGCCGGCCTCGACGAGCAGGCGGATACCTTCCTGAATAATCTCACGTGAATGCTGGCGCGCCGTGATGACGGCGATCGGACGGCGCTTGAGCACGGCATATTTGAAAATGTCCCAGGACGGGCCCTTCCAGTGGGCACTGTCGAGGGCGCGGCGGACATCGCGCAGCAGGTATTCCTCGCCATGGCGGTCCTTGCCATCGGAGAATTCGCGATAGGCGCGCGCCGGCGGATCGGCCCAGTCCTCCCACAGGCCGGGCACACCAAGATAGGCCTTGATGTCCTCATACTCGTGCTGACGCATGGCCCGCTCTTCGCCGGTCATGGTATTGAGCAGATGGATCCGCGTCGGCAGATGCAGGATGTTCTCGTCGATATCGAAAAAATAAAAGCTCTGGCGTTCCACGAGGGCATCCTTGTTCGTCTGAGGCTTCGCAGGTTGACCGGTTTGCCAACCGGCCGGCCCGCGGACTGGTTTGTCCACCCGTCTGGCGACGGGCGGGGTGCGCTTCAATAGGCGGCGTAGGACTTTTCTTCGACAATGTTCGAGCCGAGAAGGAGATTAATGTCCTTCTTCAAGGCGGCGCGCTTGTCATTGGTCACGTAGACGGCGCGTGCAAGGCGGATGAATTCCGGGCCAAAATCGCCCCCGCGCTCACAGTCGCGAATATCATCCTCGATCACCCAAAGTTCTTCATTGACGGCCTGCAGCGCCGCATCGAGACGGCTCAACTCATCACTCGCGGGCACATCCCTTTCCAGTGTCTCGTTGAGAATGGCGAGTTCGGTGCGGACATTTTTCAACTTGGCTTCATCGGCAATGCGTTCGGATTTGATGCGCAGGATGGTGATCTTGTCGATCAGCTCGCCCGGGGCGATGGCGGTCAGGATGGTCGTGGTCATGGGTATACTTTCTGTAAAATGCGGGCTTTAACACCCGCAAGAACCAGGTTCGGCCAGATCTTCAGGTGTGCTTCAAGGCTTCCATGAAGCGCACCGGTTCGCCGCTGCCTGATGCAATTAGCTCGCCATCGCGCATCACCGTGCGGCCGCGAATAATCGTACCGACCGGCCAGCCAGTGACGGACATGCCGTCAAACGGTGTCCAGCCCGATTTGGACTGGGACCAGGCATCGGTAATGGTCTCGGTCCGCTTCATGTCGACCAGGGTGAAATCTGCATCCCAGCCAATCGCCATACGGCCTTTTCCGGCGATGCCGAAAACACGCTGGGCGCCCGCCGAGGTCAGATCGACAAAGCGCTCAATCGTCAAACGACCGGCATTGACATGGTCGAGCATGATCGGGACCAGGGTCTGCACACCGGGCATGCCCGACGGGCTTTGCGGATAGGGTTTGGCCTTTTCCTCGAGCGTGTGCGGGGCGTGGTCGGAGCCAATCACATCGACAATACCGCGTTGCAGGCCGCGCCATAATCCGGCCCGGTGGTAGGCGTCGCGCAAGGGCGGGTTCATCTGCGCCCGCGCGCCGATGCGTTCGTAAATCTCCGGGCCTTCCAGGGTGAGATGCTGCGGCGTCGCCTCGACAGAGGCGTAATCGCGGTGATCGGCCAGGAAATCCATTTCCTCGGCGGTCGAGACATGCAGGACATGGATGCGCTTGCCAGTCTTGCGCGCCAGCCTGACCAGACGCTTGGTGCTCATCAGTGCCGCTTCGGCATCGCGCACGACGGGGTGGCTCGTCCAGTCGCCGGCGACGGCGAGATGGCGGCGTTCGACCAGTCGGAATTCGTCCTCGGAATGGAAGGCAGCGCGGCGATTGATCGCGCGCAGAACCCGTTCAACACCCGCATCATCGGCGACCAGCAAGGAGCCGGTCGAGGCGCCCATGAAGACCTTGACGCCGCAACAACCCAGCATGCGCTCCATCTCGGGCAGGATATCGGCATTCTCATTGGTTGCGCCGGCATAGAAGGCGTGGTCGCAATGCATGCGGTTTTTCGCCCGCGCGAGCTTGTCGGTCAGCATGTCCGGCGATGTCGTGGTCGGTTCTGTATTGGGCATTTCGAACACGGCGGTGACGCCGCCCAGAACCGCGCACAGCGAGCCCGATTGCAGATCTTCCTTCCACTCCATGCCCGGTTCGCGGAAATGGACCTGGGTGTCGATGACACCGGGCAGGACCAGCAGGCCGGTGCAATCGACAACCTCACCGGCGGAGGCCCGGGACAGATCGCCAATCGCCGCCGTCTTGCCGTCAATCACGCCGATATCCGCATGGCCGCGCCCGTCATGATTGACGATTTCGCCACCCTTCAAAATCACGTCGAAGCTCTGGGTCATGATCGTGCGGTCCTTTCAAACAGCGCCTTCGCGGCATTATACACAGTGTCGACCGTCAGGTCCGCAAGCAGGCTTTCGGGATGCTGACGCCGGTCTTCATGGGCACTGTCAATCTCTTCAAATGTCGCCGGACCACGCACCGCATCCGTGTGCGCGCCCCATGGCGCATAGCAACGATCATCGGACGGGCCGAACAGGCCCAGCGTCGGCGTGCTGACCGCCGCCGCCATATGCATCAACCCGCTATCATTGCCGACATAGAGCCGGCAGCGCTCGAGACAGGCCGCTGTTTCCGGCAGGCCGAGGCCGAGCAGATCAACGAATTCGGTTTGCGGCAGGGCGTCAAAAATCGGCTGCGCGTAAACCTCGTCACCGGGACCGCCGAGCATCACCACATGAGCGCCCGGCATGACGCCGTCCGGGGCAGTAAAGCGGCGGATGAATTCGGCGAAAAACGCGCCAGGCCAGACCTTGAACACCCAGGATGCTGACGGACAGATCGCCAGATAGGGGCCATCGCCCGGCAAGCGTTCTGCGGCCTCGGCGCGCACCGCCCCGGACAGGTAGAGCCGCGGATCGGGCGGTGGGTCGAGAGCGAGCACGCTGGCCGCTTCAGCGACTTTGGGAATCGGGGTCCTGAACTGTTTGAGAATTCGGCGCTGTCGGGCGCGCAGGAACCAGGCGGTCCCCGAACAGCGCAGATCGACCACCAGATCCCAGTGCGACCCCATCGTCTCACGCCATAAATCCCACCAATGCAGTCCGGCCTGTTTTTTGCGCATCACGATGATGCGGTCCAGCCGCGGTGTTTCGGTGAAGAGCGAGGCCGCCAAAGGTCCACAGGCAATGGTGAAGCGCGCCTGCGGGCGCGAGCGGACGAGGTGATCGAGCACGCCGGAATTGATGATTGCGTCGCCGATACGAGTCGATGTGATGAAAAGGACACGTTCCATGCTGTCGCAGATAGCGCGACGCGAGAGACTTGACCAGAGAGGGGCGCAATCGCGCCTGCAGTGCCGATGCCAACCCGCCCTGACGCGCATGAATTGGCACGCTCGATGGCCCCGGCCCCGGCAGGGCGGCCAGCCGCGCGCATCACCCCACTTGGCCAGCTCTCAAGGCAGTGCGATAGAACAGGGATGGAAACCTCAGCCCCCCAAATTCATACCGCCCCCGCCCGCACCATCCTGTCCGTTTCCGGACCCGAAGCGCGCGCGCTTTTGCAGCGCGTCATCACCGCCGATGTCGAGACGCTCGAGGCGGGCCAGTGCCGTCCCGGTGGTCTGCTGACGCCCCAGGGCAAGCTAGCGGTAGACTTCCTGCTGTTTGCCGACAGGGATACAGTATGGTTGGACGTACCTGGTTCGGCAGCCGAAGCCCTCGCCAAACGCCTGTCGATGTTCAAGCTGCGCGCCAAGGCCGAGATCGTGATCAATACCGATCTGGCCGCCCTGTGGAGTGAACGACCCTTCGAGGGCTCCGCCCCCGATCCGCGCCTGGGCGGCGCTGTGCATCGCGGTATTGGCGAGGAAGCGGGCGATGCCGTTTCGCTCGATGCGCTTGAAATCTTGCATGGAATTCCTGGCTTCGGGCGCGATTATGGCGAAGCCGAAATATTCCCGACCGATGCCAATCTCGACGTTTATGGCGGCATTGGCTGGAAGAAGGGCTGTTTCATCGGCCAGGAGGTCGTCAGCCGCATGAAGCGCCGCGGAACCATCCGCAAGCGCTCGCTTTGCTTGAGCTTTTCCGCAGATTCCCCGCCGCGCGGCGCCGCCGTCATGGCCGGCAGCAGCACAATTGGCGAAATCACCTCATCGCACGGCCAGCACGCCATCGCCCTGATCCGCCTCGACCGGCTGGACGCCGCCAGCGATACGCCTCAGGCCGGCGGCCAGCCCTGCACGATCGCCGTGCCCGACAATCTGCGCCCCGACGCGGCGGCGGAAAAAGTTTAATGTCTTCAGAACGCTGCGCCTGGGTCAACAGCCCGGACCCGATTTATGCCGAGTATCACGACACCGAATGGGGCGTTCCGGAATATGATAGCCGGGCCCTGTGGGAAAAGCTGATGCTCGACGGTTTCCAGGCCGGACTGGCCTAGATCACCATATTGCGCAAACGCGAAACAATGCGCGAGGCTTTCCACGGCTTCGATCCGGAGATCATCGCCCGCTATGACGACGCCGATCGCCAACGCCTGTTGGCCAATCCCGGCATTATCCGTTCCAGGCTGAAAGTCGCGGCGGCGATCAGCAATGCCCAGGCCTGGCTGGATATGCGCGAAGCCGGCATTGATTTCTCCGACTATCTTTGGGGCCATGTCGGCGGCAGCCCGATCCAGAATCGCTATAGCCGCGAGACCGGCCTGCCGACCCATACCGAGCTCAGCACAGCCCTGTCAAAAGACCTCAAGAAGCGTGGCTTCAAATTCGTCGACCCGGTGATTGTGTATGCCTTCATGGAAGCGGTGGGCTGCGTACCCTTTTTCCTCAATCGGGCGATGACCTTCATTGCGGCCAGAGCCCTGCCTGCAAAGGTGCCCGCCGAGGGCCTGCCCGCGCGCCTCTATCACCGCAGGCGTGAATTACGCCTGACCAAGGTCGAGGTCGCGAAAATGCTTGGCGTCAGCCCCGGCATCATCCGTCGCTGGGAAGAGGCCGAGCATCCGCCGAGCGCGAAACATGTTCCGGCGATTATCGAGTTTCTCGGAGATGATGGTTGGCTGGAAGCCGGGGCGTTCTGCCAGAGGCTGGCGCGGTTCCGGAAACTGCGTGGCTGGTCGCAGCTACAGCTGTCGCAATCGCTGAATTGTGCCGAGAGCTCGGTCCGGATGTGGGAGCGCGGCGTACGCCCGAGCCGTAGCATGTTGTCACGGATTGAGGGGCGGATCTGCGCGTAGACAAATCGCGGAAATGGCGGGAGCCGCGACAGCTTGCTCCCGCCATTTCCTGACCTGCCATTGGCTAGGCTGGCGACCGATCCGGATCAGGATCTTGGCTATGCGGCGCGAACCATTTGTAGACCGCTGGCAGCACTAACAAGGTCAGCACTGTCGATGTCACCAAACCACCGATCACCACAGCAGCGAGGGGCCGTTGCACCTCTGAACCAATCCCGGACGCGAACATGAGTGGCATGAGCCCGAGGCCTGTCGTGGTCGCGGTCATCAGCACCGGTTGAACGCGGCGCACAGCGGCCTCGACAGAGAAGACATCAATGTCCAGCCGCTCCTTGGCGAGACGGTCCAGGAATGAGACTAGAACCATGCCATTGCCGAGGGCGATGCCGAACAGGGCGATGAACCCTACAGTCGCTGGCACCGACAAATTCTGACCCGTGAGCCAGAGAGCCGCGATGCCGCCGACCAGTGCCAATGGCACGTTCGCCATGATCAGAAGCGCACTTTTCAAACGACCAAAACTGAACAGCAGCAATAGGAAAACGACACCGAGTGTGATCGGGATCACAACCGCGAAACGGGCATTCGCTTGTTGCTGAAGCTCGAACTGTCCCCCCCACTCGATGAAGTAGCCTGGCGGAAGCTCGATATTGGCAGCCACGGCCCGTTGGCCGTCTTCAACGAAGGACCCGATATCACGCTCACGCACATTGGTTTGGGTGGTGATGTAGCGCTGGCCGTTTTCACGGGTGATCTGACGCGGCCCCTCGATCCGCTCCACTAACGCGACCCGGCCGAGCGGAATTGTCACATCGCCGGGGCCATTGAGGACGATCCGGCTGATCCGCTCTGCGCTCAATCGGTCTTCTTCGCGATATCGCACGATGATGTCGAAACGCCGCACGCCTTCAAACACCTGACCGGCTTGAGAGCCACCAATCGCGGTTCGCACGACAGCCAGCACATCCTCAACATTCAGGCCAAATCGGCTGATTGCGTCGCGGTCTACCGAAATCCGCAATTGCGGGGCACCGGTGACCTGGTCGGTTTGGACGTCGGCCGCGCCGGGGACATCGCGGATCACATTCGCAATTTGTGCCGCATATTGCTCCAGGACAGCCATATCCTCACCGAACAATTTGATCGCGAGGTCTGCCTTCGTGCCCGTCAACAACTCATCGGTTGCCGCAGCAATCGGTTGGGTGAAGTTGAACCGGGCAGCCGGGAACGACTCAAAGCTCTCGCTCATCATCGCGAGCAATTCATCCTGGGATCGTGCCGAAACCCATTGGTCGCGTGGCGCCAGTGCCACGAAGGCTTCTGCGCTATTGACGGGGTCAGCGTGAGCGCCAACCTCGCCGCGGCCAATTCGGGTGACAATTCGCTCGACCTCCGGAAAGCTGGAGCGCAATTGCTGTTCGAACCGCGTGACCGTTTCTCGTGCCTCCGGCAAGGAGATCGATGGCGCCATGGTGAGTCGAACCAGCAGGTCGCCCTCATTCATTCGCGGCGTAAACTCTGATCCCAATCGAGGGAAGATCGCCCCGCCCACGAGTAGCATGACACCCGCTAGCGTGAGCGCAGCCCATCGCTTGTGAACGAAAAACCGGATCAGTGGCGCAAAATAGCGGTCGTAGAAGTCAGGCCCGCCCGAACTCGCCGAGCTACGGCCCAATTTGAGCCCGGCCATCGAGGCCGCCGGGGCCAGCAGAACCGCAAAAACAAGCGAGCCCGCCATTGCGAAGACCACAGCGAAGGCCAGCGGCCTGAAGGTTTTTCCTTCCACGCCCTGAAGCGTCAAAATCGGCACAAACACGATCACGACGATCAGGATTGCAAAGATGAGCGGTTGGAGAACTTCCGCACACGCCTTGGCGATGAGGGTCCGTTTGTCAGCCTTCTCGTCGCTTGAAGTCAGGATGCGATTGACGTTTTCCACGATGACCACGGCGCCATCGACCATCATCCCGATGGCAATGGCAATTCCACCCAGCGACATCAGGTTTGCCGAAACACCGAATGCCTGCATGGCCAGAAGTGCAAAGCCGACAGAAAACGGGATTGAGGCCACAACAATGAGACTTGGTCGCCACCCCCTCAGGAACAGGAACAGGATTGCCGCGACGAGCAATGCGCCCTGCCACAGCGCCGTGGTCACGGTCGCCACCGCGGCCTCGACAAGTTCCGACTGGTCATAATAAGGCACGGCTGTGACCCCGGGCGGCAGCGATTCATTGATACGCTCCAGCCGTTCATGCACGCTCGCGATCACCTCATTGGTGTTGGCCCCGAGTAGTTTGAGCACGAGCCCGGCGATGATTTCGCCTCGCCCATCCATCGTTGCCATGCCCTGCCGCGGCGCCCCACCAAGTTCAATGGATGCGACGTCACGCACGCGGACCGGGACGCCATCTTCAACCTTGACGATGATCTCGGACAGATCGTGGATGCCCTGGGCCAGGCCCACCGCCCGGACGGTGTATTGCTCGCCATTCTCGACGAGGAATTGGGCCCCGGCATTGGCATTATTGTTTTCGACGGCAGTGACGATCTCGTCAATCGCAAGACCATATCTTAGCAGGGCCTCCGGCCTGACATTGATCTGATACTGTTGCTCGAAGCCGCCAAGGGACAAAACTTCGGTCACGCCGCGTACCGTCTGAAGGTTGAGCTTGATCTGCCAGTCTTGCAGGGTTCTCAACTGTATGCCGTCGAGTGTCTCATCCTCGGTTTCCAGGAAATAGAAGAGAATTTGACCAAGCCCAGTCGTAATCGGACCCATGCCTGGATCGCCGAAGCCTTGCGGTATCTCTTCACGCGCTTGTTGCAGGCGTTCTCCGACGAGCTGGCGCGCCCAGTAGATGTCGGCGCCATCTTCAAAATAGATATTGACCACCGACAGTCCGAAATTCGAGGTCGAGCGAACTTCGCGTAGACGAGGCAGGCCATTCATGGATGTTTCGACGGGGAAGGTGACGTATCGCTCGACCTCTTCGGGCGCGAGGCCCTCGGTTTCGGTAAACACTTGAACAAGCGTCGGCGTCACATCAGGGAAGGCATCAACGGGCATCGACCGAAAGGTAATGATGCCGCCGATCAGGACGAGTGCAAATGCAAGCGCCGCCAGAAGCCGTCCGCCCGCAATGCGATGCAGGAGGGTCGTCAAGCCGCTGGCCGGTTGGGTGTCTTTAGTGTGCGTGTCCATCGTCGAACTCCCCTTTCTGCAATTCGGCTTTCAACGAAAACGTCCCTGTGATGGCGATCAATTCGCTGGGGGAAACACCCGACAGGATTTCTGCGAACTGTTCAGAGCGGCGGCCAAGCTGAACGCTTCTGACCTCAAAGCCGTCATCGCTGCGGACGAAAACCACGGATCGACCGTCAATGGTCTGCAAGGCCGAAACCGGCACCCGGACCACCGAAACCGCGTCGGAAGCCGCTGCGAACACGGTCACGAACATGCCTGGGCGAAGCCAGTCGCCAGCGTTTTCGATCACGACGCGGGCTCTGCCGGTTCGCGTTCGCTCACCGATTTGCGGGCTTACGAAATCGATGGTGGATTCAATCGGGGCCACGCCATCACCCGGATCAATGGAAACCGCAGCACCGGCCCGTAACCGCCCCAAATCCCCACCGTAGATCGCTGCATCAACCCAGACTGAGCTGGTATTCGCGATGATGAAGGCAGGCGGTTGCCCGCCTTCTTCCAGCACTTCGCCAAGCACGGCGTGCCGCTCAATGATGGTCCCGGCGATTGGCGCCGCCAGTTCGTATCGTGTCAAAGAGAGGTTCGTCGTGGCGTTAACCCGGGGCAGAGTGCTCGCGTCCACCCCAAGGGCATCAAGCTGTTGGCCTGCGCTCCTGACAACGATGCGCGCCTCTTCCAGTGCTTGCCGGGCATTAAGGAAATCCTGCTCTGCGGAGATTTGCCGTTCCCACAGACGTTCCTCACGTTGATAGGAACTCTCAGCGAGGTCCAATCTTGCCCGTGCTGACAGGTAGGCGGCTTTCGCGTCGGCGAGCGGGCGACTGTTCAGAATCGCGAGAATGTCGCCGGCTTCGACGCGGTCGCCCTCCGCAACACTGACGCTTTGAACCACACCGGAAACCCGAGGCGATACGTGGGCAAGATGGTTTTGGTCGAACCCGACTTCACCGGGCAGTTCCAGAACACCGTCTACGGCACCGGTCGTGACCGCTCCGACTGTAATGCCCAGGACGGCGAATTGATCAGCGCCAAGATGCACTTCGGGGTTTGCGCCATGTTCGTCCGGCTCTCCGTGACTGTCTTCAAGTTCGCCATCATGTTGGGCACCATCGACGCTTGAGTGTTCCGCGGCGCTGCTTGATTCTTGCTGCCCGTCTTGATTGCCTGGTGAGCAAGCAGCCAGAACAAGCATGCTGACCGTTACCGCTAGAAGATTGGTTTTGAACAGTGTCATTGTGCTGCCTCCGTGGAGTTTGGCGCGGCCAATCGGTTGAGCTGCGGCGTTCCGGCGAGCGCATCCAGTTCGATGGTGGCACTCGCGAGTTCGGCGCGCGCGGAAATCAGGTTGATACGCGCGTCAAAATAGGATCGCTGGATATCGAGCAAATTGAGCACATCAAGCGCCCCTTCCCGGTAGGCAAATTGAGCGCCGTCCAGGGCTGTTTGGGTGGCGGGCAGGATGTTCTCGTCGAGCAGGGAGAATGTGGTTCGTGCCCGTTCCAGTCGCCCCGCAGCAGCGGCGAACCGGGACATCAGCGTGCGGCGAGCAGCGTCTTCGTCAAAACGGGCGCCGTTCTCACGGGATGCCGCCGCGGCGACGCCGCCCTGGTTGCGATTGAGCACCGGGATCGGCATTTCCAATGTCGCGATGAATGCCGATTCGTCAGTGCCACCATAGCGACGCCAGCCAGCGCCAACGGTTACATCGGGAATGGATTCCGCCCGTTCTCGTCGAATTTCCTGGCTTCGAGCGAGGGTCACCGCTCGCAAGCTCACTAGTTCCGGATTGTTCGAAATCCAGTCAGCTGGCGCTGCCGTGCGGTAATTGACCACATCGAGCGATTGCAAGGGCGATTCAAGGGCGACGTCGACCGGGACACCAGACCAGATTGCATAGAGCCGGTGGCGCGCCTGTCGTTGGGCATTCTCCGCGTCCCGCGCGGCAATGGTCGCCAAGCCGACCAGTATCTCCGCCCGACTGCGCTCGATTGGCGAGGCCCGCCCTGCCTCGACGCGGGCGAGAATGGCGATGGATGAACTATTGGCGAGTTCCAATAATTCCAAGCGAACAGCGAGGGTCTCTGAAGCGGCGAACGTCGCAATATATGCCTGCGCGGTACTTGCCAGAAGATCGCTACGTGTTTTGACCAGATCGGCTCGGGCCGCGTGAGCCCAGGCTGTGGTAACGTCGCGGGCTCGCGCTCGATCACCGCCCATCGGGATAGTTTGCCGGACCGAAAGAGTCGTGTCGGCATCTCCGATGGCCCTTCGATCACCACCGAAATCTTCGAGGTCAGCACTAAGTGTCGGATTGTCCCACAGGCCGACCTGTCGGGCTTCAGCTTCAATCGCCCGGAGTTCGGCGTTCGCGGCTTCGATTATCGGGTTGTTGTCCAACGCGAGTCGCAGCGTTTGGGACAGGTTGATTTGTGCTGCTGAGGCGTCCTGCGCTCCAGCAGATTCAATGGAGATCGCGGCCAGCATAATCGCAGCCACGGTGCTCCGCCCCAGCCAAATTGGCCAGGCGTCACTGATTGGGTTCATAAAATTGGATTCCGATTGTTGGTTTCAGTTGGACAAGGTGTTCAGACTGAAATTCAAATCGGTGGCTGGAAGGGCGGTTCGGTCGCGGATGGCGGCGCACGGTCAGAATAGGCCGGATGGGCACCCAAGTGACGTTCGGCTGGAGGCGTCATCGCTCCAAGGCGAAGATCAACAGCATGGTGGCAGGCGCCGCAGGCATGGAGGGTATGCTGACCATGCTCCGATTGCGGCTCATCGTCCCTGTCGAGGGAAACGATTTCATGGTGGTCCAGACTTGGCGTCGCGGCCACACCCGCTTCACTCGCGAATGCCACGAGAAAGAGTGCCGCTATGATTGCCCGAAGATAGACCATAACCGCTGCTACAATGTCCCGTGTTGCGAAGCAAGCGCGGCGCCGATCATGAATCGGCCGGGCATGGTTTTGACCCGTCAGACCGCCCGCCGGTCGAGGCCGTGGTCGCCATCAGGGCACCGGAGGGTCCTGTCAGAGGAACTTCGCCTTGAGCGCGGAGCTGTAGTTCCCTAGCCTCCCCGGATGCGTAATCCGTTCAAATATTTCAAGACTTCGCCCAAGACCATCCGCCTGGCGGTGATGATGTATATCCGGTTTCCGCTCTCGCTTCGCAATGTCGAGGACCTGCTCCACGAGCGCGGGATCGACATCACTCACGAGACGGTGCGATTTTGGTGGAATCGCTTCGGTCCCATGTTCGCGGCGCAGATACGCAAGCGGCGCGTGGCCAGTCATAACTTCTCAAACTGGACCTGGCACCTCGACGAAGTGTTCGTCAAAATCAACGGTGAGCTCCTCTATCTCTGGCGGGCCGTCGATCACGAGGGCGAGGTGTTGGAGACTAATGTCACCAGGCGGCGTGATCGCCATGCAGCACTACGGTTTTTGCGCAAAACTATGAAGCGCTATGGCAACCCGCATCTGGTCGTGACTGATCGGCTCGGCTCCTACAAAGCCGCGATGAAAACCATCGGCAATGCCGGCCGCCAGGAGACCGGGCGACGGCTCAATAACCGCGCCGAAAACTCCCATCTGCCCTTCCAGCGAAGGGAACGAGCGATGGGTAAGTTTCGAAGTTTCGAGACCTTGCAGAAGTTCGTTTCAACCCAATCATCCGTCCACAACCACTTCAGCCACGAACGTCATCTAAGTCGCCGCGAGACATTCAAGCAAAACCGAACCACCGCCCTGGCAGAATGGCGCCAGCTCGCGGCCTGGGATAAGATTAATGCCCAATTCGGGAGACGAGTTCGCTTATGTCTGACACCACCCCGGTGCGGCAGAGCCGCTCATCTGCGATGGACGGATTAGGATTTCGTAGGATTCTACCCACCGCCTTGCGAGTGCGAAGCCCACTCTCACCGTTTCGTGGGACCGATCCTCGCCGTGCGCGTGGTGAGAAATACGCTGGTTCGTTCAACTGTCATGGCGAGCATATTCAAGGCCGTTCTGTTGATTTGAGAAAGAAGATCAAAACCAGACCCGTAAGCCGGCAACTAGGGCGGTCGTGTCCGGATCGGCGCTAGCCGCTCGGGCATAGTCGGCAGTGCCGCCAAGTTGACGTGTCCACTCCACCCCAACATAGGGCGCAAATTGCCGCACGATCTCATACCGTAGACGCAAGCCGGCCTGGATGTCGGTGAAGCCGCTTCCAGTATCAAGATCGGGGATCGCATCTGCAGACCAGGATACCGCCGCTCGCGGCTGCAGTATGAGCCGCTGGGTCAGCAAAAGCTCGTATTCAACCTCAGCTGCGCCGGTCAGTTCACCTTGATCGGACAGGTAGGTTGCGAAATTGAGTTCGAACCAATAGGGGGCGAGGCCTTGTATTCCAAGCACGGCGTGGGTGCGCCCATTGCCGGATTCGAAATCATGGGCGAGACCCGTTTGCACGTCAAAATACGGTGAGATCGCTCGAGACCACAGCGCTTCCAGCCGCGCCTCCTCGAAGGCTCCGCTTTCAAGGTCATACGCTGCCTCGCTCTTGATCCACAACCGGTTCAGGCGCCCGCCATACCAGGCGTTGATGTCCCATGCCAGACTCTGCGTTTCGTCATCGGACCGGTATTCAAACCTGTTCGCCTGGAAATAGAACTGACGCTGTCCTCCGGTTTCGTGACGCACGGCTTCAAGAGCTGCATCCATCGCCTCGGGCGGATAGTAGGCATCGGCATAATCCTGGGCTGCAACCGGCGCGGCGAACGCGATCATCCAGGCCAACGCTGTCCATGTAGACGGTTTCATCATTGCGCTCCGTGATGCATGTGATGGCTGGAGGTCACCGGGGCGCGAACCGAGACCACCTGGAACATGCCGGCATGCATGTGATAAAGCAGGTGGCAGTGAAAGGCCCAGTCGCCCAGATGTTCGGGCGTGACGTCTACCGAGAGTTTCTCTCCGGGCTTGACGTTGATCGTGTGCTTGCGCGGTTTGTAACTGGTTTCGCCATTGACCACATCGAAGAACATGCCATGCAGATGAATGGGGTGAACCATCATCGTGTCATTGACCATCGTCAGGCGAAGCCGCTCACCCTGGGTGAACTGGATCGGCTCGACAACTTCGCTGAACCGCCTGCCGTCGAACGACCACATATAGCGTTCCATATTGCTGGTCAGGTGGACCTCGATCTCGCGGGTCGGGGCGCGCTGATCAGGGTTGGGCTCCAGGCTGCGCAGATCCGTGTAGGCCAGAGCCCTGTGCGGAACGTCCTCCAAACCGGCGCCCGGTTCATGCAATCGGCTGACTGGCTGCATGGCGACACCGGCAACGCCGGGCCCGCGGGGATGATCATGCGCCTGCATTCCGCCGGCTGATCCTTGGGCGCCGTGTCCCATCGCTGCATGGTCCATCCCGGCAGTCGGGGCTGTCGGGACGTTAGCGTCATGAGTCATTCCCGGCATTGAGCTGTGGTCCATGCCCGGCATCACGTTGGGTGCCATTCCCATATCGCGCATTGTCAGAGTTGGCCTTGGTCGTAGCGGCGGCACCGACGCGACCATGCCCATGCGAGGAGCCAGAGTGGCCCGGGCGTAACCGCTCCGGTCATTTGTTTCACACATTAATGTGTAGGCTCGATCGTCCTGAGGGGTGACGATCACGTCGTAGGTTTCGGCGACTCCGATCTGGAATTCGTCGGTCTCGACAGGCCGGACGTTCACACCATCAGCCTGGACGACCGTCATCGGCAGTCCCGGTATTCGGATATTGAAGAACGTCGCCGCCGACGCGTTAATGAAGCGCAGCCGCACACGTTCCCCAGGATTGAACAGGCCGGCCCAGTTATCATTCGGGCCGTGCCCGTTGACCAGATAGTCGAGCGTTGCCGATGTTGCGTCCGAGATATCAGTCGGGTTCATTCTCATGCGGCCCCACATCAAACGGTCGCGGACCGCCGACATGAATCCGTCGCGCGAGGCGTCGCCAAGAAAATCAGGTAGCGTTCTCTCCTGAAAGTTGTAAGTTCCACTTTGCGCCATCAGCCGTTGAAACACTCGATGCGGGCCCTCGAACGTGTAATCCGACAGCATAATGACATACTCCCGGTCGTAGGCGACCGGATCACTTCCGCGCGGCTCGATGACAATCGGGCCGTAATGACCCAACTGTTCTTGCAGGCCCGAATGGGAATGGTACCAGTATGTGCCCGCCTGGCGCACGGGAATCCGGTAGGTGAAGGTTTCTCCGGGCCGTATGCCGGGGAAGGTGACACCCGGCACGCCATCCATCTCATTGGGAAGCAGGATGCCGTGCCAGTGGATTGATGTGTCCGCATCGAGCGCATTGTGGACCCGAAGCGTGATGTCATCGCCTTCGCGCCAGCGCAGCAAAGGGGCTGGAAGCTGTCCATTGACCGCAATGGCCGGGCCGCTTTGCCCGTCAATGCGAACCTGTGATCGGCCGATTTCCAGCAGGTACTCGGTGCCGGAAAGCGGGCGCAGCCCGCCGAGATTAGCGTCGGGCCCGCTCTGCGCCCAGGCGGGCATCAGCGAACTCGCAGCCAGACCGCCGCCGGTGGCGGCCGTGACCTGCAGGAAGTGACGTCGAGACAGCAAGGATAGCTCCAACATTCAGCAAACAAGTTTGACCGTGCCTGCTACCCTCGGTTCAGCCTAGGGGGAGACGGTCAGCGTGACGGGCAACAGGCACGATCATAAACAAATACGTCTGTACCTGGCCCTACCCCTCACTCTGAATGCAGGAAATCTCGGCAGCTTTCCTTGGCGCGGGAGGGAAAGCGGATATTGACCGGACTTGGAAGCGACGAATTTTCCTGAGGTCAGCCAATTGGCGTTTTCATCACCGTCTTCCAATGGGTCGTGTCAGAGGAACTCGACCTTGAGGGCGGGGACACAGTTCCCTAGCTTCACTCGATGCGCAATCCGTTCAAATATTCTAAGACTTCGTCCGAGATTATTCGCCTTGCCGTGATGATGTACATCCGTTTCCCGCTCTCACTGCGAAACGTCGAGGACCTGCTCCACGAGCGCGGGATCGATATCACGCACGAGACGGTGCGCTTCTGGTGGAACCGGTTCGGGCCGATGTTCTGGGCACAGATCCGCAAGAGGTAGGTGCAGAACCATAACTACTCGAACTGGGCGTGGCATCTCGACGAGGCCTTCGTCAAAATCAAGGGTGAGCTTTACTATCTCAGGCGCGCGGTCGATCACGAGGGCGAGGTGCTGGAGGCCTATGTCACCTGGCGCCGGGATCGTAAGGCAGCGTTGAGGTTTTTGCGCAAAGCAATGAAGCGTTGCGGCAATCCGGCTGCTGTCGTGACGGATCGTCTCAAGTCCTATCGCGCCGCCATGAAATTGATCGGCAATGCCGGCCGTCAGGAGACCGGCCGCTGGCTCAACAACCGCGCCGAAAACTCGCACCTGCCGTTTCAGCGACGGGAACGGGTGATGGGCAAGTTCCGCAGTTTTGAGACCTTGCAGAAATTCGTCTCAGCCCAGCCATCCGTCCACAACCACTTCAGCCAGGAACGTCACCTAAACAGCAGAGAAATATTCAAGCAAAACCGATCCGCGGCTCTGGCCGAATGGCGCCAACTTTCAGCCTGAGTTAGGGTCGTTGGTCGATTCGGAGACCGGTTCGCGTTTGTCTGACAGCACCCTGGTGGGCGTCACGTGGTGCGTGAAGGCGGCAACCCGCCGACGCTGCCCCGATCATGCAGTGGCTCTTTTTGGACGGACCGCCGGTCGATGTTGAGGCGGTCAGGTCGCCGGAACATCCTTTGGCGTATTCCCGCCAGACAAGGCCCCGTGAAAGATCGGCCCGGCGATCAGAACCAAAGGTGCCCCGATCAGAAGTCCTGAGATAATGGCGACGGCCATCGGTGCGAGCAAGGCGGAGCCCTGACCCAGTTTCAACGCCAAGGGTGCCAGAGCCAGCATGGCGATCACGGCGGACATGATGATGGGGCGTAATCGCGCTCGCCCGGCAGCGATGCGGTGATGATGTTGAATCGATTCCTCTGGCAATTCCGCAAAATAGAACACACCCAGCTCGGCAATAATGCCGATCACCATCGTCAATCCCATCATCGCCGCGATGTTCAGCTCCGTGCCTGTGAGCACCAGACCGGTCAATACGCCGGCAATTGAGAGGCCAACAATACCGAGAATTGAGACGGTCTTGATCCAGCTGCGAAACAGGAACAGGAGCAGCAAACCGGAAAGCGTCAGTGCGGCGGCGAAGACCGCCATCAGGTCCCTGAATGATTTTTGTTGCTCCGCATAGAGCCCGCCAAATTCGTAGCGCACCCCGGCCGGCAGGGTGACGGTACGCATGCTGGCTGTGACGTCTCGCATCGCCGAGCCCATATCGCGACCCTCAAGCCGACCGGTTACCGCCATCATCGGTTGCAGGTTTTCCCGGCTGGATTGAAGCTGGCCACTGACCAGATTGATCTGGGCGACGCGCGACAAGGGTACCAGATGTCCGTCAGATGAGCGCAGCATCAGGACTTCGATGGCGGCTATCCGATCGCGCAGGGATGATGGGGTCCATACCCGGATATTGATGGTGCGAACTCCAGCCTGAACGGACCCTGCAACACTGCCATTGATCAGCGATTCCAGTTGCGTAGCGACCATCACGGGGTCCAACCCCTCCAAGGCCAGGTGGGCGCGGTCAAGTGTGACGATAATGGCGTCTCCGGCAATCCGGTCCGATTGCCGGACCTCCACCACGCCCCTGACACTTTCCAGTGCAGCGACAGCACGTTCCGCCGACACGGTCAGCGCCGCCGGATCGCTACCATAGAATTTCACTTCAATCGGTTGGGGAACCGCCGTCAGGTCACCAATCAGATCGCCCATCAGCTGAATGGTCTCGATCTCGAGGCCCGGAACTGTCGCGGCTATTCGCCCGCGTATGTCCGACATCACCGCTTCAATCGGACGCCGTGGCAGCGGGTTCAGCCGCACGAACATATCGCCCGTATTGGCTTCGGTCAGGCCGCCGCCGAGCTGCAGACCTGTGCGGCGCGAATAGCTGGCAACCTCCGGCACTGACTGGATAATCGCCTCGACCTGGCGCACCAGCCGATCAGTTTCAGTGAGCGAAAGCCCCGGCGGCGCCACATAGTCCAGCACGAAGCCACCTTCATCCATTTGCGGCATGAATCCCGAACTCACCCGCAAGGCAGAGATGCCGCCAGCCGTAACCGCGATCAGAATCAAGGCCAGGCTGACCGCCCGTGGCCAGTTGAGCAATCGCGCCATCATGCCTTCATAGGCATCGGCCAACCGGTTCAGCCAGGCATTGGACGCCTCGGCGCGTTCGGCATCTTCGGCTCTGGCGAGACGCGTGGCGAGAAGTGGACAGATGGCCAAGGTGTAGATCAGCGAGAAAACCAGACTTGCCGCCATGGTAACCGCCAGCGCCTTGAAAAAACCGCCTGTCACGCCACTCAAAAAAGCCAGCGGCGTAAATACTATGATGGTGGCGAAGGACGAGCCGATCAGGGGACGCGCCATCTCAGCTGCGGCCTCCAGCACGGTTGCCCGTTTGTCGCTCAACCGCCGGGTTATATGCTCCAGCATCACCACAATATCATCGACGATCAGCCCAACCGCCGCGGCCATGCCGCCCAGGGTCATCAGGTTCAAGCTCAGACCGAGCACCATCAGCAGCAGAGCCGTTGAGGCGAGCACGGTCGGCAACAAAATCGCGACAACGAGCACGAAGCGCATACTGCGCAGAAACAGGAATAGAACGAGGCCCGCGAGGACCGTTCCGATCATGATCGCATCCCGCACGCTGGACGCTGCGGCCTTGACCAGATCAGACTGATCATAATACGGCGTGATCACAATACCGGGCGGAAAGCTGGCCGCTTCGCGAGCGAGCACAGCCTTGACCGCATTGGTCAGCGCCAGGGAGTTTGCAGCGGGAGCTTGGCGGATATCGACCAAAACCGCTGGCCGACCATCGGCATTGACCCGGGTCCATTCCTGCGCAGTGGACAACCGCACCTCGGCGATGTCGTCAAGGTCGATCACCCCTCCACCGCTCGCGGTGACAACAATCGATCCGATCGATTCAATATCGGTCAACCGGCTGTCGACCAGCGTCAGATACAGGCGCGAACGGTCCTCGATCCGACCTGCGGCGGCTACCAGATTGCTGGCATTGAGCGCCGCCTGAACATCAGTGATCGCCAAGCCGTGCGCCTGCAGCCGGACCGGGTCAACAATGACCTGATACTCGGTCTGACGGCTGCCGAGCACACTGACCTCGGCGACACCATCGAGCGATGCCAGCAAGGGCCTGAGCTGGTAGGTCGCAAAATTACTCAGCGAGACCAGCGAGACCGTTTCAGATGTCAGCGAGTATCCGATCACCGGGAAAATCGTCGGGTCCATCTTGCGCACGCTGAATTGAAAACCGGCCGGAAGGGTGGACGACAGCCTCGCCATCTCCGATTCTGCCTGCAGCACAGCGGTCGTCATGTCATGGCCCCAGTCGAACGTCACCGATACTTCGGCCGAGCCGCGACTGGTTTGGGACCGTATATTGCGAACACCGGGAATGGCACGCAGGGCTTCCTCGGCGGGTCGTGTGACCTGCGCTGACATCTCGTCTACGGGCCGGTTCCCGGCATCGAGCGTCACCGCAATGCGCGGGAACTCAATGGTCGGAAAGAGGCTAACGGGCAACAGGGTCGCGGCAAACGCCCCGGCGACCGACAGGATGATAAAGGCCGCGATTAGAAAGCGAGCCTGTCGCGACAACCACTGGCTCATTGCGTCGACCCAGTCGCGGCAGGGTCGACAATTTTCACAGTCATCCCATCAGACAAGACGGCCCCGCCCTCAAGCGCAATCACATCGGCGGCGCTGAGCCCTGACAGAATTTCGGTATCCTCGCCGCTGGTGATCCCAACCTCGACACGCGTCAGCGTGGCTAGGTCATTTGCGACACGGAACACGAAGGCTCCCTGTTCATCGAAATAGATCGCACGGCGCGAGACCACGAGTGCATTGGGGTGAATGGCGGCGGTAATTTCCGCCCGGATGGCCTGGCCAGGCAGAAGGCTGCTTGCGGCCGGAATGGTGGAATAGAGGGTCGCAGTCCGCGTAATGGGCTCGACACGAAGGTCCACAGAGCGGGCGGCGGACTCAAACCGGGTCCCGGTATTATCCAGACTGGTCAACGTCACAGCGGCACCGCTTTCGATCCGAGCGGCATCTTCGAGTTCGAGCCGGACGGCGGCTTGCAACGTATCGAGCGGTGCGATCCGGACCAGTTGTGCGCCCGCGGCGACGAGGTCCCCAGGCTCGACAAATACAGTTTCGATCACGCCGCTGATCGGCGCGTGCATTTCAGCGATGGTTCGCACGCTCCCGCCGAGGCTGCGAGCCAGATTCGCCAGGTCGAGCGCAGACAAATCAGCGGCTTCGACATCGGCGTCGCTCGCCAGTCCATCATCGCGGAGACGCCTGGTCCTCGCTGCTGCCTGTTCAGCTGCGGCCGATTCATTACGGAGACGGGCCAACTCGGAGGCTGACGATTGAGACGGTGCCAGATGCAGAATGGCCTGACCTGCATCGACCATATCGCCCGGCCGCGCCAATAGTTCGAGAATTTGCGCCTCAATCTGGGTGTTGAGGGATTGGGTGGCTCTCGGGTCAAATTGAACCACGCCATACCCACTGACGAGCTCATGCAAATCTACAGTTCTCACCGTACCGGTCGAGATTTCCGCCGTCGGAACCTGTGCGGTCTGCAGGTCGGTGCTGCCGCCACATCCCGCAAGCAATAACAAACTCACGCAGGCCATCGTGCCAGTCCAGGTGCGGATCATTGAGAATTGTCCCATCTACGACCGGAGAGAAGTTCCAGGCCCAGTTCAAGTTCGTCAGCTGAAAGCGCCAGCTCGGCGGCAACGATTTGCTTGTCGAGCGCCGTCATCCGGGTCGCGAGGGCCACAGCGAGCGGTAGATCGCCGCGCATTGCTGCGTCCTCGGCAGCATCGGCCATCGGCAAGAGGGCTGCCGTTTCCCGGTCGAGCTCTGCGTGTTGTTGCCGCGCCAGTGTCAGGGCCGAATGGGTGGAATAGATTTCAGCACGGACCGCTTCGAGCCGCGCCATATATTCAGCGTAGAACTGTTCACGCGTCGCGCGGCTAACCGCGATCTCACCACGTCCACCATTGAAAATGGGAATATTGAGCGACACGGCAGGGCCGAGTGTGCGCAACGCGCCGGTGTCCCGTGCGGCATTGATCGACACCGACGGAAAGGGGAACCGCGACAACAAGGCCAGGTCGAGATTGACTTCAACGCTCTGATAGGCGGCCCGGAGCGCCGCCAGATCGGCGCGGCTATCAACGGCCCGCGCGAGGATTTGCTCCGCATCCGGCAGATTTTCGCGCCTCGCGGAACCGGGAGCAAGTTGGAGCGTCTCGGTTGGATCGATTCCCAAAAGCCGATTCAGGTCGAGCTCGGCTGCCCGTAATCGCCGCTCCACATCGCGGTCCCGCGCGGCGGCGTCACTGGCCGCAAGCCGGTAGGTTTCAAGTTGGGCCGCCGGCAAATCACCACGTTGTGTGGCGCTCAGAACCCGCCCCATCGCGTCGTCGGCCTGTTGGCGCAAGACCATCGTCATCTGCCGGATGGTCTGCAACCGCGTGACCCGCAGCGATGCCAAACGGGCCTGCTCGGCGGTCAGCCACTCGGCCCACAGAATGTCGAGCCGAACCTGATCGAGGTTGGATCGTGCGCCCTGCACAAGGTCCGGTCGGCGCGCCAATGCAGCGAGGTCCAGGCCGAGCGAGCCGGCCAAAGCCGTAACCAGTCCGGAGCCGTTGAGCGGCGTGTCGAAGCCAAAGCTGAACGCTGGGTCGGGTAGAAGCCCTGCGGCAAACAGCTGAGCCTCGGCGACGCCTTCTCTGGCACGCAGGGCCCTCAGCTCAGGGTTGGTATATACCGCGATCATCGCAATGGAATCGGGCGTGAGAGGCTCCATCAAGTCAACCGGCAAGGGCGATGCTGCCGCCTCAAGATGCGATGCCGCCACCACGCCCACGGGAAGCGGAACCGGCTCAGGCCGCCCCGTGGCACATGCCGGGGTCAACAAGGCCGCCAGGATAACCAGCGTTACCGGCCACAACTTCATCATTTTGCCCCCATGGATCATGTCTCAACCGATTTCGTCTCGGGCGTTGGGCTCTCCTGACGCAGGCGCGCGAGGCGCAGTTCGACAGCCAGCCCTGGCTCGGCATCAAGCAGTGTCAGTTCCGCATTGTGAAGGTCGCTCACGGCTTTGACCAGCGCTAGGCCAAGACCCGAACCTGGTGTGTGGCGAGATTGGTCCAACCGGTGAAACCGTGTGAGCACACGCGCGTGGTCGTCAACCGGAATGCCGGGACCCGTATCACTGACGCGTAGCACGACGTGGTCCGGCTCCGCACGGGTTAGCACTCGGATTATCGCCCCAGCGCCGGAATGGCGGATGGCATTCTCGATCAGATTGGCGATCAACTGCACCAGAAGGTCCCGGTCACCGAGAATACGCGCCGGTGCGTCGCCCTCCGATTCCAACTGCAAAGTCTGTCCATTTTCTTCCGCGACCGCCGCATAGACATCGACCAGGCTTTCAGCAATGCCTGAAAGATCGACCGGCTGGAACCGCGCCCGCCGCGCGCCGGCTTCGATCTGGGCGATCCGCAGGAGCGCATCGAAAGTGGTGATGATCTGGCGAACTTCTGTACGAGCCAGTTCGAGCTGTGGGCCGATAGCATGATCAACACCGACGCTGTCACTGAGCCGTTCGAGATGAATTCCAAGCCGATTGATCGGCGTGCGCAGGTCGTGGGCAATGTCGGCGCTGACCTGTCGAATCCCCTCAACCGTCGCGTGGAGCTGATCCAGCGTCGAGTTGATCCGGGTCGAGAGTTGGTCAATATCATCGCCTGATCCCGATACCGGCAAGCGGCGTGTCAACTCGCCTGCAGCCACCCGGTCGAGCATGCCGGACGCAGCATCGATACGCCGTTGTCCCTGGCGAGCCAGCGCCAGTCCTGCCAGGCTGGCCAGCAGAAGGGTCAGCAGTGCCGCTGCACCGAAGGCCAGAGAGACAAGCCCCAGAATTTCATCGGATTCTTCATGACTGACCCCGGTAATCAGGCGCAGATCATCCAGATCGGTCACTTGAATATGGTAACCCTCGTCGAGCTCGGGGAGCAGGTTCCGCCCTGGGACATCACCGGTTTGCAACGCGCCTGGTGCGGTCAGCGCCGGACCGGCCAGGCGTTCGCCATTGCGCGTGCCGAGCCAGGCAAAGCTATCGTCCGGCGCGTTGCGTTCACTTGAGGACCGCACCGCCTCGACCAGAGCTGAACGTCCGGAGTTGCGGTAAATTTCGGCAAAGCCGGATGAGGTAACCAGGTCGGCCTGCGAGACGCGTTCGCGCAATTCGGTATCGACCGCCAGAAATGCAAACCAGCCAACGAGCAGGTAGATGACAGCAAACACAGCCGTCAGGGCGATTGCAAATCGCAAATGGGTGCTTTTCAAAAGCTTATTCAGGGGCACGAAGGCAATATCCCACATTCTTGATCGTATGCAGCAAGGGTTGGCCGAAAGGCTTGTCGATCTTGCCACGTAGCCGGCTGATATGAGTTTCGACGACACTGGTTTGCGGGTCGAAATGAAAATCCCAGACCCGTTCCAGCAACATGGTCTTGCTGAGCACACGCCCTTGCGAACGGATGAAGTACTCGAGCAGGGCAAATTCCTTGGGCAGCAGATCGATGGGTTGGCCGGCACGAACGACCCGCCGCCGGACCAGGTCCATCTCGAGATCAGCAACGGTGAGCCTGACTTGCTCGGTCTGAAGGGCCGGGCGCCGCCCGATGGCCGCCAACCGGGCCGCCAGCTCGGAAAATGCGAAAGGTTTGACGAGGTAGTCGTCGGCTCCGGCCTCCAGGCCGTCGACCCGGTCATCAAGACCGCCAATTGCCGTCAGAAACAGGACGGGCGTGTGTATCTCGGCCGCGCGGAGCGCTTTCAGCAGGGCCAGACCGTCCATTCCCGGCAACATCCGGTCGAGAATGATCGCGTCGTACGCCGCGCGCAAGGCCAGGGCCAGCCCGTCAATGCCGTCGATGGCATGGTCGGTCGAATGCCCGGCGCCATGCAGTCCGGCCAGTACATATTCGCGTGAGAGATCGTCGTCCTCGACCAGCAATACATTCATGGGTGCCGCCTCAATTGAAATTGCCCCCTGCCGGCAATTGCCGGCAGGGGTAATGGGTGGCCAAGATCGAGGTCAGTCCTCGACCTCATTGTCGTTGTCATGGTCGTGTTCATTGTCATTGTCGGCGTCATCTTCATCATCGTCTTCTGATTCGGACTTGATGACCGTCAGGGTCGATGTCGCGACAAGGACTTCAAACTCGGTACCATCAGCGGCAACCAGTTCGATCGCATAGACAAAGGTGCCATCCTCGTCCTCAAACTCCGCCGACATCGCCTGTGCGCCGGTTTCGGCTTCGGCGACGCCGATAGCGTCCTCCAGGCTGACCCGTGCGTTGAGAAAGGCTTGGTGTTCGGCCTGGTCACCCTGGCCCTCATCCATGCCACGCGCCATGGCGACGCCGGTGAACCCGCTGGCAATAAAGGCGCCAGCGACGATCAATTTGGTGATGGAATTTTTCATCTTCAGTCTCCTTTGGCTGCCGGGATCAGCGAGCCGATGAAGCCAAGATAATCCATTGATCTCACATCGACCGGGCACGCAGTATACAAAAATGTAAAGCTGCTCGCGGGCTACCGGCTGGCCGCGATCAATCAGACGTGGCCGGTATGCTGGTGCCTCTCGCCAAATTCATCGCTCAAGACATCCTTCCCGTCACGCGGCCTTGCGCCCATGCACCTCGATGGTGATATGGGACAAGCGCGCAATCACCGACAGGGATTGCTTGTAGTGCTCGACGGGCTTTGGCTGGTGAGAGACGAGCGAGACCATCAGCGCCATATGGCCGGGACCGACGCGCCAGAGGTGCAAATCGCTGACGGCATCGCCCTCGCGCTCGAGGATGTCGCGGATGCGCGTCGACATGGCTTCGTCCGGCGTCGCGTCGAGCAGCACCGCCCCGGCGCCGCGCATCAGGCCGACCGACCAGCGCATGATAACGATGGCGCCGACAATCCCCATCAGCGGATCCATCCACACCCAGCCATAAAAACGCCCGGCGAGCAGGCCGGCAATCGCCAGTACCGAAGTCAGCGCATCGGTGAGGACGTGAAGATAGGCGGCGCGCAGATTATGGTCGTGATGGTGGTCGTCATGGGCATGGTCATGATGGTCATGGCCATGATCGGCGTGGTCATGATCATGGTGATGGTCATGACCGTGCGCATGATCGCCCTGATGCAGCAGCCAGGCGCTGGCGAGATTGACGATCAGGCCGAGCACTGCAACGGCGATGGCCTCGTCGAAGCGGATCGTGATCGGTGAGGCCAAGCGCATGACGGATTCATAGCCGATCAACAGCGCGACGATGGCCAGGATGATGGCGCTTGAATAGCCGGCCAGTTCGCCCAGCTTGCCAGTGCCGAAAGTGTAGCGCGGATCATGAGCGTGGCGGCGGGCAAACCAATAGGCCAAAGCGGCAATCGCCAGCGCCCCGGCATGGGTCGCCATGTGGAAGCCATCGGCCAACAGCGCCATCGAGCCATAGATCGTGCCGGCAATGATTTCGCCAACCATCATCGCCGCCGTCAGACCGATGACGATCCAGGTGCGGCGTGCATTGCGGTCATGGTTTTCGCCGAGGAAAACATGGTCGTGGCGCAGAGTGTTGAGAGATTCGTCGTGCATCGGAAATCCGTTCAAAGATATTTGCTGATCTCGCGAAACTCGGCGAGCCGGTCGCGGACATCCTGGGGCAGCGCTTCGCTGGCCTCGACGAGATGATGATCAATATGATGCAGGATCATCTCTTGCTTGGCCTTCTCCAGCGCCTTGATCACCGCCTGCATTTGCTGCGCGATCGCGAGCGCATCGCGCCCCTCTTCGACCATGGTGACGACCGAGTTCAGATGCCCGCGGGCACGGGCAAGGCGTTTGAGGATATCGGTGCTTTTGGCGTGTGACATGGCCGCGTACTATCCCCCCGGGGGGGATAACGCAAGCTTCGATCTCGTCTCTGTCCGAGCGGGGGGTGTTGTCATGGGCAGGCCGGGTAGATCGGTGAAGCTGTTTTGCACTGGCTCGCGGTCCACGAATCCCCAGAGGTAGTCCGAGATGTCTTCGCCACAACTGCGGATATCGAGAAAGGTCGGCAGCGATATCGAGGGCAATGGTCTCCAGACAGGGGCTGTGGGATGCGGCGGCCATCGTTTCCGATTGGCCCTCGCCAACAAAAGCGCTACGACCTGATGAAACTTCTGCTTTCGGACGACACCTCGACTCCCCGCCCATGACCCAGCTCTCCGCCGATCCGTTGCCCAAAATACCCGCCAGCGTCTGGGTGCTCGGCTTTGTCAGCATGTTGATGGATGTCTCTTCGGAGATGGTCCATTCGCTGCTGCCGATTTTCATGGTCACGACGCTGGGGGTGAGCGTATTTGCAGTCGGGCTGATCGAGGGGTTTGCGGAGTCGACGGCGTTGATCGTCAAGATCTTTTCCGGGGCATTCAGCGATTATCTTGGCAGGCGCAAAGGGCTGGCTGTGCTCGGCTATTCACTCGGCGCACTGAGCAAGCCGCTGTTTGCGCTCGCCCCGACGATCGGGCTGGTCTTCACCGCGCGCATGCTCGACCGCGTCGGCAAAGGGGTTCGCGGTGCGCCCCGCGATGCACTGATCGCCGACATTACGCCGATCGCGATACGCGGCGAAGCGTTCGGGCTGCGGCAATCTCTCGATACCGTCGGGGCATTTGTCGGGCCACTGCTGGCGGTGGGGCTGATGCTGCTGTGGGCCAATGACTTTCGCGCCGTGTTCTGGACGGCGATGATTCCGGGCGTCCTGGCCGTTGCCCTGCTGCTGGTCGGGGTGAGGGAGCCGCAGACCAGGACTGATGCGCCGCGCAGCAATCCGATCCGGCGTGAAAATCTGGTGCGGTTAAGCGCGGCCTATTGGTGGGTTGTCGGCATTGGCGCCGCCTTCACCCTGGCGCGGTTCAGCGAGGCCTTTCTGGTGCTGCGTGCCCAGGCGGGCGGCGTTCCCGTGGCGCTGGTGCCGCTGGTGATGGTCGCGATGAATATGGTCTACGCGGTGTCGGCCTACCCCTTCGGCAAGCTGTCCGACCGGATGAGCCGGCCCACCCTGTTAGCGCTGGGTCTGGTGGTGTTGATTGCCGCCGATCTAGTGCTGGGCATCAATGATTCCTGGGGCGTGGTGCTGGCCGGCGTGGCGCTGTGGGGTGTGCATATGGGCATGACGCAGGGCCTGCTGGCGACGCTGGTTGCTGACGCGGCCCCCGCTAACTTGCGCGGCACCGCCTTCGGCTTTTTCAACTTGGTCAGCGGCATCGCCATGCTGGTAGCGAGCGGTCTGGCCGGGCTGATCTGGGACCGGCTGGGCCCGTCCTGGACCTTCCATGCCGGCGCGCTCTTCTGTCTTGTTGCGCTTACAGGCCTGGGTTGGCGCACTTGGCGGCTGCAGAGGGCCCGCTAGGGCATTGTAGGTGCTGTCAAACGGACGCGATACAGTCTCTGAAACCGGCATTCGATCTTACATCTGATCGCACTGGGTTCAGGTCGAATCCTTTCTCGACGCCGCTACACCCGCACCGGGAAAGACCCGCTTCAAGCCGAACCGGGTCTGGGAAGCCTGTCGTGCCTAGATTGGCGAAGTTTTGATTCGACCCGCCCAAACCATTCGCGATCTGCAGCTGCCTTGGGCAGCTGACCGGAATATGCGCCGCGCCTTAATCCGATTGAACTCGACAACCGGCCTCATCAACGCCGCCCCATCATAGCCATCACGTCCGCATGCCTCGGGCAGGAAACTTCGTGGTCATTGACTAGCCCAACCGCCTCCATAAAAGCGTACACAATCACGGGCCCGACGAATTTGAAGCCACGCTTCTTGAGATCTCTCGACAGGGCGTGACTGACGGGGGTCTGGGTGGGCAGACCGGATAAATCGGTGAAGGAATTCTGCACCGGCACGCCGTCCACGAAGCCCCAGAGATAGTCCGAGAAATCCTCGCCCGCCTCGCGCATGTCGAGATAGGCCTGTGCATTGGTGATCGCCGCAGCGATCTTCAGCTTCGAGCGGATAATGCCGGGGTCGGCGAGCAAGCGAGCACAGTCAGCGTCGGTGTAGCGTGCGATGATTTCTGGGTCGAAACCGTGGAAGGCGGCGCGCATGGTCTCACGTTTGCGCAGTATGGTGATCCAGGCAAGCCCGGCCTGAAACCCGTCGAGCATCAGCTTTTCCCACAATGCCCGGCTATCATATTCCGGCACGCCCCACTCGGTGTCGTGATACTCGGCATAGATCGGATCCGGGCTATTCACCCACGCGCAGCGTTTAGATTTTGGCTCCATCATTTCCAACTTTTCCCGTTCAGCCCGTTCAGCCCGTTCAGCCCGTTCAGCCCGTCCAGCTGGCCCGATTGCTTGCGGCGCTACCGGCCATTCAAACAAGAAGTTTGCCCTCGGCAACCTGTCGCAACACCTCGCCTGTCGATTGAATTCTGCGGATCGGTCACTCTCTCCGCGGCAATGAAATCAGTGGGTTGCGTACCCTTTTTCCTCAATCGGGCGATGACCTTCATGGCCGCCAGAGCCCTGCCTGCAAAAGTGCCCGCCGAGGGCCTGCCCGCACGCCTCTATCACCGCAGGCGTGAATTGCGACTGACCAAGGTCGAGGTGGCGAAAACCCTTGGCGTCACCCCAGCCATCATCCGGCGGTGGGAAGAGGCCGAGCATCCGCCGAGTGCGAAACATGTCCCCGCGATAGTCGATTTCCTGGGCGATGATGATTGGCTGGAAGCCGGGTCATTTTGCCAGCGGTTGGCGCGGTTCCGGAAACTGCGTGGCTGGTCCCAGCTGCAGCTGTCGCAATCGCTGAATTGTGCCGAGAGCTCCGTCCGGATGTGGGAGCGCGGCGTATGTCCGAGCCGCAGCATGCGGTCCCGGATTGAGGGACAGATCTGCGCGTAGACGGGTCGCGTTAGCGACTGACCCGGCTCAGGGCCATCACGTCCGCATGCCTCGGGCAAGAAACTTCATGGTCATTGACTAGCCCAACCGCCTCCATAAAAGCGTACACAATGACGGGTCCGACGAATTTGAAGCCACGCTTCTTGAGGTCCTTCGACAGCGCCTGACTGACTGGTGTCTGGGTCGGCAGGCCGGACAGGTCTGTGAAGGCGTTCTGCACCGGCACGCCGTCCACGAAGCTCCAGAGATAGTCCGAGAAATCCTCGCCGCGATCACGCATATCCAAATAGGCCTGGGCGTTCGTGATCGCCGCTTCAACTTTCAGCTTTGAACGGATGATGCCCGGATCGGCCAGCAAGCGGGTACGGTCGGCGTCGGTGTAGCGGGCGATGATCTCCGGGTCGAAACCGTGGAAGGCGGCGCGCATGGTCTCACGCTTGCGCAGTATCGTGATCCAGGCGAGGCCGGCCTGGAAACCGTCCAGCATCAGTTTTTCCCACAGGGCGCGGCTATCATACTCCGGCACGCCCCATTCGGTGTCGTGGTATTCGGCATAGATCGGGTCAGGGCTGTTGACCCAGGCGCAGCGCTGTCCGGTTATTGCCATGGGTGATGCCCTTCCATTGACGGTTCAGCCTTCTCCTAAACCGATTTCAATCTTGTGGGGACCCGATTGCCCGGTTGGCAATCAGCTTTGCCCGGCAGCCCCCCCCGGCCAATGTGACCACACGCGCCGTCGACCCCACCTCACTCCCATGCTCCAGAGCATGGACGGGACCGTAACTTGACCGCATCGCGTTCGATGGGCACAAGTCCACTTTTCGCGATTCTATGTGGCTGATGAAAAATTTCGTGACGGTCGTGCTGATTTTGCTCCTTGCCGGCCTTGGGCCGGTATCGGGTGCGATGGCGCATTCGCACGATATCCACTCGCCTCACGATCACGGAACGGTCGAACACTCGACCACTCCAGACCCTGCGCACCATGGTTCGCTTTCTGATCATTCCGCCGATGCAGAGGCCCTTCACGCCCAGACGAAGCGTGACGACGGTCACTCGACATTCGAAGTGAAGCAAATCTCGCCCGCTGACGCGGACGGCAAGGTTTTTCATATTCATATGGCCACGGATGGAGCGCCAGACGGCGTTGCGGAGATTAAGCTCCTCATCGCCTTCGCGCCGATCCCACGTCGATTGGAAAACTCCAATCAGATTATCGGGCCTGTGCCCGCGATCCTGCCGCGCCCCCCCAGACAGATTCTGTAACGAGACGACGATGCGCTCCCCGGTTCCGGCCGGAAGCTGATCTGCCTTCGTATACAGGATTTTTCCATGACCATGATTCATCGCATGCTCGCGCTCGCCGCGACGCTATTCGCCTTGGTGTCGATGCCCGCCGATGCCCAGGACGTTCCCCCGCCCCGTTTGTCGCTGCATCAGGCCGTGACGCTGGCCCTGGACGATGCCCCGGAAATGACGGCAGCCCAGGCCCGGGTCGAATCCCGGCGTCACCTGATTGACGCTGGCGCCCGCCGGCCAAACCCAACCCTCGATTTCAGTTCCGAAGGCATGGTGGGGACCGGAGATCACAATCTTCTGAATGAAGCCGAGGCAGCAGTTGGAATCATGCAGCCGCTGGAACGCGGCGGTGATCTGGTTGCACGCCGGACGTTTGCCGAACGGGACCGTGATGTCGCTGTCGTGACGGCGGAACTGCGCCGGCGCGACCTCATCCAGACGGTGGAACTGGCTTATCTCGACGTTCAGGCCTCCATTGCCCGAGCGCGGGTTGCCGAAGAACGCGTTGTCGCGCTTGCCGAACTGGCGGAGGTCGTTGATCGGCGCGTGCGGGCCGCCCGCGACCCGGTCATGACCCGGGACCGTATTGAAGCGCGTCTCGCGGAAGCGCGTATCGAGGCGGATCTGGCGCAGCGTCGTGTCGTCTCGGATACGATGGCGCTGGCGTCGTATTGGGGCGGCACGTCTGATTTTACCGTTGATGCCGACGCGTTCTATGAGGTGGCAATCATCCCGTCTCAGACGGAAGCCGGTGATACGCCGGAACTTGCCCTGCTCAGAGCGCAGCGAGCGAGAAGCGACGCCGAAATCGGGATGGAAACCGCCCAGGCCGTGCCCGATGCCAATGTCGGGCTGGAAGTTCGCCATTATCAGTCGTCGAACGATGTCGCGCTCGGTGTGCGTTTCTCAATTCCACTTCAAGTCTGGAACAGCAACCGGTCGAACATCGCCTCGGCCCGTGCGGAAACCGCTGCCATAGACGCCGACTTCACCGCCCGTCAAAGGCAGACACAACGCGACATTCAGCGCCTGCAATTGCACCGCCAAGGGGCCGCAGCCGAACTCGGTTCACTCGATAGCGCTGTTCTGCCACGTCTCCAATCATCGTTGGAGCAGGCCAGAACCGGTTTTGCCCGCGGCAATTTCTCCTTTCTTGAAATTCACGATGTGCAACGCGCGCTGATGGATGCCCAGCTGCGCCGCGTCGACGCGATCCAATCCGTACACCAGTCCGATATTCAACTGCGCCGCTTGGGCGAGTTGGACCAAATCGTGCCGCAAGGCCCGGGAGCCCGATAATGAAAATGACCCCTTGCTCGCCATTCAAATGGTTGCTTCTTTCATTCGCCGTCCTGGGCGCCGCTTCGTGTTCGCAAGGCCAAGGCGATGCCGGCCGTGCCGCCGATCTTGAGGTGACGGCCGGCGAATATGAGCGCGGCCCTCATCGCGGACGGATGCTCCGAGAGGGTGATTTCACGCTGGAATTGATCATTTTTGAAGATGGCGTTGACCCCGAATTCCGGCTCTTCCCCTATCTGAACGGCGTACCGGTCGCCCCTTCCCAGGTCACTGCTGTGATTGAATTGACCCGCCTTGGCGGCATTGTTGACCGGTTCGAGTTCACGCCCCGGGACGATTATCTGATCGGCGCCGGCGTGGTGACCGAACCCCATTCTTTCGACGTGACGGTTACCGCCCGGATGTCGGGCGTGAACGGTCGCTGGCAGTACGAGTCCCACGAGGGCCGAACCACTATTCTGCGTGAGCAAGCCGATGCTAGCGGTGTCGTCGTTGCCCCCGCCGGACCGGCCATGCTGAGTGAAACAGTTGAGGTTTACGGCGAGGTCGAGCTGATGCCGGAAGGCAGAGCCGAACTTCGCGGATGGTTACCCGGTCGTATTGTTGCCCTGAGTGCCAGCATTGGCGACACAGTGAGGGCTGGCCAGACTCTGGCACGCGTCACCGCCAATGACAGCCTCCAGACCTATTCGGTAACCAGCCCGATTGATGGCGTCGTCATCGAGCGACGTGCGACCCTCAATGCGCCGACCGGTGATGCGCCGCTTTATGTGATTGCCGACCCGACGCAACTCCACGCGGAACTCTTCATCTATCCGGGTGATCTGGCCGCCCTCGCGGCCGGTCAGAGGGTGACAGTTGCGAGCACGATGGGCGACCGATCCGTTGAAACCGAGATCGAGTTTCTGTCGCCGATGATCAACCCTTCCAGCCAGCGTGCCATCGCGCATGTGGAAATCCCAAATGAAGCCGGTCAATGGCGACCGGGCGAACGGATAACGGCCACCATTCAGGTCGGCACGTTCGAGGTTCCGCTCGCCGTTCGCACAGCTGCGCTGCAACGGTTCAGGGATTTTACCGTGGTCTACGCCCGCGTTGACGACACCTACGAGGTGCGAATGCTGGAGTTGGGACGCCAGTCCAGCGACTGGACGGAAGTCCTCGGCGGGCTTCGTCCCGGCGAGGTCTATGTCAGCGAGAACGCATTCCTGATTACCGCTGATGTGCTGAAGTCCGGCGCCAGCCACGACCATTAGGACAAGATCATGTTGAAATCTGTCATTCTGCAATCGATCCGATATCGTTGGCTCGTTCTCTTTCTCATCCTTGCGGTCTCGGCGCTGGGGGTCTGGAATTTCCAACGCCTGCCCATCGATGCGACGCCGGACATCACCAATGTTCAGGTGCAAATCAACACAGAGGCCGAGGGATTTTCACCGCTCGAAGCCGAGCAACGCCTAACCTTCCCGATTGAAACCGCGATCTCCGGCATTCCGGGCCTGAACTATACGCGTTCAGTCTCGCGCTACGGCCTGTCCCAGGTCACCGTCGTTTTCGAGGATGGGACCGACATCTATTTCGCGCGACAGCTGGTCAATGAACGACTGCAAGGGGTCAGGGATCAGCTTCCGGAAGGAATTACACCGGAAATGGGGCCTATCGCGACCGGGCTTGGCGAGATTTTCATGTACACGCTGGAAATCGAGCCCGGCGCCATGCGGGATGATGGCTCGGCGTGGACGACGGAAGACCTTCGGACCCTGCAGGACTGGGTGATCCGTCCGCAATTGCTGCGAACCCCGGGGGTGGTCGAGGTCAATACGATTGGCGGCTATGTCCGGCAATATCATGTCACACCGTATCCGGATCAATTGGCGGCCTACGGCCTGACACTGGATGATGTGGTCGAATCCCTGATCCGGAATAATTCGAGCACCGGCGCGGGCTATGTCGAGCACAATGGCGAACAGCTTCTGATCCGGTCCTCCGGTCAGGCCGAGAGCATTGCCGACCTGGAAGCCTCCGTTATCGCCAATCGAGACGGGCAGCCCGTGCTGGTTCGCGATGTCGCCGATGTCATCCTCGGTGAGGAAATGCGCACCGGTGCGGCCACCGAAAACGGCGAGGAAGTCGTTCTCGCGACGGTCTTCATGCTGATGGGAGAAAACAGCCGCCAGGTCGCTCAAAGTGTCGCCATTCGCCTGGAGGAAGCGTCATTGGCGCTCCCGGCCGGGATCGTCGCGGAGGCGATCTATAATCGAACCGAACTCGTGGATCGCACCATCGAGACGGTCGAGAAGAATCTCGTAGAAGGCGCGCTTCTCGTCATCGTCGTTCTGTTCCTGCTACTCGGCAATGTTCGCGCCGCGATCCTGACGGCTCTGGTCATCCCGATTTCCATGCTGATGACGATCACCGGCATGGTCGAAAACCGCGTCTCTGGAAACCTGATGAGCCTGGGGGCGCTGGACTTCGGTCTGATTGTCGATGGCGCCGTTATCATCGTCGAGAATTGTCTGAGACGCCTCGGCGAAACACAGAACCGGCTCGGCCGAATATTGACGCGTGACGAAAGATTCCACGAAACAGCCGAAGCGGCGGCGGAAGTCATACGTCCGTCGCTATTCGGTGTGCTGATCATCACGCTCGTCTACATTCCGATCTTCACCCTGACGGGTGTCGAGGGGAAGATGTTTCACCCGATGGCCTTCACGGTCGTGTTCGCCCTGACATCGGCAATGATCCTGTCACTGACCTTCGTTCCGGCAGCGGTCGCCATGATTGTCTCCGGCAAGGTTCAGGAAAAGCCCAATTTTGTCATGCGCGGCGCGGCGAGTTTTTACGCACCGGTCTTGTCGCTCGCCTTGCGGCTACGTTGGGCCGTGGTCGCTCTCGCGGTGGTCATGGTCTCGGTGGCAGGCTGGTCTGCCTCGCGAATGGGTTCCGAATTCATCCCGCAACTCGATGAGGGCGACATCGCCCTGCACGCCCTGCGGATTCCGGGAACCAGCCTCGGGCAGGCTATTGAGATGCAAACGCTGCTGGAACGTCGCATCCTGGAGTTTCCGCAAGTCGAGCGCATTGCCTCCAAGATCGGCACCGCTGATGTGGCGACCGACCCGATGCCACCGAGCGTCGCCGATACTTTCATCCTGCTGCGGCCGCGTGAGGAGTGGCCTGAACCCCGCCTGCCACGCGAAGAACTCGTCAATCAACTTAGTGCGGCCGTCCATGAACTGCCTGGCAATCGCTATGAATTCACTCAACCCATCGAGATGCGGTTCAACGAGCTCTTGTCCGGCGTCCGGGCGGATGTGGCAGTGAAAGTGTTCGGCGATGATCTGGACACACTGCTGGAAGTCGGTCAGCGCATCGAAAATCTGTTGGAACGGGTCGAGGGCGCCCAGGACATTTCCATCGAGCAGGCAACAGGGCTTCCGATGATGCAGATCGAGCCGCGCCGCGAGGCATTGGCACGGTATGGATTGACGGTGGACGATGTTCAGTCCGTGATCCGCACGTCATTGGCGGGCACCCGGGCCGGACAAATCTTCGAAGGTGACAGGCGTTTCGATGTCATCGTCCGGCTGCCCGAGCCTTTGCGCGAGAATGTGTCGCGCCTGGAACGTCTCAATATTCCACTGCCCAACAATGGTAGTGGCCGCACCGAATTCATTCCGCTGCGGGAAGTCGCCGATATTGAGCTGACCATCGGACCCAACCAGATCAGTCGGGAAAATGGCAAGCGGCGCATTGTCGTCACCGCGAATGTGCGGGGGCGTGACCTCGGCTCCTTCATCGCCGAGGTTCAGGAATTGGTCCGCAATGAAGCGGCCATTCCGGCCGGCTACTGGGTTCAATATGGCGGCACGTTTGAGCAGCTGATTTCGGCGGCCAATCGTTTGAGTCTGGTCGTGCCCCTGGTGCTGGTTCTGATTTTTGGCCTTCTGCTTGCCTTGTTCCGCTCTGTTGGGGACGCCGCCATCGTGTTTTCCGGCGTGCCACTGGCGCTGACCGGAGGTGTTGCGGCACTGCTGCTGCGCGATCTGCCCTTGTCGATTTCAGCAGGGGTAGGATTTATCGCGCTTTCCGGGGTCGCCGTGCTCAACGGCGTCGTATTGCTCACCTTCATTCGATCCTTGATGGACGACGGGAAGCCGCTGGACACAGCGATCCGCGAAGGCGCGCTGACACGCCTCAGGCCAGTCCTGATGACCGCTCTAGTGGCCAGCCTTGGCTTTGTGCCGATGGCGTTCAACATCGGTCCTGGCGCTGAAGTCCAACGTCCGCTCGCGACGGTGGTCATTGGCGGGATCATTTCGTCCACCATCCTGACACTTATCGTTCTTCCGGCGCTGTTCCGGATCGTTCGAGGCTTCGCCAACAGGCGCCGCAAATCGCCGGAAGGAAATCAGACATGAGTGTGAAAACTGCAACGCGGCGAGGTCTCGCCACTCACCGGCAGGGAATTGTCGTGAACCGGAGTTACTCATGAATACAGCAAGGATTTCGCCGAGGACCGCCCGCTGGGGCATGGGCCTGTTCTGGGTCATCGCGTTCTTGGTGCTGATGGCCGGCGACGCCATGGCGCATGGCGTCACGGAGGGCGATAAGGGCTATATTCAGGAGATAACCGGTGTTCACCTGATTTCCTTTCTCTATCTCGGTGCCAAGCACATGGTCACCGGCTACGACCACATCCTGTTTTTGTTCGGCGTCGTTTTCTTCCTCTACCGCCTCAAGCATGTCGGCATCTATGTCAGCCTGTTTGCGCTCGGCCATTCAACCACGATGCTGGCCGGCGTGTTCTTCAATATCGGGCTCAACGCCTATCTGATTGATGCGATCATCGGGCTGTCCGTTGTCTACAAGGCGCTGGACAATATCGGTGCCTTCCAGCGCTGGTTCGGTGTCCAGCCCTCCACCAAGGCTGCGACCCTGATATTCGGCCTCTTCCACGGTTTCGGCCTGTCGACCAAGCTGCTGGACTATGACATCGCGCCCGACGGTCTGTTTCCCAATCTCCTGGCGTTCAATGTCGGCGTGGAAATCGGCCAGTTTCTCGCACTCGCAATCATCCTGATCGCCATGGGCTTCTGGCGACGGACCACCAGTTTCGGGCAACATGCCTACGCCGCCAACGTCGTGCTGATGTGCGCCGGTTTCATTCTCATTGGCTATCAACTTACCGGCTATCTGATTGCCTGATCGGGCTTCAAGGAGATTTTCCATGTTCAATTCCCAACTCCCCGCACGCGAGGACCTTCCCTCGACCGCGAGCCTGCTGAAGTCGACCGCGATTGCCCTGGGTGCCGCTGGCGTCCTTCTGGTGACGGTTGTGCTGCCGGCTGAATACGGCATCGACCCGACCCGGATCGGTGGAATGCTCGGCCTGACGACGATGGGCGAGATCAAGATGCAGCTGGCCGAAGAGGCCGAAGCCGACAGGCAAATTGCAGCCGAGACTGTTTCGATGGATGTGCCCGCCAACACTGGTGGCACGGCGATTGTGCCATCGGTCGAAAGTGATCAGGCGATACCGGAAGCGGCTGCGGAACCTGTAGCAATGGTCTGGCGCGACACGATTTCAATCGCGCTGGAGCCAGGCGGTTCGACGGAAGTAAAACTGACGATGCTGGCCGGAGACGTGGCCGAGTATGAATGGACGACGGACCAGGCCGGGCTGAACTCGGACCTGCATGGCGACGGTCCATCGGAACAGTTCATCAGCTATCGTCAGGGCCGCAATGAAGGCGGTGACGCCGGCGAGTTTGCCGCAGAATTCGACGGCGTGCATGGCTGGTTCTGGCGTAACCGCTCGGAGGTTGCCGTCACCGTCACGCTGAATACGCGTGGGCAATACACCGCCTTCGACCGATTGTTCTAGAGCCGGACAGGCTGGCAGCCTGTGTGGACGTTTCTTTCAGGAGGCATGCTATGGCGTGGATGATCCTCAAGTCTCTGATTTCCGGCATTCTGGTGACCTTGGTCTCGGAAGCCGGAAAGAGAAACGCCGCATTGGGCGCGATGGTGGCGTCGCTGCCGCTGGTGTCGGTATTGGGCATGATCTGGCTCTGGCAAGAGACCCGTGATGTCACCCGCCTTGCCGATCACGCGGAAGCAACCTTCTGGTTCGTCCTGCCATCGCTGCCAATGTTCCTGATCATCCCGGCACTGCTCCGCAGAGGCATACCCTTCTGGCCATCCCTGCTGGCGGGGTGCCTGGTGACGGTCGGACTGTACGTGCTGATCGTTATTGTCGCCCCAAAACTTGGGATTCGGCTGCCGATTTGAGACCTGGCGGGTGGTCGGATATGATTGGATGACCAGCTATTGCTCGAGTTCGGACCTGCACGGTCCACACCTCGAAGCGTTATGCCGCCTTCAATCGGCGACCACGTTAGAAGACCCCAAAAACTCTCCCAGAAGCCATGCAGGGTGCGATGCCGGATAAGTGAGCCCATCTGCAAGGATTTCAGGATGGACGAGTTCAACCTCGTCGGACCGATGATCGTTTGTGCGCTCATTCCAATCGTGGGCATGGTCAATGACCATGAAATCTCCTGTCCGCGGCATGGCGCTGTGCAGACGATGGTGCGCTGAGGCAGGGCCTCAGCCCGGGCCGGGTGTCAGGCCCATTCGGGTGGCGTGCCAGGAGGCTTCGGCGCGCGAGGAAATGCCGAGCTTGCGATAGATCGCCTTGATATGGCTGGCCACCGTACTTTCGGCGACTCCGAGATCGGCGGCAACATCGGTATTGCGCAAGCCACGCCCGATCAGGCCGAGCACATCGCGTTCGCGCAGCGTCAGGCCCTCATCGGGATTGGCGGCGGGACCGGTCAGGCGGAAATGCTCCATGATCCGGCGCGCCACCGAGGGCGAGATCGCCGGCAGGCCCTCGGCCAATTGCAGCAATTGCCGGGTCAGGAGTTCGGCCGGGTTCTCCTTCAAAAGATAGCCCTGGGCCCCGGCCGACAGCGCCGCCACGATCGAGGCATCATCGCCCATAACCGTGGTCACGATCGGTACGGCCCGGGGACAGACCTGGCGCAAGCGGCGCAAGACCTCCAGCCCGGACCCATCAGGCAAACCGAGATCGATCAACGCCAGGTCATATTCCGCCTCGGCCGCGGCGCGCACGCCGGCACGCATCGTTGCGGCCTCTGTGATCTGGCAGGCGGGAAAGGCCGCGCACGCAATCTCGCACAACCATTTGCGCGTCTCGCTGACATCCTCGACGATCAGTATCCGTATCATGCCGCCGCTCCTCTGCGCGGCATTGGAAAGCTCGCCGCCAGACGCGTGCCGGCCTCGGACGGCACGATGTCAAGCTGCCCCTTCAAGCCGGCAACGCGGCCGCGCATATTGGCCAGCCCGCGCCCGCCTGGCAGAGCCGCCGGATCGAAGCCTGCACCATCATCCTCGATCACCAATTCGATCCGGTCGCCAAGCCGGGTGATATCAACGCGCATTACGCGGGCGCCGGAATGCTTGAGAACATTGCTCGCAGCCTCCCGCAGCAGGGAGCGCACGGCATGGCCGGTCTGCGGCGGCAGGCCGGTGATATCGCCCGCTTGATTGATCCATTCCAGCGCGATCCCGACCGAAGCGAGCCGCTCGGCGGTCTCAAGCCGCAAATCGGCGAGGGTTTCATCCAGCGAGCGCACGCCGCCCGAGGCATCATTAATGATATCGCGCAAATCGGTCAGCGTTTCGCGGATCATCGAGTTCTTGCGGTCCTCGTCGCGGCTATGCAAGGCGCCGAGCAAATGCGCGCCGATATTGTCATGCATGTCGCGCGCAATTCGGCCGCGCTCCTCTGTGACGCCGCGGTCATAGGCATCGCGGCTGGCATCGGCATGGGCCATCATCTGCACCAGACGCTGGGCGGTTTTGACATGGGAGGGGCCGAACAGGGCACGGCCGGCCCAGGGATAGCGCAGGCTCAAGCCTGGAATATCGCCGATCGGCGGCAGCACGAGTTCGAGGCCCTCCTCGCGAATTTGCGGTTCGGCGACGGCATGCCCGGCCAAATGACAATCGAGCGGGTCGAATAGCCGGGTGACCAGCTGGCGCCATTGCCCGGCACGCTCGAGCCGAGAGGACTGGAAGGCGAGATCGACGACGGCGTGAAACAATTCCTGCTCGCTCAAGACAGGACGCGGCACAAAATGACGGGCGACGGCGTCGCGCAGCGGCAGGTAGAGAAAGCCGACGGCCAGCAGGGAAATCCCGATCGCGGCACCGGGGCGCAGGGAGAGCAGACCGATCAGCGCCGCGTCAAGCGACACAAGGATCAGCGTGCCGACGACATAGAACAGGATGCGAAACGCCCACTCACCCAGTTCAAACAGCCGGTAATGCCGCAGGCCGGCGGCGACACCGATATAGATCAGCAAAAAGCAGGCGAAGGCATAACCCGCCTTGATCGGCGTCGGCTGTCCCAGCACCGATGGCAGGGCGATCAAACCGATAAAGCCACCGGCGCCGAACAGGACTGAAAGCCCGAACCAGATCGCCACGGCCCTGTCCCTCGGCGCCCGCTCCGTCGCGATAAACTGGCTGGCGACGGCGAGGAATATCCCGCCCATTTCAACCACGGTCACCAGATGGATCGAGGACCAGGCCGGCATCCGGCCGAGCAAGGTCATCAACGCCCACAGGCAAAAGCCCATACTGCTGCCCAGCGCCAGCGGCCGCCAATGGGGCAGGCGAACCGGATAGACCAGAAACAGCGCGATCATCGCCGCACCGAACAGGGTTGCGCCGCCGGCATTGAGCCACATCAGGACCACGGCCAGGCTGCGCGGCTCAATCACCGCGCCCGACCGGCTCGCCGCCGCAAGGGTGAAGATCAGCGTTGCCAATCCGCTCAGGGCGAACAGGCGCGTCGCCAGCTCGCGCGGCCGCAGCGCCCAGACCCAGCCTGAAATCGTCATCGCCCCGAGGCCAACTGCCAACTGCACCCAGAAAATCAGGGGCAAGGGCGTCAGCGGCCCCGAACCCATCGCCAGACGGATCGTGGCGGCGGCCATCGCCAACGCGAACAGGATGATGCCGGCAAGCCGGGCGCTTGGCGTATTGAAGCCGGCCCGCCGCTCGCCCGCAGTCGCGGCCTGACCCGTCAATCTGTCTCCGGCCTCACGCATTCGCGCCTTCCCCCCGTCAAGCCTGGCGCACCATCCGTGCGCGCGACCTGCTCCCGGCAAGTCTTACCCGCGCCGCGGTCGGCCGCGAACTCCCCGGAACAGGGGATGGCGAGGTCAGAGCCGCGCCGATTAACTCACTACAAATATCAGGATCACCGTCCCAGCCAAGCGTGAACTCTCAAGCTTGAGCGCGGCAGGACCACTCGAAAGGGGCAAGCATGAAACTCACACTCCGCGTCGCACTGATGTGCATCGCCATCACGCTCAGCGGCTGTACTGGTTTCGTCGATGATTTCGTCACCGGTGGCCCGCTGGTCCGTCCAGGCGAACCAACCGGCGTCATCCAGGTTGTGAACCGATCCCGCTATTCGCTGACATCAATCCTGATCGCCCCGTGCAGCGCCTCATCCTACGGTCTCAACCGCCTGCCCTCCGGCGTCCGTGTGGCGCCGGGTCAGAGCTACACCTTCCGCGTATCGGCAGGTTGCTGGGGCGTCCTTGCGGGATTGGCCGGACAGGACGCACGCCGGGACCTGCAGGTCCGCGCCGGCGGCGGCGTCGTCTACACGGTGACCGGCTAGTCGACTGTTGCTCACTCACCCATGGATCCAGAAAGGATATCCCATGAAAGCCCTCCTTACCGCCACCGCCCTGCTGATCGCTCCCGTCATGACGGTATGCCTTGCCGGGTCCGCCCAGGCGCAAACCTTTGGCAGCGTCAATCTGCGCGCCGGTTTCACACCCGACCCGTTTCGCGTTGCCATCACCTCGGGCGGAGCGATCAACGCCAACACGATATCCTCCACTTGCCGCGGCTGGGTCGCCAATACGATGGATTATCAGGTTCACTATGCCGCCGGCGCGTTCAATCTGAGCTTCTCCTCGACCTCCTCGTCGGACACGACGCTGCTGGTCCAGGCGCCCAATGGCAATCTCTATTGCGATGATGATAGCGGCAATGGGCTCAACCCGATTGTCACGATCGGCAACCCGCAATCGGGCACTTATAGTGTCTGGGTCGGCTCCTACCAGAATGGCGAATATGCGCAGGCCACCCTGTCGATCTCGGAACTCGGCCGACAATAGTCGCATCGGGACCCGGGGGGGTGATCTGGCGGCTGGGGTCGTACCCAGGCCGCCAGATCATGAAGGCCTAGTCCTGGCGTTTGAAGCGGCGGGAATAGAGATAGGCTACGCCGCCATTCAGCAGGATGAAGGGCAGGGTCAACCAGCGCGAGACCGCATCGCCCCAAATCGAATCCGCAAGAAAAATCACCGCAACCCAGAACAGGGCATGCAACAACATCAGCGCCGTCATGCGTGGCTGCGACGCCAGCAGGCTGGTCGAAGCCTCCGCTGCCGAGGCTCCACCCGTCAAAATCACGCGCGCCCAATTGGCCATCGCAAGGCCGAAACCCGCCAGCACGATCGCACCGGCAAGCGGCATCATCTGTGCCGCCGGCCACCAGATCCAGACCGCCAGCGCGGCCAGACCGGCGATCACCAGGATCGTCGCGGAAAAGCGCTCGGCCGCCAGAACCGGCCCCGGATTGGCCTGCCGGGCCGCTACCGGCAGAACCAGTTTGGGCATTTGATTGCCCAGCACAAGCAAGAGTAGCGCCATTGCGCCACCGACGCCGCGCTTGGCGTATTCCCGTGCGATCAGGTCAAACTCCGTAGCGGCGGCGATCGCCAGGACGGCGATCACCAGAATGACGATCAGCGCCGTGCTGATGCGCGACCCGTGTGTTTCAGATTCAAGCGTCATGTCTCGGTTTCCTTGTCTTCATCTGGCGCGGTGGCCGCTTGCGGTATCGCGCTCATTTCCCAGCCAAACAGTTTTGCAAATCCCAGCAATGCGTCTTCCAGCACTGATATCTGCAACTGATACACGACCGATTTGCCGTGCTTTTCCGACACCACCAGACCGGCCTCGCGCAAAATCGCGAAATGCGCCGACATGGTGGATTTCGACACCTTGAACTGGTCGGCAAGCTCGCCCGCGCTGAGCGGACCTTGCTTGAGCAATTCGAGCACCCGGCGACGGGTCGGGTCAGAGAGGGCTTTAAAGGCGTTGTTCATAATTTGATATTTCGCTGATTATCGAATTGAATGCAAGCGCAAAATTACTCCTCGTGCAGGAGTATTAAAATTACTCTGTTCTTTCAATATTTTAGCCATTTGCCTAAAGTTCGTTTCCGGCACTCTCGCCCCTCCCACGGCGACGACCCGATCGAACGCCTCTTGCGCCGTCTCGAGGCCCTCACCCACGCGCGGCGCGGCATTGAGGCTTGCGACCCGGATCGCGAAAATCATTGCCTGTGTCAGCGATCCACGTCACCTTGCCGGCAGTTTGGTGGCCGGCAGTTCGGGGGAATGATCATGCGCTGGATTATCATCATCATTGCGGTTCTCGCCGGCCTCGTCTCGCTCGCCGCCTGGGGCCCGGGCTCACTGAATGCGATGCAGTTAGTCAATGCGCCGGCCGATCGCGCATTGCAGCCCCTGTTCGAGCCCGCGCGTGAACCGCTGCGAACCGAGCGCGCCGATCTGCATGGCGCCGAGGATCTCGAGCCCGGCCCTGATGGCCGCCTCTATACCAGCCTCGCCGATGGCCGGATCATGGCGCGCGCGCCGGACGGTGACTGGACGCTATTTGCCGATACTGGCGGGCGGCCGCTCGGCCTGTCCTTCGCACCGGACGGTTCGCTCTTCGTCGCCGACGCCCGGCGCGGCCTGCTGCACCAGACCGACGAAGGCTGGGATGTCTGGCTCGCCGCGTCGCCCGATGGGCCGCTGGTGTTTGCCGACGATCTGACCGTGCTCGCCGACGGGCGCGTCGTGTTGACCGACGCGTCGCTGCGCCATGCCTATGGCCATCACATGGAATCCTTCCTCGAGGCGGAACAGACCGGGCGCATTCTACTGGTCACGGCCCCCGGTGAATTCACCGAGCTCGCAGGCGGGCTGGGCTTCATCAATGGCGTCGATCATGACCCGGCAAGCGGGCTGGTCTATATCAATGAAACCTGGACCGGACGCATCTGGCGCCTCAATCCTGATAGCGGCGAGATGAGCGTTCTGATCGAGGGCCTGCCCGGCTATCCGGACAATCTTGAATTCGACCCTGCGACCGGCCTGATCTGGTCCGCCATGCCCTCCCTGCGCGCGCCCGATCTGGAAGCACTGCACGCCCAGCCCTTCGTCAAACGCCTGGTCTGGCGCTGGCTGCAGATCGCCGGCCTGCCAGCCCTGCCTGACCGGCCCGCCATGGCCATTGCCGTCGATCGCGACGGGCAGGCTGTCCATGGCCTCACCGGCCCCGCCGAAGCCCAGGACGGCACGACCACCGCACTGGTGTGGAATGGCGAATTATGGATGGCCGGCCTCGACCGCGACGGCATTACCGTGTTCGCCGCCCCGGACAGTGGCACGACGGACTAGCGCTTCGGAAAACATGACCGGCTGGTTTCGCCTGCCAGATGTTGCGTTGGCCCTACCCGCCACTATGCAGAACCGGCGCGGCCTCGCCAGGCTCGGGTGAGACGAGATGCGGACAATCCACCGAGCGCAGGATATCGGCGATCACGGCCAGTCGGGTCTTTTTCTTGCTGTCAGCAGAAACAACGCGCCAGGGCAGATCGTCCGATCCCGTCTCGGCCAGCATGCGGTCCCGGGCGCTTGAATAATCGTCGAACTTGTCGAGTGCGACCGCATCGATCGGGCTTACCTTCCACGAGGTGAGCAGGCTGGTCTTGCGCTCCGCCAGGCGTTCGGCCTGCTCCTGATAGGAAATGTCGAGATAATATTTGAGCACCGTCGTGCCCGAAGAGACCAGCAGGCGTTCAAAAGTGAGCACATCATTATAGAAGGCCTCATGCTCGGCATCACTGCAAAACCCCATCACCCGCTCAACGCCGGCCCGATTATACCAGGAGCGGTTGAACAAGACGATTTCGCCATTTGCGGGCAGATGGGGCACATAGCGCTGGAAATACCAACTCGAGTGCTCACGATCCGACGGCTTGCCCAGCGCCACGACGCGTGTTTCGCGCGGGCTCAAATGACGCGTGATGCGTTTGATCAGCCCGTCCTTGCCCGCGGTATCGCGCCCCTCGACCAGCACCAGCAAACGCTGATCGCTGGCAATGAGATGACGCTGCAACATCACCAGCTGAATCTGCAGGGCCCGCAACTGGTCTTGATAGGCCGGCGCAGACGGTAGTGATGGATCAGGCATCGTTCAATTCCTCGCAGCTTTGCCGGTTCAAATGCCGAGATGCCAGTGCCAAACCTCGCGCTCTCAGGCGATGTCATAACCCTGACGCTCCGCCCACATTCGCACATTCACGCTGTCAACGCCCGCCAGCGCAAAGGCGTAATTGCGCCAGCGCTCCGTCGACGTGGAATAGAGTTCCTTTGTGACCTGGTTGGCGCTGGGCGTGTTGATGTGGCCGCGCTGGCGGGCGGTTTCGAAGAAGCGCGCCTGGGCCGGTTCAAAATCGAGCCCGAGCTGCTCCATCACCGGTGTCACACTGGCTTCAAGATCATCGACCAGCGCTTCATACCGGACCCGCACCACGGCCGGTTGCCGCCAGGCCTCGAAGTCCTGCCAGAGCGAGAAACTCAGATCATATAGCCGGTCGATCCGCGCGAGGCTGGTCATATTGAGCATGGCATTATTGGGCTTGAAGTCCTGGAACAGATTGCTGATGGCGACATCAAGCGGGTGACGCCCGGCCAGAATGAAGACCGCGCGCGGCAGGATTTTGTGGATCATCGGTGCCCAATTCATATTGAGCGGCAATTTGTCGATATAGACCCGGTCATCAGCGAACGGTTCACCGGCATGGCGCGACATCTGTTCCAGATAGCTGGCGCGCAATTGCGCCGGGTCGCAGGCCTCCAGCTGATCGAGCCAATCCTCGGTGAAATTGGATTCATCGCCGCTCATGCCGCCCACAACATCGCGAAACGCATCACTCAGCACGCGCTCCTCCTCGACGATCCGCACCCGGGAATGCGAGCGCAGAATCGTGTCGAGCAGGGTCGTGCCGGAGCGCGGAAAGCCAACCAGAAACGCGATATTGCGCGGCCCGGCCTCGCTATCCTCGACCGCACTGCGGCCCGCGGCGATTTCGGCGCGCAGCCGCCGGTGCAGGCTGTCGATTCGACGCGTAATCATGGTGTGATCACACGGCCCCTCTACCTCCCACACCGCCTCACGCAGATGGTTTGCGGCAAGGACGGCCCGGTGCGCTTCGCGATAGCGGCCGCGCTTGTCTTCGATCGCGCCGAGCGTGAACTGCCGGCTCCGCTGCTGGTCGCGCTCGCCGGACATCGCCAGGGCGCGCTCGATACTCGCCTGCGCCTCGTCCAGCCTTCCGACACGCAACAGCGCGCGCGCCTCCACATCTAGCAGATCAGCACGATTGAAATCGGCGCCATCGGCCCGCGCCTTTTCGAGCAGATCGAGCAAGGGGACCGGGTCGAGCAAGCGGTCATGAAAGGCCGCGGCCTCGACAATCAGTTCGGGATTGAGTGGATCGCGCAGCAACACTTCGGCCCAGATCCGTTCCGTCTCCTGCAAGCGTCCCTCGGCCGCGCCGACAAGGCGCGCCAGCAGGGTCCAGGCTGACACATCACCAGGCGCTATCGCCAGCGCCCGGCGGATGCAGATTTCCGCATATTCGCCGCGGCCGAGGGCGCGGGAAATCTCGGAAAGCTGAGTCCAGACGGCGATTGATTGCGGCGCGATCCAGACCAGCTCCGTCGCCTTGACGAACGCCGCGTCAAACTGACCCGCATCGTGCAGGGCGGCGATCGCGGCGAAACGGGCATTGCCCTGCGCCGCGCTCACCCGGCTGACGAAACCGTCCAGGTCTGCCGGAGCATCCGGAGCCGGCGGGCATTGCGCCGCGGCATCGCGCAGCGCCGCATCGCCTGGCTGAGCCTGGCAGGCCTTGGCCAGCAGGCTGGCAGCGCGCGCGCGCTCGCCATTCTCTAGCAGCGACCGTGCCAGGGCGATGGTGAAACCAGCATTGCCCGGCTGCAGCATCACCGCGCTCATCAGGCTTGGCAGGCTGTCGGCGGCCCGCCCGGCCATCAGAAGGACGGCACCCAGACTATAGTGCGCTGCCGCCAGCCGCGGCTCTAGATCGAGGGCATGGCAAAACGCGATGCAGGCCGGCCCCGACGAACCGGCGGCCAGCAGGGCATTGCCCTCACGCATGAATTTTGCCGCCATTTCACTCATGGACACCCTCGGACAAGACTGCTCTTGCCCGCCAGATAGCCGTGATGCCGGCGGCGGCGCAAGTCGCGCTGCTGGCCGAAAGTGTGCCGCCGGCTATTTGATCTTGCCGCCAAACACCAGCAGGAACAGGCCGCCAAGGCTGGCGGCAATACCCCCCATCAAAAACCACATCGTGCGGTCGCTATAGCTGCCGGTCAGCGCTTCGGTGATCTGATCGACCGGGGCGTTAGACCCCTGCCAGGCGAAAATCAGCAAGACGATGCCAATGGCCAGGGCAATAAATCCAAGCATTTTTGATTGTGTCATTGGACGGGTTCTTTTTCGCGTTGGTGTCCTCTGTCGCCAGAGCTGGGCCGGACATCCGGGTGCGGCGGCCGACAGGACGAGCTGACAGTGCGCCCTTCCATTTGGTTGCGCCACAAAATAAGCGGCGGCGCGACACGCAGACCATCGCCCTTGAGCCTCTGGCCCGGCATTTGCCGGCATCCCGCACCCTCCTGACCCAGGTGCCCCTCCTCAAACCTCCAGCAACTCCCGGCGTGGAGATTTTCGTGCGGCGCAGGCAGCACAACCGCGCAACCGTCATCACCGCGTGACGCCGCCGCCGCACGCGACTAAGTTGCCGCGCTTGTAAGATCCGAGTCCGGCCATGTCTGGCCCCGTCTGGAGTTGCGCACATGAATGCTGTTATCCGGTCTACCGGCCTTTGGGTCCCCGAGGACACCGTCTCCAATGAGGAGCTGGTCGAGTGCTATAACAAGCATGTCGAGCTTTATAATGCCGAGCATGCCGACGCGATCAAACGCGGCGCGGTCGAGCCGAAAAACCCGTCCTCGGTCGGCTTTATCGAGAAGGCCTCCGGCATCAAGTCGCGCTATTCGATCGACAAGGCCGGCATACTCGATGTTGACCGGATGCGGCCGCGCGTTACGCCGCGGCCGAATGAGGAGATATCGCTGATGGCCGAGTGCGGCGTCGCTGCCGCGCGTCAGGCGCTGAGCAATGCCGGGCGCGATGCCGCCGATGTCGATGCGGTGATCTGCTCGGGAACCTCGATGCAGCGCACCTATCCGTGCATCGCGATCGAGATCCAGGATGCGCTCGGCATTGAGGGCTTCGGCTTCGACATGACGGTCGCCTGTTCCTCGGGCACATTCGCCATCATCAATGCCGTCAACATGATCAAGTCGGGCATGGCGAAATCGATTTTGGTTGTCTGCCCCGAATTGACAACGCCACAGTTGAATTTCCGCGACCGCGACAGCCATTTCATCTTCGGCGATGTCGCCGTGGCGATGTTGATCGAAGCCGAGGACATGGCTGGCGGCGATGGCTGGCGCGTGCTCGGCACCCGTATGATGACAAAATTCTCCAATAATATCCGGTCGAATTTCGGTTTCCTCAATGCCTGCGAAGTGCCCGAGCCGTCCTTCGAGGAACGCTATTTCGTGCAGGAGGGCCGCAAGGTCTACAAGGAAGTCTGCCCGATGGTCGCTGAAATGATCCTCGAGGATCTCGCCACAATCAATCTGGCACCTGCCGACATGAAGCGACTCTGGCTGCACCAGGCCAATATCAACATGAATATGATGGTGGCGCGCAAAGTGCTCGGCCGCGATGCCGAAGAGGGCGAAGCGCCGGTTATCCTCGATGAATTCGCGAATACCGCCGGTGCCGGCTCGCTGGTCGCCTTCCACCGCCATCATGACGGCTTTGCCGCCGGCGAGAAGGGGCTGATCTGCTCCTTCGGTGCCGGCTATTCGGCGGGGACCGTGTTCGTCGAGCGGCTCTAGCCTGTCAGGGCAAGGGCCCTGCCCGGCCGGTTCGGGTCGCGCCACGAACACAGCGCTGCCAAACCGTCCAGACAGAATTTTACGCCCCCGGCCCGTAACCGGGGGGCGTTTTATTACGAGGCGACGGATTCGCCGTGCAGCGTGGTGTCGAGACCGGTGACCTCATCCTCCTCGCTGACGCGCAATTTCATGCATTTCGACAGGCCGAACAGGATGGCCCAGCTCATCGCGCCGCAATACAGCGCCGCCGCCAGTGCGCCCCAGATCTGGGTAAAGACCTGCATCACATTACCCTCGATCGCGCCGGGCGCACCGCCGATCGCCTCGGAGGCGAACACGCCTGTCAGGATCGCTCCGACCATCCCGCCAATGCCATGCAGGCCGAAGGCATCGAGCGTGTCGTCCCACTTGCCCCAGCGCTTCAGTGAGGTAACGCCCCAATAGGCCCCTGCCGCGCCAGCGCCCCCGATGATGAAAGCCGCCCAGGCCGGCACGAAACCGGCTGCCGGCGTAATCGCGACCAGACCGGCGATGGCACCGGAGGCGGCGCCGAGCACGCTGGCCTTGCCGCGCCGCAGCCATTCGATCGCGATCCAGGTCAAAAGCGCCGATGCCGCCGCCAGCTGGGTCGTGACGAAAGCGTGTGCCGCCGCGCCATTGGCCGCCAGCGCCGAGCCGCCATTGAAGCCAAACCAGCCGACCCAGAGCAGGCCGGCGCCGATCACGGTCAGCACCAGATTGTCCGGCATCATTTGCGCGCCGGGATAGCCGCGGCGTGGGCCGACGAATTTCGCCAGCACCAGACCGGCAACACCGGCATTGATATGCACAACGGCGCCGCCGGCAAAATCAAGGACGCCCGCATCGGAGAGAAAGCCGCCACCCCAGACCCAATGGCAGATCGGGGCGTAGACCAGGATCAACCAGACCGAGGCGAAAACCATGAAGGCCGAAAAACGGATCCGCTCGACAGCAGCGCCAGCGATGATCGCCACGGTTATGATGGCGAAGGTGAGCTGGAAAATGAAAAACAGATTCTCGGGCAGATCGCCCGCCATCGTCTCCGGCGTGATGCCGATAAGCCCGATGCGGCTGAGCCCGCCGACGAATGGATTGAGGGAGCCCCCATCCGAAAAAGCCAGACTATAGGCGACCAGCGCCCACAAGACCGTCACCGCCGCCGAGGCACCGAGGCTCTGCATCATGGTCGAAAGCACATTCTTGCGCCGCACCATGCCGCCATAGAACAGGGCCAGCCCGGGAAGCGTCATCATTAGCACGAGCGCCGTTGCCGTCAGGATCCATGCGATATTGCCTGTGTCGATGCCAGCGTCTTCCATCGGACGTCTCCAGAATGTTGCGGTGCACCATTGCTAGGCAAGCGGACGCGCGGCTGTCGAGTTTCGGGAGAAAATTTCCCGTTATTGGCCAAATTGCGCTGCATTATGGTGCAGGCTTGCTCGATCGAGTGGCAATCAAGCATGTTTCTGCCGTGATGCAGCGCCGCATTGATTAGGCGCGTCCATGTATTAGGCTGGCACTATGGATAGCAGGGATGAGGTCGAGACCGTGCAGACCAGCATTATTCGCTCCACCGGATTCTGGGCCCCGCCCGATGTGATCACCAATGCCGAGCTGGTCGCGAGCTATAACGCCTACGCGACGCGCTTCAATGATGAGCATTCGGAGGCGATTGCCGCCGGCGAGACCGCAGCCGTGCCGCTCTCCAGCGCCGAATTTATCACCAATGCCTCGGGTATTGAACGCCGGCATGTGCTGGAAAAATCCGGCATTCTCGACATTGACCACCTCACGCCGCGCATTCCGCCGCGGGCTTTCGAAGACATCTCCGCCCAGGCCGAATTCGCCCTGCGCGCGGTCAGACCAGCGCTGGAAAGAGCCGGGCGCGACGGGTCCGAGATTGACGGCGTCATCGTCGCCTCCTCGGCCCAGCAGCGCAATTTCCCCGGCCTGTCCTGCGAGATCCAAAATCTGATAGGCGCCAGCGGCTGGTCCTTCGACCTCACCATGGCCTGCGCCTCGGCGCTCTACGGACTCAATATCGCCAATGCGATGATTCGCTCCGGCCAGGCCAAGCGCATACTGGTGTGCTCGCCGGAAATCATGACCTGTATCAATGTCCACTCGCGCCGCGATGTGCATTTCATCTTCGGCGATGCCGCCAGCGCCATTCTGGTCGAGGCCGATGACGGCACACCGGGCGGCTGGGACGTGCTGGGCACGCATACCCAGAACAAATTCTCCAATCATTTGCGGTCCGATTACGGCTTCATCAATATCGCCGAACGCACCGTCGACCCTGACTACACGCCCGGCCTCGACCAGGACGGCCACAAGGTGTTCAAGGACGTCGTTTCCTTTGCGCCGGTCGTGGCGCGCGAGCTGATGGCACAGCTGGAGCTGGAGCCGGAGACGATCCGCCGCGCCTGGCTGCACCAGGCCAATATCCGCATGGTCGATCTGATCGCCAAACGCATTCTCGGCCGCGATCGCACGCCGGAGAATGCGCCTTCCATCCTTGAGGAATACGGCAATACGTCCTCCTCCAGCGTGGTGATGAATTTCCAGATGAATTCCGAAGACATGCAAGCCGGCGACACCGGAATCATGTGCGCCTATGGGGCCGGTTACGGCGTCGGCGCGGCGGCAATAAGGAAACGCTGATGCGTCAATACCTCGCCCTTGCAGCTGCCACAGGGCTTGCTGCCTGCTCACCAAACGGGTCAGACGCACCGGCGGAACCCGATGCGCCAGCAATTCCGGCGGCCGAAATCGAAGCGGCTCCAGCGGCCCCGGCCGCCGAAGGCGGCGGCCTGCCCGGAACGGATATCCGCATTTTCGCGCTCGACTGGGTCGATGGCCGGCCGGTGATCGGTGCCCCCGCCGGCGGCGTGATCCGCCCCGGCTATGATAATCAGCCCTTCTTCACACCGGACGGAACCGGCCTGCTATACACGGCCGGCGACGAGACCGGCGAAACCGATATCTGGCGTCTCGACCTGGCCAGCGGCGACACCGCGCCTGTCACCCTGACGCCGGACGAGAGCGAATACTCGCCGCGCGTGCCGCCGGGTGAAGCCGCGCTGTCCTATATCTTCCAGCCGCCGGGCGGTTATGCCGGCAATGCCTATCTGGCCAATGCCGATAATTCAGACCGCCATGCCGCCGAGGACCTGGCGCCGGTCGGCTATTATTTGTTCAGCGGCGATATGCACCAGGTTGTGACCTTTGCGCTGGGCGAGCCCAATACGTTGCAGCTGATCGATCGCATGGCAGAGCCGGAGACGGTGATGCACGTGGCCGATAATCCTGGCCGCTCCCTGGCGCGAGACCGGACTGGCAGTGCTGCCTATGTGACGCTGGAACGGGCCGATGGCGGCTTTGCCGTACACCGGCTGGATTTCGCGACCGGCGCACTGCGCGACGGTTTCGACCTGCCCGGCAATGGTCAGGACTTCGCGCGCATCCCCAGCCCTGCATCGGGGATGTTTGCCCTCGACGGCTTCTTTGCAGCGGCCGACGGCGCGCTCTATTACGGCACGGTTTCGGCCGATGCCGCCACCCCGGCGCTCTCGCCCGCCTGGATCGAGATCGCCAATCTGGACGATTTGGGGCTTGTCGATGTCAACCGCATTGCGGTCAGCCCGGGGGGCGACCGCATTGCTTTTGTTGCCGCTGACTAGAGCGGCGTCGTTTCGGTAATCTTGTAAGTCAGATCATCGCCATCGGCTTCGTGAATGGTGAGATAATCGCCGATCCGCATCGAATGATCGCCGAGGCGGTAGAGCGGTTCGTCCGGCCCTTCCTCCTCTTCGTCATAGCGGAAAAACCAGCGCGAACCGCGGTGTGACAACCAGCCATCGGCGGTCTCGGTCGCATCGGGGGAAAACCGGTCGACGGTGCACGCGTCCTTATTGGCACGCCACAACGCGATATCGAGCTTGCCGTCCTTGTCGAGGGGAGCGATCACGACATAGCCGTGACGATCATCGCCATCGGGGAAACCGGCGTCCGGATTGCGCCCAAGGCGCATGACAACACGTGTAAGCGACATCGTTTTCTCCCGTAGTGATGATCGTGATGATGAATAGTATGGTCATTATGTATGAAGCCGGACAGCCTCACACAACGCATACTCCCTGCGACATCGCGGCACAGACAACTGTGGAGTAAATTCAGCCCGCGGTGGCGAAGGCCTGACCGGTCTGCTATTTCCGCAGCCCGCCGAGAGATGAGACCGCTGCCATGCCGCCTGCCGCCAAGAAAACAAAAGAAGCGCCACGCGCCTGGCAGCGCATGATCTCCGGCCGCCGGCTCAACCTGCTCGAGCCCTCTCCCTTCGATGTCGAGATCGAGGATATCGCCCACGGTCTCGCGCGCGTTGCCCGCTGGAATGGCCAGACATTGGGCGATCATGCCTTTTCGGTCGCCGAGCATTCGGTGGTCGTGCTGGAAATCCTCGATCAGCTTTATCCCGGCACACCGCATAAATGGCGCCTGGCGGCGCTGCTGCATGACAGCCCGGAATATGTGATCGGCGACATGATCAGCCCGTTCAAGGCGGCGTTGGGAGTCAATTATCGCGATTTCGAAGACCGGCTGGAAGCGGCGGTGCACCTGCGCTATGGCCTGCCGCCGAAACTGCCCAAGGCGGTCAAGCTCAAGGTCAAGCGCGCCGATGTTTATTGCGCCTATTTCGAAGCGACGCAGATTGCCGGTTTCAGCCATGCCGAATCCGTGAAATTCTTCGGCCGTCCGCCCGCCGACATGGAGATCGAGATCCGCCCCCTGCCCGTCAAACAGGCCCAGCAGCTGTTTCTCGACCGCTTCGCGACCGTGCTCGCAGAGTTTGAGACCAGCTAATGCCCGTGGCCGGACAAGCCATCGTTGTCGGCCTCAATGCGGTGATCCTTGCGGCCGACACTGAACAGCCACAAGTGCTGATCGTGCCGCAGGCGGATAGCGATGTCGCCCTGCCCTTCGGCCCGTTCAACCCGTCCGAACACCGCACTTTCGAGATCGGTCTGCGACGCTGGGTCGCCGAACAGGCGCGGTTCCAGCTCGGCTATGTCGAGCAACTCTACACATTTGGCGATCGTGGCCGCGAAGCGCCGGTGGCCGCGATGTCGGGCCTGGAAAATTCCCGCATCATCTCGATCGGTTATCTCGGCCTGACCCCGGTTGCCGCACCGCCGCCCGAGGGCGGTGGCCAATGGCGCGGCTGGTACAGTTTCTTTCCCTGGGAAGACTGGCGTGCCGGCAAGCCGGAAATGATCGAGGCCGATATCGTGCCGCGCCTGCGGGCCTGGGCCGATGAGGCCGGGGCACCGGGCGGCCGCGCTTCGCGCCATGACCGGGTCAAACAGGCTTTCGGCCTCAATGGCGCCAATTGGAATGAACAACACGCGCTCGATCGTTTCGAACTGCTCTACGAGGCCGGTCTGGTCGATGAAGCCGCCCGCGATGGCCAGATCGACCGGCCGCCGGCTGGCCCCAGGCTGGGCCAGGCGATGGCATCCGACCATCGCCGCATCCTCGCCACCGCCATTATCCGGCTGCGCGGCAAGGTGAGATATCGTCCGATCGTGTTTGAACTCATGCCGGAACTCTTCACCCTCTCGGCGCTGCAACAAGTCGTCGAAGGCATTGTCGGTTACCGCCTGCACAAACAGAATTTTCGCCGCGCCCTCGACCGCACCGGCTTCGTCGAAGGCACGGGCAAGATGGAAGCGAGGACGGGCGGCCGCCCGGCCGAGTTGTTCCGGTATCGCCGCGAAGCCCTGGCCGGCCTGCCCTCGCTGGGCCTGGCCACACCGCGGCTGTGAGGGTGGTGACCGCCCCTGCCAGGCCCCGCCCCTATATCTACAACCCGCCCCCGGCCGGGCCGCTACCCATTTTGCATGCCGATGACCACATCCTGGTGCTCGACAAGCCGGCTGGCCTGCTGACCGTCGCTGGCAATACGCCTGAACTCGCCGATTGCCTCGAGGCACGGGTGCTGGCCGAATATCCCGGCGCGACGATGATCCACCGGCTCGACAAGGATACGTCGGGCATCATTGTTCTGGCGCTCAACGCCAAGGCCCATGCCCATATCGGCAAGCAGTTCGAAAAGCGCCTGACGCGCAAATCCTACATGGCGCTGGTGTGGGGGCAGTTGGCGGCGGCGTCCGGCCGCATCGACCAGCCGATGAAGTCCGACTGGCCCAACCGCCCCAAACAGCATGTCGACCCGGTCGATGGCCGCCCGGCGATCACCGACTGGCATGTGCTGGAAACCGGCGCCGATCGCACGCGCGTCCGGCTCGCCCCCCTGACCGGGCGGACACATCAATTGCGCGTCCATATGGCCTTTCTCGGTCATCCCATTCTGGGCGATAATCTCTATGCTCCCGCCGCAGCGCTGGGCGCCAGCGACCGGCTTTGCCTGCACGCTGAAACGCTGGAATTCCGGCATCCGGATGGCGGCGAGCCGATGCAGTTCAGCAGCGAGACGCCGTTCTAGACCATACGGCCAGACCGGCCTTGCAGCGCGCTTAATCCTCCCTCAAGCCTGCCATCCTATGGTCCCCCCTTACCGACCGGGAGAATGCCATGCGCGCGTCACATCTGATTTTGTCCAGCTTCGTGTTTCTCGCGGGCGCCAGCGCACCGGTCCTGGCGCAGGACATGGTCAATCCGCAAATCGCTGACTCCGATACCCAGACCACGGTCAACCCTCAGATCACCGACGCGGTTACCCAGGCCAATGTCGAAGTGCTTGGTGATGCGCCCGCCCTCTCAATGGGCAATCTCTATCAGGCGACCAGCCAGGCGCTTGGCAATGCGGCGCACAATGCGACAAGCTCACAGCAGCAGACGTCGGTGACCGCGCAGGCGGCGACCACGATGGGCGTCTCGACGCTGTATTCGGTCGACACGGTATCGACGGAGACGGCGACGCAGGAGATTTTCGGCGCCACGCCTGATTAGGCCCTCCAACACCGATCGGCCTGTATCCCCTTGCCATGTGCTCAGATTGAGCATATAAATTCCCCATAGATAGACTCAATTCGAGCAAAAGGTGATTTCAGGGCATCGAATTCGCCATTTTTCAGACCTAGGTAATGCTCAATTCGAGCAAAAGTGGGTGATGATGGAAATCCTCGACTTCACGCAAAACCGCGACCGGCAGACCGGCCATGACGGTTTCAGCCCGGCTATCAATAGCCGGCCGGCCCTGCCCTATACGGCTGAGGTCAAGGCGGCGACGGATCATCTGTATGAAAAGGTCAGCGCGTTCATCTCGCCGCTGGAATGGCCGGCCAAGGCGCCGCTTATCCATGCGATCAACCAGCTGAAAAAAGAGAAGAACGCCGTCATCCTGGCGCATAATTACATGACCGCCGACATCTTCCATTGCGTCGGCGATCTGATGGGCGACAGCTTGGCCCTGGCCCGTATGGCCGCAACCAGCGATGCCGAGATCATCGTCCAGGCCGGTGTGCATTTCATGGCCGAGACCGCCAAGATCATGGCGCCGAACAAGAAGGTGCTGATCCCCGATACCCGCGCCGGCTGTTCGCTGGCCGCCTCGATCACCGGCGAGGATGTCCGCCGCATCCGCGCCGCCTATCCCGGCGTGCCGATCGTCACCTATGTCAACACCTCGGCCGAAGTGAAGGCCGAGTGCGATATCTGCTGCACCTCGTCGAACGCCGTCCAGGTGGTCGAGAGCCTCGGCTCCGACACGGTGATCCTCTTGCCCGACGAATACCTCGCCAAAAACGTCGCGGCCCAGACCGACATCCGCATCCTGACCTGGAAGGGCTCCTGCGAAGTGCATGAGAAATTCACCGCCGAGGACGTCCAGGATCTGCGCGACGCCCATCCGGGCATTGTCATCATCACCCATCCGGAAAGCCCGCTGGAGGTCGTCCAGGCCGCTGATTTCGCCGGCTCGACCGCGGCGATGGCCGATTGGGCCAAGAAGAGCGGCGCCAAACAGGCCGTCCTCCTGACCGAATGCTCGATGTCCGACAATGTCGCCATCGATGTGCCGGAAATTGAGTTTATCCGCCCGTGCAATCTCTGCCCGCACATGAAGCGGATCACGCTGGAAAACATCTATGACGCCTTGCGTCTGGAACAGCATGAAGTGATCGTCGAGCCGCAGATCGCCGCACGGGCCCGCGCCGCGGTCCAGGCCATGCTCGATCTGCCGAGCCCCAAGACGCCGGCCCTCTTCGACCCGGCCAAGCCGGAAAAATTCGTCGAGATTGTCTCGGTCTAGGCGATGACCCGCCCCGTCCTCATCATCGGTGCCGGTATAGCCGGGCTCTGGGCGGCGCTGAAACTGGCGCCGCGCCGGGTCGTGCTGCTGACCGGATCGCCGCTGGGTGAAGGTGCGGCCTCCGGCTGGGCCCAGGGCGGCGTCTCTGCGGCTCTGGCCGATGATGATACGCCTGCCTTGCACGCCCGCGACACGATCGAGGCCGGCGCCGGTCTGGTTGATGCCGAGGCCGCCCATGCGCTGGCCGCGGGCGCCGCCGAACAAGTGCGCGAGCTTGCAGCCCTCGGCGCGCCCTTCGAGCGCGAGGGCGAGACCTGGTCGCTCTCGCGCGAAGCCGCGCATTCGCGCCACCGCGTCGCCCGGGTGACCGGCGATGGCGCCGGCGCGGCGATCATGCAGACCCTGATCGCGGCTGTGCGCGCAGCAAGCCATGTCGAGATCCGTGATGGCTGGTCGGCGGCGGGTTTGATACCCGGGGACAAGGGCGATTGCGCCGGGGCGCTGGCACGCTCGCCCGATGGCGAAATCCATCAAGTCCTCGCCGACGAAACCATCCTTGCCATGGGTGGTGCCGGTGGGTTGTTTGCGTTGACGACGACTCCGGCCGGGGCCCAGGGCCAGGCGATGGCGATGGCGGCGCGGCTGGGGGCTATCATCCAGGACCCTGAATTCATTCAGTTTCATCCCACCGCCCTCAATGCCGGCCTCGATCCGGCGCCGCTGTGCACCGAGGCCCTGCGCGGCGAGGGCGCGACCCTGATCGACCGCTCTGGCCACCGATTTATGAAATCGATTCATAGGGATGCCGAGCTGGCACCGCGCGATGTCGTGGCCCGTGCGGTTCATCATCATAATATGGGCGTTCGAGGTGCTTTGCTGGACTGCAGGTCTGCCATTGGTGATACCTTCCCTATACGTTTCCCTGCCGTGTTTGCCGCCTGTATGAGCGCCGGCATCGATCCACGCATCGAACCCATCCCGGTGGCCCCGACGGCGCATTATCACATGGGCGGTGTGGCGGCGGATATTGACGGGCGAACTTCGGTCGCCGGCCTGTGGGCGATCGGCGAATGCGCCTCGACCGGGCTGCATGGCGCCAATCGCCTGGCCTCCAATTCGCTGGCCGAGGGGCTGGTCAGCGCGGCGCGGGTGGCCGGGGTTCTGACCAAGGCGCCTCTCCGTCTCGCTGCGCGAGCCACCTCACCCGTCAACGCGGGCACAAGCTTGCCCCCGGCGCTGCCGCCACTCGCCCTCACCCGGCTGCGTCAGGCGATGAGCCGGCTGTGCGGCGTCGAGCGTTCGGGTGCGGGGCTGGCCGAGCTGTCGGCGCTGATTGAGGACATGATGGCGCGCCATGGCGAGGCCGATGCCCTGACCGTGGCGCGCTTCATTACAACCGGTGCCCTGGCCCGCATCGAAAGCCGCGGCGGCCATTTCCGCACCGATTTCCCGCAAACCGATGCCCTCGCCCGCCACACTCGGTTGTCGCTGGCCGATCTGGCGCGCACCAAGCCCCAGGTTCTGGCGCACACCCTGCCAGCTGAATAGGCTCCTGAATTTCAAAAGGATTGGTCATGCCCGTCTCACCCCTGCCCGATTTCATCGTCAAGGATGCCGTCACCCGCGCTTTGGCCGAAGACCAGGGCGGCCGCGGCGATCTCACCTCGCTGGCCTGTATCCCGGCCGGGCAAGAGGCGAAATTCTATTTCAAGGCCCGCGATGGCGGCGTGTTGTGCGGCCTGCAGCCGGCTGTCGAGGCGATCTGGCAAATGGATCCCGACGCGATGATCAAATGCCATCTGGCGGACGGCGACGCGCTCGCCCCCGGCGATATCATCGCCACCGTCAATGGCCAGGCTCGCGCCCTGTTGGCAGCGGAACGTATCGCGCTCAATTTCATGGGCCGGATGAGCGGTATCGCCTCATTAACGCGCCGCTATGTCGAGGCCGTCGCCGGCACCAAGGCCCGCATCGCCCACACCCGCAAGACCACGCCCGGTCTGCGCGCCTTCGAGCTCCAGGCGGTCCAGGCCGGCGGCGGTGCGATGCACCGCTATGGTCTCGATGACGCCATTCTGATCAAGGATAATCACGTCGCCGTCTGCGGCGGTGTCGGCGCCGCCGTCCACGCCGCCCGCCAGCATGGCGGTCACATGACCCGCATCGCCGTCGAGATCGACCGGCTGGACCAACTCGCCGAAGCGGTCGAGGCCGGGGCGGAGAGCCTATTGCTCGACAATTTCTCGCTGGCTGATCTGCGCTGCGCCGTCGCCCAGGCTGGCGGCAAGCTCACGCTGGAAGCCTCCGGCGGGGTCAATCTCGACACGGTGCGCGGCATTGCCGAAACCGGCGTCGATGTCATCTCGGTCGGTGCACTGACGCATTCGGCGCCGAATTTCGATATCGGGCTTGACTGGGACTGATCCCGGCCCGAAATGAGGCGTATCCAGGGAGGATTATCTGCATGTTCAATCACATCATGGTCGGTGCCAGCGACATCGAAAAGTCAAAGGCATTCTATGACGCGGCGCTCGGCGTGCTGGGCGCGGGCGAAGCCATGCGCAATGTCGCGGCGACCGGGCATGTGCGCTATTTCTACCGCCATGACGGCAATACATTCGGCATCACCGAGCCGATCAATGGCGAGCCGGTCAGCTTTGCCAATGGCGCCACCATCGGCTTCAAATGCGACAGTCCCGAGCAGGTAAAAACCTTCCACGATGTCGCGGTCGCCCATGGCGGCACCTCGGTCGAGGACGCGCCGGGCCCGCGCAGCGGCAGTGCGGGCACGATGCACCTGTCCTATGTGCGTGATCCGGACGGCAATAAGCTTTGTGCGCTCTATCGCGAGAAATAGGTAGAGACGGCTTGCGGGGCGGGGAAGCTGGCAGTGCGTTCTCCTGCCTTCTCTTGCCCATCCCACCCTGAACCCCGGCGCATTCCAGACTCGGGTCCGGCCCCGCGGGCCATTACTTCAATTACACGCACCATCTTCCCCCGGAGGAGCGCAGCGAATTCCGGGGCCTGCCACTCAGTGCAGGCGCTAGCGCAGCCGCGCTCCGGCAGACCCCGGAACAGGTCCGGGGGAATGGTGTATCTTCGTTCTGGAGGCGTGGGGTCGCGAGGCCGCCCCCTATTCCCCCAGCGCGACCTTGCCCGCTTCACCCTTCGCCGCGATCTCGTCCGGTGTCAGACCGCACAGCTCGTGCGGGAAGACGAGCCAGTCATCGGTTTCGTGCAGGTAATAGTCGGGCTTCAGCTCGGTCTTGTTGCGAACGGGCTTGAAATAGACCGTCGCGATCCTGGCCTCGGCAGGGAAATTATTGCGGCATTTGGCGCGCAACACCTTGAGCAGGGCGTCGATTGAACGGCCTGAATCGAACACATCATCGACGATCAGCAGCCTGTCTTCGGCATTGAGCGTGTCGACCAGATAACCCTCGCCATACACCCTGACCTCGGCCTGCTGGCCAATGCCGGTATAGGAGGCGGTGCGGATGGCGATATGGTCGGTGTCGAGGCCGCGATATTCGAGATATTCCTGCACCGCAATGCCAACCGGCGCGCCGCCGCGCCAGACGCCGACAATATGCGTCGGCTTGAACCCGCTCTCATAGATCTGCCGCGCGAGGCGGAAACTGTCGGCGAGCAAGTGATTTGCGTTGAGGTAGGTTTTGAATGTGGCCATGCCCGGATGCTGGCGTGATTTGGGGGTGAGGCTCAAGCGGCGATGCGTCGCTGACAGCTGACGGCTCGCCAAAACCGCCAATGGCGTTAATTATGCCCGCCACAGTCTCAGGAGCCCCGCCATGCACAGATCCGCCGATTGTCCCAAGGGCCGCGTCGTCCAGCACTGGATCGACAGCGAGGCCGTCGCCAATAACATGCTCGGCGATCCGACGCTGCGGCGGGTCGATGTCTATATCCCGGCCGGACATGACGGGACCGGCTTGCCCTTGCTCGTCGATATCGTCGGCTTTACCGGCGGCGGGCCCTACCATACGGCCTGGAAGAATTTCGGCGAGAACCTGCCCGAGCGTGCCGACCGGCTGATCGCCTCGGGAGAGATGGCGCCCTGCGTCATTGCCTTCCCCGATTGCTTCACCCGGCTGGGCGGCAATCAATATGTCAACTCGATCGCGATGGGCAATTGGGCCGATTTCCTGACGACGGAATTGCTCGATTTCGTCGAGCGGGAATATGGCTGCGGCGGCGCGGGCAAGCGCGGCCTGTTCGGCAAGAGCTCGGGCGGCTATGGCGCCATGATGCACGCACTGATGCATCCCGATATCTGGTCAGCGGCAGCGAGCCATTCCGGCGATATGGGCTTTGATCTGATGTTCGCCACCGATTTCGCCCACACTTTGCGCCGCCTCGCGAAACATGGCGGCTCTGTTGAGCGCTTCATGACCGCCTTCGAGGCCAATCCCAAACCGGCCGGTGATGATATCCACGCGCTGATGATCCTGGCGATGGCCGCGACCTATGATCCCGACCCGAACGCCTATCTCGGCATCCGCCTGCCGGTGACGACGGATACGTGTGAGATGGACCCTGTCGCGTGGAAACGCTGGAAGAAGTGGGATCCGCTGGAGCTTGTCGAGACGCGCGGTGAGGGCCTCAAATCAATGAAAGCGCTCTATATCGATTGCGGCGATATCGACCAGTATAACCTGGTCTATGGTGCCCGGCGGATGAGCAAGCGGCTGACCGAAATGGGCATTGATCACGTCTATCAGGAATTCCCCGATGATCACTCATCGGTCGATTACCGCATGGATGTGTCCCTGCCCATCCTGTCGAAAGCGCTGGCCGGCTAAAGCGCCGGGTTAGCGCCGCACCACCAGTTTTTCCTGACCGCCGCCGGCAACCGAGCGCCAGCTGCTCGCGACGACCACGATCAGGGCACGCGCGATGATGGTGAAGAAGAGCAGCAGGATCTTGTCGTCGGAGACGACAAAGCGCACGGCGGAGCGCCAGCGGCCTCCAATTGGCAGATGCGCCAGCTGATCTTCGACCCAGTCGGCGGCGTTGAGCATCTGGTGCAGGCCGGCCTCCCAGAACAGGGCGATGGCGGAGAGCATCAGGATCGCAATCACGAAAGCCAGGAAGAGGGTGGCGATGGTCGAGCCGACCTGGGCGATAAGCCCGTCTTCGGCGATCTTGACCTTCGGCTGCGGCATCACCGCTGTGAAGACCTTGCCGATCAGGGCGAGCAGGACCCGGGCGATAACGGTGAAAATCAGCAGGACAAGCTTGTCGTCGCTGGCATAGATGCGCACCAGATTATTGATCTTTTCCGGTAGCGGGATGGCAGCAACGCCATCCTCCAGCAGGTCGGCGCCATCCTGTACCCAGGAGAACCAGTCGGGCAGGTAGAACCAGAGCGCGGCCAGCATGATCATGGCCAGGATCATCGACACGAAAAGTGTCGCCGAGATTTTCCACAAACGCATTGCCAGCATGGTCACTTCCCCCGGACGCTGCCCGATCGCGCATCCTGCCGTGTAGTCTAGGGTGCAATTGCGACCAGGTCTTGGCAAGACACGCCACAGGGGAAATCCGGAAAAAAAAGGGGCGGCGCCGCAGCACCGCCCCTCCTGGATCGATCGGTTCAGATGACCGCGTTCACACGATCAGGGCCGGCCTATTGCGCGGCAAGGATCTCGACGGTGATCATGGCACCGTCGGAGGCCCAGCCGGCCGTTGTCCAATTGCCGCCGACAGCGAGATCCGGATTCCAGGGTCCGCAATTTTCCTGCGGGCCGGCTTCGGCCTGGACGGTTATGCATAATTGCTCGCCCAGCGACCAGGTGCCGGTGATGCCGCGCGAATCGGAATAGGCGCCACCCTCAACAAATGTCGCATCAAAACTGTCTTCGCCCATCGTGACGCGGACGATATTGCCATAGGCATTGGACATGTCGCCGTCCGCAAAGGCGGCGCCGGTAAGTGCCAGCAGCGCGCTTGCTGCCATCATCATGGTCTTCATCGAGAATTCCCCGTTTCATGATCCATTGCGGATCGACGCCCCCACGCGTGGGCGCACCCTATTGAATTCCCGTCTCAAGGGAAACAAGAATCGAAAGGGCCGGGTATTGCGTGCCGATCAATCGATGTCGGGGAGTTCCAGGGCGAGGCTGCCGTCAGGGACTTCAACGATTTGAACCCAGTATTCACCGATCGAATTGACCACGCGCATCAAACGGTCGAGCGAAACAGGTTTGACGATATAGGAAGAGGCTCCGAGCCCGTAACTCGAGAGGATATCATCCTCATTCTTGGAGGTTGTCAGCACGATGATCGGAATATGCCGCAGACTGGCGGTGGCCTTGATTTCCTCAAGTGCCTCGCGGCCATCCTTCAGCGGCATGTTCAGATCGAGCAGAATAATGCCCGGCAGGGGCTGATCGGCAAGCGCCGCATAGGGGCCCTTGCGGTTGAGATAATCGACCAGCTGTTCGCCATTCTCGAGAAACTCGACCGGATTGCGCAGCCGGACTTCTTCGCAGGCCTCCTTGAACAACATGCGATCATCAGGATCGTCATCCACCATCAGGAATGTGAATAGGCGGTCGGCATTGCTCATATTGAAAAGCCTCATCGCGGCCACCGCGCATTCGCGGCTGTTCCATGGGGGAGTTTCTCGCGTCGCACGGGCAAGATCAAGGCGTATACCGTGCGCAAAGCGTTATCGGGCGCAGGCTCAAGCTGGTCGCGCCGCCCGCGGCGGTGCCTGACAGCGCAGATGGGGCGACCCACAAGCGCGAAGCGCGCCATCGAACGCGCAATGACCGGCTCACATTCCACTGCAGCTGCGATCGGCTGCGCCAACCCAACTTCTCTGTTTCAAAATGCTTTTCTTGGGACTCATGGCGAAATTTGCCGAAGTCGCGCGGCCGCGATGACGCCCTGTCTGCACCTGTTCCCGGCGGCGCGCAGCGACCGGACACTGCCACTGAGAAACACCCGATCACAACTGTAAATTGTTGTATACCTGCGCCGCCGAACCGACCGCAGCGCGTCAATCGACCGGTTGCGGCGGGCCCGGCGACCTAGGCATCGACCGTCTGGCGAATCGGCAGGATGATGGTGAAGACTGCACCGGCATCCGGTTCGCCCCAGGCCGTAAGAACGCCGGAATGATGCTCGACGATCTTGCGGCACGTCGCCAGGCCGACCCCGGTGCCATCAAACTCCTCGCGACCGTGCAGGCGTTCGAACATGCCGAAAATCCGATCGGCATGGCGAGCCTCGAAGCCGATGCCATTATCGGTCACCGCGATGCGTGCAACGGCCCCGGCCTCACCGACCTCGACGCTGCCCTCAACGAGGATTGAGGGCTGGACGCCCTCGCGATGGAATTTCATCGAGTTGGAGAGGAGGTTGAGGAATAATTGGTGCATCTGGGTCTGATCGGCCTCGATCGCCGGCAGGGTGCCAACCCGCACCTGGGCGCCTTCGGCAACGATTCGGGGCTCCAGATCCGACATCACATCGGCCAGCACGCGCGACAGGTCGACCGGCCGGAATGCCGTGGTTTTCGAATTGACCCTCGAATAGCCGAGCAAGTCGTCGATCAAGCGCCGCATCCGCGAGGCTGCATCAACCATGCGGTCAAGATAATGCTGGCCGGTCTCATCGAGGGATGCGTGGTATTTCTTGTGCAATCGCTCGCCAAAGGCCTGGATCTTGCGCAGAGGCTCCTGCAGGTCGTGGGACGCAGCATAGGCGAATTCCTGCAATTCAGCATTCGACCGCTTCAATTCCTGCGCATAGCGCAACAACACCATCTCGTCGCGCTTGCGCCGGGTGATGTCGCGGAAGGTCACCACACTGCCGGCTGACGGATCATCGCTATCGATCGGCGACACCGAAAACTCGATCGGGATGCACTCACCATCCTTGGTCCAGAAATATTCCTCGTCGCCGTCCTTCAGATTGCCGCCGCCATTGGCGATCGGGCATTCGTGCTCGGGATAGGGTGAACCATCGCGCTTGGAATGATGGATGATCGCGTGCAGCGACTGGCCGATCAATTCTCCCTCGGTGTAACCGAGCATTTCACAGGCGTGCGGATTGATAAAGGTGACGCGCCCGGCCCGGTCAAGGCCGTACATGCCTTCCGCCACGGTCATCAATATCCGGCGAAACCTTTGCGTCGCCTCCAGCGTTTGCAGGGCGCGACGGCGGCTGATGGTGCGATGGGTATTGAACAGGATCGCAATGAAAATGAAGCAGAGCGCCATCGCCACGGCAAAAACGCGCAAGACCGCGCGGGCCCGGTTGACGCCCGCGAGCGCCTCGCCGAGCTCGATTTCCGAGATCGCACCCATCTCGCGAGCCGGGTCCCAGGCCCAGGCTCCCATCACCAGAATGCCGCGCGCATCGCGGTATCCTGTCAGGTTGGATCCGCGTGAGCCGGCCGTAACCGCCTGGGCCGCCATGGTCAGAGGCCAGGTCGAATAGGGCGTCCCGGGGGCATCGCCATGGGTCACATTCGTGCCGGGATCGCGAATTTCAAGATGCAACATGGACGGGTGACCCTCGGCAAGCAGGCCCGCGGCCCGGAATTCCGGGGCGTAACGAGTCTCCGACAGCAAGCGCCCGCTGCGATCAATCGCATAGGTTTCGCCCGACACGCCGGTGCGTCCGACACGGAAGGTCGAGGAGTATTCGGCGAGCGGATCAATACGCAGCGCGAAATAACCTCGCACAAGATCGCCCGACAGGATTGGCGCGATGACGTACATCGCCACTTCTTCACCCAGGCCGCTCCAGTCTGGATCGCCCGCCGGCTCCGGGACATCAATGATTTGCGGCCGGGTGAGAACCGAACTGCCCGTCCGCAGCCGGTCGATATCGACGAGGCTGAGGATTGGCGACGCCTGGCCAATATCGGAATTGCGCAGTGAAGCGAGATTGATGCCGTTGGCGCCAAGCAGGAAAAAGCCGCGATAGCCGTATTCCGTCAACCATGGCCCCAGAGCCGTGCGCAATTCCAGCTGGGCCGGCGCCGCGGCAAGCGACGACAAGGCCGGGGTTTCCAACAATTCCTCGAGCGATCGCCGGACCAGATCATTCTGCGCCCATACGGCGGCGTTTCTTTCCTGGTTTGCGGCCCATTCCTCGAAGCGCTGCACCGTGCTGGTGAGGACGGAGTGCAGGGTAGACGCATTGGTCTCGCGCGCCGATGCCACAAGCGCACGGTCGCCCGCCATCACCGCCAGAAACACGACCAGGATGAAGCTCAGCGCCAGAATGCCGGGCAAGATCAGACCAAACCAGCCATCGGCCTCGACCGCTCGCTGCCAGGGCGGCACCGAATCCGGCGAACCGGTCGCCGGCTTGCCCGGTGAAATCGCGTCGGCATTGTCGTTCATTCGAATCGGTCTCGACTCTGCGGGCTTGGTTTTATCGTACAGATCGGCCCCGGGACCGCCGCTTCGACGTCAAGACTAGCCGATTTTCACGGGCGACGGGCAGTTTACTCTCACCAATGCGAAACGCGTGCAGCGCCCGCATAAATCTCTGCCAGCCGCCGGCGCGTTGCGGTCGCGGTCCCGGTGGGCAAATCCGACGGCGAGAACCAGTCCACACACTCGATCTCCCCCTGACTTTGCGTTGCACATTCGACCCAGCCGCAGGTCCGGTAGAGCAGAACATGATCGCCGCGGAAGGCCTTGTGATTCGCATAGACCCCGAGCAATTCCGGCTCCCCCGTCAGGCGGACACCGGCCTCCTCGGCCAATTCACGAGCGACGGCCTCGAGCGCAGTTTCGCCGGCCTCAACCCCGCCGCCGGGCAAATGCCAGCCATTGATATAGGTGTGACGGACCAAAGCGATATGGCCGTCCGGTCGTTCTGCAACGGCACGCACCCCCAGGGTTGCGCCGCGCGTCAGACGCCAGCAGGCCTGCATGAAGGGGCGCGCGAACGGCTCGATCTGCGCCCGCCACCTCATACCGAAACCGGCGCTGGCCACTCAGGCAGCGGCACGCTATGTACGGTGATTGCCCATGCTTTTCCGGAGACGTTTTCCATGTATGCCCTGATCGCTGTTGGCCTCGTTGTGGCCGTTTTCGCCATTCTCAATCTTATCGAATTCCGCCGCCTCGACTAAGCCCTGATCCGCAGCGCCCGGTAAATTCATGCACGCTATCCAATACGTCCCGCTTATTCTGGCCGGAATCATCCTGCTGCTGTTTGGCGGCGATTTCCTCGTCCGCGGCGGCGCCGCGCTGGCACGCCTGTGGCGATTGCCGAATTTGCTGGTCGGCCTGACCATTGTTGCTTTCGGCACGTCAGCACCAGAGCTGGTGGTCAGCGTGCAATCGGCCCTGACCGGCGCGCCCGGCCTCGCGGTCGGCAATATCGTTGGCTCCAATATCGCCAATTTCCTGCTGGTGCTGGGGCTGCCCGCACTGTTCGGCACGATTCACACCACCACACCGGGCCTGCGCCGGAATGCGATGTTTGCGCTGCTCGCAGCCATCGCGCTGGTCGGGGTCGCCTGGGACCGCCAGGTCACGCTGACGGAAAGCTGGATCCTGCTCGGCGCCATTGTCGGCTATGTCACCCTGCTCGGCCTGCAGGCCCGCAAGGCGACTGATGATCCGACCCTCGCCGAACTGACCGATATCGAACATATGGACGGGCTTCCCAAGACCCTGCCATCCATCCTGCTGGCCCTGGGCGGCGGCCTGATTGCCCTGCCCGTCGGTGCCCAGATGATCGTGGCGGGTGGGGTCGCCGCAGCGCAGGACCTCCATGTCGAGCCAGCCCTGATCGGCCTGACAGCCGTCGCCCTCGGTACGTCTTTGCCGGAACTGGCCACGGTCGTGATGGCATCGGTGCGCCGCCAGGCGGACCTTGCGATCGGCAATGTGCTCGGCTCGAATATCTTCAATGTTTTCGCAGTCGGCGGCGCAACCGGCATGGCCGCTCACCTGACCGGCATTCCGCTGCGCATTCCCGAGAGCTTCTTCGTGCTCGACTTCTGGGTCATGCTCGGCGCCAGCGTGCTGATCGCCGCAATCGTGCTGCTGAAACGGCCGATCACCCGGGCGCTCGGCGGCATGCTCTTCCTCGGCTATCTGGGCTATATCGCTATTCTGGCCCGCTCTGCCATGGGCTGATGCCGCAGGCAGGCCGCGTGCTCAGGGCGCAGTGTCCTGGCGCACCAGCAAATGCTCGATAAAGCGCCGATCCGACCAGGCACGATTGCGCGTGGCCGGGTCCTCTGTCACGCCCCGCGTCATCCGCACGACCACCAGATCGAGTTCCGGAAACAGATAGAGGCGTTGCGCGCCGGCACCGGCAGCGACCCGGATATCCGGGAAATCGGCATCCGCCCCCAGCGTATCGAGCAAATGTCCGATCTGGCGCGAGCCGCGGAAACCGGCATGGCTGGGGTGAGGCAGCCACCAGCCCAGACCATAGGCCGGATTGGGGCCGGAGGGCTGGAACAAGGCTTCCATCGCGGCCGCATCGACCAGCCCGGTCCCGCCCGCATCACCATCATGCAGCACGAAATGGCCAAAGCGGGCCCAGTCGAGCGGCGAGATCGAAGCGCCCTCTGACAGCACGGGCATGCCATCGACGGTCGCCCAATTGGTGACCCTGATTCCCAGCGGCACGAAGACCCGGCGTCCGAGATAATGCGCCGGTGTCGCATCAAGCCCGGCAGCCTCCAGCTTGCGGCGCATCAATTCGCCAAAGGCCTGGAAATGCCGCGGACCATAGATGAAAGCCTCGCCCGGCGCCCTTTGCGCCCGCGTCCGGATCGCCGCCTCATAGCCGGGCAAGCGGTTGGACTCGCGTGGCAGCGCCAGGCCGCTGCTCTGGGAGAGAAGATGGCTGACAGTGATCGCGGCGCGCTCCGGATCGCCGCGCCATTCCGTCAGTGTGTCGGCAGCAGGCTCGTCCAGCGTCAACAGGCCATCGCGCACGGCGGCTGCGGCCATGATCGCGGTGAAGCTCTTCACCCCGCTGGCAATCTCCCAGCCTTGTTCGGGGTCGATACCATCGGCATAGCGCTCGCAGACAATATCGCCTGCATGCACGACAATCACCGCGATGCCACGCGACCGGCGGCTATAGGCCTCGGCACCATCGCAATCGAGATCATAGACGGGGGCCGGCGTTTGCGCCCCGGCGCTCGCCAGACCGATCACCGCCAGCACCATCACTGCAAGACCCGACACACACCGCTTCATCCCTGCCCTCACCGCCATCCTGCCGCGCGGCAATGCCGCAGCCAGGCCAGTGAAGCATCGGCGCGAGACAGGGGGAATTCGCCAAAGGCAGGCATCACACAGATGTGAGCGCCGACGCCCATGCCGCTCCGCCGATTCGAGCGCCTGCGCGGGGCTGCTTGATCACGCTGTGATCATGACCTATCCAACCGCTCACCTGTTGTGAGCTAGGCGCTGAATGTCCATGATCGAAATCGAAGTCGTTGGCCTGCAAATGGACGCAGCCCTGGGTATCCACAATTTCGAGCAGGACAGTCGTCAGCCGATCCTGATCGACGTCAAAATCAAGCTCTCAAGCAGGCCACAGCAGGATTCGATTCACGAAACCGCGTGCTATGATGACATCGCCGGCACGGTCCGCCGGGTGATCGATGCCCAGCACTATAATCTGGCTGAAACACTCTGCGTCGCGATCGCCGAAGCGCTGAAAACCCTCGAGCATGTGCATGAAGTCACCGTCGCCGTCACGAAAACGCCGCGGACAGTCGCCTGCAAATCCGTGATCGCCCGGGTCACGCTCTAGCCTCAAGGCTCGATCGAGACATCCCGGATCCGGCGCATCAAATGCTCGCCGCCATCAATGGTCATCGTCTCGCCGGTCATGGACGGTGTGGCGATGATGAAGCGGACCGCCCTGACAATATCATCCGCCGTCGAACCGCCCTGCATCGGATTGCTCTGGTGAGCGTGCTCGAATTCCGTCTCGCTCTGCGCGCCTGACGGAAGGGTCAGTCCCGGCGCAATTCCGTTGACCCGCACGCGCGGCGCCAATGCCATCGCCATGGTCGTGGTGGCGCTGAGCAGGGCGTGTTTGGCGAGCGTGTAGGAAAAGAAATCCGGATTGAGATTGAAAAGCTTCTGGTCGAGCAGATTGATGACACAGCCCGAGGCGCGCGTCTGGTGCGGCCTGGCCATTGCCGAAGCCAGCAGGACCGGTGCCATCAGATTGACACGCAACGCCTGCTCCAGCGCGGCGGCCTCGACGGTTTCCGGACGGTCCTGCTCAAACACCGAGGCCGAATTGACCAGCAGATCAAGCCGGCCGAGACCGTCGGCGAAGCGTTTGACGCCGGCGCTGTCAGCCAGATCGAACTGCACCGTGCTCGCCGAGCCGCCGGCTTCGCGGATCAGTGCTTCAATCGCACGTGCCTGTGTGCCCGACTTGTTATAGTGAATGATGACGTGCCAGCCATCCTCGGCCAGGGCGCGCGCTATTTTGGCACCCAGGCGCTTGCCGCCACCAGTTACGAGCGCGATCTTGTCAGACATGACACCCCCTGGAACAAATTCTGGCCCGGATAAAAACCCGGACGTTGAAAAACCCGACGCCCCTGAAACGCCGACTGCGGCGATAGATGGCCCGTCTGCGCCGCCGGCGCAATCGCGCAGCGGTGCGCAGATCATCGCCGATTATGTCAAACACCTGCCGTCAAAGCCCGGCGTTTATCGCATGTTCGCCGAGGATGGCACGGTCCTGTATGTCGGCAAGGCGCGCAATCTGAAGAATCGCGTCAGCAATTACGCCAATGGCCGCGGCCATTCCAACCGCATCGCCCTGATGATTTCGCTGACGCGGACGATGGAATTCGTTGTCACCGAGACCGAGACCGAAGCCCTGCTGCTCGAGGCCAATCTGATCAAGCGGCTCAAGCCGCGCTATAATGTGCTGCTGCGCGACGATAAGAGCTTTCCCTATATCCTGATCCGCCGCGATCATGCCGCACCGCAATTGCTCAAGCATCGCGGCGCCCACAAGGCCAGGGGCGATTATTTCGGCCCCTTCGCCTCCGTTGGTGCCGTCAACCAGACCCTCAATACACTGCAAAAAGCCTTCCTGGTCCGCACCTGTTCCGACAGCGTTTATGAGGGTCGCACCCGCCCGTGCATGCTGCACCAGATCAAGCGCTGCGCTGCGCCCTGCGTCGATCTGATCGAGCCGGACGCCTATAAAGAGCTTGTCTCCCAGGCGACGGATTTTTTGCGCGGCAAGTCCAACGCCCTGCGCGAAAGCCTGCAGGGCCGTATGGCGGAAGCTTCCGAAGCGATGGATTTCGAGAGCGCGGCGCGACTGCGTGACCGGATCCGGGCGATTGCTGCCGTCACCACCGATCAGGGCATTAATCCAGATGGCGTCGAGGAAGCCGATGTCATCGCTGTCGCCCAGGATGGCGGCCGCTCCTGCGTCCAGGTTTTCTTCTTCCGCGCCGGCCAGAACTGGGGCAATCAATCCTTCTTCCCGCGCCATGACAGCGAGGTGGAAACGCCTGAAGTGCTCGGAGCCTTCATCGCCCAATTCTACGACAACAAGCCACCGCCAGCCCTGATCCTGATGTCCCATGATGTCGAGGATGCCGACCTGCTGGGCGAGGCGCTGAGCCTGAAGGCTGATCGCAAGGTGATTCTGCACCGCCCCAGTCGCGGTGAAAAGCGCAAGCTGGTCGAGCGCACAGCCGCCAATGCGCGCGAAGCACTGGCGCGCAAACTCTCGGAGAGCGCATCACAGGCACACCTGCTCAAGGGCGTGCAACGCGTCTTCGATCTCGAGGAATTGCCCAAGCGGATCGAGGTCTATGACAATTCGCATATCCAGGGCACGAACGCGCTCGGCGCGATGATTGTCGCCGGGCCGGAAGGCTTTGAGAAAACCCATTATCGCCGCTTCAACATGACCGGGAGCGATGCCGCGACCGATGATGATTTCGCGATGATGGCGGCGATGTTGCGGCGGCGCTTCTCACGCCTGATCAAGGAGCGCGATGATGGTGCGCCGGTGCCCGACCTGATCCTGATCGATGGCGGCGCCGGACAGTTATCCAGCGTGATGGGCGTGGTTGAAGAGCTCAGCGTGACCGGTATCTGCATCGCGGCGATCGCCAAGGGGCCCGAGCGCGATGCCGGACGCGAGGCGTTTTACCTGCCGGGCAAGGCGCCGTTCAAATTGCCACAGAAGGACCCGGTGCTGTATTACCTGCAGCGGCTTCGCGATGAGGCTCACCGCTTTGCGATTGGCGGCCACCGGGCCAAGCGCAAGAAACAGATGGCGGATAACCCGCTTGATGATGTGCCAGGCATCGGCCCGTCACGCAAAAAGGCCCTGCTGGCGCATTTCGGCTCGGCCAAATCCGTGCGCGATGCCGCGCTGGCCGATCTGGAAGCCGTTGACGGCGTCTCCAAGGCGATGGCCAAAATCATCCATGACTGGTTCCAGAGGTAAGATCATGCATCGGCAAATCCCCAATATATTGACGATCCTGCGCATTCTTCTGGCGCTGGCCGGCGCCGTGGCCCTGTGGACCTCCTATCAATGGTCACAATCCGGTCTCGTACCGCTCTGGCTTGGCGATCCGGTGCTGGCGGCCCGCGCGCTGGCGGCGTTTGCGGTGATCGCCTTCATCATCGCAGCCGCGACCGACTGGCTCGATGGCTGGCTCGCCCGGCGCTGGGACGTCCGCTCCACCCTGGGCGAAATCCTCGACCCGATCGCCGACAAATTGCTCGTGAACGCCTATCTGATCGTCTACATGTTGATCCTCGGAACGCCGATTGATATCGCCGTGCCGGTCTTTGCCCTGGTAGCCCGCGATGCGGCGATGACGGCGGCGCGTCTTCTGCCCGGCGGCGCTGGCGGTACAGCGCTGGCGGTCTCCCCCGCCGCCAAGATGAAAACCGCCCTCGCCATGATCGTCGCCGGCTTCCCGCTGATCGCCCAGCCCCTGGGATGGACCAGTAATGATATCCTGCTGCTGGCCTGGATCGGGGCCTTGTGGCTCACCGCCGCGCTCAGCCTGCTCACGGCCTGGAATTATTTTCACAAATAAGACGCGCGCCAAATGCGGGCCACACCTTGAGCAAGTCGTCCGCGCGGGCCATGTTGGCATGATCGGTTTTTGGAGATGGCATGGTCGAGAGCGCTGGTGATGAAGCCCACATCCTGGTGGTCGATGATGACGACCGGATCCGGGCCCTGCTGAAGCGTTTCCTGCAGGGTCGCGGCTTTCGCGTCTCGACGGCTCCCAATGCCCTCAAGGCGCTCTCAACGCTCAATTCGCTCAGCTTCGATCTGCTCATCCTCGATGTGATGATGCCGGGCATGAACGGGTTCGAGCTGACCACCGCAATCCGCAAACATGCCGAAACGCCGATCATCCTCCTCACCGCGCGCGGCGATGCGGAAGACCGCATCAAGGGCCTCAGCCTCGGCGCCGATGATTACCTGCCCAAACCCTTCGAGCCGGAAGAACTGGCGCTGCGCATCCATGCCATTCTGCGCCGGGCGCGCCCGGCTGCGGCGGCGATCCAGCGCGTCAGTTTCGGCGATTGGGAGTTTGATATCGAACGCGAAATGCTGCAGCGCGGCGGCGTGCCCGTGCGCCTCACTGGCGGCGAAGCGGCGCTGCTCGCCGCCCTCGCCTCCATGCCGGGCCAGGTGGTTTCGCGCCTGACCCTGTCGGACCATACCGGTGGCGGCGAACGCGCAGTCGATGTCCAAGTCACACGCCTGCGCCGCAAGATCGAGACCGACCCACGCGAACCCATGCACCTGCAGACGGTTCGCGGCGAGGGCTACAAGCTCGCCGCCGATCCGATCTTCGGCCCGTGAGCGGGCGATGAACCTGACCCGCCGCTTCCTGCCGCGAGGCCTGTTTGCCCGCACGCTGCTGATCATCGTCTTGCCGGTGGCGTTGATGCAGATCGCGGTGGTGTGGTCCTTCTTCGAACAGCATTGGGAGACGGTCACCAGCCGGCTATCGGACGGCGTTGCCGGCGACATCGCCATGATGACAACGCTGTATGAGGATGATTTCGCCCAGCCCGACGCCTTCCGCCGCCAGGCCGAGATCGCGATGACGACGATGCGTCTCTCTGTCGATTTTCGCCCCGATGAGACCCTGCCAACCGCGCGCCGCTCCTCCTTTTTCCGCACCCTCGACCGCACACTGCAACGCGCCCTCTCCGGCCAACTCGAGCAGAATTTCTGGTTCGATACCACGCGCTATCCCAATTATGTCGATATCCGCGTCGAGGTTGATGGCGGCATATTGCGCTTCATCGCCCTGCGCGAACGGGTGTTTGCGACGACGGGGAATATCTTCCTGCTCTGGATCATCGGCGCCACAACCATCCTGACCGCGATCTCGGTGGTCTTCATCCGCAACCAGGTCAAACCGATCCGGCGGCTGGCCGATGCCGCCGAGCAATTTGGCCGCGGCCAGGATGTGGCGCATTTCCGCCCCGCCGGCGCGACCGAAGTGCGCCAGGCCGCCCATGCCTTCCTGAAGATGCGCGACCGCATCCGGCGCCAGCTCGAACAGCGCACGGCGTTGCTCGCCGGCGTCAGCCATGATCTGCGCACACCGCTGACCCGGCTGCGGCTGCAACTGGCCCTGATGCCCGACACGCCCGAGCGCGAGGACGCCAAGCGCGACATCACCGAAATGCAGGAAATGCTCGACGAATATCTCGACTTCGCCCGCGGCCAGGCCAATGAGGAAACCGCACGCACCGATCTCAATGCGCTGGTCGAGGACGTGATCGAGAATGCACGCCGCGCCGGCAGCCATATCGATCTGGTCGCCGGCGAGCCGATCGAGGCCGATATCCGCCCCGGCTCGGTCAAGCGCTCGCTCGCCAATCTGGTCAATAATGCCCGTGAACACGGGAAAAATGTCGCCGTCTCGGTCCGCCGCGCCGATGGCCGGATCGAAATCCTCGTCGATGATGACGGCCCCGGCATCCCGCCCGACCAATACGAAGAAGCCCTCAAACCCTTCAGCCGCCTCGACGAAAGCCGCAATCCCAACCGCAAGGGGGTTGGGCTGGGCCTGGCCATCGCCCGCGATGTGGCGCGTGGGCATGGCGGGGAGATCAGGTTGAGTGAGAGCCCTATGGGTGGGCTGAGGGCTTGTTTGAGTTTGCCGGGTTAGGGGGATTCCCCAAATACAAAGCTCTACTCCCCCGGAATTCGCGGCGCTCCTCCGGGGGAATAGGGTGAGTTTGGGGTTGAGGTGAGAGGCGCACCCGCACCAGGGCTTATCCGCCCCGCCCGGCGCGCGGTTATACTCGAGCGATTTCGCTCTTTGACATCGTTGGCCCATCGAAGAAAAGCGTGCCCCGCAAACAGGCGCGCCCCCGGCCTCGACCGCGGAATTGCCGCGTCGCTATAGTAGTAATTGTCGTCGCAGAGCCCGGTTTTGGTGACAGACAATGACAGGCAATGGCAGGCGCAAAACCCTGCACCCCGCTCCCGTCCAAGCGTCACAGCAAGGCGCGAGCCCCGTCGGAGAAGTCGAAATACACCTTGGCAAACTATGCGGTATCCGAGTCGCCGCGCCAACACCCTCCCGGTCGGGGGCCACAAAATTCCGGTCAGTGACAGGATGGCAGACTGACAGACACGCCGCGCGGTGACAGGGTCTGGTCCTGCCCTCCGCAGCAATTACCGTCCCGGAGGCTCGGCGCCCATCTGGCGTGAGCGACGTTCGGCGGCCGAGACGGCCTGGCGGACCAGTTCGGGCAAGCCGCCACCGCCGCCCATCAGGACATCGATTGCGGCCTGGGTTGTCCCGCCGGGCGAGGTGACCGAGCGGCGCAATTCCTGGGGTGATTTATCGTTGCCGGCCAGCAGGGCACCGGCGCCGATAATCGTCTGGCGCGCCAGCTTGTCGGCGAGCTCGCGCGGCAGGCCTTCGGCAAAGCCGGCTCCGGCCAGCGCCTCGGCGAGCAGGAAGACATAGGCCGGTCCGGAACCGGAGACGGCGGTGGCCGCGCCGATCAGGCGTTCATCATTGACCCATTCGACCGGTCCGGCGACCTTGAGCAGGCGTGTCGCCAAGGCCTCGATCGCAGCGCCGGCATCATTGGCGACACAGACACTGATTCCGGCCCCCAGCGCGGCAGCCGTATTCGACATCGCGCGCACCACGGGACGATCCCCGAACAGGGTCGCCAGCCGGGTCATGGTAGTGCCGGCCATCATGGAGAGAATCCCGCAATTGGCAGGCAGTTGCGGTGCCAGCACGGCGGCGGTCTTGTCGAGCGCCTGCGGCTTGAACGTCAGCACGGCCAGGTCGATTTCGGCCATCAGCTTCGCCGTCGCGGTGGCGACATGGCGCAATTGATGCTGATCGATCAGGGCCTGAACCGCATCAGACGGGGCCGGGTCGATAATGATCAAGTCCTGTGGCGTGACGCCACTACGCTTGGTGCGAAGCCAGCCCGCCACCAGGGCGCCACCCATATTGCCGGCGCCGATCAGTGCAATCTTGGTCGATTTGCTCATGGTCTGTGTCAGGCCTCACCGGCAGTTTCGAACATCGCTGCCGCGGTTGCTTCCTCGACATTCTTGCCGCCCCAGATGAGGAAGTGGAAAGCCGGGTAAAAACGCTCTCCGGCCTCCTGGGCCGCAGCAATCATTGTCGCCGCCTGGGCCGGGGAGACATTTTCGCCGGCCGGCAGGGAAATCGCATGGCGGTATACCACGCTGCCATCCTCGACCCAGACGTCAAAATGTCCCAGCCACAGCTTTTCATTCAGCCGCGCCACCAGTTCACAGACATCGCGGAAACGATTGCTGGTCACTTTCAGATCGAGGCTGGAGCAAATGTGCAGCGCGTCCAGTTCCGGCCGCCAGGCGAACCACATCTGATGATCACGCCAGGCGCCGGGCACGCTGAGATGCAATTCGCCATTTTCTTCGCGATCATAAGGATATTGCTCGGCGATCACGGCCTGCTCAACGGCATCGAGCGGGTCGGATGTCGCTGGGGCGTATTCGTCTGACAACAAGTCCATGGCGTAGTCTCCTTCGTCTGCGCGGCGACTCACACCGTTAGCACGGTATGAGCGCGCCGCTGCAGGCGCAATTAAAAGCGCTGATCGCGCCGGTATCAGTCTGTGGATTTCGCGGCTGCACGCTTTGCGGCGGGCTTGCGTTTGCCGGCCGCAGGCTTGGTGGCACTGGCTGTTTCGAGCGCTGCGAGCCGGGCGTTGAGCGTTTCGATCTCTTCGCGAGCACTGGCCAACGCAGCCTTCACAACATCGAATTCCTCGCGGCTGACCAGATCCATATCCGCGATAAAGCGGTCCGCCTGGGCCCGCATGGCGGTGCGCGCTTCGTCCCCGACCGCTTGGGCGGCGCCGAAGGCATCCGTCATCAGTTCAGCGAAATCATTCAGAAGCGGGTTGCGCGTTTGCATCAAAGAAAGCCATTAGAGTGTCTGATATTCGCCTATATGCGGTGTGATGCGCGAAAGCGCAACGCGTCCCTGTCTCCTGTCTGCATCTATTTTCCGGATCCGCCCATGCAATATTGTCCCGCCAGCTTCGACCTCATCGACCCGATCCTGTTCACCATCGGTCCGTTCGACCTGTTCGGGCTGGACTTGCGCTTCGACCTGCGCTGGTACGCGCTGGCCTATATCGCCGGGCTTTTGCTGGGCTGGCGCTATATGACGCTGCTGTCGCGACGGCCGGCGATCTGGCATGCGCCGGGCAGCAAGAAACCGAAATCACCCTTCACCGAACTGCAGGTCGACGATTTGCTGGTCTGGGCGACGCTCGGCGTCATCGCCGGTGGCCGTCTGGGCTATGTTGTATTTTATTCCTGGGAATACATGGCGACCGGCTTGCGCGGCGGCATGATCACCCCGGACAGCGTGCTCGACCGGCTGGTCTGGACCGTCACCGGCATCACCCAGGGCGGCATGGCTTTCCATGGCGGCCTGATCGGGGTGGCGTTGGCTCTGTTCTACTATGCCCGCCGGCACAAGCTCGACCTGTTGCGCATTGGTGATGCCGCTGCCGTGGTGACACCGATCGGCCTGTTCTTCGGACGCATGGCCAATTTCATCAATGGCGAGCTGTGGGGCCGGCCAACCGATTTGCCCTGGGCGATGACCTTTGCCAGCGACCGCCTGTGCCTGCCGCGCCATCCGAGCCAACTCTACGAAGCGGCGCTCGAAGGCCTGGCGCTGTTTGCGATCATCAATCTGGCGACGTGGAAATTCCGCGCGCTTGAAAAGCCCGGTCTCAATTCCGGCCTCTTCCTGATGTGCTACGGCCTGTTCCGGGCCGTGCTCGAGACCGTGCGCGAACCCGATCTTCACATGCCCGAAGCCCTGCGTGGCCATGTCACCATGGGCATGCTGCTCTCCATCCCGATGATCATTGCCGGCGCCTGGCTGGTCCACAAGGCGCTGAGCCGGACCGCAATGCCCGCCAGCAAGGCCTGATCATGATCGCCGACCGGCTGCGCGAGCGTATCGCGGAGGGTGGGCCGATTTCGATCGCTGCCTTCATGACCCAGGCCCTGTTCGATCCGATCGAGGGGTTTTACGCCACCAAGGACCCGATCGGCGCCGGCGCCGATTTCATCACTGCGCCAGAGATCAGCCAGATGTTCGGCGAGCTGGTCGGGCTGTGGGTCGCCCAGAGCTGGCTCGATATGGGCAAGCCCGATCCGGTGCAGCTGGTCGAGCTCGGCCCCGGCCGCGGCACCATGATGGCCGATGCACTGCGCGCCTGCCGCGCCGTGCCGGGTCTGCTGCCGGCGCTGCAGGTCACGCTGATCGAAGCCAGTGCCGCGCTCAAGGCGGTGCAGGCCGAGACACTCGGGCCGAGTGGCGCCCAGATCCGCTGGATCGACCGGCTCGAGAATGTGCCCGCCGGGCCCGCGATTATTGTCGGCAATGAATTCCTCGATTGCCTGCCCCTGCGCCAGGCAGTGCGGCGCGACGGGCGCTGGCATGAACGCCTGATCGGACTGGACAGCCGCGACAGCAATGAATTCGTCTTCGTGTTCGGGCCACCGCTCGGCATTGATGAAGCCCTGATCCCGGAGCGGCTGCGCGAGGCGCCGGAAAACAGCCTGGTCGAATTGCGCCCCGGCGACCGCCAGGTGATCGATATCCTGGCCAAGCGGTTCGCGGGCAGTCCCGGGCGCGCCCTTCTGATCGATTACGGCCCTGCGCAAAGCGAGCCGGGCGACACGCTGCAGGCCATTCGCGCCCACCAGAAAGTTCCGGCGCTGGAGCAGCCGGGAAGCGCCGACCTGACGGCCCGAGTCGATTTCGAATCATTGATCGCCTGCGCCTGCGAAGGCGGGCTCACAGCTTATGGCCCGGTTGAACAGGGTGCATTCCTGCTCAATCTCGGCATTGAATCGCGCGCCGCCGTCCTGTCCCAGGCGAAGCCCGGCCAGCGCAGCGTGATCGCCCGCCAGGTCTGGCGTCTGACCGATGAGCAGCAGATGGGACGATTGTTCAAACTGGTCTGTTTCGACAGCGCGGACCTCGCCACGCCGCCCGGATTCGCCGCACACTGAGTCTTTCGGCTTCAATCCCGGCGCTGCCTCTGTTAATCAGCCTCACAATTGACAAGGGGCCATCCGCCATGAAGTTGCTGTCCGGCACATCCAACCGGCCACTCGCCCGCGCGATCGCCGACTATCTCGACGCGCCGCTGACGGCGAGCGAGATTGAACGCTTCGCTGATGGTGAGATTTTCGTACGCATCGACGAGAATGTTCGCGGCGAAGACGTCTTCATCATCCAGTCGACTTCCTGTCCCGCCAATGACCATTTAATGGAATTGCTGATCTGCACCGACGCGCTGGTGCGTGCCAGCGCGCGCCGGATCACCGCCGTCATCCCCTATTTCGGCTATGCCCGCCAGGACCGTAAAACCGGCGGCCGGACACCGATCTCCGCCAAGCTGGTCGCCAATCTGATCGCCAAATCCGGCGCTGATCGCGTTTTGACGATTGATCTTCATGCCGGTCAGATCCAGGGCTTTTTCGACATTCCGACCGATAATCTGTTCGCCACCAAGGTGATCGAGGACGATATCCGCCGGCGCTATAGTGTCGAGGATCTGATGATCGTTTCGCCGGATGTCGGCGGCGTGGTCCGCGCCCGGGCACTGGCCAAGCTGGTCGATGCCGAGATCGCCATCGTCGACAAGCGCCGCCCCAAGGCGGGCGTGTCGGAAGTGATGAACATCATCGGCGATGTCGAAGGCCGTCGCTGCATCCTGTTTGACGATATCTGCGATTCGGGCGGCACGCTGTGCAATGCCGCCGAAGCCTTGATAAAATGCGGTGCGACCGAAGTGTCCGCCTATGTCACCCACGGGGTGATGTCGAATGATGCCCAGGGCCGGATCGCCAAGTCGGCGCTGAAGGAAGTGGTGATCACCGACTCGATCAGCGAACTGCCCGGCGCAACCCAGACCAGCAAGGTGCGCCGTCTTTCAATCGCGCCATTGCTCGGCGAAGCCATCCGCCGGATCGCCAATGACGAATCGGTATCGAAACTGTTTGACTGAAGAAACTGCCCGATTGCTGACTCTTGCCGTCCCGCACTGTTGCGCGGTGCGCGGGGATCAGTTATAGCCCGCCGCTCGAAATAACACCGTGGCGCGATGCCAAGAAAAATCGCCGCCCGCCTGGTCTGGCGGCGTTTGTATTTAAGGAAACAGGTCGATGAGCTCCAACATCGTTCTCACCGTTGACGTTCGTGAAGGCACTGGCAAGGGCGCGGCTCGCGCTGCCCGCCGTGAAGACCTGGTTCCAGCCGTCATTTATGGCGGCGAACAGGGACCGGTCTCGATCACGCTGCGCGGCAATGAAATCCGCAAGGCCCTGCTGAGCGGCAATTTTCTCTCGCACATTCTCGAGCTGAAGCATGACGGCAAGACCCAGAAGGCGATTGCCCGCGACATCCAGTTCCATCCGGTGTCCGACAAGGCGATGCATATCGACATGTATCGCGTCGAGGCCAACACCAAGATCCGGGTGAACGTCAATGTCCGCTTCGAGAATGAAGAAGACTGCCCGGCCCTGAAACGTGGCGGCGTTCTCAATATCGTGCGTCACGATCTTGAGCTGCTCTGCCCGGCCTCCGCTATTCCGGAATACATCGCGGTCGACCTGACCGGTCTGGAAATCGGCGATTCGATCCACATGTCAGCCGTCACCCTGCCGGCCGGCGTGAAGCCAACCATCGCCCGCGACTTCACCGTTGCGACCCTTCAGGGTTCGCGCGCGGTTCTCACCGAGCTGGACGAAGAAGACGGCGAAGTTGAAGTTGAAGTCGAAGACGAAGAAGGCGGCGAGGAGTAATCCTCGCCGGCCGATCCTGAGGGCGGCCGACGATGATGATCCTGGCAGGACTCGGCAATCCCGAGTCCAGATACCTCCGCAATCGGCACAATGTCGGCTTCATGGCGATGGATATCATCGCCGCGGCCTGGAGCGCCGGCCCCTGGCGCAAGCGCTTCAAGGGGCTGTGCGCCGAGCTGACGGTCACCACCGAATCGGGGCCGAAAAAACTGCTCCTGCTCAAGCCGCAGACATTTTACAATAATTCCGGAAACTCGGTCGCCGAGGCCGCGAACTTCTTCAAGGTCGCGCCGGAGCATGTCGTGGTTTTCCATGACGAGCTCGATCTCGATCCCGGCAAGTTCCGGCTCAAGACCGGCGGCGGTGCGGCCGGCAATAACGGCGTCAAATCCATCACCCAGCGGCTTGGCCCCGACTTCCGTCGTGGTCGAATCGGCATCGGCCATCCGGGTGATCGCAATCGCGTCACCGATTATGTCCTGTCCGACTTCGACAAGCATGACGAGCCCTGGCTGATCGACCTGCTTGACGCGATAGCGGATTCCATCGACCTGCTCGCATCGGGCGAGTTCGACGCCTTCCAGACACGCGTGACACACAAGGCTCCGGCCCCGTAAGAACGGCCTCCGGCCACGGTATCAAGAGGACAAGCATCATGGGTTTCAAATGCGGTATCGTCGGCCTGCCCAATGTCGGCAAGTCGACCCTGTTCAACGCCCTGACGCAGACCGCCTCGGCCCAGGCGGCGAATTATCCCTTCTGCACCATCGAGCCGAATGTCGGCGATGTCGCCGTGCCCGAGCCGCGCCTGCTGAAACTGGCCGCGATTGCCGGCTCGAAGGAAATCCTGCCGGCCAAGATGAATTTCGTCGATATTGCCGGCCTGGTCGAAGGCGCCTCGAAGGGTGAAGGCCTGGGGAATAAATTCCTCGCCACAATCCGCGAGACCGATGCGATCGCCTATGTGCTGCGCTGTTTCGATGATGACGACATCACCCATGTGGCCGGCAAGATCGATCCGCTGGCGGATCTCGAAACCGTCGAGACCGAGTTGATGCTGGCCGATCTGGAGAGCCTTGAGAAACGCAAGGCCGGGCTGGAAAAGAAGGCCAAGTCCGGCGACAAGGAGGCCAAGGCGCTGATCCCGCTGATCGATCTGGCTCTGGCTGAACTGATCGAAGGCCGGCCGGCGCGCTTCGCCAAAGTCCCCAAGGATGACGAGAAAGCCTGGCGCGGCCTGCAGCTTCTGACCACCAAACCCGTCCTCTTCATCGCCAATGTTGGCGAGGATGATGCCGCCACCGGCAATGCCTATTCGCAGATCGTCACCAAGCGTGCCGCCGAGGAAGGCGCCGAAGCCGTGGTTATCTCGGCCAAGATCGAAGCCGAGCTCGCCATGCTCGCCAATGACGAGCGCGAGGAATATCTCGAGGAGCTCGGCCTGCACGAAGCCGGACTCGATCGCCTGATCCACACCGGCTATAAATTGCTCGATCTGGTGACCTATTTCACAGTCGGCCCGAAAGAGGCCCGCGCCTGGACCATTCATGAAGGCTGGACCGCACCGCAGGCCGCCGGCGTCATCCATGGCGATTTCGAGAAGGGCTTCATCCGCGCCGAAACCATCGCTTACGACGACTTCGTCGCCTGCAATGGCGAGTCGGGTGCCAAGGAAGCGGGTAAAATGCGCGCCGAGGGCAAGGAATACATCGTCCATGATGGCGATGTGATGCACTTCCGTTTCAACGTTTAGTCACGAGAATTTCGCCCTCATCCCCGCATCGGAGCCGCCCATGTCCGAATTGCCCGCCTGCCCGAAATGCGAATGCGCTTACACCTATGAGGATGGCGCCCTGATCGTCTGCCCGGAATGTGCGCATGAATGGCCGGCGACTGCGGCGGCCGATGCGGCGCCGGTCTGGCATGATGCCCATGGCGCGGTGCTGGTCGATGGCGATAGCGTGACGGTGATCAAGGACCTCAAGGTCAAGGGCTCGTCCTTCGTTGTGAAAGTCGGCACCAAGGTGAAGAATATCCGCCTCGTCGAGGGCGATCACGATATTGATTGCCGTATTGAGGGCGTCGGCGCGATGCAGCTCAAGTCGGAATTCGTCAAGAAGGCCTGAGTGGGCATCCCCAACTGCCGGACTGTTCAAGTCCGGTTCAATCGGGTCATGCCAGGGAAGGCTCAGGAGGACCGTTATGCTGCGACGCCAATTTATTCTATCGACCCTTGCCCTGAGCCTCGCCCCGGCAGCGTTCGCGCAGGGCTATCGCCGCTTGAGCCAGGGCGATGCGCGCTCGGGCATTCGCGCCGCGCTCGACACCGCCGCGCGCCTGGCGACGCAGCGGCTGGGCCAGCCGGACGGTTTCTTCGCCGATCCCGCCGTCCACATTCCCCTGCCGCGCAATATCGCCAGCCTGCAGCGCCAGCTGAGCCGCGTCGGCATGTCGGGTCCGGTCGATGATCTGGAAATGCGCATCAACCGCTCGGCCGAAGCGGCAATGCCCGAGGCCGGACGCATATTCACCGATGCGGTCCAGTCCATCACCGTCGGCGATGCCGTCTCGATTGTGCGCGGCGGCGACACGGCGGCGACCGATTATCTGCGCGGCCGCAGTGAGACCCGCCTGATCGGCCTGCTGCGCCCCTCCATGGAAAACGCTTTGACCGGTTCCGGTGCCTACCAAGCCGTCGACGCTGTTGAACCGCAAATCTCGCGCGGCCAGAGCCTGCTTGGCGGGCTGTTTGGAAATCGCAGCGCCACAGGTTCGCTGCGCGACACTGTCACCGATCATGCCGTCAGCCGGGCAATCGATGGAGTCTTTCACTATATAGGCTTGGAAGAGCGTGCCATCCGCCAGGACCCCGTGCGTCGCGGCTCGGATATTTTGCGGCGGGTGTTTGGTTAGTAAAGCGGAACGCGAGTTCCAGGAGTGCGTCGATGACTGAAAACCGTGCCATCGATGCCGCCTTGCTTTCCGACCTGGTCGACCAGTTTTACGCCCATATCCGCCTCGACCCGATGCTGGGCCCGATCTTCAATGCAGAGATCGGCGATGAATGGGATGCCCATCTCGACAAGCTGAAGAGCTTCTGGCGCTCGGTGATGTTGCAGGAGGGCAGTTATTCCGGACGGCCCATGCCGGTTCACATAAAGCTCAAGGGCCTCACCCCGGAACACTTCCAGCGCTGGCTCGGCCTGTTCCGGCAGACGATTGGCGAAATCGGCGCCAGCGATGCAGCGACCGAAGCACTGATGGACCGCGCGACACGGATCGCCAAGAGTTTCCAGCTCAATATTTTCTACAATCCAGCCCGGGGCTGAACCCCGCCCAGCGCAGCTCGCGACTTGCCAGCGGCGTCGTCCATGCGCATGTCTGCCGCCGAGGGCGCGAGCATGAAGGGGGCTCCAATGACATCTGCAGCCAATCCCGTGCCCGCACCGGCGAGCATGAAGCTGGGCGAACTGGTCGCGCTGCTTGTGGCGATGACGGCCGTCGTCGCGCTCGCCATCGATATGATGCTGCCGGCGCTGGGCAATATCGCTGCCGATCTCGGCACCGCCCACCCCAATGACCGCCAATACGTCATCACCACCTATCTGCTGGGTTTCAGCGTCGCACAGCTGGCCTATGGGCCGCTCTCCGATGCCTATGGCCGCAAGCCCGTCATCCTGGGCGCACTCGGCCTCTTCCTGGCCGCCACCCTGGCCTGCATGCTGGCCCAGACCTTCGAAACGCTCCTGCTGGCGCGCCTGCTCCAGGGCGCAGCGGCGGCGGCCTGCCGGGTGATTGCAACCGCGATCGCGCGGGATCTGACCTCCGGCCGGCGGATGGCGGAAGTGATGTCGATGGTGATGACGGTCTTCATGGCCGTGCCGGTATTGGCGCCCAGCCTGGGGCAGCTCATCCTGTTCTATCTGCCCTGGCGCGGCATATTCGCTTTCCTGATGCTGTTCGCGGCCGGCCTGATGTTGTGGCTGCATTTCCGGATGCCCGAAACCCTGCACCCCGAGCATCGGCGCAAATTGGGATTTACCTCTTCGGTTCGGGGTTTTGCCGAAGCAATGACAACGCGGCTGACACTCGGCTACACGCTGGCCGGCGCCGCCTTCTTCAGCGGTCTGTACGGTTTTCTCGGATCGTCGGAGCAGATTTTCGCGGAACATTTTCAGCTCGGCGAACGCTTTCCCCTCGCCTTTGCCGGCATCGCCTTCGGCATGGGCATCACCAGCTATGCCAATTCCAGACTGGTGATGCGCTGGGGCCAGCGCCGCCTGTCGCACAGCGCCCTGATTGCCTTCACCGCGATCAGCATCATCCATGCCGGCGTGTTGGCTGCCGGGGTCGATAATCTCGTCGTCTTCATGGTGCTGCTCGCCGCCGCCATGGCGCTGCTGGGCCTGATCGCGGCCAATTTCAGCGCCATCGCCATGGAGCCGGTCGGGCATATCGCCGGCACTGCTTCGGCCGCCTATGGCTTCGTCACCGGCGTCATCGCATCGCTGGCCGGTGCCTTGATCGGGCAGCTTTATGACGGAACGGCCATCCCGCTGGTGACGGGCCAGGCCTTGATGGGGGCGCTGGCCTTCGTGATTGTTCTGGTCACCGAGCGCGGCCGGCTATTCGAGAATCATGAGGGTGAGGCGAGCAGCCCCGACCAGCCAGACTCCGGTCAGCCAAACTAGGAGGCCCCGCCCGGCCGCGACGCCGCTGGTTTACGGTGTGGCAACGCCTTCCCGGTCTGCTAGCCTGAGGGCTGAGAATGGCGCAGGGGAAGCTGGCTTCATGGCGTTCAACACCATCACCTATGCGGTCGAGGAACATGTCGCGACCATTACCTTGAACCGGCCGCACCGGCTCAATGCCTTCACCTATGAAATGGGCGATGAGCTGATTGCCGCCTTCGATGCCAGCGATGGTGATGATGATGTGCGCGCCGTGATCGTCACCGGTGAACAGCCCGCTTTTTGCGCTGGCGCGGATCTGTCAATGGGCGCGGAGACCTTCGATCTGATCGGGCAATCGCAGCAAAGCGGCGATTTCGACGACAGCGACCCGAAATGGCGCGATGCCGGCGGCAAGCTCAACCTGCGCATCTGGGACAGTCTCAAACCAGTGATCGGCGCCATTAATGGCGCCTCGGTCGGGATTGGCGCGACGATGATCCTGCCGATGGATATCCGGCTGGCCTCGATCGACGCCAAATTCGCCTACCCTTTCGCCAAGCGCGGCATTGTCTGGGATGGCTGCGCCAGCTGGTTCCTGCCGCGCGTCGTCGGCATTTCCACCGCGATGGACTGGGGTTTGACCGGCCGCACCTTCACAGCGGCGGAAGCCTTCGAGTCCGGTCTGGTCGCACGGGTCGTGCCCGCCGCCGATCTGATGCCCGAGGCCCGCAAGCGTGCCAAGGAGATCGTTGATCGCTGTGCACCCGTCTCGGTGGCCCTGATGCGGCGCATGGCCTGGCGCATGCTCGGTGCCAGTCATCCGATGGAAGCGCACCGCATTGAAACCCGCGGCATTCTGCAGGCCGGGATCGGGCCGGATGCAAAGGAAGGCGTGATGTCCTTCCTCGAAAAGCGCACGCCGGAGTTTCCGCTCAAGGTCTCGAGCGACCTGCCCGACTGGCATCCCTGGTGGGATAGTGCCGAGGATGATTACTGAAGCTTCGCGTTTGCTGATCTCCCATACAGCTTGAAGCTGTGCTAGTCTGAACCTCTCATTCGCTGTGAGGTATCGTCATGCCCGGACATGTGCTGCTGATCCATGGTTGGAGTGCGCCCGATAAATCCATGGCGGAAATCGGGGATTTCCTGACCGGCCACGGCTATCAGACCGCCGACCTGTTTCTGGGCGGCTATCCTTCAATGTCCGACGATGTCCGGGTCGAGGATTCAGCGCGACGCATGCAGACGGTGATCACCGAAATGCAGGGCGATGGGCGCCTGCCCGCCCGCTTTCACCTGATCGTGCACTCGACCGGCGCCCTGGTGGCCCGGCGCTGGCTGGCCGATATCTACCCGTCCGGAGGGGCACCAGTCGACAATCTGTTGATGCTGGCCCCGGCCAATTTCGGCTCGCCACTGGCGACACTGGGGCGATCCTTGCTGACGCGGGTGATCAAGGGCTGGAATCGTGGTTTCCAGACCGGCACAGAATTCCTGCACGCGCTCGAGCTTGGCTCCTGCCTGCAGCAGGATATCGCCCTGGTCGACCGGCTCTCGCCCGACGGCGAGACCGCGAGCCCCTTCTCGGCCAGCGGCACGCGGCCCTTCGTCATTGTCGGTGCCTGCCAGATCCCCGGCACCCAGATCCTCGGCGAGGAGGCCTGGGACGGGACGGTGCGGATCGCCAGTGCCAATTTCGATCCACGCGGCATGACCGTCGACTTCACGGCCGGCTCGCTGACCGAACCGAAGCTGACGTCATGGACCCGGCGCGGCCCCGACGACACGCCTTTCGCCGTCCTGCCCGACCGGCATCATCTGACCCTGCTGCGCCCGGCGGCGAAATGGAGCGCATCGAAGGATACGGCAACGGCCAACCGCTTGTGGCACATGGTCCGGGCCGCCCTGGCAGTGAAAACCGCGGCAGGCTATGACCAGATCGCCAAGCAGTGGACCGCCATATCGAATGAAACGCGAAAACTGGCCCAGAATGGTGAGGAAGCCGATGCCCTGCGCGAACGCATCCTCGGGCGCGCCAATGCCAATAAGAGCCGGTTCAATGAATTCTACCAGATCGTGGTCGAAGCCGTCGACGAGACCGGCCTGCCGGTCAGCGATTACCGGCTCTGGCTGACGGCACCGAAGATATCCGGCAAGAACAGGGTCAGTGCCGCCAAGCCGATCACCCGGATCGAGATTGATGCCCAGAACAATCTGATCAAGGATGGACACCGCAATCGCCGCAATAGCGAAAGACGGGTTCTGCACATCGATCGCCGCGCTCTGATGCAAAGCGAGGGCTTCCTCAAGAAGACGCTCACCCGGGCCTATGAACCCGTGCTGGCAGCCGCCATCACGGCCGCATCGCCGGGCGAGAAAATCGCCTATTTCTCCAGGGATGCGCGCGCGGGCAGCGGGCTGATCCGGCTGCGCACGCACTCATCCAATGAGCCTGGAGGCGGTGATCGTTTCCTTCGCCGATATGCCACGCATTTCATCCGCATCATTATCCCGCGCGTCCTTGATGATGACGTGTTTACCGTCAGGCCGCTGAGTTAAATCATCAAGATCAGAGCAGCACGCCCTCGGCGACTTTCACCGCCTCGCCGCCAATCATCAGCTCGCTCAGCTTGCCGCCCTCAATGCGCAGCAGCATGCGGATATGGCTGGGCCGGCCCATTTCCAGACCCTGATACAGGCTGATCGAATGATCGCCCTCGCCCAGCCCGCCCTGTTCGGCAATCAGACCCGCGAAGGCCGCGGCGGCACTGCCGGTCGCCGGATCTTCCATCAGGCCGAGATGGGGCGCGAACATGCGAGCGCGCCAATCAGTGGTGTGATCGGTCGACGAAGCCTTGGCGACGACGAAAGCCGCGATCGGCTCGTCGCCACCAAACGCCTCTTCGAAGGCGGCCGTATTGATCTGGATATTGGCCATGGTTTCGGCAAAGCGCACCGGCACGATGGCGTAGGGCACGCCGGCCGACCAGATGCCGCCCTGCACCGCCGTTTGCAGAAAATCACCCGCTTTGAGACCGAGGGCTTCGACGATCGGGTCGAGCTCGGGCAATTCGCCAAGATATTCCGGCAGTTTGGGCGCGAAGAAACGCGCCGAGCCCTGAACCGGGTTGTCATAGCGCGCATCGGTGGTGACATCGCCGACTGTCTCTTCGAGAACAAAACGCCGGCGCTTGCCCGGCTCACCGCCGGCCTTGAGTGCCAGCGCGACAGCGGCGCCCACCGTTGGATGCCCGGCAAAGGGCAATTCCGCTTTCGGCGTGAAGATACGCAATCCGTAATCGGCATCCTGGCCCTTCGGCTCGGTGATGAAGACGGTTTCCGACAGGTTGAACTCGGCCGCAATCACCTGCATCGCGACATCGTCGAGATCATCCGCCTCAAGCACGACCGCCAGCGGGTTGCCCGAGAAGGCCTGGTCAGTGAACACGTCAAGGATGAGATAGGGATGCGGCATGGTCAGGCTCCTGAAAGCGATTAGTCGTCCTCGGCTTCCTCGACATCTTCTTCGGTCAACCCGCCATCAAGGCGCCAGCCATAACCATCGCCCTGGGCGAGGGTCTCGGCGAGCCAGGGCAGAAGCGCGAGGAGTTTCTCCTCCAGCTGCCAGGGCGGATTGATGATGATGACGCCGGCACCGGACAATTTGCCTTCGCTGGCCAGGTCGCGGATCCACAAATCAGCGCGCAGGATTTTCTCCGGCTCGAAACCCTGTTCGGTGATCAGCCATTCGGTAAGGCCATTATCGAACCGGTCGGCGGCCCAGAGATTTTTCAGCGAGCGCCAGAAGACATAGGTCCCGATGGGCCATTTCTTCAGCGCCGGCATCACCGCCTCGGCCAGATGCGCCAGCTCATCGCGATCCTCGAAGGGCGGGTCGATCAGGACCAGGCCACGCTTTTCCTTCGGCGGCACCAGACCGGTCAGCGCCTTGTAACCATCGCGGTGCTCGACCTTGACGCGGCCATCGCGGGCATAGCGCCGCTCCAGCGTACGGGCATCGGCCTCGTGCAATTCGCACAACTGGATGCGGTCGACCGGCCGGGCGATGCGGGCGGCGATTTCCGGCGAGCCGGGGTACTCCGTCAGGGCGCCGGGATTCATCTTTGCCAACAGGTCGAGATAGGGCTTGAGCGCCGCGGCGACATCATCGGGCATGTCGGCACCGATGATGCGGCCAATACCGTCAACCCATTCCGGGCTGCGGGCCGCCTCGTCCGAGGTCAGGTCATAGGCCCCGATCCCGGCATGGGTATCGATGACCCGATAGGGTTTGTCCTTGGACCCGAGATGATCGAGGCAAAGTGCGAGGATGGCGTGCTTGACGACATCGGCGAAATTTCCGGCGTGGAAGGCGTGACGATAATTCATGGCCGGGCTATAGCGCGGACACGCCCGTAATTCCATCACGGGCTGCGGCGCGCGCGAGCTGAATCGGCGGTCGATTCGCGGCAAGGCTTGCCCTAGGTTGAGGGTCGGATTCAGAAGGGGGGAAAGCGGATGTTCGTGAAACTCTACCGGCAGATGCAGCGCGATGCCGAGTTCAACACCCGCCGCCGCTACAAGATCGGCTGGCTGTTCAAGGACGAGAAGGCGAGCCTGATCTGGGACGCGCCGCAACCGGTCAGCTTTGATGTACCCAAGCCAACGACGTCGAAATCAGCGACCGTCTGTCCGGCAGCGATCGAATTCGACCGGCGCCATTTCGCCATCAATTGCCCCATCGATCTGCATCTACGCATGCAGCAAAACGCCCAGGGCCAGTTACAGATGACCAATGTCGACGGTCCGATGGCTTCGACGCGTCCGGCCGGTCTGCAATCCATCATGGCCCTGTCGCCACAGAATGAATGGCGGCACCCCAGCCGGCCGATGCTGCAGATCGCGACCCCCTTCGTCTTCGTCTCTGACGATCCGGTTTATGTGAACCAATTCCCGCCCTTCCTGCACTACATGCCGGTCCAGCGCCCGGGCGTTATGCTGTGCGGCCGTTTCCCGATCGATGTCTGGCCGCGCCAGCATATGTGGGCTTTCGAATGGCACGACCTGTCCAAGGATCTGATCCTGAAGCGCGGCGAGCCATTATTCTATGTTCGGTTCGAGACGCCCGACCCGTCGGCACCGGTGCGGCTGGTGGAGGCGGAACGCACGCCGGAACTGCTCAGCTTTATCGCCTCGCTCACGGATGTGACGAATTTCGTCAATCAGAGCTTCCAGCTGTTCAAGACCGCGCGCGAACGCCGGCCCAAGACCCTGCTGGTCGAGAAGGCTCGATAATCAGCCGCAGCGAAACCCGACTCTCGCTCAAACGTGATCGCCATGACGCGATTGTCATCACGGCCCGACGCTAGAGCTTGCTAGCCTTCGAGCAGCTGAGGGAGAGAAACATGTTGATCCACGCCGCGACCGGTCTGACTTTTTTTGCTAGCCTCGCATCCTCGGGCACGGGCGGCGATGTCGCAGCCTTCACCCCGGCGGGCACTGAGGCATTCGCAGAGGATTTCCACCTCGCCCCGGCGATCCGGGCCGGTGATTTCGTTTTCACATCCGGTGTGCCAGCCTTCCTTGCTGAGGATGCTGAACGGACACCGGAGGCGTTTGAGGCGGCGATCCGCGAGGCGTTCAACCAGATCGGTGCTACCCTCAACGCGGCGGGCGCGGATTGGTCTGACGTGGTGGAGATGACGTCTTTTCACGTGAACATGCGGGAGCATCAGGAGGTTTTTCGGCGCGTCCGCGAAGAGTTTGTCCCCGAAACTCCCTATCCGGCCTGGACGGCAATCGGCGTCGAACACCTGTGGATCGACGAGCTGTTTGTCGAGATTCGGGTCCAGGCCTATCTCGGGGAAAACTGACCAAACCGTCACTTCCCCTCCGAACCTGTCCGGCCTAGTCTGCGATTTGCTGTCTTGGGGAAAATCACATGATCCGCATTCTGACCATCGCATTGAGCTTGGCCTGTCTGTCCGTTCCGGCCTTCGGCCAGGATACAGCAAACATACCGGAGGCTCGCAGCTATGAAACGCGAGGCCAGGTGACGGTCAACGGTCAACGTGTGCGATATACCGCGACGGCCGGTGAAACCTTCCTGCTGGATGGTGACGGCAATCCCACCGCCTCGATCTTCTCGACCGCCTATATCGCTGACGGAACAACCGATCCGCGCACCCGGCCGATTGCTTTCGTCTTCAATGGCGGGCCTGGATCAGCCAGCCTCTGGCTGCATATGGGCGTGTTCGGGCCGCAGCGGCTGGTCCTGCCCGATGTCCAGGATGACGGCGCCGCGCCCTATGATGTTGTCGAAAATATCTATTCGATTCTTGATGTTGCCGATCTTGTCTTCGTCGATCCGGTGGGCACTGGCTGGAGCCGTCCGCTCGGCGAGCATGAGGGCAGCGAATTCTGGGGCGTCACCGAAGATGCCGAAAGCCTCGCCACCTTCATGCGCATGTGGCTCAGCGAGCACCAACGCTGGAATTCACCGAAATTCCTGCTCGGCGAAAGCTATGGCACCTTGCGGATTGGCGCCTTGCTCAACGAACTCGAAGGCGGTTTCACCGATGTCGCCATCAATGGCGTTGCGCTGATTTCCACCGTGCTCGACTTCCGCTTCGACGACACATCGGACGGCAATGATGTCGGTTATGTCGGCCTGATGCCCGGCTTTGCCGCCACCGCCTGGTATCATGGCCGCGTCGACCGCTCGGTCTGGAATGATGATCTCGACAGCTTCCTCGCTGCCGCCCGCACCTTTGCCATCGAAGAATACATGCCGGCCCTGATGCATGGGGTCTCCCTTCCTGCCGAGCGCAAGGCCCGCGTCGTGAGCGAGCTTTCGCAATTTACCGGCCTGTCGGAGAGCTTCCTGGAACGCGCCAATCTGCGGGTCTCGCTGCGCCGATTCCAGCGCGAATTGCTGCGCGACCAAGGCCTGTCCGTCGGACGTCTCGACAGCCGCTATACCGGCCATGAAGTCGATGGCATCGGCGATAGCCCGGAGCAGGACCCCAGCTTCTATGGCATTGACGCCAGCTTTACCGCTTCCATGCTGGACTATTTCACCCGCACGCTCGGCGTCGATGTCACCGAGTATTATTCCTCGATCGGCGGGGTCCGCGGCTGGAATTGGGATGTCGGCCAGTCGGGCGGCAATAATTATATCAATGTCGCGCCCTGGATTGCCCGGGCGATGCGCCAGAACTCCGACCTGCAAGTGCTGGTCGCCCAGGGCCATTACGACCTGGCAACACCATTCTTCGCCGCCGAGCTGATGTTCAACCAGCCCGGCTTCGACCAGGACCGGGTCCATTTCAAATATTATGAAGCGGGCCACATGATGTATATCCACCAGCCCTCGCTGGTCGATTTCACCGCCGATATCCGCGAGCTGATCACCAATCGCTAGCGGCTATTTCGCCTCACGGGTGAGGTCAAAGCCGGCGGCGATGGCGCAAATCAGCAGATACATGACCACCGCGGAGGATCCGGCTACGACCAGATCCTCCGGCGGTGGCGTGGTCATGCCGAGATAGAACAGGCCCAGCATGAGGGCCCCGGCCAGGAACGGCCAGATGCGACCGATCATGCCCTTGGCCCGCGTGCCGGTCAGATAGATCAGCATCGAGCCGAGAAAGATCGTCAGTTCCAGCCCCATGGCGACGGGGAAGTTATTCCACAGACCGAAGCCGAATTTGATGTCGGAGCCGGGATAGAGCAGCAGATCGGGCACATGCACGATCAGATCGGTAAGCCAGTGGGAGAAGACCGCAGCGCCAACGACGATGCCGCCCAGTCGCTTTTCCCGGCGGGCGATAAGGCTCCAGAGCACTCCCGCACCGAGCGACCAGACCAGCGCCATGAGCAGGCTATGGGTCCAGGGCATGTCATAGAGGTCGAGGCTGTTGGAGGCCGTGAAGCCCTCAATGATGCGGACATGCTCGACACCGGTCGCGATGAAGGCCCCCCAGGCGATGTCGACCAGCTGCACGGCCGCGAACAACACCCAGAGCGGAACGGTTTTGGCAATGCGCTTGCCAAGGAAGGCTGGCGCGTAGTGACCGATAAACATGGAACATCCCCCTGATCATGAGGGAGCAACCCTAGCAGAGCGATAGGGGCGGACGAAACAGGTTTCCGTCCGGCTCACCCGATAGCCTGGTCAGTGCCCGTCATAGGAGACCAGGGCCGAGACTGGCACGCCGAGCGCCTCGATCCGCTTGGCACCGCCCAGATCGGGCAGATCGATAATGAAAGTGGCGCCGACCACGGTGGCGCCAGCGCGCTGTAGCAGTTTGACCGAGGCTTCCGCCGTGCCACCCGTGGCGATCAGGTCATCGACCAGCAGGACACGGTCACCTTCTCGCACGGCATCGCTATGAATTTCGATTGTATCGGTGCCGTATTCCAGTTGGTATTCCTCGGACAATCTGCGCCATGGCAATTTGCCCTGTTTGCGCACCGGCACGAAGCCGACCGATAATTGATGTGCCACTGCACCGCCTAGAATGAAGCCGCGCGCCTCGGTTCCCGCGACCTTGTCGATCTTGGCGCCAGCCCAGGGCTGGACCATCTGGTCGATGGCGACACGGAATGCACGCGCATCACCGATCAGGGTCGTGACGTCGCGAAACATGATGCCCGGCTTGGGAAAATCAGGGATGCTGCGTATGGCGGCTTTGAGGTCCATCAAATCATTCCGTTCAGAGGTCAGGCGTGTTGGTGGCCGGGCGGCAGCAAGTCCTCGCGCTGAGCCGCGTCGAACCATTCACGATAGTCTTTATCGGCCAGAAGCGCAGCGCAATAGGCTTGAGATGGCGCATCGAGCGGGACGGCAAAATGGTGAAAGCGCGCCGCGACCGGGGTGAAGAAGGCATCGGCAATGCTCCAGCGTCCGAACAGGAAGGGGCCCTCGCCGCTGCGCCGCACCGCAGCCCAGATCGCCTGGATGGCGGCGATATCCTTGCGGGTGGCATCGTCGAGCGCAATGGCCGCAACAGGACGGCACAAATCCATCGGACAGGAGCGGCGCAGCGCAGCGAAACCGCTATGCATCGCTGCCGTGACCGAGCGCGCCTGGCCGCGCCTGACCAGATCGGTCGGCCATATTTGTGGATCATGCTCGGCAGCCCATTCGCAGATCGCCAACGAATCCCATATCGCCACACCAGCGGTCTCCAGCACCGGCACGGTGCCGCCCGCCGAAGCGGCATCCAGCGCCGCGCGCGACTCGGGACGGTCGAGCGGAATGATGTTTTCGTCGAAGGCGATCCCGGCCTTGCGCAGGGCCAGCCAAGGCCGCAGCGACCAGCTTGAGAGCTGCTTATTGCCGATGTGCAGAACGGGACGACTCATTTCAGTGCTCCAGCAGTTCCGACGCCCGCGCCCGATTGAGGCCGATCTGGCAATCGAGAACGATTTCCTCACGCGAGGATTCACTGACAAACATCAGAGAGCCACGCCGGACGCATTCCGTGTCGCGATACCGGGTCCAGCTGTCCTGCGCCTCGTCGAGGCTGGCTTCGGCGCGAAAAAGACTGCCGGAATCAAGATCGGCTTCCACGGCCTCGTAGCGCGCCTGTTCATGGGCGGCCTGCAAGTCCGTTTCGGCATTGCGCGCCAACGCATTGAGGCAGGTCCGGCGCGCGCGCGCATCGGTGACATGCTCGGCGCATTCAAACGCCGGGCGCTGATTGGGCGGGCCGAGGGCCGGCACGTTACCCTGAACCAGCAGGGCCATCACAAAAACCAACATCAAAGAAACTCCCGAACACAACAGCCATCTTTATGGACGAGGGCTGGATCGGGGAAAAGGCTTGTTGGCTTCAGCGCTTGGATTCTTCGGCGATGAAGGCGATCAGCGATTGGAGAAATTCATCGCCGAGGCGGCGGCCAACGCCGTATTGCCGCCCCCCTTCATTCAACATCACATACTCGCCAAGCTGCAGCCCGATCACAAAGGGCTCACCATCAATCTGCACCAGCAGGGGCGAGCCCGATAATCCGGGACGCGAGTAACAGTCGTGAAAGATCAGGGTCGGCTCGACGACCTGATCGGGTGCCGCGGTGATCGCGCAGGGGGCGGCGTGGATCGCAGCTCGCAACATCGAAATCTGACCCCGATCGGGACCGTCATAGGCTGCTGCCCGCAAGCGTGTGAGCGAATCGGGCAGACGGCCGCGCGTGCGTATGATGGCCCAGTCCTGGCTGAAATCCCCGACCTCGTTCTGCGCCGGGTCGGAGGTGGCGATTCGAGCGACCTGCCCGCTCTCGAGCGGCTCGCCGCGGACATGACAATTGCGTTCCACCCTCCGGTCCATGACCGCATGGCGGGCCGCGAGGAGAATGTCGTAATCCGCTATCAGGCCAGGAAGTTCGAGCACGACCGCGCGGCTGAGATAGAGCTGCCCCGTCGCCTCATTCTCGCAGATCAGCTGAACCACACCGTCACGCGAATTGAGATAGGTTTCGTCGTCCAGCGCATTGAGGCCGACCTCGTCCGACCCGAACGCCGAGGCCGGGAACAGCCATAAGGTGAGCAGCGAAAGGGCGCGCAGCATCGACATACCGCCACTCTAGGCTGCCGCAAGCCGGCTGTCCAAGCGAATGAAAATCGAGGCCGGCTTAGCCGAGCACGCGTCCGGCGATTGGGGCCAGCCGGCGGACCATCTCAGGATCGCGTGCCGGACCCGGTGTGATGATTGCCGCGTCAAGCACGGTCTCGATGCCATCAGGACTGGGCGTTCGGGCTTGGCCGGACAGCGTCGTGGTCAACCGATCGAGCAATTGCTTCGCCTTGACGGTGTTGGCGCGCATCACCTCAAGCACAAGCGCAACATCAACGCTCTCAGTGTGTTCGCGCCAGCAATCATAATCCGTCACCATCGCGATCGAGGCATAGGGCAGCTCGGCTTCGCGGGCGAGCCGCGCCTCGGGCATATTGGTCATGCCGATCACATCCATGCCCCATTGCCGGTAAAGTTCGCTCTCGGCACGCGTGGAGAATTGCGGTCCCTCCATCGCCAGATAGGTGCCGCGCGGCGTCAGCGCGATCCCGGCCGCCATTCCAGCCTCCGCCGCGAGCCGTGAGAGGCGGCTACAGACCGGTTTAGCGAGTGGCACGTGCGCGACACAGCCAGACCCGAAAAAGCTCCTCTCGCGCCCCTCAGTGCGGTCGACATACTGATCGACGACCACGAAATGGCCCGGCGGCAAGTCCTCGCGCAATGAGCCGCAGGCGGAGATCGAGAGAATATCCGTGCAGCCGGCCATTTTCAGCGCCGCGATATTGGCGCGGTAGGGAATGCCCGAGGGCGGGAAGCGGTGGGCCTGGCCATGGCGCGGCAGGAAGACGAGCGGGACGCCATGCAACTCGCCGAAGGTCAGCTCAGCCGAGGGCTCGCCCCAGGGGGTCTCGACGTGCTTGCGCCGGACATTGGTAAGGCCGTCGAGTTCGTAGAGGCCGGAGCCGCCGATAATGCCGAGCGTCCATTGGGTCATCGGAGGAACTCCCGTGTCGAGACATGAAAAAGGGCTGCGAACGCCTGTCCGCAGCCCCAATTCATACCGCGGATTGCGCGATCAATGCTTCACATTCGCCCAGATCTGGCGATAGGCGATGTAGACGAGGATCGCGAAGATGAAGAGATAGATCAAAACCATCACGCCCATCTGCTTGCGCACTTCCATGTGCGGATCGCTGGCCCAGGTGAGGAAGGTGACGATGTCTTCCGACATCTGTTCCATTGTCGCTTCGGTCCCGTCGGCATAGGTGACAATGCCTTCCGAGAGCGGCGGTGCCATCGCCAGCAGTCCGCCGGGGAAATAAGGGTTGTAGTGCTGGCCAGCGGCGAGGTGCACATCCTCGGGCACTTCCTCGTCATAGCCGAGCAGCAGCGAGCGCACATAATCGGCGCCATGGCTGCGGGCCTTGACGATCAAAGACAGGTCCGGCGGCAGGGCGCCGCCATTGGAGCCGCGAGCCTGCTGCGGATTGGCAAAGGGCGACGGAAAGGCATCGCTCGGCAAGCCAGCGCGCTCGAACATGTCACCGGCATCGTCCGGACCATCTTCGATCATATAGCCGGCCGCGATCTGCATCACGATCGCATTGTCATTCGCGTTGGGGAATTCGGCGCTCTCGAACGGACCACCGGCCTCGCCGAGATTGCGGAATTTGATCAGGTCGAGCGAGTGACAGCTGGCACAGACTTCCTGATAGATCTGCAGGCCGCGCTGGACCGCTTCGCGATCGAATGTGCCGAACGGGCCGGCATTATGCCAGTGATGATGCTCGGGCGCACGCTGGCCGGAGCTCGCGGCCCAGGCGAGACCGGAGAGGCCAAGAGCTGCCAGGGCAGCGACGAAAATGCGGGTCATCTTCATGGTCATCGCTCCCCTATGCCTTGGCCGTGCCGAGAACGGCCGCTTCGATTGAAGCAGGACGGTCCAGCGGCTTCTCGATAATTCCCATCACCGGCAAAACGATGAGGAAGTAGGCGAAATAATAGAAGGTCAGCAATTGAGCGAACCAGACGAATTTGAAGCCCGTCGCCACGCCTTCGGCATCATGGCCGATCGCGAAGACCAGGTCGTCAGGGTTTTTGGCACCGCACCAGCCCAGGCCAAGACAGGCCAGCAGGAAGAGGATGAAAAACACCCGCGTCACCGGACGGAAGCGCATGGAACGCACTTTCGACGTGTCGAGCCAAGGCAGAACGAAGAGGATCAGGATCGCGCCGAACATGGCGATCACGCCGCCAAGCTTGGCGTCGATCGGACCGATATCGAAAGTGATTGCCCGCAGGATCGCGTAGAAGGGCAGGTAATACCATTCCGGAACGATATGTGCCGGGGTCGAGAGCGGGTCAGCCGGAATGAAGTTGTCGGCATGGCCCAGCACGTTCGGCAGGAAGAACACGAAAGCCGCGAAAATGATCAGATAGACGATGATCGCGAAGCCATCCTTCACCGTGTAGAACGGGTGGAAAGGCAGCGTGTCTTTCTTGGTTTTGACTTCAATGCCGACCGGATTGCCATTGCCCGGCACGTGCAGCGCCCAGAGGTGCAGCGCGACGACGGCGGCGATCACGAAGGGCAGGAGATAGTGCAGCGAGAAGAAGCGGCTCAGCGTGGCCTGGCCGACTGAGAAGCCGCCCCAGAGCCATTCGCGGATCGCATCGCCGATGAAGGGCAGTGCGCCGATCAGATTGGTGATCACCATCGCGCCCCAATAGGACATCTGTCCCCATGGCAGCACATAGCCCATGAAACCGGTCGCCATCATCAGCAGATAGATGACAACACCGAGGATCCAGAGGATCTCGCGCGGTGCCTTGTAGGAGCCGTAATACAGGCCGCGGAACATGTGGATATAGACGGCAACGAAGAAGAAGCTGGCGCCATTGGCGTGCATCGACTGGATAAGCCAGCCGAATTTCACGTCGCGGCGGATACGCTCGAGGCTCTCGAACGCCATGCTCTCATGCGGCACATAATGCATGGCCAGCACGATGCCGGAAATGATCTGGATGACGAGGAAGATCGCGAGAATCCCGCCGAACGTCCACCAATAGTTCAAATTCCGCGGCGTCGGGAAATCGACAAAACTGTCATAGCCCAGACGGATGATTGGAAGTCGCGCATCCATCCAGCGCGTGAAACCGGTTTTCGGCTCGTAGGTCGAAGGACCGCTCATGATGCAACCCACCCAGATTGTGCAGCTTCGTCAGGCGACAGACCGATTTTCACGGTCGTTTCCGATTCAAAGTAATAATCGGGAACCGGCAGGTTCTCCGGAGCCGGCCCGCGGCGGATACGCGCCGAGCCGTCATAATGCGAGCCATGGCAAGGGCAATACCAGCCATCATAATCGCCCATGTCCGCGCCAATTCCGAGCGGGACGCAGCCGAGATGGGTGCAATTTCCTTTGACGATCAGATATTCCGGACGAAGGACCCGGTTCTCGTCGGCAGCCGAGGCGGCTTCCATACCGGCATTGAGATTGCGCGAGACATCATCAGGCAGATCGCCGAGCGGCACAGCGCGCGCCTCGTCAATCATGGGCTGGGTGCGGTGACGGATGAAGACCGGCCCGCCGCGCCACATCACCGTGATCTCGGTTCCGTCGGTCACGGTCGACACGTCAACCCGGATTGAACCGAGTGCAAGCGTGTCCGCGGCCGGGTTCATCTGATCGATGAAAGGCCAGATCGCCAGGCCAGCGCCGATTGCGGCAGCGCCTGTGGCCGCGATGTAGATGAAGTCGCGGCGAGATGGTTCCTGACCATGTTCACCGAGCGCGCCGTTCTGTTCCGTCACGAGCCGACCTCTTCTCTTTTCCTAAACGGGGGTCACGCGAATGCGGCCCCCTGCCCCAGATAACTTGACGTCTTCGCCCAAGCGGGCTTTGACGCCGTATAACCCAATGCCGGATTGGCTGACCAGTGCGTGGCGCAATGCCACATGCTGAAATCGGCCCCCGGCCAGTGCGCGGCTTAAAATGCGGATCGTTTTTTTTCAACCAGATATTCCGCAAAACCTTGGGGCGGCGATGCGCGTGGCGGCCTGCTTCGGTGCGGGTCTGGACATTGTCGAGCCCTGCGCATTCCCCTTAACTGACAAGAAAATACGCGCCGCGGCGATGGATTATGGTGCGGCAATTTCACCCACCCGGCACGCCTCATGGACTGCATATCAAAATAGTGCAGAGGCGGCACAAGGCCGGCTTGTGCTGTTCACAACCGCCGGTGCGGGCGACATCTGGGACTTCAATTTTTCTGCAGATGATCGCCTGCTTTTCGGTCGCGAGAGCGCCGGCGTGCCCGAAAACGTCCACGAATCAGCTGACGAACGCGTGCGAATTCCGATTCGCGAAGGCATGCGCTCGCTCAATGTGACGGTTTCGGCGGCGATCGCGCTGGCCGAAGCGAGCCGGCAGCTGCGCTAAAACCGCACCACTAGCGTGGCCGCCCCCCACCTGCGCCGCATCCAGCCGCATCAATTATGCCTTGCGCTGCACTGCAACATGTGACCATCTCCCCCTGCCTGCGCTCCACGCGTAGACGCCAAGGTGAGTCAAGGCGCGCAGGGAGTACCGGCAGACGGCTGCTTTTCGCTTCCGACCGCCATCAGCGCCCCCGGGCATTGGCCACTTGCTGGTCTGTGTCGCAGGAGCATCGCCGAGCGGCTGACCTACGCAAGCTTCTTTTAAAATTTATTCGGTGCAGCGCGCGGACTTTTCCGTGCGCGCGCCTCAATATGAGTGTCCATTTGACCCAATTTGCAGATCTCGGCTTGGCCGAACCCGTCCTGCGCGCCATTACGGCCGCCGGTTATGAAACCCCTACCCCCATTCAGGCGAAAGCCATCCCAACCCTGCTCGAAGGGCGCGACCTGATCGGTATCGCCCAGACCGGTACCGGCAAGACCGCAGCTTTCGTGCTGCCATTGCTGACGCGCCTGGCGCAAGCCAATGAGCGCGCCAACCCGCGCAATTGCCGCGCCCTGATTCTGGCGCCGACGCGTGAGCTGGCCGCCCAGATCGATGACAGTATTCGCGACTACGCCAAATTCATGAAGCTGAGCCATTGTGTGGTTGTCGGCGGCGTGAAGCCTCGCCCACAGATCAAGAAGCTCGAAGGCGGCGTCGACATCCTCGTCGCCACGCCGGGCCGCCTGCTGGACCATGTCTCGACCGGCGCCCTGCGCCTCGATGGCGTCAAGACGGTGATCCTCGACGAAGCCGACCAGATGATGGATCTCGGCTTCATGCCGGCGATCCGCCAGATCATGTCCAAGCTGCGCAAGACCCGTCAGACCATGCTGTTCTCGGCCACCATGCCGGCTCAGATCCGCAAGTTGGCGAGCGACTTCCTCGACAATCCCGCCGAAGTCAGCGTTGCGCCGCAATCCAAGCCGATCGAGCGTATCGAACAGCAGGTGATGCTGATGGATGCCTCCGCCAAGCGCAACGCCCTGCGGGACATCCTGAAAGCTCCGGAAGTCAAACTCGCCATCGTCTTCACGCGCACCAAGCGCGGCGCCGACCGTGTCGTGCAGAATCTGGAGAAAGACGGCCTGCGTGCCGCCGCGATCCACGGAAACAAGAGCCAGAACCAGCGCGAGAAAACCCTCGCCAACTTCAAGAATGGCTCGACCAATATCCTGGTCGCTACCGATATCGCTGCACGCGGCATTGATGTCGACGGCATCACCCATGTCGTGAACTATGAAATGCCAACCGTGGCTGAGGTCTATGTCCACCGGATCGGCCGCACCGCGCGTGCCGGCACTGATGGTATCGCCATCGCCCTGGTGGAACCGGACGAGCGCACCATGCTGCGCGAAATCGAAAACCTGATCGGCAAATATCTCACCGCCGAAGGCGCGGCGCTGCACATCCCAAAACCGATCAAAAAGCCCAATGGCGGCAATCGCGGTGGCGGCGGTGGCGGACAACGCCGCGGCGCCCGTCCGCAAGGCCAGACTGTGACTGCAACCGGCTCACGCAAGCCGGGCGGCCGCCGTCCAGGCCAGAGCGGGCAGCGCAAAGCGGGTTAAACCGCTACGAGTTGTCGCGGGCCGCGAATGGCCCGCGACCTTGCCCTTCGCGCCTGGCCCCGTATTGATGGCGCCATGACAGCGACAAACACCCCCACCCCTCAAACGCTCGACAGCCGCCGCGCCAAGGCGCGCGCCTGGTTCGAGCAATTGCGCGACCTGATCTGCGCCGAGTTTGAACGCCTCGAAGACGCGGCCCCCAGCGAGCTTTATCCCGGCCAGCCCGGACGCTTCGTGCGCGAAGCCTGGTCACGCGGCGACGGCTCAAGCGACCAGGGCGGTGGCATGACGTCGATCATGAAGGGACGCCTGTTCGAAAAAGTCGGCGTTCATGTCTCGGCCGTGCATGGCGAGTTTTCCGAACAATTCCGCGCCCAGATCCCCGGCGCCAGCGAAGACCCGCGCTTCTGGGCCTCGGGAATTTCCCTGATCGCGCATATGTGGAACCCGCACATACCCGCCGTGCACATGAATACGCGCTTCATCACCACGACGAAGGGCTGGTTCGGCGGCGGCATGGATTTGACCCCGGTGCTCGATCGCTATCGCAACCAGGAACACCAGGACGCCGTCGATTTTCACGCCGCCTGCCAGACGGCCTGTGACGAGCATGGCTCCGATTTCCATGCCCGCTTCAAGAAATGGTGCGAAGAGTATTTCTTCCTGCCGCATCGCAATGAACCACGCGGCATTGGCGGCATATTCTACGACCGTCACGATACCGGCGACTGGGATGCCGACTTCGCCTTCACCAAGGATGTCGGCCTGGCTTTCCTCGATATCTATCCGCAGCTGGTGCGCCGCCGCATGGCAACGCCCTGGACCGCAGATGAGCGCGAGGAACAACTGGTGCGGCGCGGCCGCTATGCCGAGTTCAACCTGCTCTATGACCGTGGCACCAAATTCGGCCTCGAGACCGGCGGCAATGTGAAGTCGATCCTGTCTTCCATGCCGCCCGAGGCGAAATGGCCGTAGCCGGACGCCCCGTCTGCATCCAATCCACCGGCCCAGGCATCATAGGGGCACAAGCGGATTTGAGGCGCCCCTGCATGCCCGGCATACACGACAAGAGTGCGATCACACGTTTCGGGGCCTGCCTCGATCAAACGGCCTTCTCGCCGCATCGCCATGACGTCTATACACTGGGCCTGACTCAGCGCGGCGTGCAGTGTTTCAATTATCGCGGCGCAGCGCGCCAATCCCTCCCGGGCGAGCTGGTCGTGCTGCATCCGGACGAATTGCATGACGGCCATGCCGGCACGAGCGACGGCTTTGCCTATCGCGCCCTTACCATCCGCCCCAGCGCGATCGGCGCCATCCTGCCGGAACAGGCGCTGCCCTTCATCGAAGGTGGGCAATCGGACAACCCCGCTTTGAAACAGGCCGTCAGTGCGGTGCTGGCCGATCTCGACGAGCCGCTCGATCCCCTGCACGCGGCCGATGCCCTGTTCGACATCGCCACCGCCCTGCATTTCGCTGCCGGGTACACTCAGCCTGGCAGTCGACTCGATGCCCGCGCCACCGAGCGTGCCCGCACCTATATTCATGACCATCTTGATGCGGCGGTTTCGATGGACGAATTGGAACAGGTCGCCGGCCAGGATCGTTGGCAGCTCTCGCGCGATTTTCGCCGCCTGCATGGCACCAGCCCCTATCGCTATCTGGTAATGCGCCGACTCGACGCGGCCCGCGAGCGCATCCACCGCGGCGAATGCATTGCCCAAACGGCACTGGCATGTGGCTTCAATGACCAAAGCCATATGACGCGGCATTTCAAAGCGGCCCACGGGCTGAGCCCGGCGCGCTGGAAACGCAGCGTCACACAGGGCAACAGCACCGACCGCACAATCGTTCAAGATTGAAATCACGACCCGTGGGAAAAGAGGGTCGGCTCGCAATTCAGCCTGCCGCTTCAACCCCGAGGTCCAACGGTTCCCAAATGTCTGTCTACGCCCCTCACAAGCCGCGCTTTCTCATCCTCGAACTGGGCGCGGCGATTGCCTGCCTGATCCTGACGAAGCTCGCCTTCGACCCGATCGCCTGGCGTTTTGCCGGCCCGATGTCGATGGCCTGCACCATCGCCTTCATCGCCCTGCTTGCTCGCCTGCGTTCTGAAACCTGGTCCGATTTTGGCCTGCTCGGATTGCCCGGTTTGAAATCAAAACTCTGGTTCCTGCCCCAGGTCTTGCTGGGCATGGTGGCGATCATGGGCGCCGGGGCTGTGGTGGGCCTGTCGGGTGACGCGATGGGGCTGTGGGACATGGACGTCACCCCCACCGGCGTCGAGGACCGCTTTGCCGGAACCACCGGTAATCTGCCGCGCTATCTGATGTGGCTGGGGCTGGGCATCGTCAGCGGTGGTTTTGGCGAGGAAGTCTTTTTCCGCGGTTATCTGATGCGCCGCATCGAGGGCATATTCCCCGCCTCCTCCCTGCGGCCGGTGCTGATGGTGGTCCTGCCGGCGCTGATGTTTGGCGCGGTGCATTTCTATTATCAGGGCCTTCGCGGCCTGTTCACGGTTGCGGCCATCGGTTTGGTGATCGGCACGCTCTACTTGCTCTACAAACGCAATCTCTGGCCCCTGATCGCCGCCCACGCCCTGGTTGATTCAATCGGTTTCACCGCACTCTATCTCGGCGTCGAGGTCTAGCGGTCGCAACAAAAAGCCCCGGTCCAGGACCGGGGCTTTTTCATTCAGTCAGGCACCGGGACCGCTCAGCTAATGCTTCAGGCGCGCGATCAATTCTTCCTTCGTCGGCGCAAAGCGTTCGGCAATCCAGTGTGCCTTGAGCGTATCCATGGCATCGCCCAGCATCGGGCCGGGCTCATAGCCGAGCAGGATGAGATCGCCGCCGCTGACCGGGAAATCGGGTTGTTGCCATTCGCGGGCGAATTTGGCCAGCAGCGTCCAGTCGCGCGGTGGCGGCGCCACATCGCCGGCCGCGGACAGCCGCACCTGATCTTCGAACGCGCGCGCACCAAGCGACATGATCGCCCGTTCCGCTGCGGCCATGTCGGTGAAGGCCGCCTCGACCTCGCCGCACAGCGACGGATCGACCGCGCCCTGCAGGCGCCGGGTTTCGGCATTCGACATTTTGAGTTTGGCTGCCATGATTCTGATCCTTTCGGGCCCACCACCGGCGAGGGCCGCAAACCGCAAAAGCGGGTCGGGTTCCAGACCGGCTGAGATATCTTGGTCTATAATACCTACAAGGATTCTTAAGGATCCGTTCACCCCCAAAATTTCAGACAGGATTTCATGCGTCGCCATCAACGCCACAGCCGGTCCCGGATCCGGTGCCGAGAGCAATTTTTTCAACTCCGACCAGACCCGCTCGGCTGACAGAGTGTGCAGGCCCGCCTTCAGCCGTCGGGCAGCCGCCAGGCCTTCGTTGTCAGGCGACCCGGAGCCATACCAGGCCTCAAAGCGGAACAGGCGCAAAGTGCGTAGATAGTCCTCCCGTATCCGGTCTTCGGCTGAGCCGACAAACACAAATCGACACGGATCGACATCAGCCAGCCCGCCGGTCGGATCATGAATTAAACCATCGAAATCCGCATAGAGCGCATTGAGCCGGAAATCGCGGCGCTGCGCATCTTCATTCCAATCCTGGGTGAAGGCGACAACTGCGCGGCGGCCATCGGTCTCGACATCACGGCGTAGCGTCGTCACTTCAAAGGGACGACCGCCGGAAATGACCGAGATCGTGCCATGACGTATGCCGGTCGGCACCGGTTTGAGCCCGGCCGCCCTGGCCGCGGCAATTACGAGTTCGGGCGAAAGCTGGGTCGCTATATCGACATCGGCGACCGGTTTGCCGAGCAAGGCATTGCGGACACAGCCACCGACGAAGCGGGATGAACCGGCTTGTGCCGCTTCAAGCGCCGCCATCACGGCCTGCGTGGCAGGGTCGCGCATCCAGCCGTGCTCTGCCGGATCGAGGCGGAGGGCGGAGTGATCGCCCGACTTCATTGCGGGTCTGTGGCGTCACCTGCGTCGGGATCGGTCGTCTGCGCCTCCTCGACAGGCACGAAATAGCCCGGAACAATGCGCCCATCGACCATGCGCGAAGGCACGTAGAGTTCACCCTCATGCCCACCGCGACCGGAATCCAGCAGCACGAGCGCGATCATCATCAGGATTGAAAGACCAGCCCCGACCGCCGCCAGCCGCAGCGTTGGCGTCGCCTCGATCGGGTGCTCGGAATTGGACTGCCAGCGCCAGATGAAGAAAATCAGGAATGGCAGGAGGAAGGAGGCAATTTCAATAAGTGTAATGCGGATCATGACTTACCCATACAGCTTGTCGTGCAGCGACTTCAACAGACCTGCCGTGACCCCCCATATATAGCGATCCTCCCACGGCATGGCATAGAAATGACGTTCCTGCCCCTGCCAGACCCCTGAGCGGCGTTGATGATTGAGCGGATCCATCAGAAAATCGAACGGCGCCTCGAACACGCTGGCGACCTCAGCGGGATCGGGTCGGAGGCGATAACCCGGCCGCAGGACTCCGACAAAGGGCGTGATGTGAAAGCCGGTACCCGTTTCATAGGACTCGAAACGCCCGACCAGTTCGACGTGCTCGGATCCGATCCCGATCTCCTCCTCGACCTCGCGCAAGGCCGCGTCGACCGGGCCGGCATCGCCGGGATCAAGGCTGCCGCCGGGGAAACTGATCTGGCCAGGGTGTTTGAGCAAATGGCTGGCGCGTTCGGTAAACAGCAGGCGCGGCGGACCGTCATGCAGGATGAGCGGTGCCAGCACGGCGGCGTGGCGCAGCTTGCGGCCGCTCGGCGACGGCAGACCATTGAGATCGCCATCGCCTCGAAAGCCGGTATCGCTGTCATGATCGACCGGGTCGAGCCGTCGCCGCATCAGGTCGAGCAAGCCCTTAATCGCGGGCATCGGTCTGCTCCAGGGCAAAGAAGGCTCCGCCGCTCCACACGCCGGTGACGCCCCCATGCGTCACCGCCAGTTCGGCCAGCTCGTAGAAAACCGGCCGGGTCATCAGCGCATCGAGGCGGCCACGAATCCGGACCAGCGGTGTCGGCTCGCCGGTGACCGCATCGATCCGGACCTCGATCGGATGATCCGGCCCGGCTTCGGCGAGATCATCGAAATTCGTCGTGAATATCAGTGATTGCGCCTCGCCTGCACCGGTGGCGTCGACTCGTACGGCCACAAAGGGGGCGAGCTCGACTTTGATGGCTATTTTCTCGACCGGTGTCACAAGATAATGAACGCCGTCGTCATCTTTTCGCAAGATTGTGGAAAACAGCCGTGACAGAGGTTGGCGGGTGATACGCTTTCCCTCATGCCACCAAGAGCCATCCCGCTTGATGACCATATCCATCTCACCGCAATTCTCCGGGTGCCAGCGCTCAACCGGCGGCAGACCGTCGCCCGCGCTGCGGGCCGCTTGCAGCAGGGACTGCATTGCATCTGGCATTTCAGGCGTTGAGACCATGGACAGCTTTCATGCGTGACGCCATGCTCACAATGAGCAAATTGGCATATGAACCATCTGTATCGCGAAGGATTTTAGGACGATGACCGAGATGAATGAAGCCGGTACAGAGTTAATTGCCCAGGCAGACGCAGCTACGGCACGTTTGCAACAGGTCCGCGACTCGATCGGACGGGTTATTTTCGGCCTCGAAAACGAGGTTGAACTCTGCCTTGCTGCCATCCTGTCGGGCGGGCACGCCCTGCTGGTCGGCGCGCCGGGCCTCGCCAAGACCCGGCTGGTGCAGGCGATTGCCGTGGCGACCGGTCTTGAAACCAAACGCATTCAGTTCACGCCCGATCTGATGCCGGCCGATATTCTCGGTTCGGAAATCCTCGAAGAATCCGATGACGGCAAGCGCCATTTTCGCTTCCTGCCCGGTCCGATCTTCTGTCGCCTCCTGATGGCCGACGAGATCAACCGCGCCAGCCCGCGCACCCAGGCAGCCCTGCTGCAGGCGATGCAGGAAGGTCATGTCACCATTGCCGGTGAACGCCATGACCTGCCCCAGCCCTTCCATGTGCTGGCGACGCAGAACCCGATCGAGCAGGAAGGCACTTATCCGCTGCCCGAAGCCCAGCTCGACCGTTTCCTGCTGCGCGTCGACATTCCCTATCCGACCCGTGAAGCAGAACGTCAGGTCCTGCTCGCCACCACCGGTGCTGCCAGCACCGATGCGGTCAAGGTGCTCGACGCTGCCGAAATTCTCAAACTACAGGCTCTGGTCCGCGCCTTGCCGGTCGGCGAGAAAGTACTCGACGCGATTCTCGATCTGCTGCGCCTGGCGCGCCCTGAAGAGACCGATGTCGATGCCGTGCGCACCGGCGTCTCCTGGGGTCCCGGCCCGCGCGCCGGCCAGGCACTGATGCTGGCCTGCCGCGCCCGCGCCTTGCTGCAAGGCCGCCTGGCGCCCTCGACCGAGGATGTCGCAGCGCTGGCCGAGCCGGTGCTGAAACACCGCATGGCGCTGTCCTTTGCGGCCCGCGCTGATGGTCACACGCTGGAAGGCCTGATCAAATCCCTCGCCGAGCGGGCGGCCTGATCCCATGAGCGACGGCGTGGATCGCCATTCGGAATCGCGGGTTGTGCAGCTGCGCCATCAAGGCGAAGCGGCAGCCGCGACCTTGCCAGCCCTGATGGCGGAAGCGACGCGCATTGCCGCGACCGTTGCCCAGGGCGTGCACGGACGGCGCCGCGCCGGGGTTGGCGAATCCTTCTGGCAATACCGGCATCACCGCCCCGAGGATGGCCGAGCCGCCGTCGACTGGCGTCAATCGGCGCGCAGTGATCAGCTTTTCGTGCGCCAGAATGAGTGGGAAGCGGCCAATACCGTCTGGCTCTGGCGTGATGGTTCGCCATCGATGCGCTTCTCTTCCTCAAAAGATCATGCCAGCAAGATCGATCGCGCTGCAGTGTGTCAGATCGCCATGGCGGCGCTGTTGACCCAGGGCGGTGAACGCGTGGCTGTGCTCGGCGAATCGGCGATTGCCCGCACCGGCGCGCTGGGACTGGAACGCACCTCGCGGCGGTTGGCACTGGGTCCTGGCGATATGACCGCCGTCGAGGCGCCGAATATCGGCCGGTTCGGACGCGTTGTATTGGCAAGCGACTTCCTTGATCCCCCCGAGACCTGGGCCGCGCGCCTGTCGCGCTTTTCCACCATGGAAGCGGAAGGCGTGCTGCTGCGCCTCGTCGACCCGGCCGAGGAAGATTTCCCCTATTCCGGGCGCACCCGGTTTGAAAACCCTGCCGGCGGCGAGGGTCTGTTGTTTGGCCGAGCCGAGGAGGCGCGTTCCACCTATCGTCAGCGCTGGGTCGAGCACGGCGAGGCACTGGCAGCGCTGGCGCGTCAGTTCGGCTGGTCGCTCGTCACCCATCGCACCGACCGCACGGCCACCAGCGCCGTTCTGGCGCTGTATCGCGCCCTGGCGAGGGACGTTTAGATGTTTGCCCTCGGCCCTCTCTCATTCGGCGCGCCGCTGGCCTTGATCGGCCTGTTGAGCCTGCCAATCCTGTGGCTGCTGCTGCGGGCAACCCCGCCAGCGCCGCGGCGCGCCATCTTCCCGCCCTTGCGTCTGCTATTTGGCGCGCCGGACGATGCCGAAACACCGCAACACGCACCCTGGTGGTTGATCCTGTTCCGGCTGCTGATCGCGGCGCTGGTAATTCTTGGCCTGTCCCGCCCCGTCTGGACACCGCCAGCCGTGATCGATGAAACCCGCCCGGAACTGATTGTGATTGATAATGGCTGGGCCGCAGCCGCCAGCTGGGACGAAACCAGCCGCGAGGCCGTCCGCCTGCTCGACGAAGCCGAGCGCGATGGCCGGCTTGCAGCCATTCTCTTCACCGCCAATAGCGGCGATGCGGCTGCAGCCTTGCGTCTCGACCGGCCCGACTCAGCCCGCCGATTGCTGGCCACTGCCAGCCCGATGGCCTGGGCCCCCGACCGGGACGGTGCCGCCAATCGTGTCGTCGCCGCCCGCAGCGATGGCGCCCTGGCCGATGCGATGGCGGTCACCTGGCTGAGTGATGGTATCGACAGCGATGGCAGCCGCGCGCTGGCTCGCACGCTCTCCAATCTGGGCGATGTACGCATCATTGAACCCGATAATGGCCGTGCCGCCCTGGCCATGGCACCGCCTGAACCGACAGCCTCGGGCCTGTCGATCGAATTGCGCCGCGTGGCGACCGGCCTGCCGCGCACAGCAGCGATCACGGCGCTCGGCAGCGATGGGCGCGCGATCGCCCGCACTGATCTCAGCTTCGATGTTGATAGCGGCATTGCCCGTTCCGAATTGAGCCTGCCGCTCGATTTGCGCAACCGGATTGCCAGCCTGCGCATCGAGGGCCCGGGTACAGCGGGCTCGGTCCGTCTGATGGGCGATCAATGGCGCCGACCCCGTGTCGGCCTGATCGACGCCACTCGCGAGGACGGCCAGCCCCTGCTGTCAGATCTGCATTATGTCGAGAGCGCCATCGCGCCGTTCTCGCAGCCGGTCCGCGGCACGCTCGACGCATTGCTCGAAACCGAATCTGCCGCCCTGGTGATGGTCGATGATGCCCGCACCGACGATGCCCGGATCGGTGAGTTTGTCGCCAATGGCGGTCTGTTGATCCGCTTCGCCGGACCGCGACTGGCGGCGCGCAGCGATAGTCTCCTGCCGGTCGATTTGCGGATCGGTGGCCGCCTGCTTGGCGGTGCGCTCAATTGGGAAGAGCCCCAGCGCATTGCCCGTTTCGGCGATGATTCCCCCTTTGCCGGCCTGCCGCCGGATGCCACCGCCACCGTCGATCGCCAGGTCCTGGCCCAGCCAGGCACGGCGACACCGGACCGGGTCTGGGCCCGGCTTGAGGACGGTACACCGCTGGTCACCGCCGTGCGGCGTGGCCGCGGCTGGATCGTACTCTTCCATGTCACGGCTGGTCCGGACTGGTCGGACCTGCCGCTGTCGGGCCTCTATCCACGCATGCTGCAACGCATTCTCGGCCTCGCCCAGGGCGGACCGGCGACCGGTCCGGCCAATGGAGCCTGGCTGCTCGACCACGCCCTCGATTCCGGCGGACAATTGACGACCGCGCCTAATAGCGCCCGCCCGGTTGTCGCCGCCAATTGGGAGAGCGCCACAGCCAGCCCGATCTCGCCCCCTGGCCTCTACCGGCTGGGATCGGCCACTGCAGCACTGAACGTGATCAAGGCCGATACGGCGATCACGGCCCTGCCGCGCGACCTGCCCGGCGTCCAGTTCGCCGGCTTCGACGGGCCGCGCCCGCTGCGTTTCATCGCCGCTCTGCTCTCGCTCGCCCTCATCATGCTGGCGCTCGACGTGGTGATCGCCCTCGCCCTGGCCGGCCGGCTGCCGCTGCGACTATTCGGCGGTGCTGCCGCCGCCTGGTTGATCGCGCTCGCCCTGCCGCTGGCACCACCGGCAGAGGCCCAGCCGACCACCACACCGCCGCCGCCCGTCAGCGATGACAGTTTTGCCCTCGAGGCGGCGCTCAATCTGCACTTCGCCTATGTGATCACCGGCAATGCCGCGATCGACGCCCGCAGCCAGGCAGGCCTGACCGGTCTCAGCCAGGAAGTCACCCGGCGCAGCGCCATCGAACCGGCAGCGCCGATGGGGATTGATGTCGAGACCGATCCGCTGATCTTCTTCCCGATGATTTACTGGCCGGTGGCGCGTGATGCCCGGGCCCTGTCGCCAGCGGCGGCGGCGCGCGTCAGTTCCTATCTGCAATCGGGCGGACTGATCGTATTCGACACCCAGGATGCCGATGTCGCCATGCTGCGCGCCGGCGCCCCGCATCCCGGCCTGCTCACCATCCTCGACAGTATCGACCTGCCGCCGCTTGGGCCCGTGCCCTCCGATCACGTCCTGACCCGCTCTTTTTACCTGTTGCAGGATTTCCCCGGCCGCTTCTCCGGCAGCCCTGTCTGGGTTGAAGCCAATCCTGACGGCGCGTCACGCGACGGCACGTCCGGCGTCATTATCGGTGCCAATGACTGGGCCTCGGCCTGGGGCATCGACGCGGCTGGACGCCCCTCCTCGCCGGTCGAGGGCGGTGATCGTCAGCGCGAAATGGCGTTCCGCTTCGGCGTCAATATCGCGATGTATGCCCTAACCGGCAATTACAAGGCCGACCAGGTCCATGTCCCCGACATTCTCGAGAGGCTGGGCCAATGAATGCGACCGCGCTCGATTTCGCGCCACTCATCCCTTGGCCGCTACTGGCCGGACTGACCGGCTTCGCCCTGCTGGCGATCATCGCCGGCGCCTGGCAGAAGCTGGCCGGCTGGCTGTGGCGCAGCCTCGCCGTGGTCGTGCTGGCGCTGGCACTGGCCAATCCTTCGCTGATCGAGGAAGAGCGCGACCCACTCGCCGATATCGCGGTATTGGTCACTGATCGCAGCGCCAGCATGGAAGTCGGCGAACGCAGTATTGCAGCCGGTGCCATGGCGGCGGCGCTGCGGCAGCAGGCCGAGAGCGATCCCATGCTCGAACTGGTGGAGGTTGAAGCCGGCACCAGCGCCGACGGGACCATGCTGTTCGAAGCGCTCAATGGCGCGCTCGCCAGCGTGCCGCCGGACCGGCTGGCCGGCGTGATCCTGACCACGGATGGCCAGATCCACGACGCCCCCGCTGATCCGGGCGTTCTCAATCTCGACGCCCCGGTGCATCAAGCGATGGCTGGCGACCGCAATGCCGGCGACCGCCGCCTGGTGATCGAAGAGGCACCGCGTTACGGCATTGTCGGCCAGACTGTCGCCTTCGTCCTGCGCGTCGAGGACGATGCCATGCAGGGCACGGCGATGGTCTCATTCCGCTTTGAAGGCGGCGATCCGCAGACGCACCGCATCCCGATCGGCCGTTCGACCCGTGTCGAAGTGCCGGTTGAACGGCGGGGCCAGAACGTGATCGAAGCCGAGGTCGAGCCGGGCCCACAGGAATTATCCCTGATCAATAATCGCGCCGCCGTCTCGGTGAATGGTGTGCGTGACCGCTTGCGCGTGCTGCTGGTCACTGGCGAGCCGCACAATGGCGCCCGCGCCTGGCGCAATCTGCTCAAATCCGACCCTTCGGTCGATCTGGTTCACTTCACCATTCTGCGCCCGCCGGATCGCCGCGACAGCACGCCGGTCGAGGAACTCGCCCTGATCGGCTTTCCGGTGCAGGAGCTGTTCGTCGAACGTCTGAGCGAATTCGATCTGGTGATTTTCGACCGCTATCGCCGCCGCAATATCATGCCGCCGATCTATTTCGATTATATCGCGCGCTATGTGGAAGATGGCGGCGCTCTGCTGGTAACGGCGGGACCGCCCTTTGCCGGTGGACCCAGCCTGTACCGCACGCCACTGGCGGCCGTATTGCCGGTGCGTCCCACCGGATACATCACCGATGGCGGTTTCACGCCGCAAACCACACCGGCCGGCATGCGCCACCCGGTCACGGCCGGGCTTGAAGGCGGCGGCGAGAACCCGAGCTGGGGCCGTTGGCTGCGCCAGATCCATGGCGTCTCGCTCGGCGGCGAGACCCTGTTGCAAGCGCCGGACGGCAATCCGCTGCTGGTGGTGCAACGCTCCGGCGAGGGCCGCGCCGCGATCGTGATGAGCGATCAGACCTGGCTCTGGGCGCGCGGCTTTGAGGGCGGCGGCCCCTATGCGGAAATGTTCCGGCGAGTCGCCCACTGGCTGATGCGCGAACCCGAGCTGGAAGAAGAAAGACTGACCGCCTACGCCAATGATGGCGAGCTGCACGCCAATCGCGTCACGCTGGCCGATACCGCGCCGCCGCTGCAAATCACCTGGCCCGATGGCGAACAGCAGATCGCCAGCATGAGCCTGGATGCCGATGGCCGCTATTCGGTGGCCGTCCCGGCCGATGGCTCCGGGCTCGTCCGGCTGCGTTCCGGTGATCTGACCACCGTCGCGGCGCTCGGGCCGCTCAACCCGCTGGAATACGCAGACCTGCGCCCGACCGGTGAACGGCTTGAGGCCGTGCTTGATGCCACGGGCGGCGGTCTGTTCGCGATTGGCGAAGGCGTCGATGCCCGCCTGCCCGATCTGCGACGCACCCGGCTGGGTGCCGACCAGGCTGGCCGCGGTTGGCTCGGCCTGCAGCGCAATGAACGCTATATCGTGCGCGCCTCGCAGGCTCGTCCGGTTCTGCCCGCACTGATCATCGCCCTGCTGATCGCCGCCTTCATGGGGCTCGGCTGGTGGCGCGAGGGAAAATAGCCAGGCGTCGCGGATTTACCTCGTCCGCGAACAGGTTAAGCTGACCAGGCTTTCCCGGAGCCACCATGGTCCAGTCCTCGTTCGACCTTTCATCACTGCTCGACCCGGCCGCGCTTGAAGCGCGGCTGCAAACGATCTGGAACTGGGCCAGGGAAGAAGCGCTCAGCTTCGAATTCGACGTCCAGCTGGTGGTTGTGATTGTCGCCCTCCTGCTCGGCTTTGCCACCAAGCGCCAAGTCACCGCCGGCTTCGCGCGAATATTCGGTTTTGCGCCGCTCCAGCGCTTCCAGACCCAGGCGATCCGCTTCATCGCCCCGATCGTCGGCCCGGCATCGGCCTGGCTCCTGCTCTCCCTGGTGCTGTTCGGGCTCGAACAAGCCGAGATGGACACCTTCCTGGTCAGGCTGGCGGCCAATCTGGTCGGGGCCTGGGCGGTGATCCGGCTGGTTTCCTCTTTCATCGCTGATCCGTTCTGGGCGCGCACCGCGGCGACGATCGCCTGGGCGCTCGCGGCGCTCAACCTGCTCGGCTGGATCGATCCGGCCAGCGCCTTTCTCGACAGTCTAGGCATCCCGCTCGGCGCCGACCGGCGGCTCTCGGTTCTGACCGTCATGCGGGCGGCGATACTCATCGCGGCCTTCTACTGGGGCGCCAGCCTGCTCTCGCGGCTGTTCAGTACCCGTATGGAGCGTTTGCCGAGCCTGAACCCGTCGGCGCGGATATTGATCACCAAGGCGGTTCAGATCGCGTTGATGGCGACTGCCGGCATGATGGCGCTCTCGGCGATGAATATTAATCTGTCGGCGCTGGCAATCTTCGGCGGTGCCGTCGGTCTGGGTATCGGCTTCGGGCTGCAGAAAATCTTCTCCAACCTGGTTTCTGGCGTCATCCTCCTGCTTGATCGCTCGATCAAGCCCGGTGACGTAATCACCGTCGACGAGACCTATGGCCGGGTTTTGACACTGGGAATGCGCTTCGCCTCGGTCAAGACCCGCGACGGGCATGAGCATTTGATCCCGAACGAGGAATTGATCACTTCGCGCGTTATCAACTGGTCCTATTCCGACACGGCGGTGCGGATAAAGCGCCCGATCGGCATCAGTTATCATTCCAATGTGCGCGAAGCCCAAAGGCTGATCGAAGAGGTCGTGCCCAAGGTAGCGCGCGTCGTCGCCATACCGAAAACGGTGTGCCAGTTGCACGGGTTCGGCGATAACAGCATCGATCTGGAAGTACGTTTCTGGATCCGTGATCCGCAGAACGGCGTCAATAACGTCACCAGCGAAGTTTTGCTCGCCATCTGGGATGCGTTCAATGAGCACGGGATCGAATTCCCCTTCCCGCAACGCGATATCCACATCGTTGCCGGCGAGCCAGTCAAAATCCGGATGATGCCGGAAGACTGACAGGTCCCGATTATTGCCGCCACGGAATGAGTCAACGTCCGCACGCGCGGTTTTTCCCGTCTGTCGCCGCACCTATCTCTGCTGTCAACACAGACAGATGGAGTTCAATCATGATCGAGAAACGCGCATTCGACAGTCTCGGCCGGCACAGGAATGACTGGCTCAATGCTCGGCATCATTTCAGTTTTGGTGGCTATCACGATCCGGAGCGGATGGGTTGGGGTGCCTTGCGGGTCTGGAATGATGACGAGATTGCTGCTGATGGTGGCTTCGCGCCACATCCGCATGAAAACATGGAAATCATCACCTATGTACGCGAGGGCGCAATCAGTCATCGCGACAATCTTGGCAATGCCGGCCGCACCATGGCCGGCGATGTCCAGGTGATGTCGGCGGGCACCGGAATCCGCCATTCCGAGTTCAACCAGGAAGCCGAGACCACTTCGCTGTTCCAGATCTGGATTCTGCCGCGCGAGGCCGGCGGCGAGCCACGCTGGGAGACGGCCGCCTTCCCCACCGGTGAACGGACCGGCCAGCTGGTCGTGCTGGCGTCGGGTGATCCGGAGCGCGACGGCGGTCTCCTGATCCGCCAGGATGCCAAGGTATTCGGTGCCACGCTGGAGGCGGGTCAGTCGGTCAGCCATCGCCTGCAACCCGGCCATCGGGCCTATCTGACGCTGGCCATTGGAAACGGGAGCCTCAATGGCATTGCGCTGGACGCCCGTGATGGTGCGGCGATCCGCGATGAGGGCATGATCACGATCGAGGCGGACAGCGCGCTTGAACTGGTGATGGTTGAAGTGCCGGAATAATCCCGCGCATTCACCCTAATGCAAGGCTTGTGGGCGAAGGGTGGCAGACTAATAGCTGGAGACTGCCATGAGATACCTTCGCCCCATCCTGCTGCTTGCCCTCATCGCGCCGTCACTCTCGGGTTGCCTGGTGATCGGTGCGACGGCGCTGGTCGCCGATGTCGCGATCGGAACAGCCGGCACAGCCGTCAAGGCTGTCGGTGCCGTTGGCGGTGCTGCCGTTGATCTGGTGTTGCCGGACTCCGACGATGACGAGGACGACAATCGCTAGGATTACCGGAATTTAACCCGTATTCCAGGCCGCTCATCCGCTTCCCCCCTAACAATCCAACGCGTCAGCTGCTATGCTGATCGCGAGGGACACTCACCTGTTTTCATGGAGGCGTACATGTTGCGGCTAATGACGAAGACATTTTCCCTGGCGGCGGCGGCGGCTTTCTCGCTGACGGCCGGAGCGGCGCTCGCGGCGGAACCCGTTTCGATTGCACCGATCCAGATCGGCGACGCGCTGGCGGCCAAGGCCGACGAGATCGGCGAACGGGAATTCGATCGCCTCAGCGAGATTTTGCGCGGCGATCTCGAGCGCGAACTCGCCGGTCATCTCGGCGAGAATGGTGCCGTTCTCCACGTCACGATTCTTGATGCCGATCCAAACCGGCCAACCATGGCTGAAATGGCGGCGACGCCGGGATTGAGCATGGAGAGTTTCAGCATTGGCGGGGCGAGCCTTGCGGCCGAGCTGGTCACATCGTCCGGTGCGACGCTGCAGACCTATAGCTATGCCTGGCATTCGCACTCGATCAATAATGCCGCCTATGCCGGCACCTGGAGCGATGCGCGACGGACCTTCGATCGCTTTGCCGCCGAGATTGGCGCCAGTCTCGAGACCGGAATCGCCGACGGATCCTGACCGGCCCAACAGGTCCGGAACTTGCATCATGAAAGGCGCGTCAACGATGGCGCGCCTTTTCTTTGGTGGACTCAAGCGCTCGGGAGCGCGATGATCCTGCCAAAGCCGGTCTCGGGGGAAACGGCATGTTGCTTACCAGTTTGATTCCATTATTTGCATTGGCCCTGGTGTCGGATGCGGCCGAAGCGCCGTCCCGCCAGACCATGACGCGCGAGATCGTACGGTCCTGCGTCGCCCAGGTCGGGACACGATTGCAGGATCCGGTGCCATCCTGCGCCTGTACAGCCGGCTGGTTGTCGGCGCAGCTGGATTATCGCGATTTCTACGTCGTCGGTCGCATCTATCGGTTTGCCAGCGACCCGGCCGGCATGGAAACCGAAGTGGCGCGTCTGGTCCGCGATGGCGGCTATGTTCCCGCAGACATATTGCGGGTCGCGCGCTTCCTGCAGGATTCAGAGCCCGAAATGACCGCCGCCTGTGGCTTCCTTGAACGCTGATTTGGCGCTCACGGCGCGCCGATCCATTTATGGGTCTGCAGGCTGAGCGTCCATTGCGGATGCGCGATGCAATACTCGAACGCCGCCTGGGCATTCTCCATCATTGCATCACCATCCATCGGCTGCAGCGAAAAGCGTCTGAAATCCCACTTCAGATAATCAGCCGGGTCGAGTCCGGGCTGCGGGTAGACCAGTTTCAACTCATGCCCGCTGCGCTGCACCACCGGTGCCTTGCCCTTTGGGCTGACCGTGATCCAGTCAATCCCCTCGGGCGCAGCCAGCGTGCCATTGGTCTCGACGGCGATTTCAAAGCCGGCCGCGTGCAAGGCATCGATCAGGCGTGTATCGAGCTGCAGCAAGGGCTCACCGCCCGTGCAGACCACGAGCGGTCTGCCGCCGCCCGGCCACATCGCCGATACCGCGGCGACCAGATCATCCGGCGTCTCGAAGCGGCCGCCCCCCGGACCGTCCATGCCGATGAAATCCGTGTCGCAAAAATTGCAGACAGCGCTCGCGCGATCCTGTTCGCGGCCACTCCAGAGATTGCAGCCAGCGAAGCGCAAGAAGACGGCTGGCCGGCCGGTCTGACCGCCCTCGCCCTGCACCGTCATGAAAATCTCTTTGACCGAATACTTCATACCGCGACCTCACTGCGCCATTGTCGCCAGCCCGCAGCGCGCAATTCGCAAGCCGGGCATGTGCCGCAGCCATAACCCCAATCGTGGAGTTCACTGCGATCGCCGCGATAACAGCTATGGCTGCGGGTGCGGATGATCTCGACCAGAACCTCACCGCCCAGCTCGAGCGCCAGCGCCCAGCTCTGGGCCTTGTCGATCCACATGAGCGGCGTCTCGATGATGATCTTCGTCGCCAGCCCGAGGCTCAATGTTTGCTGCATGGCGTCAATCGTGGCGCGGCGGCAATCGGGATAGCCGGAGAAATCCGTCTCACACATGCCGCCAACCATCACGCCATGGCCGCGCCGGTATGCGAGCGCCGATGCGACGGTGAGAAAGACCAGATTGCGTCCGGGAACAAATGTGCTCGGCAGACCGTCGGCGGCCATCTCGATCGCGCGGTCGGCAGTCAGGGCGCTCTCGGCGATCGCGCCATAACCTGACAAATCAACGACATGATCCTCGCCCAACCGCTCGGCCCATTCCGGAAAGGCGTTTGCCATCGCGGTGCGGACATCGAGCCGCGCCTGCATTTCAACATGATGGCGCTGACCGTAATCGAATCCGACCGTCTCGACGCGGTCGTAGCGCGATAGCGCCCAGGCCAGACAGGTTGCGGAATCCTGGCCACCGGAGAAGAGTAGCAGGGCAGAGTTCGATGTCGGTCGGGTATCCATGGCCGATCTATAATCGTGTGAACAAGGGATGGCCATGAGCAAGTATCGATGGATTTACACCACCTGGCCCGATGCGGACCTCGCGAAAGCCGCCGCAGAAACGCTCATCGGTGAACAACTCTGTGCCTGCGCCAATATCCTGCCCGGGATGACGAGCGTCTATCGCTGGCAGGGCGCGGTCGAAATGGCGAGTGAAACCGTCATGATCATAAAGATCACGGCACAAAAAGCGGCGGTCATGATCGACCGCCTCGGCAAGCTCCACCCATATGAGGAGCCCTGCATGGTCGGGCTCGATATCGATGCCGATGCATCGTCACCAAGCTTCCTCGCCTGGATGGAACGCGGTCTGGATGGAACGAGCGGTTAATCGCGGCGTCTGAGGCGCGATTTCAATTCTCGGGATCGTGATCAATCACGGCCTCATGGGCCGACTCGTCGAAGCCGCGGCGACGGCCGATGATCAATACGGTCGACAACACGGCGCCAAGTATGACGGAGAATACAATCCCCAACCCAAGCGCGAACCAGCCATGGCTGCTCATATGAATCGCCGGAAGTTCACCCCAGCTGACGACAAGAAAAACGATCAGGGCGAGGCCGACGACGGCGACGAAGCCGAGCAGTAATTTGTTGGAGGGCGTAGTGGGCATCGCACTGATCCTTTGACGTGGTGCCAGTCTACGCCGTTTGCCTCCCGAGTCATGCAGATCCGGGCGACCGCGCTTATATGTCACGGCCCGGACGCAACGTCGGCTGCCGGCTCCGCGTCGTTTCTGATTTGCTGATTTTGCTGGTTCAGGGCGCGCCGCGCCCGGTAGAAAAATATGGTAGCGGGAGGGAGACTTGAACTCCCGACCTCAAGATTATGAGTCCTGCGCTCTAACCAGCTGAGCTACCCCGCCACACCCTCTGCAAGCAGAGAGGCACGCCGTATACGCGGACCGCCCGCAGCTGACAAGCCACGGGCGGTCCCTGATTTCAGTTGACTGCAGATCAGGCCGAACGCACCTCGGTGAGGAATTGCTCAACGGAGGTTTTCAGGCTGCCGGACTGGCGCGAAACGGCCAGCGACGCTTCGAGAACCTGCCCCGCACTTTCGCCGGTTTCCGAGGTCGCCCGATCGACTTCCTGGATGTTGGTGAAGACGTCGCGCGTGCCATCTGCAGCTTCCTGGGCCGAACGGGTAATCTCGCCGGCTGCAGCACGCTGCTCTTCCATCGCCGCAGCGATGGCCGTCGCGATTTCGCTCATCTCGTGGATCGTGCCACCGATTGAGGACATCGCTTCGACAGCCTTCGAGGTCGCGCTCTGAATGCCGGAAATATGCTTCGAGATATTCTGCGTTGCGGCACCGGTCTGGCTGGCCAGGGCCTTCACTTCCGAGGCGACCACCGCGAAGCCCTTGCCGGCTTCACCGGCACGGGCCGCTTCAATCGTGGCGTTGAGGGCGAGGAGATTGGTCTGCTCGGCGATGTCGCTGATCAGGCCGACAATATCGTCAATGCTCTTGGCGGCATCATCGAGACGCTGCACATCACCATTGGTCCGTTCAACCTGATCCACGGCGCTGCCGGCGATCTGGGTCGAGCGGGCGATCTGCGCGCTGATTTCGCCGATCGAGGACACCATTTCCTCGGCCGCGGCAGCAACGGTCTGAACATTCTGCGACGCGCCTTCCGAAGCATGCGCCACGGCGGCGGACTTGCCGGTGGTCGCCGCAGCGGTCGAACTCATGGTGCGGGCGGCCGTTTCCATTTGGTTGGCGGCCGCGCTGACCTGTCCGATAGCGTCGGCGGAGGCTTCTTCGAAGGCCTGGATCAGGCTTTCAACCGCCGCTGCACGCTTTTCCTTCATGCGGCGCTCGGCCAGGGTCTCTGCTTCCAGCCGTGTGCGTTCGATCGCATTCTGGCGGAAGACATCGACCGAGCGGGCCATGTCACCGATCTCGTCATTGCCGGGCGTGAAGCCCAGATTGACATCGCTATTGCCCTCGGCCAACGCACGCATGGTACGGGCCATCGCGCTGATGCGCTTGAGCAGGGTCATATTGACGTAGAACCAGCCAATACCGGCCGCAATGCCCAGACCGATGGCAGCAATTGCAATCAGCACGACCCGGCCGGTTACAACGGCTGAATTGGCAGCATTGGTTGCGGTATCGACACGCCCGGCGACTTCCTGTTTGAAGGCGGTGACGTGTGTGACCAGGGTCGAGGCGGCAATCCGTGCCTCGGCGGCGAAGGCCTCGGCCTCCGCAATCGCGCCCAGCTCGGCCTTGCGCAATTCAAACACGCCCGTCGCGCCATCGCCATAACCGATCAGGACATCGGCCTGGTCGCGGACCAGGGGCGAAGCCTGGCGCTCGAGCAGGGCCAGATTGATGTCGAGCTCGCCCGCCGCGTCGTCAAAGCGATCATAAATCGCATCGATCTCGGCATCTGTGGCTGCGATATCAAGTTCATTATACTGAATCAGGAGCTGGTTGGCTGCGAGCAGGGCGCGCAGCAGGCTCTCGATATCGCCCTCTTCGCTGACGTCGAGTGCGGCTTCGATCCCGCTGGCCAGACTGACCCGGCTTTCGCGCGCCAGATTGGTGGTGTCGCGGCGTTGATTGCGAATACTCAGGCGGCGCTCGACGACATCATTCATACCCTCGACCATGCCGGACAGTTCGGAGGCGGCGGCAGAGAGGGTCGCGATCTCGGCGTCGCTGGACAATGCCCGCAGGGCACCCAGTTGCGGCGCCAATTCATCGCGGCGTTCGGCGACTCGTTCGAAATTCTCGCGCTGCGCTGCAAGCGTCGACGACAAAGCCAGTTCCTGCAGTGTTGCGCTGACGCCCTGGCTGGACTCGCTAAGTGCATCGACGGCCAGGGTCTCGGGGATAGCGCGGCTGGTGATCTGACCGACCGCGGCATTGGTCGAGTTGAAACCCGTGACACCCACAATCGCGGCAACGAGCGTCATCACCGATGACAGCGCAAAGGCGGCGAGGAGGCGAAATTTGACGCTGGAGGTTTTTTCTCCAAGTCCGGCGAGTACAGCATTCATGGGCTGGGCCCCTTATGGTTAATGGCCTCGGGCATAAAATTACAGGCGACGCTAACGCGCCGCCCGTAAATGAAACCTTATTTTCTGGCAGGTCGTCGGATTCTTTTGTCCGTTGACCGGGCCGCCCGGGTTGTTAACCGCCCAGGTTGAAGTCGAACCGCTGCACCAGACCTTCGGTCGAAGCTTCAGCTGGCGCATAGCTCCAGCCTTCAATCGCACTCAGGACGGCGCGATCAAACACACCTTCCGGCTGTGCCTCAACGACGGTCGGATTCTCGACAGTGCCATCGGGCGACACCGTGTATTGAACAACGGCATATCCCTCGACACCGCGGCGTTCGGCGCCACGCGGATAATCCGGAGCTTCCACGCTCGTACGTTCGCGATCTTGAGCGAATGCCGGAGCGGCTGAAAAGGCCATGGCGGACATTGCGACCGCCAGGATCATTGTTCCCGTTTTATACATTGACTTACCCTTCATCCAGTTTTGGCGTGCGCCGCCCGGAATTTTTCCCGTGTTCGACGCGGTGTTTTATTGTCCGGCGCAGCAATTGCCCGGCACGAGTGACAATGACCCATATCGATTGCCAAACGCTTAAATGGAGGGTGAAAATTTGAAGCAGTGCTGGTTTTTTCCTGTTTCGGTCAAAACCGGCCCGGCCGACCCAGCGCCCGTGAGCGCCTCAGGGTCAGCGGCTCCCGGCGCGATTGTCGACTTCGCCCGCAATCGGCTATGGTCACGGCCGGACCCGGCCTATGATGGCCGTCCCGAATCCCTGAGCGCTGCAGTGAGGCCGAATGACGACCAGCGATATCCGCCTGCCCTCCCGTGAGCTGACAGATTTTTGTGCCGCACTCCTGCACGCTGCCGGGACAAGGCCAGACGATGCCAGGATTGTTGCGGAGCATCTGGTCGCGGCCAGCCTGGCGGGACATGAGAGCAATGGTATCGGTTTGCTTCCAGCCTGGCTCGATCAGCTCGACCAGGGTTTCGTCAAGCTCGACAGCCTCGAACATATTCTGACCGAGACCGCGATCATTCTGCGAATCAATGCCGATGGCGGTTGGGGCGCTCCCGCTGCCACCCGGCTGATCGAACGGGCCGGCGCCAAGGCAATCGAGCATGGCCTGGCGGCAGCAACGCTGGGCAATGTCCATGATCTCGGCCGTATCGGCGCCTATGGCGAACAGGCCGCGGCGGCCGGGCTGGCGGCATTGATCTTCGTCAATATCACCGGCCAGGCGCCCCTGATGGCCCCCTTCCACGGTTCTGATGCCCGGCTGGGCACCGACCCGATCTGCATCGCCTTTCCTGCCACCGCGCAGCGATCCGCTTTTGTGCTCGATATGGCGACCAGCCGCATCTCGCTGGGCCGGCTCAAGCTTGCCGCTGCCCGCGGCCAGGACATTCCAGCCGGCTCACTGATCAATGAGCACGGCATGCCGACGACCGACCCATCCGGTATGAGCGAGCCGGTGCGCAAGGGTGCCCTCACCCCGATGGGTCGCCATAAGGGCTATGGCCTCGCTCTCGCCTGCGAATTGCTCGGCGGCGTGCTGTCCGGCGGTGGCACGATCCAGCCGGAGCATCCGCGCGGCGGCGCTGTGCGCAACGGCCTGTTCGCGATCCTGATCAATCCGGCCCTGTTCGGCGAGGCTGGCTGGATGGAGCATGAGATCGAGGCCCTGGCGACATACGCCCTCGCCTCACCGCCAATGGATTGGGACAGTCCGGTGCTCTATCCGGGCGATCCGGAACGAGCACAGCGCGGCAAGCGCTTGCGCGACGGGATTCCGGTCGCGGCCGGCCTGGTCACGGCTCTGAATGAGCAAGCGGCGGCAAGAGGCTGCGGCCTGCGCCTCTGAATTTCTGAGTGGCCGCATTTTCGAACCGCAAAACCGGTGCCCACTTTTACGACAAATGCTCAGCCGGGCACCTGAAACAAATCCAGCACATCACCATTGATCCGCATCGGACGGCGCGTGGCGCGGTTGATGCGGCACCATTCCGTCACTGCCCGGGCCGAGAAGCGTTTGGCGCCGGGCTTGCGGATATCGACATGGCGGTCGAAGCGCGGTCCGCGGACCTCACCGAGCCAGGTGCGGATCTCGGCGCTCTCGCCCGGCAGGATCGGGTCACGATATTCGATCGTGTGTTTGAGCGCGATCCAGACCTCGGCCTCGATCATCTCCAGTGGCGCCGCGACGTGCCAGTGGGTGACGGCGATATCCTGCACCCAGCGCAGATAGACGACATTATTGACATGGCCGAGCTCGTCGAAATCACCGGGCTGCGGTGTGATCTGGCGCACCAGCGCCGTCTCGAAGGAGACACAGCCGAAGCCCTCGCCCTCGGGCGCATTCTCCAGCGGAGCAATCACACCAAAACCCGGTACGCGCTCATTCATCGGCTCACACCCTGTTGCAGGCCTTATCCATACGCGCCTGCCCTCCCCGATGGGAAGTGTATGGCCGTCATGCGCCTGCCTATTTCTTCGGCGCCGAAATATGGATCGGATGACCCAGCGCTGTCAGCACGCTTTCGGCGAAGCCTTCGGTCAGGGTCGGGTGGACGTGGATGGTGCCGGCGATGTCTTCCAGACGTGCGCCCATCTCGATTGCCAGGGCAAACTCGCCCGACAGTTCGGAGACATGGGTGCCGACGGCATGAATGCCGAGGATGACGTGATCGCTCTCCCGCGCCGTGACGCGGACGAAACCGCCATCAAGCCCGGCTTCCATCGAGAGATAGCGCCCCGAGGCGGCGAGCGGGAATTTTCCGGTGATGATGTCTTCGCCCTTGGCCTTGGCTTCGTCAGGCGTCAGGCCGACGCCGACGATTTCCGGCTCGGTGAAGCAGACGGCGGCAATCGAGACCGGATCGAACACGCGGCGATGACCGGCGACCAGTTCGGCCACCATCTCGCCCTGGGCCGTCGCCTTGTGCGCCAACAGCGGTTCGCCGATCACATCGCCGATGGCCCAGACACCGCGCATGCCGGTGCGGCATTGATCATCGACCTTGATGAAACGGCCATCGACCAGTTCCAGCCCCATCGTCTCAACGCCCCAGCCCGTCAGGCAGGCCTTGCGGCCGACGGCGACGAGGATCTTGTCGGCCTCGATGCGCTGGCCCGCGCCCTTGGCGTCCTCGTATTCGAGGAAGGTCTTCTTGCCCTCTGTGACGACGCCCTTGGCCTTGCAGGACAGATTGACATCGACCTTGTGCTTCTTCAGCCACATGGTGATCGGACGGGTGATTTCCTTGTCATAGATCGGCAGTATGGCCGGTGCCGCCTCGATGAAAGTGACATCCGAGCCGAGCTTGCGCAGCGCAATGCCCAGTTCCAGACCGATATAGCCGGCACCGACGACGACGAGCTTTTGCGGCAGCTCGGTCAGATCGAGCGCCTGCGTCGAACCGATCACCTTGTCGCCGAATGGCAGGAAGGGCAGCTCGACCTCGACCGAACCGGTGGCGATAACGACATTCTCGGCCTTGATCTCGATCTGGCTGCCATCTGAACAATCGACAAGACAGGTCTTGGCGCCCGTGAATTTGGCCCAGCCGGCAATGTGTTCGGCTCCGGCTGCCTTGAGCAGGGTCGCGACGCCGCTGGTCAGCTTGGTGACGATGCCGTCCTTCCAGCCGGTCAGCTTGCCCATGTCGAGCACCGGCTTCGCGGCCAGCGAAATGCCCAAGGGGGCGCCATCGGCATGATCACTCATATGATCGAACTTGCTCGCCGCGTGGATGATCGCCTTCGACGGGATGCAACCGCGATTGAGGCAGGTGCCGCCCAATCCGTCCTTGTCGACAATAACAACATCGAGCCCGAGCTGGCCGGCACGGATCGCCGCCGGATATCCGCCGGGGCCGCCGCCGACAATGAGTAGTTGGCAATTGCGTTGTTTCATCGGGAAGGCTCCATCACGGCGGCACAAATCATGAGCCGGGATTTAGCCGCTCGGGCGTCAAAGGGAAAGGGCCATCCTCAAAAAGGGGACAGGTATAATTAGCGCGCACGCGCCACGGTGATTTTAGGCGAAAAGCGCCATGCCTGCGCGTCAATTATACCTGTCCCCTTTTTACGTTGCGCCAAAATCTCCACGCCGCGAGCGGCTGGAGGTTTGCTGGGTTCCCCCCCGGGTGGGAGGTGTGTGGGACGCCGGCGAATGCCGGAGTTGAGTGGTTGAGTGGGGGTGACATTCGTGACGTCCCACACGTGGAGGTTTACTCAGGCCCCTTGCGGGCCCTGCCTCGAAATGATCAGGGATGCACGGTCGAGCCCTAATGCCGCTCTTCCCCGATCATGGCCTCACCGGAACTAAAGGCTGTCACGCCTCCGTGCGGATGAGCTCCACGCTCCCGATCGCCGCCAGTGACTGAGCTCACGCCTCCCGTGCGAC
>Ga0316206_1000113_pt1 | contig 162075 bp, 160 predicted proteins | sample 6monthpyrite_MG_FD_204942 | JGI IMG/M metagenome (GOLD analysis project Ga0316206, IMG submission 204942) | Microbial mat bacterial communities from mineral coupon in-situ incubated in ocean water Damariscotta River, Maine, United States -... | ecosystem: Environmental > Aquatic > Marine >... | reverse complement strand
TCCCAAGTCCATAAATCCACGTCCATTGGTATAGCCAACTGTCGTATAGGGAAGGTTGTCTGAAGCCAAGTCATCTGTTGTCTTAGGTGCTCCACTTGAATCTGTTCCTTGAACTTTTCCAAGAATTGGATTACCGCGTTTTGGATAGCCTGCAATCGTAAATACATGAGAGTGATCCGCTGTAACTATGATAAGTGTGTCTTCATCATTTGTCATTGCATCTGCCTCGGCAACGGCCTTAGCCAGTTCAATCGTATCTGAAAGTGCGTTATAAGCATTTCCTGCGTGGTGGGCATGGTCAATACGTCCTGACTCTACCATCAACACGAAACCTTTATCATTCTTTTTAAGCACTTCAATCGCTTTTGCTGTCATCTCAGAAAGAGAAGGTTCTCCGGATACATCATTGCCTCTATCTGCTTCATACTGCATATGTGAGTAGTTAAACAAACCAAAAAGCTTTGAAGCACTAGCTGGATTCACTGCATCAAACTCGGCTTGTGTCTCTACATAAACACCCGTCGGATTGGCACTCTTCCATTCGTTACGAAGATCACGTCCGTCCGTACGCTTACCGCTTTTTCCTTCAACATCTGTTGTTGTTGTCGGGATAAACTCTCTACGTCCTCCCCCCATAACTACATCTATCCCGTCTCCATAGCTGAAGCTTAGAAGTTGAGACGCTATATCTTCACATCCGTTATCAATAGCCTCTTGAGGAAGCTTTGAATTGTTCTCCCAATTTCGCTCTGGTGTATGTGCATATGTCGCCGCTGGTGTCGCGTGTGTGATTCTCGCTGTTGATACTACACCGGTTGACATCTCATTTCTTTCTGCCAATTCCATAATAGTGATGACATCATTGTCTTTGGACTCCGTACAATTAGCGCGCTCACCCACTTCGTTCACACCCAATACACCCATCTTAGTCTTGATTCCTGAAACCATGGCTGTCATCGTTCCTGCAGAGTCAGGCGTCTGGGAATTTGTGTTATATGTCTTAACAAGACCACTATAAGGAAAGCTTCCAAAGCTCAAAGTGTTTTCTTCACCAGAATCACCATTATTCTGACCTTCCAAGATACGTGAAGCCGTTATCGTAGAAATACCCATACCATCACCAATAAAAAGAATGACATTTTTAGCTTTAGTCGTCTTCTTGATCTGATTGATCTTTGCATCCAAATTAGTTTGAGCATCTGTATACCATGTTGAAGAGCTCTGTTCTAACGGAAGTGAAGCCGAAAACAATGTAGTACTAAGCAGTCCGCATAGAGCAGTTGCAACAAGTGTTTCTTTCATTTTATTCCCTTTTTTAATAACTAGATGGGATAATTGTAAGAAACTTGTATTACCTAAAGAGTACGAGAAGATGACACCACATCAACAAATTCAATACATTTTGGAAACAACCTAACATCCACAAGAAAAACCTCTAAACGAAGATAACATTTGGATATAATGCATGCATTAAATCGTATTTAAAAGGACACACATGAAAAACCGTAGAGATTTTATGAAGACCTCATTAGTCGCCTCAGCAGGCGTAATTGCTGCGAGTGTTTTACCCGCGTCAGCTGCAGAGAACACAAAAGAAAATATTTTCACTTACTCACAAAAAAATCAGGGAAGATGGGAAGGTAAAGCAGGAAGTCACGCCCCTGTTGTCTCTGTGGAAGGAGACAAGATAACCGTGGAAACAAAACATGGCATGTCTGAAATGCATTATATCGTCAAACATTCTATTGTTACAGATACGGGAGAAGTTCTTGGCGAACAGGTATTTTATCCAAGTGATAAAAAAGCTATCTCTGTCTTTGAAATCAAGGGAAAGCATAAAGAAGTTTATGCCCTAAGTTTTTGTAACCTGCATGACTTATGGGTTACTGAATTTACAATCTAAACTTTCTTCTACCTTTGCCTAATGAATCTCTGTATAAAGATGCATTAGGCTCTACTGCTTATATATTCAACTACACTTTATTCTATACTACCTGGTACAAGGTCTATTTTTTCAAGAAAATGACGCAGACCAGTAATCGCGTCCTTAGACAAGGTATTATTATGCGCAAGAGACAGTACAAATTCCTCATCTCTTAGAAAGATTTTCACTTTACCATGCTTAGTCTGATCCGCTTGAGCACCATAATGCTCAAGGGCAGAAATTAAACTTTTCACTTCTATATTACCTGATAGCGGGTGCTCAAATAGTTTTTCTATTTTAACCTTATGTTTATGGCTCATAACTACTCCTTGTATGACTATGCTTTAGTATACAACTTTTTCGATTATCAAGCGCTATTTTATCGGTTATAAAAATATTCTATGCAGAGTTTAAAATCAGAGCAGCGTACACAACGGGCATGAAGTTGTTTTTCTTTTTCAATAGCTATAGAGAAACCGTTTCTAAATGAGATTGCCCAGGCATGCGGTGCATTCCAGGCATAGGTAGTAGATGTCCAGTAATATCGGGGTTTAAAATAGATAAAACCCTTTTGTATCATGCGCCCTTCTTTGCGGCTTGTATCGATTATGCTGGCCAGTTCCTGCTCACTTGGAAGCCACCAGTCATAAAAATCGCCTTCATCAAGCTCTTCACAATACTCTTTTGCTTCATTCCATGTGTGCAAAGTTCCCTTATTTTCAGGAACATCCTGCCACATCAAATACGTCTTTGTATCTATGCGAACCTCTGCCTGTAAAGACAAAGTACAAAGGCCCAATACTAGAAAGACAACTTTCAGGATTTGCTTAGAACTTAGCACTCAGACTCATACTGTAAGAACGGCCAACTTTAAATTTCAAGGTTGTTTCACCGCCTTGTTGCCATTCTGTTTCTGAATCCAAAATGTTTTTTGCTTTAAATGTCACAGCAAGCGTTGTCCCAAGTGCATCAGACCTGAACTTCTCAATCCACGTAAAGTCAAGAAGTGCAGGCGGAATCTCATAATCATCCAGACCTAAGATAACGTTACCATTTTTGATCGCAACACGCATAAGTCTTTCATCCATCTTGTTATAAGACATAGTCACCGAGCGTACTCCGATATCTTCATATCCTAGTGCCAGATTTATAACATTAGGAGAGAGCCCCTGAAGATTTCTACTTGATGATACAAGTGATGCTTCTTGAGCATCCGTCAATGTCACATCTGATTCAATGTGCGTGTAGTTACCTGAGAATATAAAGTGATCAAGATAACCTGATAAAAAACCTAAATGTTTATACCAGCTGATCTCCATCCCGTATAGTGTTGCTGCATCTGCATTGTGAAATGAAAAACGCGGGATTGTTCCCGTAGTATCCGTACGCGTGTCTTCGATCGGATCATTCATATCTTTGTAAAATCCAGCAACACTGAAAAGGTCAGTCGTATTAAAATAATACTCATATCTAGCATCATAGTTCTTGATATCAGTCTCTGTTAAAAGAGGATTACCTGAGACTTTGGCCAAGTAAACCGGGTGAATAAACTCCGAAGGAACAAATTCCCTAAAATCCGGATATACATACGTCTCTGAATAGGCTAATCTAAACTGATTTTCCTCATTTATAGCATATTTTGCTGTGATACTCGGTAGTGTCTTTGTAAATTCCAACGTATTCTTCACTGTTTCTACAGTACTTGCTACCGTTACAAACTGATCAACATTCTGCTCTATCTCTACATGCCTAACACCAAAGGTAACATCTAAACCTTCTATAGGCTTGATAAGACTTTTCGCATACCAGGCATTTCGTGAGAAATCTGCATCATACTGGTCTTTAGGCTGTGAAGCCAGGTCAAAATTAAGCTGGCTGGCATCACCATAGTTAATGATATTATCGATCTGTGTCTGTGTCACCGGGTCACTATTACTGATATCACTTCTCACTAATAATGTTGTACGTCTAAACTCACGCTCTTTTCTCTCTGTAAGACCACCTACTTCGATATAGTCTTCATCACTTAACATAGGTACATACGAACGATTGTTTGCGTAAAGACTCCACATATCATCTGTAGTATCTCTATAATCATAGATCAACTGACTTTCGCGTCTTTTAAACTGATACGGTTCATTTGCATCATTACGAATATAATTATAGGAAACGTCATTAGGAACATATTCACTTGCTGTCGCATACTCACCACCAAAGTTGAATCTATTTTCAACTAAAAGATCATAATCAAATCCTGAATTAAGCTGATTGACAATCAGTTCACGTTCTTGCCATTCAAAATAACTCTGTAACTCATCTGAATTATTTTCGCCAAACGTTCCTTCAATATTACGAGACTGATCCAGGGTATTTAAAACATACAAAAGTGTGTATCCCACATCAAAATTTCGCAGTTTATACGTAGCATTTAAAACACCACCTTGCTGAACTGTCTGTGCATACAGGTTGTTAGATGCCGTATTATCTTGACCTTGGATTTCACCCGTACTCGAGAGTAAGTAGTCATGTGAAACATAATTAACAAGGTCAGCTTCTGACTTATAATCATACGTCGCTAAGATATTTAATTCATGTTCATCAGAAAAGACAAAACTTGTTCCTACTTCCATACCAAATTCAGTACCGACAGGAACATCTTCTGTCTTACGGTTGATACTTCTGTCGGTTAGCATACCCCTGATCGCTGCGTTCGAATTAGGCGGAAGATCAGGTGCAGGTGCGCCTACTGTAGGCGTAACCAGATTAGTGAAATTATCCGGAAAAGGACGAAACGAATGGTCATATCCTGTCCAGTCATATTTTCCGCCTTCCGATGTAATCGCTGAATCACCTAAAGAGTCATGCGCGTTCACACCTACTTTTAATTTAACATAATCTTCATCCGTTGACTTTTTGGTACGGATATTTACATATCCCCCACCAAATGATGATGTAACATCAGCAGATGCTGTTTTTTGAACTTCTAAACTGCCAATAACACTTGAAGGAAACATATCCAAAGGAATTGTTCTCTTAATAGGATTAGGTGAAGGCAGAGACATACCGTTTAGTTCTGTAACCGAGTATCTATCTCCAAGACCACGAATATAAATATCCCCTCCGCCAAGAAGCGTAACACCGGCTACTCTCTTAAGCGCAGAAGCTGCGTTTGAGTCACCTTGTTTAGCCATCTGTTCAGCACCAACGATGCTGGCAATGCCTTCGCTATTTTTCTCTTCTGCAACTACGGCAGCAACTGAACCCTGAACTTGAGGAGCGAGTACAACAAACTCAGCAAGTTCCATAGAAGCCGGCGTCATCTCATACGATTTGTTTACTGTTTCATTCGCTACAACAGTCAATTTAACCGTTTGCGCACTGAAATTTGGTTGAATAATAGAAATTGTATGCTCACCCTCTAACAAGGTTAGACTTGCACTACCCTTTTCATTAGACTTGATATCCAGACTCTGCCCTTGAACAAAGATTCGAGCATCTTTGATCGGCTTATCATCTTCAGAAGAAACAAGGCTGATAAGAACCGTACCTTTTTCTTTCTTAGAAAGATTTTGATCTGCTGCAACGGCAAGCGTTTTAGGGGCTTCGCTATCTTCAAAAGCAATCGTATCATCTTGTTTCAAAGATACGATGATCTGAGACTCTTTATTTTTCTTGATAACAAAAGGCTTTTTAACAAAGGCCTGAGGTACATTATCTACTTTTGCCACAACCTGTAATTGGTAGGTTCCTACAGGAAGAACGGTATTTATATACCCGTCTTCATCAGTAACAAACTCCGCATGACGGTTATAGGTACTTGGCATATTTATAAGTGCCACATCAGATTGTTTAAAGATAATAACCTGTTGAGTTTTCATAGGTGTTCCGTCTTTCATAAGATAAAAAGACAAGGTCCCTGTATCAATAGCCCATAATGAGGCTACTAAGGTCATTAAGAGTATAAAACTTCTCATAACTCACACTCCCAATGATTATTTTGACATTTTTGCATATTCTTTCTTAACTCCGTAGCTTTTGAAAAAAGATCCGGACGGCTTAACTGTTTTAACTCATTTTCACATTTATCATATTGACCAACCATGTAGTACGAATATGCCAAGGCATAACGGATACTTTCATCGTCGATCAGTCCGCTTCTGTCCAAAGCTTTTTTACTTGCGATAATACGTTCATATGAGCCGAACTCGATAAAGATCGCGATACGCTGTTTCAACTTCTCTTTAGCTTCAAGCATTTGAGAGTTCTTATACAGTGCCAGTGTAAACTCATGCGCACGACGCATCATCTCCGCTGATTCTTTTGTATATTTATCATCTTCAATAGATGCCTGATCAAACAGATCCGCAGCCGCTTGTATCATCTCTTTATCAATATAAAGATGGGCCAATATCACCGTGATTTCTGCACTGGTGACAAAACTGATATTTGCCTCTTCGGCCAACTCAATGGCCTTATCTGTATCTCCGCTATTACGTAAGGCAGAGATAAATGACAGAACTGTTTTTTCTGTTGGTTTTGCATTCTTTAAATAAATCTGTGCATCGCCTAAAGCCGACTGATAGAGTTTTAAAGACACAAGGTAATTAAAACGTTGTTTGTAAAAATTCCACTCAGATGGAAACTTTTTAATTCCCGCAGCTAAAACAGTCAATGCCGTATCAGCATCTTTAAGCTGCCAATAACATTCAGCTTGCAGTGCAACAACAGATGCTTTTTCGTCTGCTATTGGACCGGCTTTGGAAATCGCATCCAAGGCACCTTTATAATCTTTTAGTTTAAAACTGTTTTGTGCCACATAAAGATAAAGTGCTTTATCGACATCTTCAAAAGTCAAAGCTTGAAGAAAAAAGCCGTTGGCTTCTTCAAACAGACCAAGTTTAGTAGAGACAAGACCCTTAAGCGTATAATAACGACCTAAATCTATCTTCTCATCTTCAACATCCACCTGTGCAAGTTCATCCTTCGCACGATTTACAAACCCATCTTTTAGCAAGAGCGCAGCTAAAGAAATGTGATTGATCTCATCAGAACTTTTCTTCTCAGCTGAAAATGCATTAAGAGAAATCAGTAAAATTAATATTAATATTTTTTTCATCTTATTTCCTATTGAAGATCGAAGCGAACTTTTTGTTTCGCCCAGACCTTAACTGCTTCGCCCTTATATTGAGCCGGTTTAAAACGCCAGCTCTTTACACCATTGCTTGCTACATCATCAAATACATCAGCTGGCTGAGACTCCAGTATCTTTACCTTTTCCACACCACCGTCTTTATTGATAAGAAGGTTCATCAATACGTATCCCGAGATACCTGCATGACGAGCTTTTTTCGGATATACCATAGCACTGCGTTCACTTGGGACAGGCGCAACATCAACTGAGTCTTCACTCATAACCATGTTCTTTCCCATATCTCCAAGTAAGGCATCATCCATATTCATATCTTCTGCCATAAAAGCATCCAATCCTGTGTCAATACCGCTCAATGAGCTATCAACTGTAGGTGAAGGAGCAGTACGTTTTGGCTTTGCACGCTCAGGTTTCTTTTTTGGTTTTGGCTTTGGTTTTGGCTTTGGTTTTACAACTTTTTGAGTTTCAAACTCCATGCTCTGTTTTTTAACCTCAGGCTCAGAAACTCCGCCCTTGGCATTCATATAGATCACAAGGCCAAAAACAAAAAAGAGGCCAAAGATCATCCATACAATGGCCTTGAGGTTTTTAGCTACAGCTTTCACCTTACCCAACCTCTTTCTCAGTAGCGACTGCTACATCTTTTGCCCCTGCCATACGACACTGGTCAACAACTTCAATAAGTCTGTTAACTTGAATTCCATCATCACTTACTACAAGAACTGAACGTTCCGCAGAAACACGTAACATGTCACGAAGTTTTCCTTGAATAGCCCATACTTTAACAGGTTGAGCATCAATATAGGTATCTCCCGCATTGTCTATATAGACACGGATGACCTTAGATGATGCCTTTGATGCAGATGATGCACCCGGACGATTAAGATCAAGTTTCATATCTTTTACAAACGTTGAACTTACCATAAAGAAGATCAACAGGATAAAAACCATATCGATCAGTGGCGACATATCGACGCCTATTTCTTGAGACTTACGTTGACGAAAACGCATCTATTCTCCCTCTTCTTTTATACATATAATGTCTTTGATCTGCTCTAGATCCATAATCATTTTCTCTGCTCTACGCTGCAAGATATTCCCGATAATAAGACCAGGAACAGCAACGACCAAACCTAATTGTGTTGTGAAAAGCGCTTGAGAGATACCTCCGGCGATACCACCACTTTGTGAAAAAAGTGCTGCATCCGCTAGAGAATCAAATGTCTCAATCATCCCGATAACCGTTCCTAAAAGACCGATCAAAGGTGCTGCTGCGACAATTGTTTTAATCAAGGTAGAGTATTTTCTGATCTCTACTGTATATTTATTATACGCATCAGTAATATACTCACGTGTTATAGCGCCGGGTCCTTGTTCATTTACAATGGCAAGACCTTCGACTATCGCACCGTCTATCATTCCCTTAGGCTCTGAGCGAATACCCTCTTGGAATTTTCTAACAAGATTTCGCACACTCGCTTTTGAACCGCGGTTAAGTGTGTAATAACGATAACCTAAGGCGTACCATAAGACAAGTACCAAGATAGCAAGCGGCCACATAACGTAACCACCACTATTCATGTAGGCATTAAACTGTTCAAACCCCTGGATTAAGAACTCCATCTATGACTGCTTGTTGTACTCATTGATAAGGTGTAATGCTGAGTGTTCCATAGAGTCTTTGATGCGCTCTGCCCAACCACTTAGCAAGTTACCAAGCATAAGTACCGGGATCGCTACGATGAGACCAAGTTCAGTCGTTACAAGTGCGATTGAAATACCACCTGAAAGTAGTTTCGGATCACCTGTTCCAAATTCAGTAATGATATCAAATGTCGCGATCATACCTGTTACTGTTCCAAGAAGACCTAAAAGTGGAGCAACGGCAGCAATAACCAGGATCATTGAACCAAAACGGTCAAGTCTTCCACTTTCGTGAAGGATTGATTCTGCTACGATATCTTCGATATGTTCACGATCACGATCAAGGTTACGAATAGTCGCTTTAATAACTCTTGCAGTTGAACCTTTTTGTGTCTTCATATAGTTAAGCGCACCCTCTTTACCATCTGAAAGAAGTTTTTCAAGAGCAGATTTCGCAAGATTACCTGTCGTTTTAGAAGCAGACATCAAAAAGACAACTCTTAGTACAACCAATGCTAAAGCAATTCCACCCAGAACAACAATAATCCAACCTATAATTCCACCCGAGTCAATCGTGCTAATAATAGTCTTATCCGCAGCTTCTTCAATCTCTTTATCAATATTTTCATATAAGAAGACATTGATCTCTTCAAGAGCCGAACCGTTTGCAAGCGCCTGTGCACTTTCTGCTGATCCAGCAGCTTTCCAGACTTTTAACTTACCTGCACCGGCAGGGACCAAGGCACCAGAAGCGTCATCAGCGATCCCGTAAGAAGCGATGTTACCGATTTTGATAATACGTCCGCTTTTTTCACTTCCGTCTTCAACATAAAACTTTCCGCTTTCAGTACTTACCTTGCTTAGTCTAGAGATAAGGGCATCGGCTTCAATGAAAACAGTCTTCAATGAAGCCTGATAATCATTAGTATCAACAACAACATCAACAGCATATGGCTTGAGTGCTTCTGTTGACTGCATCATCACTGTTTCAATCAGTGAAGTATCATCTGTCATCACCTGCGCATTCTGACGAACACGGAAAAGATCTTCTTCAAGTTTTTCACTTAAAGCATTTTTCTTTAATACCAAATTTTGTAAAGCACTTAAATCACGCTTGGCTGTAGACAGTTTTGTCTTTTGCTCGCTTGTGATATCATTAAGACGTTTTTGTAACATCTGTTTTTGTGCTTTTAAGTAAGCAAACTCTTTCGCATACGCTCGTTCAAGGTCTGACTCTGTCGCAGCGAAAAGTGTAAGGCTCAGCGCCATTAAAACTACTAATATCTTTTTCATTATTTAGCCTCCGTCATAACAATCGCATTTGGAAGCGTGAAGTATCCTGAACGAATCTGTTTTTTAAATGAATCAAAAAGAGCCAATATCTGGTCTTGTTCTGTTTTAGAAACAGACTCTTTAAAGTACCAACCCGTGATATCTTTGTTGGCATAACCGACTGTATTGTCAGGAAGTTTAAAAAACATACCTACCGTTCCAATACGAGCTACCTCAGCTAAACGGTCTTGACCTTCAATATTGATAGTCTGTTTGAAAATACCGTTCTCCTTACTCATGCGAATAGCATCACTGTAAGCATTCCATGTTAAAGCAAGTGCTTTTTGCGGTGTGATAAGCGAATTATCAAGCTGTGACTTGATTTTATCAATATCTGCCAATCTTTCTGATGTTTTAAAAGGAATTGACTTTTTAATGTTGCTTTCCATCAAACTCAAAGCATCTAAAAGCAGTGGCTTTAAACCTTCAGTGTTCTTTCCAGCTTCCGCGATCTCTTTGCGAACCTTATCAAGTTCACGCTCGATCTGTTTGATCTTAAGATCTTCTCTTGCCACTACAGACTCTAGATCATTTTTTTGACGAAGCAATGATTTCATGCTCGCTTTATATGTATCTTTTTCGTCAGTAATAGAAGCATCCAACTGCTCAACGTCTGCGCGAAGTTTCATGAGTGACTCAGCCATATTTTGTGATGAAGCATATAGTGTCGTTGTTCCTAGAAGCGCAACAACTGCCATACTTAGCATTCTTTTAGACATGCAATTCCCTTTTGGTTTTATATCTTGCAATATTATGACAAGGGGATTACTCTAACGTTACTGCTTAATTACAATTCGGTTACATGATTACATACAAAAAGCTTTTAAGTACATTTTGGTTTAGGGTTTGTAAGATTATTCAAGCTAGTAAAAATAGATAGGGGGATGAATATAAATGAAGGAAGAGAAAGCGGGATGCTTTCTCTGGTTAGTGCAGATAGATTATGGCTTAAGAAGAATAACATCTTTAAATGCTATTGCTGCTGTCTGCGCTGAAGTGAAGACTTTCTTAGTATGAATATTTGCATCTGAAACCGTTGTTACAACACCGCTTACAAAGTCAGGTGCTGTTGTATCATCTTTGATGTAGATACCGCCTTCATCTGTGTTAGCTGCCTTGTTAATAACAAAGTTTCTAATAACCGGTGAAGTCATCGGAGCGTCACCGCCTGAAGAGATCTCAAAACCTGCATGAGAAGAAGCATCTGTTTGCTGTACATAGATATTTGTTGCTGTTCCAACATATCCGTAATCAAGGTCAAAACTGTCATCTTGACAGTTTACAAGCGTAATATTGCTTACATCAACAGTACCACCCCAGATCTCAACACCATCATCAGATGAGTTACCAACATAAATGTTATCGACAACTGTTCCTGAACCAACACCTGCAAGAGAAAGACCATTAACTTCCTGGTCTGTACTCATCGTTACACCTGAGTTCATGATATATACATTACGAAGAACACCTGAGTTATCAGCAGCATTAGCACCACCGAAAGCGAAGTCAGGGTTTGTCTCATCTACCTCATAAAATGGGTTAACATGATTTGTCGGTGCATCACCAAGAAGTGTTAGCCCACCCCATTGTCCTACAGTATTAGACGTAGGTGTTGTCAATGAAGCTTCTGATGTAAAATAGATCGGTTCAGCATCTGTACCGTCTGCAATAATCTTTGAACCCTTAGTAACAACGATAAAGTCATCACCAGTACTATCACCATAAACTACCGTACCGGCAGGAACAGTTAATGTTGCCCCGTTTTTAACAGTCACAAGACCATTAACCTTATATTGCTTAGTCTTATCTAGAGTAAGGTTAGCTGTAATATCACCTGAAAGAGTCGCTGTATCGATGTTATCTAGTGTATAAACCGGATATGCCAGTTTTGAAGTAGCACTTGCCGCACCTGCTCCATCTGCCTGTACAGGAGAGTTGAAAATAACGTCATTGAATGCGATTGCTGCTGTCTGAGGTGCAGAGAATGCCACTTTAGTATGGATACCTGCATCTGTTCCCTGTGTAACAACTGCACCATTAATAAATGTAGGTGCTGTTGTATCATCTTTGATATAAATACCACCCTCATCTGATCCTGCTACCTTGTTGATAACAAAGTTTGTGATCGTCGGTGACGTCATTGGAGCGTCACCGCCTGAAGAGATCTCAAAACCAGCATGCGAAGCAGCAGATGTCTGATATACTTTAATGTTTGTCGCAGATCCAACATAACCGTAATCAAGGTCAAAACTATCATCTTGACAGTTGATCATTGTTGCGTTTGTAACGTTAACCGTACCACCCCAGATTTCGATACAGTCATCTGAAGAGTTACCAACAAAGATATGATCAATTGACGTACCTGAACCGACACCCGCAAGAGAAAGACCGTTAACTTCCTGATCTGTACTCATAGTAACACCTGAGTTAAGGATATATACATATTTTAGTGTTCCAGAGTTATCTGCAGCATTTGCCCCACCAAAAGCGAAATCAGGGTTTGTCTCATCTACTTCATAAAATGGGTTAACATGATTTGTCGGTGCATCTCCAAGGATAGTCAAACCGCCCCATTGGCCAACATCTGCTGCCATTGGATCTTTTAATGCTGTTTCAGACGTAAAGATGATCGGTTCTGCTTCTGTACCGATAGCAGTGATCTGTGAACCCTTAGTGATAACGATATAATCATCACCTGTAGTATCACCGAAGATTACCGTACCCGCTTCAATAATTAAGTTAGCACCATTTTTTACAGTGACCAGACCAGATACCTTATACTGCTTTCCTTTTTGTAAAAGCTTATCAGAAGTAATATCACCAAATATTGTCTCAACATTAGCAGCATCATAAGCAGGTACCGTTACAAAAGGAGCGTCATTTGCTTGATGACGAGTAGCAACTTCTGTTGCAGCCGGACCATCATATAATGCCGGATCAACAACAACTGGTGCTGCTGGTGTTGTAGGGTCTGTTGGTGTTGTCGGTGTTGTACCGCTATCGCTAATTGGAATGAAACCAGTACCGCTACCACTGTCACCACAACCTGTTAAGGCTAACATACTTCCGACTAATAGACTAAGTGCAATTTTTTGATTCGTTTTCATAAATGAATCTCCCTGTAAATTTATATTGGCAAAATTATAAAAAAACTTGATTACTAGATTGATACGCCTTAATAACATTTCAGAGACATTTCTCTGTTTTTCCCTTCCATAGTATGTAAGACTATGGTTCACATTTATTTAAAGAACATTTTGGTTACCTTATTTTCACCTGCTGTAACCTTCTTGAAACATTCACTCTTTATTATGTTGAACATGAAAGCACTAATATTAATCGTTGAAGACGATAATGATCTACTGGAACTACTTGAACATAGATTACAAAAAGAGGGGTATGAAACACTTGGCTTTGTAAGCACTAAATATGTGAAGAAAGTCCTTGAAGAAGAATCTATCGATCTTATTTTAATGGATAGAAACCTTCCTGACATCGAAGGAAGCGAGTATATTGCACTCCTTCGCGAAAAAGGAATGGACGTACCTGTCATCTTCCTTTCAGCCAAAAACTCAAATGTGCATATTGAAGAAGGTTTTTTACGTGGAGGAGATGATTATGTCACGAAGCCTTTTGAGATAAAAGAACTCCTACTACGCATAGATGCACTTTTGCGCCGTACTAAAAAAGATCTGCAAAAGAAGACAGCCGTATTCAAAGACATTGTTCTTGACCTTGATCTGCGTGTTGCCCAGATCGGCAATGAGAATGTGGAGTTGACAAAGCTTGAATTTGATCTCTTAAATACCTTTATACAAAACCAAAGCACCATCTTAAAACGAGACTTTTTGCTTGACACGGTATGGGGAAAAGGCAAGACGACTGAAGAACGCACAGTAAATGTAGCTATCAAACGTCTAAAAGAAAAGATTGACAAAAACCCGGACCACTCTTACATCAAGACGATCCGCGGTGTAGGATACACCCTTCACTAAAGCTCTCTATCCCTATATACCTGCCGTACACTAAGGTTTATATCCCGCTTGGTGTCATATGAAAATATCGTGTAATACTGTATGATATATGTTCTTCCATCTTCTACTAGTGCAGCGGCTCTTTTTTATTTGCGCCAACAAGCCAATAGGCAAGGGCTAATCCAACGATCACACCGGCTATTATGAGCAGCTCTTCACCTTTCTCAGACGACAAAGAATATATCAATACTTTTCTAATCAGTGCTGCCATGGCTAACATTAGAAACGCACCTATAGCAAAGCCTTTACCTTGAAGGTGGTTTATCTCTTCATGTATTAGTTCAATAGAAGCCCATAAGACAAGTAAGCTTCCCAGCACGGTTAAAATACCTTTTTCTATTTTTATATCCGTAAAGAACAGTAGATAAATGTCATATCCAAAAAGACCTATTGCAAAAAAAGCAACGATAGCCAGTGCACCCGCTAAAAAATAATTTATATACGAGTTGAATTTTTTCAATCCGGTTAAAATGTTTTTTTCTATTTTAGATAAAGATAAGAACCTACCCAATTCTTCTTCTCTGTACGAACTTGTTAAAGAGTCAAGGTTCATATCTACGATCTTTTCAACCGCTCTAATCTCTTTAAGGTGCTGTTCTTTATTTACAAAGTTATCTTCTGTACTTTTTAGTATAAAGGTCCTAACAAAAGTAAAAGCAGAATTAACATAATGCGTAGGCAGACCAATTTTCACATGCACCTCACCAACTTTATACAAATAGGTAAAATACTGTAAATTGTACTCGCCGCAAAACAAGTGAATAAACCATGCTCTGATCTTTTTTCTATGAAATTCAATGATTGATTTATTTTTTAAAAACTGGGCAGTTTTTCCAAAGCCCCAAATATAATCATAAAACTCATCGACAAAAGTATCTGCAATCTCACGCATTCTGGGTTGAAGTGATTTTAAAATCTCTGCTTCCTCGTTCGTAAACTGGTAATGTGCTTTAATGTTCTGATTTTCATTCATGAATAAGCCTTTATTGTAGTTAGTATAACACGTATCCTCAGTATGCCTGTTCCCCGCATATCTGTTAAATAATAGTTTAACAAAAACCTTTCTCTAACTTTTGTATCAAATCAATTTCTCTTTGCGATGTGACAGTCATTTTTAAATAGTCCCAATATTCCTTTGCCAGTGCAACAATTCTCATCCACTCTGCATCTTTTATAATAATTTCGGGATCCTCACTGGGTTCTATGTATGCATAAGCAAGCACGTGAAAAGCATTTGCCTTATCCGCTTCTTCTTGTGACACATTACCCTCTTGAACAGCTTTTACATAGCCATCATCCAATGCCAAATCGTCGAAGTATGCAGAAAAACATCCTTCAAAAGAAGATGGCCACGCTTCATCATCAGGCCAATTGGCTTCCAGGCCTTGGACCCACGACATTGTTTGTAACCGTGTATTTGAAAACTCAAAAATACACTGGAGCCAATACAGTCTCCATCTTTGTTTCAGTTCTTTATCACTTATATCTATTGGCAGCATATTTACCCTTGTCTTTTTACTATTGAATGTCAAAACATAGAACTCTGCTACTTTCTAATTTGAAGATAGCATTATAATATGCTTGATACCTAGACTTCTACTAGCTTGACCTCGTCTTCTAACAGGTACGCAATATAACCACTTACCTTTTTACCGGTGATCTCCCGTACGGCTTTTTTATAGAAATTGACCTGTTTTAGGTGAGACTGGGTATAGCTTATCGCCGACTTATAGTCAATAACTACCCATTCTTCTTCTTTTTCTATTAGCAGATCTATATAGCGCAACTCTTTATTATAAGAAATAGGCTGTTCTTTATGGATCTTTCCCTCAATCAGTTCTGCTACCTGCGTACTTTGTATAAAATTATTGATTCTTTTTTCAATTGAAATAAACTCCGCTTCGCTCAAAACAGCCCCGTATCTGTTTTTTGCGATACCCACCGCCTCATCTATGCTCGAGAATGAAAAAGAGGACATCATCTCTAAGGTATAGTGCAGCGCCAGCCCGAACTCTATGGCCTTATGATCTTCTGCTTCACTCTTGGCCTGAGACAAAAGGTCAGCCTGTGTCCCGTAATAAAAATCTTTAAAATTGATCTTTGGCATCTTCGCTTCGACACGCTGGGGCTTTGGTATAAGGGCAAGGCTTCCATGAGCACCCTCACTCAAACAGAGGTCCTCAAACTTTGAGTCCTTAGACTTGTGGATGATAGTCAGACTCTCTTTTGCACGGGTAAAGGCCACATAAAGTGCATTGAGCTCGTCTTCTTTAGAAAGCTGTTTCTCTTTTTCTATTGCTTTGGCATACGCTTCATCCAAACTCCCACGTTTACTCATTCTGAGATAGATGTTCTCAAGATGAATACCATCATACTCATAGATAATAGGACTCTTGTCTGAAGACCCGCGTCCCAGTCTGTCCAGCACGATAACATGTTCATATTCCAGACCCTTGGACTTGTGAACCGTCAAAACCCTAACGCCGTTCAACTCCTTTTGAGCTGCACTTGCATCAAGGCGCTCATACTCAAATAAGAAGGATTCTATGTCTTTATAGTTTGAAAGCTTTTCCAAAAAACTGAAAATATTCATGTCTCCGTCATAGAGCTTATATTTTTCAATAACCTTTTTCAGCTGAGTACTCAGATCGGCTGAATTGATATCACAGGGATAAAGTTTGGCCGGTTTCTGTCCTATCAAAGCAAAAAAGTTTCGCGCGTAGATCTTTTTATTGAAGTAAGAATATTTAAGATACTCAATAAGGGCTTTGATGTTCTTTTGATTGATCAGCTTTGAGGTAGTCTCTGTCACAACATCTATATTTTCGTCTTTTAAAAGCTGTTCGACCTTACCCCCGTCCGAATTTGTTGCCGTAAGAATAGCGATCTCATTAAGGTCTGCGCCCTTGTCTATAAGCTCTTTTACCGTACTGACCATCGTCTCCAAGACTTCGTCATTAAAGGTGACTTCGACATACCCCTTGGTCGCGCCCTCTTTTACCAGCTGAGGCACATAACCCTTGATCTTGTCGATAAAAACTTCATTAACAAACTCTACTACTTCTTTCTCACTTCTATAGTTCGTTCGGAGCTGGTCTACCTTCACATCAAAATGGTCCGTTACTGCGTAAAAAAGTTCTTTTTTTCCACCTCTAAAGCGGTAAATCGATTGCTTAACATCACCTACAAGAAAGAGTGAGGACCGCTCTTTGGAACCTTGTCCCGACGTCATCTCTTCGATAAGCGGTCGTAGTATCTCAAACTGAATAGTCGAAGTATCTTGGAACTCATCAAGCAGCATATGGTTGATGTTCGCATCAAGCCGAAAGTAAAGAAAATCGCTGTTGATGCGTCCTTTATTAGTCTCATCTTTGAGAAGATAAAAAACAAGATAGGTGATATCATCAAAGGAAAGTTCTTCATCTTCCTTGGCAACCATCATCTTTGCTTCGATATAGGTGTCCAGAAGTGAAAAAAGTTCATACATGAAATGCGACTCTTTTGCCTTCATATAATAATACAAGCCCTCTTTTATTGCATAAAGAAGCTCATCCATTCTCGGCTGAAAGTATTTTTTAAAGTCCCAATACTCCAGAGTCTCTTTTTCTATCCATGTCTTAGTCAATAGATCGTCGATGTTATCGACCTCCATAGTTGCTCGGCCACGTGGACCTATCTGCGAAGAAAAGATCAAAGACTGTAACTCTTTAAAGCTCTGCATGACCATCGCCTCATGCGGAGCAAAACAAGCCGTGGCGGTCTTCGAAGAAGATGTTTCTTTAGTAAACGATTCCGCCTTAAAGCTGATTTGTCCCATCTCATTTTTCTTGGCATACAACTGGTCCAAAAGTGAGAAAATATCGGCGAGGCGTTTGGATGCCAAAAGCGAGAGTTTGATCAGAGCATCATCTTTCCCTTGAGTATTCACCAATGTCAAAAATCGTGCCATGACCTTCAACTCATGCTGGGACTCAAAGGTAGAAAAGTTTGGCATCAGACCGGCATGAAGAGAAAACTTCCGCAATATCTTTGCAAAGAACTTATCCAGAGTCATCACTTTTGTATCAGCATTTAACAGTGCCTTTAACACTTCCGGACGTTTATCAAGTAGCTCCTGAGGCGAGCACTCGAGTACCTTGGCAATCTCAGCCAGTTCTCCCTTGTTTTCCAAGTCAATAAGTGTATTGACAATACGCTCTTGCATCTCATTGGCAGCCTTGTTTGTAAAAGTCAAGGCCAGTATCTTGTCCGCCTTTTCACCGCTAAAAAGAAGACTTAGATAACGCACAACAAGTGAAAAAGTCTTGCCAGAGCCCGCACTTGCCTCGTAAGCATGAAGATCAATAAACACTACAACACCCTTCGGTAAGCTAAGCTTACCTTCGCTACGTTAACACTGAGTTTCATTCGACATGAGGTCCACGTACGCGCAAGCTGCACTATATTTTCTATCATTTAGCTTCTCCCGCACAATTCAGTATAAGGACAGTATGTACATTCTTTGAGTTCTTCTGTCTTCTCAAAGTCAAAGACCTTGGTCTCTGTGAGTTCTTGAAGATGAGCATACAAAAGTTCCAACTTTTGTTCCAACAGGTCTTCTGTGATTATTTTTCCGCTTTTAAGGTCATAATAACCGCAAGACTTGATCTCCCCTTCATTCTGGGCTAGAAGATAGTAGAACTCTAATTGAAAGTCTGTCGCCCTACCAAGTGTTCGCGCGGTATACGTCGGGTAGGAGCCACTCTTATAATCAAGCACCTCCAAGCCCTCGGGCGTTCTGTCTATGCGATCGATATTTCCATTAAGACGGATACCGCAGACCTCTTTAGAGAGTGACTTCTCACAGGCCATCACTTCAACCTCTTTAAATCGCTCTACCTCATTTTCAATAAAAGCATCAAGACGTTTTAACCACATCTTTTGAAGATACTTGTCCAAGACCGTACCTGCTGAGTTTTCCTTCAGTGCTGTTGCTATCTCTTTTTTCAACTCATCTTTATCACTAAACCTGTTCTTCTTCTCATAAACGTCTTGAAGGGCATTATGAAGAGCTGTGCCTATTTCGTGTTCTTGAGGCAGGTCTTGTTCTATCTGATGTTCACTCAATCCGTCGATGTAACGGTGATAAAAACGTCGTTTACAGGCTAAAAAACTTTTAAGACCCGTTGCAGAGAGATTATGTTCTGTAAAGTCATAAGCCTGTTCAATCTTTCCTTCAGCACATTCTTGTCTGTGGTGTTTTTTAAACAAGACATCTGCCCACTGTGATTCGTCATGAGAGTTTTGTGTATGAATACCCAATTGCGTTAAAAAACGCGAAGGGACTGAGTCTACTGAAGCGACATATGATATCGCCACCTGCGAAGCACGTAAAAAAAGATTATTATAATATAGCTTTTGCAAGGATTCTCTGTCCGATGCCCCCGGAAGACCAGCTTTTATCCGTGTAGAAGAATTTAAAAACAGATCTTTTTCACTTTTTCGCGGCACAGTCCCCTCATTGAAGTCAACCACGATAACGCCCTCGTAAGTGACAGAACGGGTTTCTAAAACTCCCATAACCGTGATCTTTCCACCGCGTACATCATCTGTGCTTCTGTTCTTTAGACGATTAATAAACAGATGCAGAGCTGATTTGAAAGAGCTCTCCTGCAAGATAGGAAGGAGCTTATGAAAATAAAACATTTCTTCTTCAATGATCTTCAAAACTGCCTTGTTTTGTTCTACTTCAACAAAGGGTGCCAAGAGTCCATTAAAATCCAAATCCTGCATAGATGCCTTGTATGAGCCCTGAAGACCTTCTGATAAATTCACGCCAACACGATTTAAACGACTTCGGTTTTGCACCGTCTTGTTATCAAGATACTGTATCACACCTTCTAAAGTCTGTAAAAAGTCAGAAGTACGCAGACTCTCTCCCATGGCAAAGTTGAAATTACATTTTTCATCGAAACGTTTAAGGTGTTCGGCAAAGTTCTCATTTGGCAAGACAACAACAATTTTTTCTGCATCTATGCCCTGATCGATAAATTCCTGCACCTTCTGTTTGACAAAGGCGATCTGTAATAAACGCTGAGAAAAGCTTTCACATGTGATCATAGCCTTTGAACGCACAGGCGATGAACCTTCTACTGTTTTCGTGCTTAGATTTATGATCTGGTTTTTATTTTCGACAATTTCAATACCAAGGGCCTTAAGCTTCTCCTGCATCTTCACATTAAACTCATTGGCATAAAAACGCAGTTTAAGAGGGCTAATTTCTGAACATTCCTGTAAGACTTGCAGTTCAAAGTTTGTCAGATAACCTTCAACTACGAGAAGTATCTCCCCTTGGGATTGAATATAGTCTTTATTTAGTCTGTAGTTCTTAGAAAGGAAAATCGGATCGAGTATTTTTTTTTCTTCACATAGTCTCTCATAACGTAAAAAAAGTTCCTGCAAGATCTCAATATGTTCTTCATAATCCCCATACGTGTCAGCAAGTGAGAGTGCGTTAATATCCACAAGTTCCCCGCTGAGTTCTTCAAAAAAACGAAATATATAAGAAGAGTTTTGAGTAAAGGTAAAGAAGTTTCGCTCGATCTTGAGTGTGGAAAAAGACTTGAAATCTGAAGCTTCTAAAAGTAGAAGTGTTCGTGTATCATCATCTACACGGACAAAACCATCCACAACTAATGCACGCTGCAAGAATTCTGACATCGTGATATATGAGGGTAGAAAGCCATTATGGTCTTGATCTTTTAAGATAGCTGAGCGAATAGATCGCGAAGTTGGTAGAATTGTCATATCATAACCTCTGAATTTCAGAAGCATGATACTAATTTAGCGCTTGTTCCTTGCTAAACTTGCATTTTCCCAGAACTCATTGATCTGAAGTTGGATCTTTTTCAACCAGTTATAGAGTAAAAAAATATTAATACACACTGCAGTCAATACAACCGCGCCCAGTATGTAAGTCGAAGTTTCGTTCATACCGCCGGCGGAAATGATCAAGTAAACCATGCCTACAATTGCCCATAAGGCGATAGTCGGTAAAAACAAGATAGCCCCCCAGCATGAACTGATATGTTCAAGTTTTCCGTTCTCCGCATAGAGCCTACCTACATACGCCGGTAAAAGCCAACACGCACTTAGGGCCAAAGGGGGAAACAACACAGCAAGCGTAGCGTATGAACGTCCTGATATCCCTTTTTTACGACTTCTTTGAAGTTCAGAAAATGTTTGCGACAGCCAATATATCCCGTAGAGTCCAAAACTCATTACCCACAGTCCGATGATCTTTTCCGGACTTCTTTTTGTTCCTATGTACATATGCAATCCCCTGTATAAGAATAACTAATTATTCAAAATTAAATTGGATTATATATAGTGAAAGTAAATGAAAAGAAAATAACAGATTTGTGATAAATAGCCAAGAGGCTATTGACTAAGCTTGTTGGTTAAGCTATTAATTATTGGCACCGGAATTTCGCATTGGTTTGTCAAATCCGTATTCGTATACGTGCTTATCTATGGTATCGGATTTTAGGTTAATATGGCGAAAGTCATCTCCAACGCTTACCCTTGCCAAAATATTCCAACGTCCCTGTTCAGGCACCTTTACATTATCAAAATAATAGTTTCCATTTTCTATGCGCGGTTCACCTATCTTCACAAGGTCAGTTGAGTGCACAACAGGACGAACAATCGAAAGCTGGATGTTAGCTGTATCAATAGGATTCCCGTTTAGGTCTTCAATTCTATAAGCGATGCGACTGCCATCTTCGCAGACACTTTCGCCTATATAAGTCAAATGATACTTTTTATTAAAGTTGATACCCGCGACAATTACATCATTTGCATTCGCATCAAGCGCATGATAACCTATCATCATATCTGTATCTTCTTGAACAGGCTGTAACAAAGCGACATAGATCGTTACAGCACATGCAAGCACGATCAACATAATCGAAGTTATGATACCAATTGGCCACTGTTTTCCATCAGACATCTTCAGTTCTCCTTCGTTTATAACGGTCATATCCAAGTTTGATTAGGGTAATAAGTGAGATCAAAGACATGAAAGTAATTAAAACCTTATAAACATTTTTATTAGTATCGCCAATAGATGTCTCGAGTTCAATACCTTTTGTAGCTGCTATCTGCTCACATATTTCCGCATATCCGTTAAACATTGCAACGGCATATTTCTCTTTGTCCTCGACCTCGGCAGGGGCTCTTGCCCCGATCACAGGAATAACCCTTCCATTAAAAAATGGCCAAATAGCGAGGGGGTCCATTATTTGATCTTTATCAAAGGTCTTATATAGCGATTTATCATCCGCATAGATCTGTACCTGCTTATCATTTTCTACAAAAGAAAATAAAATAGCCGGTGCAGGCAGAGTTTTAATCAGCTGCTTTTGATAATCAATAATACTCTGATTATCCTTAAGATTTTTGATAAGGCTCATATAAACATTAATGCCTGTTTTTTCTGATAATTCTTTTCCCATTGGTTCGACTTGCTCATTAAATGCTGTATTGTTAACAACTTCATCAACAACAATAAATTGTGCCTGTGCGGATTGTGACAAAAAAAGAATTACAATGAGGGCATAAAGCCCTCGGTAGATTTTCAAGAAAAACACCTTAACCTAAGAAAAGGTGGTCTGCAATGATCACGGCATACAGAGTATACAGTGCCATACCAAATAAACTAAGACCAATAATTACATCTAATTTCATTATTTGTCCTTCCATAATTTAACATGATCCGCGTTATCGGGAGCGATCATCTTGGCACTCTTAGCATCTTCTATATAATAATACTCTTGAGCGGCGCCTTTTTGAGCTCCGATTGCCAAGAAAACTAGTGTACCGATCGTACTTAGCAACAATACTGTTGCTATAAGCATACCGGTGATTCCATCTAGTGCAAAAATACTTCTACTTTCCATATCTTTTCTCCTACTCTTCGATTTCTTGATCTGTACCATGTGCAACATAAGCAGACAGGGCTTCAATCTGAGGAATACTCAACATATCTTTAAATGCCGGCATAACACCAATCGCACCTTTTTTCATACCTTTAGCAAGAAGGTTGTGAACTAAACACGTGTTATAACCCTTAAGGCTTGGTCCAACACCTGATACACCTTCACCGATACACGCTTCACCTTCACACGCAAAAGAGTAACCTTCTACACCTGTGGTATCAGACTCCGGCATATTACCCCAACTTTTATATCCCTTAACACCCTCTGGTAAAGGTGCTCCATGACATGAAGCACATGCGCCTACAAACAGATCTTTTCCGGCTGTAGAACCTGCTTCATCTTTAAATCCCTTAGAAATATATGTGGCAACCGTAGCGATCTCTGCATCATCAGAAAGCATACCCGCTGGCATACCCCCATCATAACCAAGTTGAGTAGACCCTTCACGGATCACCTTCTCAACATAGGTCTTGCCTAAATGGCGAACTGTTAAATTCTCAGCCGTTAAAGTACCTGTAGAATAGTTCTCTTGACCATTTCCCGAAGGACCATGACAAGGAGCACACTGAACGGCAAAAATACCTTCACCCATTTCAAGCTTTTGTGTATCTGTCATCTTCTCAAAATTTTCAGCGATCAAAGTATTTGAGATGTTCGCATCTTTGTTGTATTCACCTATTTGTGAATACTCATTCAATGGATAACCCACAAGCATATACCACATACCCCATGCTATTACAAGAATAAACATCACTGCCCATCCCGTAGGAAGTTCATTTGTATACTCACCAATACCATCCCAGTTCTCTTCCATAAGATCACCAGAAATAGTCGCATCTTTCATTTGCTGAACGTATTTCATTACTACTAAAACTGTAATGAACATAATTGCAGCGGCTCCAGCCATAGCAATAATATTTACGATATCACCACCCATCATGTCGCCAACGATAGCGTAAGTCGCTCCCATTAGGACAATGCTAAGTATTAAACCGCCAATCCAAAACTTTTTCATTTATGCCTCCCTGTCTCATTAGAGTCCTCTGTTTCAGAGTCCTCTTCTTTTTTTTCAACTAACTCATCTGAAATCTCATCATGCAACGCTAAGTCGCTGTACTTTTCATAATCTCTTATGCCCTTTTTTTGCGAGTAGTACAGATGGAAAATATACCACCATAACATAACCGCACAAAAAGCCGTTAAAGCAAAATAACCATATGCTTGAAATTCACCTAGAGTCATACTAATATCTTATTTCAGTGAATTAAGATAAGCGATTAACGCTACGATTTCAGGAACTTGCCCTGCTGCAACCATATCTTTTACATCTTGATTTTTCATCTCAGCTGCAACAAGTTTGGCTTCTGCTAAAGCATCTGCACGTCCACCTTCAACCGTAGGAGCAAGCTTCACCTGAGTCGTTGAACCATCAAATAGAGGAATATCTTTATTATATGGCGTATTGAAAACAACACGTACTGTTTCAGCCTCAGCCCAAGCAGTATCAATATCAGCAACGTTGGTAAACATCCATTTATAATTTGGCATGATAGAGCCTGGAACGACACCCACAGGATCCATCATATGGTTTTCATGCCAGTCTGTTGTACGGTAATTCCCAACACGCATAAGGTCTGGACCGGTACGCTCTGATCCCCAAAGAAATGGACGATCATACGCATACTCACCACTTAATGAATAAGCACCGTAGCGATCTGTCTCATTTTTAAATGGACGGACCAGTTGAGAGTGACAAGCATTACAGCTGTTCTTAATATATATTTGACGGCCTGATAATTCAAGCACCGTATATGGTTTTGTCCCGATTAAAGGACGTGACTGTTGAACAAAGTGTGGAATGATCATAACCAAACCAGCAAATGCAATAACTACAAATATACCGACGCCGAAAAAGAATGGGCGTTTTTCTAACCAATGAAACATATTATCTCCCTTTCCTTACGCTGCCATAGGCGTTGTATTTTGAAGCTCACGTTCCTCTACAGGACGAGCTGACATAGTCTTGATCATGTTATAGATAAAGATACAGAAACCAGCAAGGTAAAGAATCCCACCAAAAGCACGGATAATGTAATAAACATGTAGCGCGTCAACCGCGTCGATGAAAGAGTAAGCAAGGTTACCGAATTCATCAACCGCTCTCCACATCATACCTTGCGTAATACCTGCGATCCACATTGATGTGAAGTACAAGATAACACCAAGTGTCTGCATCCAAAACTGAGTATTCATCAATGCTTTAGAATAGATTTCTCGTTTGAAGATACGTGGAGCCATGTGGTAAAGTGAAGCCATAATAATAAAGCCAACCCAACCAAGAGCACCGTCATGTACGTGACCAACAATCCAATTTGTAAAGTGCGCAATCGCATTTACAGATTTAATTGCTTGAATAGGTCCTTCAATAGTAGAGAACATATAGAATGTTGATGAAAGAATCATGAACTTAATCAGTGGGTTTTCAGCAACCTGTTTCCATTCACCCTTCATGGTAAGCAACATATTGATCGCAGAACCCCAAGAAGGCAAGATCAAAATTACAGAGAAGATTGAGCCCATTGTCTGCATCCAGTCAGGAACAGTCGAATAAATAAGGTGGTGTCCACCTGCCCATACATAAACAAACATCAACGCCCAAAATGAAAGTAAAGAAAGCTTATATGAATAAATCGCTTGTCCAGACTCTTTTGGCAAGAAGTAGTAGATCATACCAACAAGAGGAACCGTAAGGACGAAACCAACTGCATTATGGCCAAACCACCACTGAACCATCGCACCCGAAGTACCCGAATAAACAGAAATACCATGCATAATAGAACCTGCACCGGCAACAAAATATGTCGGAATAACAACATTGTTCATAATAAACAGCATTGCGACGGCCAAGAATGCAGCCATAAAGTACCAGATAGAGACATACAGAGCTTTTTCTCTACGAATACCCACAAGACCTGCAATACCGATTCCCCACATAACCCAAAACAGAACAACCACAAGGTCTAATGGCCATTCTAATTCTGAATACTCATTTGACTGAGAATAACCTAATAATAATGACACTACAGCAAGTAAAATTGCTAAAAAGTACAACCAAAAGTGTAACTTACCTGCAATCATTAAAACTTTAGATTCTGCCATTGAGACTTTTAGAACACGTTGTCCTATATAGTACCAACCTGCGAAAATACCACTTAAAGTAAATCCAAAGATTACTCCCGAGGTATGAATAGGTCTAAGTCGACTAAAGTTAATATACTCAGACATTGTATCACCGAGAATATAATTAAACTCCGGCCATGCCAATTGCAAAGCCAGTAAAACTCCAAGTAACATACCGATAAACCCGAATAACAGTGTAGACATCAAGAACATCTTAGCAACTGTATAATCGTATTCTAATGGACGATTCTCCATACAAAGCTCCCTTTTTTCTATTTCGACTTAAAGTATACCCAAAGATACAGATTAATGTATCACTTTTTGTTATAGATATTCAATAAATCATTCAAAGCTTAAGCAATAATACTATGCAGTTATGGTCTTTAAACCCGGTAAATGCACTGTAACAGCCTAAATCAGCTAACATAATATCATATTATAAGAATTATCAAGCTTAAAGTTTAAAAAATTTCAGGACAAAGAAGGCAAGTATAAAAACTTAATACTGTGTTAAGTTTGTGATATATAATTAATTATAATCCGCATTTTCCAGTACCACATTTTCCAGTGCCGCATTTCATTGAAGAGTTCGCTATTGGATGGAGATAGATATCATAGTTGGCATAGGCTTTGTATAAGGTCCAGCCACCATAGAAAATTATAATTAAAGATGATACCTCTATCATAATGTGTCTAAAGCGGTTTTGAGAGATAAATCCCACCAAAAATCCAAGTGAAAAAAGTGTCGGAATAGTAGATATTCCAAAAAGTAACATCACCCCTGCTCCAAGCAGCGCCGATTTTGTTGCTATGGCTGTAATCAGCATGGTATAAACCAGTCCACAAGGGAAAAAACCGTTTAATGCACCCAGTGTGTAGAAGCTGAGTTTTGATGTGGAGTTCAACTGAGAGAAAAAAAGCTTCTTAAACCATTTTGTTTGTGTAATCGGATACTCAAGATAAGAGATAAACTTCAGCCGTCCCGATAATGATAATCCCATAACTACCATTAATAAGCCCGAAAAACCAAACATTATCATTCGCATCAGCGGTGTTGCTTCCCATAATGAACCAAAAAAACCAAAAAGAGCACCCAAAAGTGTGTACGAACTTATACGTCCAAGGTTATAAAAGGCATGTCCGCTGGCCTGCGAAACCTTTGACGTTCCCGAATCCATCTTAGCTGTTGTATACGAGACAATAAAACCTCCACACATACCGATGCAATGACCAAGGCTGCCAAAAAAGCCAAAGGCAAGAATCGCTAAAAGTTCCAAGGAGTTATGATCATAAAAGTTCAAATCATTTTCCTTAATTTAGAAAGTGTCAGAAAATAAAGTCCCAGGAGAATAGGACTTAAGGGAGAATAGATTAGCTTTGAATTAAAAGTATAACTCTTCTGTGTTACTGAAGTGTTAATTCGGGTAAACAGTTTATTTCCCCATTAAAGACAGAAACTCACCGAAGATATAAGCGCTCTCTTTAGGTCCAGGACTTGCTTCAGGGTGATGCTGTACAGAAAAAATGTGCCCTGATTTATAATTAAGTCCTTCAATCGTGTTATCAAAAAGATTCGTGTGTGTCACGTCCGCGATCTCAGTAATATTTGCAGGGACATTATAGTTATGGTTTTGCGCGGTGATCTCAACCATACCTGTCTTTTCATTTTTCACAGGGTGATTGCCGCCATGATGACCGAACTTCAATTTATACGTATCATAGCCATGAGAGATAGAAAGAAGCTGATGTCCCAGACAGATACCAAACATCGGTACTTTCGCAGCAATAAGCTTCTTGATGCCTTCTTGTTCTTTCTTAAGTACCAGAGGATCACCGGGGCCGTTTGACAAGAAAACACCGTCAATCTCTTTTGCCTGAACGCGTGAAATAAGTTTGTCAGCGTCAAAGGAGTTAGGAATAACTTCAACATCCATACCCGCTTGAGTCAGTTCATTTAAGATATTACGTTTAACACCAAAATCTATGGCGACAATCTTTGCTTTTGGTGTTGGCGCTTCATTATATTTAAAGTTGACTGCATCATACGTACCATCTGTATGTTTGTAGACTTCTTTCGTACTGACTTCTTCGATATAGTTTACGTCTTCGATACGAGGAGAACTTTCAAGGACTTTCTTCAATTCGTCTTTATCGCTTATCTGCGTAGAAGCGATCATCATCATCGCGCCTTCAGCTCTAAGCATCTTAGTCAGATAGCGTGTATCAATATTACAAATACCCATAACACCCTGCTCTTTTAAGAAGTTCTCCAAAGAGTCAGTTGCACGGAAATTTGAATAACGCTCCTGATAGGTACGTACGATAACACCCTTTGTAAACGCGCCCTTACTTTCCATATCTTCAACATTAACACCAACATTACCGATTTCAGGTGTTGTAAACGTCACAAATTGTCCGGCGTAAGATGGATCAGATGTGATTTCTTGATACCCCGTCAAAGAAGTGTTAAAAACGATCTCTCCGACAGAAGTCGTTTCTGCTCCGAAACTGTCTGCTTCTAAATACGTCCCATTTTCAAGGTAAAGGTAAACCTTCTTCATTAGGCCATTCCTCTTTTTACCAATTCTTCACCATAAAGTTTTTCAAACAAGATATGATAATCATCTGTACCTGGAATGATTTCACGCTTATATGTTTTAATCTTTTCATATACTGCATCTTCAATCATGCTATTGTCTGCGATAAAACCGGTAATCGCACCAAAAATAACATTTTTAATACGTATCTCTTCTATATCATAATGGATAAGATCTTCCTCATACAGCTCATCTAAAATCTTATGTGCTATATCTGAAAATCTCTCATCATAAGCAAGGATAACACCGAATTCAGGAGCAATTTTCTTTTTGATCATAAAGAAAAGCTGTCTGTCATCAACATTTTGCTCACTCATGGCTTCTTCATTCGCATCAAGTATGTCATACACTTTTTCTTCAAGCGCAGCTTCTTGTTTGATACTTTCTTCTAAGACCTTTTTCGCTTCTTCTGCAACAGGTTCTAGACCCTTCGTCATTGTAACAATGCCACTTTTGTTTAACTCAATTGCCACTTTTTGTGCGATATGGGGAACGTGTTGCAGTTTTACCTTCATGGAAGCGCCTTTGTGGTCCTTATAAAAAACCGTTAATATTTTTTGTGATTTTATCCTATCTAAGGTAAATATTTGATTAGTTGCCTAAAACTTCTTTTGACGAAGATCTGACTTCTAATTCTTCGAGTTTGATTCTTTCAATTATTCTTCAACCTTACTCATCAATTGCGTCATCTCAGACGCCTTCTTAGCATCCATCTTTCCCAATATCTTAGCCATGGTCTTTGGCTTTAATGTCCTTAAGATAGCCGAAGCTTCTTCAGGTTTCAACTGACTTAGAACATCTGCAGCCGACTGTGCCTTCATCTTTGAATAGGTCTGCGCGATCTTATTCATCTTTTGTTCTTTCAATTCTTTTAGCAGATCTTCTGTCTTCTTCAACTTCTTTGAGACTTCCGCTTCTCTTTGTTTTAGTTCATTCTCTTGGGTGTTGAGTCTTGTTTCTTTCTCGCTTAACTTTGCTTCTTTCTTTTTCAGCAACTCTTCCGTTGCTTCCTTAAGGGCATTAAGCGCTTGTTCCTGTTCGTCAATACGTTCTAACTCTAAGATAAGTTCAGCCTTACGTTCTTCAAAGATCTTTGTACAATCATACAATTCACTCTTGGCATACAGGTTTACACTGGTCAATAAAACTAATAAAAATACTATTTTATACAAGCTGGAATCCTATTTATCAATTTTACTCGAGCACAGTTCGAGGTTACTCATCTTTTGCCCGAGACTTCCGGTTAAAAGCTATCAAGGCAACCTCATCAAGCTCTTTGGCTTCTTTGACTTTTTGTGCTTTTAGTGTCTTTTCTATCTCGTTAGTCTCAAGATATTTAAATTTTTCGTGCTCAATATTAGCAGTTTTGAGCTGTTGCATTGCTTTGAGTAAGGCATTTTCAGCCATGACCAGATTATGCTTGTTAAATCCTATCTCATCTTGGACACGGTGTTTTAAAAGCTGCATCTGCCTGAAAAGAGAAAAATCGCCGTGTTCAGGTATCTGCATGGCACGTAACTCCGTGTATGAAGCTTCTATTTTATTTTTTATAAGAGAAATGGTTTGATGGCACGATTGAACAGATTTCTCCATCATATCTAAACGGTCTTTTTTGATTTTAACAAGAGAGGAGTATTGGGTATTCAAGGCAGAAGCCTTGAGAAGAGCGTGGAGTAAGGTTGTGACATTCTTTCTCCTAATATTTTACTAAAGAATGATAGTATCGTTTCTATCGGGAGAAGTTGATACTAAACCGATCTTTGTCTCCGTCACCTTCTCAAAATACTTCAAATAGCTCTTAGACGTTTCAGGAAGGTCATCCCAAGAACGTACGCCCTCAGTCTTATCCCAACCCGGAAAAGATTTGTAAATCGGTTTTACATTTTCAATATCTGAAGGCATATAATCAATCTCTTTACCTTCGTATTCATAGGCAATACACATCTTAACTTCTTCAAAACCGTCAAGAACATCCAATTTCATAATTGAAAGCTGATCGCATCCGTTGATACGTGAGGCGTGTTTACAGGCAACCGCATCAAACCAGCCACAACGGCGAGGGCGTCCCGTAGTTGTTCCAAATTCATGCCCTTGCTCACGAAGTCTGTCACCATCTGCCTCAAAGTCTTCTGTAGGGAAAGGACCGTTACCAACACGTGTACAGTAAGCTTTTACAATACCTGTGATGTTGCCGATATCTTTTGGAGAAATACCAAGACCGGTACATGCACCTGCAGAAATTGTTGATGATGACGTTACAAAAGGATACGTCCCGTGGTCAATATCAAGAAGTGTTCCCTGCGCACCTTCAAGAAGGACTTTTTTGCCCTCTTTCATAAGGTCCCAAACCATCTTTGTTGTATTACAGATAAACGGAAGAAGGACCTTTGCATACTCAATAAGTTCAGCCTGTAACTCAGACTGGCTTGGAAGTGCAATATCCATCGCCTTGAAAACAGCAGCATTTTGCTCAAAATGTTCCATAATGTCTTCTGTTAGTTTTTCAATATCTTTAAGTTCACCCATTCTGTGGCCTGAACGAGAGATCTTGTCTGCATAAGATGGACCGATACCACGGCCTGTCGTACCAATTGCCTTGTCTCCACGCATCTTTTCTTTTGCCTGATCGATGGCGATATGATAGTTTAGTATCATGTGTGCTGATTCAGAAACGAACAGACGGCCTTCAAGTTTGTCAAACTGCTTCATCTCTTTAATCAATGCTTCCGGACAGACAACAACACCGTTTCCAATGATGTTAAGTGCAGATGGGTTTAAGATACCGGAAGGAATAAGGTGAAGTGCATATTTAACACCATCTACCCAGATCGTATGACCTGCATTATGGCCACCCTGGTAACGTGCTACCGCGTCAAACTCTTGCGCCATAAGATCAACGATCTTACCTTTTCCTTCATCACCCCACTGAATACCAACGATTAAATCTGCTTTCATACCTGTCCTTCTAGTTTCTCAATAATTTTATCTGTGTAAAGTGCAAATCCAACCGATGTCACTTCATCATTAACATAACGTCCACCGCGTGCATACACATCATTTTTTTCTATCATACGGAAATATAACTCATCATAATAAAGCATCTTGGCGTAATACAAGGGAGCGAGTACAAAGTTGTCGTATTGGATATTTTGTGCCAACTCTTTCATACGTCCAAGTTCATGCTTGATCACGTCGGGAACAACGTCAATAACTGCCTCGATATCTTCAAGTTTTTCAAGGTAAATGATCGCTTTTAACCAAGGGATATTATTATCAAGAAGCTTCTGTATATTAATATGTCTAAAGTCTTCCAGATCAATTCCTAATTCTTTTGAAATCAGTTGGGGAATACGGATATTTGAGATCTGAAGCAAAGGCTTTATCTCAAGTGCGTTAACAATATCAATGGTAGATTGAAGTACCGAAGAGAGGTTCTTCTCACCAATGTATTCTGCACCGATTTGGTAGATCTCTTTAGACGGGTACATATAAATAGGCTGAATATAAAACCACTTTTGATGTGTCGTGTTACGTCCTAAACGTTTATCAAGAAGGTGCACCACGTCAATCGTCGAATCGGCTCGGAGTGTCAACTGATAGTTTTGCGTATCATTCACACGGATCAACTCTTTCTCATCAGCTATGCTTAGGTGCTGGTGGTATGAAAAAAGAGGTGTGATTAGTTCTTCATAACCTGCTGCATACAGTACATCTGATGCTGTCGCTTCTATCTCGCGTTTTATCTTGGCAGTCTTGCCAAAATAAAGTTTTGTTCCCGAAGGAATCTCATGTTCTAACATCATACGTTAGTTTTCCAATGCTTTAAAATAAAGTTCGTTAAATACTTTGTTGGCTGTCCCGTCATAGGGACGTCTGTCTAGTTTAGCAAGCGCAAGTTCTACAGCATTGACAACCCAAGAAATCTCATACGCTTTGATCAGACCCATCTGGTTGATACGAAAGATCTTGCCCTTAAGATGATCCTGACCACCCGCTATATTGACATCATAATCTTTTTTAAGAATATTTCTAATCTCAGAAGCATGCTCGTCTTCAATCGTCGTCATCGACTTTGCCGGAGTGCTCGGATAGACATGTAACCCAATCGCTTCTAAAGCACCCTGCGTAGCTGTTGCACGGGCAGCTGTTGCTTTATAAAGCTTATCAAGCCCACCCTTTTCATCAATCTCTTTTAAGATAGCATTCAATCCGATTGTTAAAGTCGTAGCTGCCGTATACGCCGTTGTGTTCTTACGCTGATTTTTGATCTCGGATGCAAGGTTAAGGTAATAGCCCTTACCTGCACCAATCTTTTCAATCGCAGCATTAGACAGACCTAAAATAGCAAGCCCAGGAGGAAGCATCAATGCTTTTTGACTTCCTGCAAGAACCGCATCCACGTTACTAACATCAATCTTTTCAACACCGATAGCAGTTATACCATCGGCAATGATCATTACATCCGAACGTACTTTTTTCACAGCTTCGGCAATAGCTTCAACCGGGTGACGAAGACCACCGGCAGATTCAGATATCTGAACAGCTATTGCATCAATAGAAGGATTTTTCTCTAATGCTTCCAAGACATCTTCAACACTGGTTGGCGTATTCCACTCATACTTAAGCTCAACACTCTTAAGACCGTGAGCCTGAGCGATCTTACCGAAACGTTCTCCAAATTTACCCGCGTTTACGTTTAAAAGCGTGTTATGACAAAGATTAATAACAGCCGCTTCCATAGCACCGGTCCCACTTGTCGCAAGCATAACAACTTCATCCGTCTCAAACAGTTTAAAAAGCTCTTTTCTCGTCTCTTCAAAGATTGCTTCAAACTCCGGTGTACGGTGGTGAAGGGTTGGCTCAGCCATTGCTAAACGAATTGATTCTGGTACAGGTGTAGGCCCTGGTGTAAAAAGTAGCATTTGCTTCCTTTAATAAGTCTGTGTATATTTAAAACAGAGGTCTAAAACCTATTTTGTAAACATACGGGCGCAATTATAGCGGAAGCTTTGTTAGAGGATGATAAAGTCTTTTTAAAAACTTTTATCATTAACGCTACTTACCGAAATTTAACCATTTATCTGCTATTGTTCTATTTTAAATTATGGGCACTTCTAAAAGCCCTCGTCAAGGACAGCTATGACACTGTATGAAGCAGCAATCTTAGGTATCGTTGAAGGTGTGACAGAATATTTACCTGTCTCTTCAACTGCGCACATTGCATTGACCTCACAAATTATGGGGATTCCTCAAGATAATTTTATGAATTCCTTTAACATTATCATTCAAATCGCGCCTATCTTTTCTGTTATGATTATCTATTATAACACTCTTTTTCAAAGTCTTGAGATCTGGAAAAAACTTATTGCCTCTTTTATACCTACCGGAGTTATCGGATTTTTATTTCACCATCAAATTGAGGCTATGTTTTCTGCTAACAGTATTGTATTGTGGATGATTGCAACGGGAATTTTCTTTTTGATCGTAGAATATTTATATTTTAAAAGAGGACATACCACGGCTGAACTAGAGCAAGTTACCTACAAACAGGCTGTTTCTATCGGTTTCATTCAAGCCCTTTCACTCATCCCTGGTGTCTCTCGATCAGGAAGTACAATATTGGGAGGAATGCTCTTGGGTATGAAAAGAGAGACTGCGATGAGCTTCTCATTTTTACTCGCCATACCAACCATGACTGCCGCATCAGGGTACACACTCCTAAAAGAATATTCTACCCTTTCATTTGAAGGTGCTTATTTAATCTTGGTAGGTTTTATTGTCTCTTTTATTGTCGGATGGGCTGCAGTAAAAAGTTTTTTAGCCATTGTGGCTAAATATAACTTCACCCCGTTTGGAATCTATCTAATTGTTTCAGGTATCTTATTCGCCATTTTTGGCGTTGAACTTTAAGTCAACTAGCTTGCTCTAATAAACTTTTCACTACGTGAAACCGCCACGGCTAGTTTTGGAATCTATCTAATTGTTTCAGGTATCTTATTCGCCATTTTTGGCGTTGAACTTTAAGCCTCACAGTCAAAACTATCACAGTTGTTTGATAATTTGGAACATTCTTTGCTTTATTTTGACGGGTACGACAAATAATGCCCTAAGGAAATTTAATGGCAACAAAAGCAATTAATATAATTGGACGTGTTTCTAAATCAATCGAATCTTTTTTCTATTCATTCAGTAAAAAAGTTCTCTAGAACTTTTATTTAGCCCTCATCATCTTAATCACATCTAACACAGGTCTAGCATTTGTCAGAGCTGTTGCGCGGTGAGAGAGCTTTGACTTGATATCATTATCAAGTTCACCCAAGGTCTTATCATAACCTTTGGGTATAAAGCAGGGATCATATCCAAAGCCACCTTTTCCCTGTGGCTGCGTTACTACATCCCCGTACATCCATCCATGAGTTGTGTATTCCCCTTCTTTGCAAACAATGGCAATAGCCGCAGTGTAAAAAGCAGGCGAGCTCTCAAAACCTTTTTCTTTCACCGTGTCCATAAGCTTATGCATATTATCTTTATCACTTGCTTCAGCTCCTGCATAACGCGCAGAAAAAACGCCCGGTGCTCCATCTAACACTTCTACACTGATACCGCTATCATCCGAAAGGACTATGGCCTCATCATCTCCCAAGGCATCATATACGGCGCGGGCCTTAACTAAAGCATTTCCTTTAAAATCAGGCTTGTCTTCAACGATTTCAAAAGGCTCAATCAGGTCACTGTAGGGAATAACCTCAAAGTCGCTGTACATTGCACTTATCTCTCGAACCTTACCCTTATTTCCCGTTGCTAAAACCAATTTCATAAACTTACCTTAACTTAAAATCTTTTCATTATAATTGCGACATTCTATCCAAGGATACCTCATAAACAAATATGAACAATTTCATATGTTTAATGAGTAAACCCACATAAGAGGAATCTTTATTATGTTTAAAACGATTTGGCCACTCTCAGCAATCCTCGCATTGCGTTTCTTAGGTCTCTTTTTAGTTCTACCGATCTTATCCGTTTACGCAATGGGTATGGAAGGAGCAACTGCTCTTTTAGTTGGTGTTATTGTTGGTGGGTATGCACTGACTCAGGCAATCTTTCAAGTGCCATTTGGGAGTATCAGTGATAAGATCGGCCGTAAACCGACCCTAGTTTTTGGGCTGCTTGTCTTCTTGGCAGGGTCAATACTTTGTGCTGTCAGTGACAATATTTACCTCTTGATGCTGGGGCGTTTTTTACAAGGGGCAGGCGCGATCGGTTCGGTAATCCCGGCCATGATCGCTGATCTTGTTCCAGAAGAGTCTCGTGGCAAGGCAATGGCGATGATGGGGGGTTCTATCGCATTGAGTTTTGCATTGGCAATGGGACTTGGACCTGTTCTTGGGGCTGCTTACGGTGTTGCTTCCCTGTTTTGGATCACTGCCGCTATGGCTGCTTTAGCTATTGTCTTAGTCTTCGTCAAAGTACCGACACCTCCGCGTATCCACCACATCTATCATAACAAGATCAAAACAAAAGACATCTTCAAAGACCCTAACCTTTTGGGTATGTTTGTTATCAACGGTATGCAAAAAGGCCTGATGACAATCGCCTTTGTATTGATCCCTTTGATCATGACAGGCACCCTTGAGAGTGGTGGATTTGCTTGGGAAAAATCTGAATTGTGGATGGTTTACCTTCCGGCAATGATCTTCGGACTTGTTGCAATGGGGCCTGCTGCGGTGTTTGGTGAAAAACACAATAAGGCAAAACAGATATTTTTAGTTTCAATTGCTCTTTTTATCACAGCTTTTTTACTTATGGGTCTCAGTGACACACCAACTTTGTTTATCGTTGGTGTTGTGAGCTTTTTTATCGGTTTTAATATGATGGAACCTCTGGTTCAGTCTATTATCTCAAAATACGCTAAAGTACACCAAAAAGGTACCGCACTTGGTATTTCCAATACAGCGGCATACTTCATGACCTTTATAGGCGGTACCTTTGCCGGCTTGATGTTGGACTACGCAGATCGTAAAATGCTTGGTCTTATTCTTGCAGGAGTAGGTCTTCTTTGGTTAATTTGGACAGCTTTAAAACTTTCAAACCCTATCAAGCATGCCCATCTTTATCTCGCACGTGACCATGTAGATATGGTAAAACTCGAAGCTCTTGAGCATGACGCTATTGCTGAATGGTATATCAATGAAACAGAAAATCTTGTTGTCATCAAGTATCAAAAAGAAGCCATAGAAGAAGAAGCTCTAAAAACTAAAATCTTTCATTAAGTCTTTTCTTACCTCAAAGCGAATACTATTACTTATAGTTATAATATTCGTGTGGGAGAGGTTTGATGCGTAAAAGTCAGTTAATCCCATTTTTCTTTATGTTCCTTGTCTATTTATTGACAATGGGGCTTTATTATAATCAGACACATAACATTGTAATCGATGAAATTGAAAAAAATATTGAAGATATTCTTCTATCACAAAGAGCGCTTGCCAATCTTGTAAGCGATATTCAAAAACCTGAGGTCTACAAGCTTAAGACAGACGGTACACTCGATAAAGACTATTTTTCACCCGCTCTCTTATCGAGCTCCTTTATCACCATCAAGCTCAATGATCTGGCCAATTTAGAAAGAAAAAAGCTCGGCATCGCGCCTCTATTGTATAAATATGCTTCCCCTAATCCGACCAACTTAAAAAACCTTGCTGATATTTATGATATGAACGTGTATCAGAGACTACAAGACAAGTCCATTGCAAAATTCAAAGAGACCATCACCGAAGATGGAAAAACATATCTCTATTATGCTATCGCCGGCCAAACCATTACTCAAAAATGTCTGCATTGCCATGGCGATCCAAGTAATGCCCCTAAATCACTCATCAAACAATACGGGGACGAAAACGGTTTTGGATATAAGCTAGGGGAACTCTCTTCCATCATCTCTATTAAAGCACCTCTTGACGGTATCTATAAAGAAAATGACAAAAAGTTTTTTTTCATCTCCTTTATCGTATTTCTAATCTTTGTTTCTTTATTTATCCTCGCTAGCAAACTTCAATCTCGACTTGAACAAAAAGAAGGACTCATACGAAAAGCGCATCTGAAGCAAAAAGAAATCACGCAAAAGAGCAAAGCCCTTGAAACTTCTATCGAGAACCTTTATGACCATGTTATCTTTTCACAATTTGATATGCAAGGCAAGCTCATCGAAGCTAGTGATGCCTTATCACGACTTTGTGGTTACAGTAGGGAAGAATTAATAGGCAACTCATTTTGTTTTTTCAGACACCCAGACACTTCCAACAATCTCTTACAAGAAATATGGAAAAGTCTCCTTGAAGACAAAACATGGAAGGGTGAAGTAAAAAACCTCACTAAGGATGGGAAAGTCTTCTGGATCGAAGCCAATATCTCGCCTATAAAAGATGAGAATAATATCACCTATGCATTTGAAGCTATCATGCGTACTATCACCGAGAATAAAGCGCTGCTTGAAGACATCAATGTCGATCCTTTGACCGGACTTTTAAACCGAAGAAGTTTTGAAAAATGTTTTGAAATTGAGAAAGACCGCGCCAAACGTGACAAAAAATACTTTTCTCTGCTCATGATCGATATTGATTTTTTTAAACAATATAATGATTATTATGGCCATCAAAAAGGGGATAAAATCTTGCAAGCAGTTGCTAAAAGTCTTCAAAATAGTTTCCGTCGTTCTTCTGACTTTATCTTTCGTTTGGGTGGAGAAGAGTTTGCCATTTTTACCTCAGAGCATTCTGTTTCACAAATCATTGATTCAGCTACTAATGCCTGTAATAAGTTACATCGAGAACATATCCAACATATCAAAAGTGATGTTGACCCATTTTTAACTATTTCCATCGGTGTCGCCGTCGTCGACTACGACACGCCTCTAACCCTGGAAGATATCTACGAAAAGAGTGACAAAGCCCTGTATCTGGCAAAAAAAGCAGGAAGAAATAGAGTCGAGTATATAAAACTTTAGAGGTTCAGAAGATTAATGACCTCTACTGTGTCACCTTTTTTCAGTGAACCACTATCTTCTGCCGTGACAACAAGCGCACAAGGACCAAGCATATTTATCAAAATAGCTGAGGAACCAATCTTTTTACCGTCAAAATCGACCTCATAGCGACCTTCTTTGAAGATAAGATTACACGGCGTGAATTCTGTTTTTTTCGCTCGTTTATTAAAGTCTTGCATCAAAGTTGCTTCGATTGTAGGCAAGTTGGCTTCAAGTGCTAACATACGTCTGATTATGGGAGTAATATACAACAAGAAGGTCACGGTAGACGAATAAGCAAATCCCGGTAGTCCTACGATAAACTTATTGCCTTTTTTTGCCAACATAATATGCTGTCCGGGTTTGATTCTTACCCCTTTGTAAATAACTTCAGCCCCAAGTCGGGGGATAATATCTTTAACAAAATCATAATCACCTACACTAACGCCACCTGTTGTAACAATTATATCTGCAGCATCCAAAGCATTTTCAAAAGCTCTGGTGATAGAAGCTTCATCATCTTCAACAATACCAAGCTGAACAGCAGAACCACCCGATTGTACCGCGAGTGCGGCAAGCGTATAGTTATTTGAGGATCTGATTTGTGAAGCATGCGTCGCGCTCTCACCCAAGTCTAAGATTTCAGACCCCGTTGAAAGTACTGCTACACGTGGTTTGATATACACAGCTGCCATAACGATGTTTAAAGACGCCAGAACGCCTATCTCTGCATAGCCGAGTTTTGTGCCTTTTTTTACAAGGACTTCACCTTCTTTAAAACTCTCACCCACAGGTCTAATCGCAAAGCCTTGTGGTACTTTCTCGTTGATAATGATCTTGCCCTCTTTGAAAGTGACATTCTCAATTGGGGTCAAAGCATCAGCGCCCTTAGGTATCAAAGAACCCGTAAAGGTTTTGATACACATACCTTTTGTTACCTCACCGATCTCTTCAGCTCCGGCAGGATTATCCCCATGAACCTGTATCTCTCCTAACTCTTGATCTGCAGCAATGATCGCATATCCGTCCATTGCCGAAGTTGGGTACTCAGGCGAGTTTTCTTTAGCAATAATGTCCTCAGCTAAAATGCGTCCAAGGGCATCAGATAAAAAAAGTCTCTCTACCGCGGATGTCTTGATTGAAACGTCTGAAAGTTGTTGCATCGATTCTACATAAGAGATCATTTATCTACCTTTAATAATCCACTTCCCTTTATGGCAGTAGAACGCTCTTTTGCATAAATACGCTTCCCGTCTTTAAGATCATATTTCCAGATCGGTGCACTGGCCTTAAAGTCTTCTACAAATTCATCTATCATTTCCAAAGCGACACGTCGTTTCGGCGAGAAAACTGCTGCTATATACGAAGACTTATGCAGAGGGACATCTCCTCTGGAGTGGGCCATCTTTATAATAGCCCCCGCTTGTTTGGCTTTTAACTGCCAGGCATCATACCAAGAGTTTAAAATAGGTTCATAAATATCAAAACTTAGTCCCGAAATTCCATCTTCATCACGAATAGTTCCGATAAAAGGAATAAAAGCCCCGTAATTACTACTGTCTTCTTCTTTGTACCAACGCGCCAGCGTCTCTTCAACAGGTACCGGTCCATCAAATAATTCTAACATCAGCCGCCACACACCGGAGGAAGAAGAGAAACTCTGTCGCCACTTTTAAGCTTAGTGTTTAAATCCATGACCATCGTATCATTGACTGCAACGGCACAGGTCTCTAACCATGTTTTCAACTCGCTATCTTCACTCAGGTGAGCAGCTACATCATTTAAGCTTGAGGCTTCTAATGTGATCTTGTCTTTTTGTATTGGTCCTAAAAATTCTATTGTTACCATACAAGTCTCCCTATATTTTAGTAAGGTAATTATATCTAAATCTAATTTTGTGAGTTTATTTATCATTCATTTACTATTTTATGTTTTTTTTAGTATAATTCAATGAAAATTAACAGATGAAACTCTTTCAGTATACTGGAAAGTATCACTGACAAAGTAGGGATTGTGTCCAAATTACAAGAAGTCAAGACAGTCGTTTTTGATAAAAACCTCAACAGAGTCATTAAATCAGATCCAATTTTTGAAGCTCTGTTCGAAAACATTTATTCTCTTACCACCCTTAATGCTTTTCTTGCGCAAAATGCTATGCTCGATGAAAACTTTTTACATAAATTAAATATGAGCGGAAAAGAGTATCATCTATGTTACCGTACTAAAGACCTTGATGATACTTTTGAATTCCAGTTCTTCCTGCTGTCAGACTCATGGTTTGTCGTCAATCCGACCGGATGTTATGATCTGTATGATCAATTAACCGGTCTTATGACAGAAAAAAACATCCTTTCTCTTGTCAAACATGAGATTAAACGCGGTATTCGTAATAAAAAGTACTCCACCTCTATTATCTTGGATATCAAACACCTTAAAAACATCAATGAGATGTTTGGCTATCTTGCAGGAGATTATGTACTCAAAGAGATCGCACGCATACTCAAAGAGAACACTCGGGGCTCTGATGCTCTCGGACGCTTTAAAGGAGATAAGTTTTTTATTCTCTTACACCAAACAGATGCCCATGGTACGATGCAATATATCCAGAAGTTTGAAGCGTCATTGAAGCAGCTCAACTTCTGTTTCAATGACTTCAATTTTGATGTTGACCTTACGTATGGTATTACCATGAACAAAGAAGATGATAATGTGAACAGGCTCGTAGAAAGAGCCCATAAAGCGCTTACGAAAGCGAAAAAAAGCAGAACCTCACATATAGAGTTCTTATTATAAGCCAATACCTTCATACCTTGGTATACGCACCTGATTCAATTTCGCTATAATTCAAAATGATTTTTGGAAAAATAGAATACCTTAACCTTCTGCCTTTTCATGTTTTTATGAAACGCTACACCAAAAGTTCGCAACAACAACACGCGCTAAACTATAGACGTGGTGTTCCTTCTATGATTAATAAAGCCTTTAAACAACGTCGTGTGGACGCAGCTTTTATCTCCAGTATTGCTTCGCAAAAATGCCACTGCCTTAATCTTGGTATCGTTTCAAAGAAAGAGGTTCGTTCTGTACTACTCATTCCCGGTAAAAATAAAAATGACACAGAGTCTGCCACTTCAAATGTCCTAGCCAAGGTACTCAAATGTGAAGGTGAAGTCATTATTGGAGACAAAGCCTTAAAACATTACCTTAGCGCTAAAGATGATGGAGCTATAGATTTGGCGAAACTCTGGTATGAAGAGCATAAACTCCCCTTTGTCTTTGCCCGTCTTTGTTATCACGGAAGATCAAAAAAATATAAAAAACTCTCAAAAAAGTTTCTTGAAAAACCCTATAAGATACCCCAATACATCTTAAAAGAATCAAGTCAAAAAACACAAATACCTGAACAAGATATTTTGCAATACCTTGAACTTATACAATACCGGCTTGACCCGTATGCCCTGCTCTCATTAAGGCGTTTTCTTCGTCTTTCTAAGACCTTATTGAAATAGCTCACTACTTTAACATCTCACTAAGAAAAACTGCCCTACAATAAATAAAGTACATATTTTTACTGGAGCTATTAATGCCTGAAACTTCCGACTTGAACGCTGTATGTTCACAACTCCTTAAACCTGATGATCTTAAAATATCTTCTGAACTTTTTGATAAAATTCTTACTAAGAAAATAGTGAGTAAAATATTTCTCAATAAAGATAACGTCTCGATAAAGATTTACTCCAAAGAACCTTTATATCTATCCAGTATGACACCGGTTTTACATGACTTTGGCTTTACGATAATCGATGAGATCACTTACTCAATTCCCAAAAATAATGACAGTATTCATGTCAATCGTTTTAATATCGAAATACATGACCTTAACAAACTTGCACATGCACAAGAAAATATCGAGAAAATTATTTCTATGGCCTTACTGGGGCAAAGTTTTGACAAGTGTCATCTATATTCATTGGTCTATTTAGAAAACTTCTCACTTCGCCAGATCAAGTTAATGCGTGCTATGATTGAGTATCTTGATCAGGCTGTACTTAGCCTTAATGCCAATGCTATTATTGAAACCTTAAATCACCATCACTATATTACCAACCTCTTTGTCAATTATTTCACTGTAAAGTTCGATCCCGGCATTAAACAAAGAGAAAGCAAACTAAAGTCCATCAGTCAAGAAATCGACGAGAAGATCAAAGATGTCCCCAATATTCTAGAAGATAAAATATTAAAATTGACCTACACGCTTATACAATCTCTTCTACGCACGAACTACTTTTTCAATCAAGATGCTATAGCTCTAAAAATCCATACGGAACTTTTCAGTGAACATCTTAAAGGCATACAGCCAAAATTAGAGATCTTCGTGTATCATCCTGAATTCAGCGGTCTGCATCTTCGTATGAGCAAGATCAGTCGTGGCGGACTTCGCTGGAGTGAAAGACATGAGGACTACAGAACCGAAATCAAATCACTTATGATCACCCAAGAGGGGAAAAATTCTATCATTGTTCCCGATGGCGCCAAAGGTGGGTTTATCATCCGTAAAGATAAAGCAGAGATATCTAAAGAATATTTTCAAAAGATTTACACTGATTTTATCAATAATCTTTTGGATATGGTTGATAATGTTGTTGATACGAAAGTCGTCAAACATGAGAATATCATTGCCTATGACGAAGATGACACCTATTTTGTTGTTGCTGCAGATAAGGGAACGGCAAATATGAGTGATGTAGCCAATAGTATTTCAATCGAACGAAATTTCTGGCTCAAAGACGCATTTGCCAGTGGAGGTTCTCAAGGGTTTGGACATAAAGACCTTGGGATAACTGCCAAAGGTGCGCTTATCTCTACTCAACGCTTCTTTATTGAAAAAGGCATTGATTTTTATAAAGAACCCATAAGTATCATCGGTATAGGATCTATGAACGGTGATGTCTTTGGAAACGGTATGATCGAGTCCAAGGCCTTTAAACTTCTGGGTGCAATCAGCCACAAAGAGATCTTTATCGATCCCGATCCAATCCCGATGACAGCTTATGAAGAGAGGCTCCGTCTGTTTATGTCCAAGGACGGGTCATGGAGTGCCTACAATACAGGTCTGATTTCAAAGGGAGGCGGAGTATTCTTACGTTCAGACAAATCCATTGACCTTTCACCTGAAATAAAAAAAATGATCGGAACAACACGTAAAAATCTTAGTGGTGAGGAGCTTGCAAGAAAACTGTTGTGTATGAAGGTTGATATGCTCTTTAACGGAGGCGTCGGTACCTATGTCAAGAGTTCCGATGAAAGTGATCTTGACCTTGGTGACAAGCAAAATGAAAGTGTCCGTATCGACGCGACTGAGCTCAAAGCTTATTGCGTCTGTGAAGGTGGCAATCTTGGTTTAACGCAGCGTGCGCGTATAGAGTATGCCCTGGAAGGCGGACATATCAATCTTGATGGGATAGACAACTCTGCCGGAGTCAATATCTCAGACCATGAAGTCAATCTTAAAATCTTGCTTAATACAATTCAGAACAAAGGTCTGATGAACGAAGAAGAGCGTAACAAGACCCTGGCCAGCTTGACCGAACAAGTCGTTAATCTTGTCTTATGGGATAATTATAATCAAAGTCTCGCCCTTTCCAGAGATGAGCGACTGAGCCGTATTTATATCAAAGACTTTAGCGAAGCAATCAAAATACTTGAACAGCATGTTACTGCCTTCAAACGAAAAGATTTCGATATTCCAAAGGATGAGAATATTAATGCCATGCTAACTAAGCAAGGTTCTATAGCCCGCCCTATTTTGGCCTCAATGCTCTCATACGCAAAAATCTTTATAAAAAACCTTTTACTAGAGTCTACACTGATAGATGAAACCTTTTCTCTTGGATACCTTTATAAATATTTTCCAAAATCCTTTGTTGGAATTTATGAACATGAGATCTCTCAGCATCCGCTTAAACGTGAACTCATTGCTACGATCCTTGCCGATAAGGTTATTAACTTTCAAGGGGTGAGCTTCATCAGTGACTTCGAACGTATTGGGGGAGAAAGGTTTATTAATAAAATCAAGTCTTATCTCATCTGTAATCAGCTTTTTGACACCAACAACATTCGCCATGAAATCTTTAGACAAGACTTCATCATGGGAAGTGAACAACAATACGAGTTACTTTCAGAGATGGAGCGTACACTTATCTTCTCTGTAAAATGGATGATAAAATATCTTAATAAAACCCAGATAGATGCGAATCGTATCTTAGAGAACAAAGATGACTTGTTTAGGATGCTTGATAAGATAAACAATTTGGAGCGTACCGATATAATTGCAGGAAATGATAGTTTTAACAGCTTCTTTTCTCATATCGAATACCTCCGCTTTGCCGTTGCGGCAATCAGTATTAAAGAGAGTACATTGCACAGTTTTGATGATGTCGCCACACTCTTTTATATGATAGTAAGCGAGTTTAAGATCATCGAGCTTCTTGCTGCCTTAGATGAGATTCCAATCATTCTAGACAGCGACAGGGTATTAAAACGCCAGATGTTGCAGTTTGTTGACTTTATTGTCGTGCATTACACGCATAAGATACTGAGCTTTCAACGTGTGGATGAGAGTCCCGAAGATGCCTTTAACTCTTTTGTATCAAATGAGAATGAATCCTTTGCAGGAACGCGCGAACAGCTAGAAGCGTTTGAAGCCTATGAGACAAAAGGGCTTCAAGAGATTACCGTCACCGTTAATCAACTTATGGCGTCAGCCATTTAAGAGAAAAGCTAAGAAATGAGATAAGACTTGGCTTTTCTCCTTGCTTTATGTGTTATGAATATAGTCTTCGTGGAATTTTTCTTGTGTTCTTGCAATTTCAGCCCTAATGAGGTTGACACGTGCTTTTTGAGATTCTAAAGGTTCCGGAAGAACACAATATTCACCTTCAGTAAGTTCATCATTAAAAAGCGCTTCATCAAAATTCTTTCCTAGGTATTCTACTACGATTTTAAGGTCCCTTTCTGCATTTCCCAAACATGAAGTTGCTCCAGGAGAAGGTGTCATATTAAATAAAATACCCGTTCCAGGATTGATAGAAGCTTCACCTAACATCAGTTTTTGTTCATCTTTATTCAAAACCTGAGGACGAACACCGCCAAAACCGTCCGCATAGACAAATTCATGAATTTGTAAAGAAGGTACAATCTTACGGGCATCTTTCAAAAAGAGATATTTATTGAAAAATGGGATTTCAAAAAGAAAGTTTCTAAAGATATAAGACCTGATATCACTTTCCTTCAGCAGTTTCCATAAGGCAATGGCGATGTTTTTATCAAAACGCAAGGTCTTCCAAAAGTCCATATAAGTACCACTTTTATAGCGTTCAAGTTTTGGCAGAACAAGTGCTGTAGGACCAAAGCGTGTGTTTCCGTCTGCAAGTACGTCCGGATCACCATGCAAGGCTGCAAAAGGAAGTTTAGGGTTTTGTATCATATACACCTTCCCATTAAGCATCTTCTCATTCGTCATATAAAAGCTTCCTGCCATAGGAAGGCACCCTAGATTATGTCCATACCCCATAGCATGTGCTATATAAAGGCTATGCGCGCCAGCGTTAACAACGACAAAATCGGCTGTGTACTCTTCATCCTGTGTAAAAACATGATAATGACCGTCTTCGTCTTTCTCGATTTTTTTCACCTGAGAATTAAAAAATACCTCAACATCTTTATCGTCTTGTTTTTTGGCGTTCTCAATCAAGGACTTAGCCATCTTGCCAAAGTCCACCGTAGTCCACTCTCCACGCGCACCGACACCGACAATATTTTCTGGGCGTTCATTCCCATTTGCATCAAGTACAACACGAGGCTCATACTCTTTAAGCTTCTCTTTATCCCAGACTTCAAGGTAAGGAAAAAGCTTTGAGAACTCTTCAAAACGGTGAAGCAAGAACTCGACTTCTTTATTCCCTACGCCCAGCGCCATCTTTTGATGGGAAAAAATGACCTCGTCTTGATAATGGTACTGTAGACAATATTTTTCTACCATCTTGGCCGTTCGCTTTGTTATGGCCGCTTTATCAAGCGTATAGTTGGTTTCAATATCGCCAACATGGATGGTCTGTGAATTGGATGTACCCGAACTGTTTAGCGTAGCAACATCTTCATATTTTTCAATAATACCTATAGATTTGACATCCGTATAACGTGCTAGTTCATAAGATAAGGCTGCACCAGAGATTCCTGCACCGACAATCAATACTTCAAAATGTTTTGTAGACATAATAACTTCTTTCTTCGTTAGATTCGTTTTACTAATGCTTCTTTATATGATGCCAGATCAAAATCTTTCATATCTGACATACCGCTGTTAATCGCTGCCTGGGCAACTGCAGAAGAGACCTCCACCACAAGACGTTTGTCAAAGGGTTTTGGAATGATATAATCTCGACCAAACACCAAACGCGTGTTATAAATCTCATTAAGGTACTCAGGGACTTCTTCTTTGGCTAACTTTGCAAGTGCCTGGGCTGCAGCAATTTTCATCTGCACATTAATACCTTTTGCCCGAACATCAAGCGCCCCTCTAAATATAAAAGGAAATCCCAATACATTGTTAACCTGATTTGGAAAATCTGATCTTCCTGTTCCAATAATAGCGTCCGGTCTTACTTCTTTTACATCATTGGGGAAGATCTCAGGGGTTGGATTTGCCAGTGTAAATACGATAGGATTTTTCGCCATTATCTCAATATCTTTAATCGTAAAAGTCCCCGGTCTTGAAAGTCCAATTACCATCGTCGCATCTTTAAACGCATCTTCAACACAGGAGATATCTTCAACAGCAAACTCTTTTTTATGCGCATTCAGATCATCACGTTTATGATGAACAAGCCCTTTAGAGTCGATCATATAAATCTTTTCAACACCCATATATCTGTATAAACGTGCACACGATATCGCCGCAGCACCTGCTCCTACGACTACTATCTTCATATCTTCAAGCTTACGTCCCGTTATTTCACAGGCATTCAACATCCCCGCCGCGGAGATTACCGCTGTTCCGTGTTGATCATCATGCATCACAGGAATAGGGAGTTTTTCTATCAAGCGTCTTTCTATCTCAAAACACTCAGGGGCTTTAATGTCTTCTAGGTTAATACCGCCAAAGGTTTTTGCAATGGCGATCACCGTATCGCAGAAATACCCAACATCGCGTGTATCCACTTCAATATCTACCGAATCAATTCCAGAGAACTTCTTAAATAAAACAGCCTTGCCTTCCATCACGGGCTTTGAAGCCAGCGCCCCGATATCACCAAGACCGAGAACCGCCGTTCCATTTGATATAACAGCAACAAGATTACCCTTTGATGTGTACTCATAAGCCTTGCTCTCGTCTTTTTGTATCTCTAAACACGGGACAGCAACGCCGGGTGTATACGCAAGACTCAGATCACGCTGTGTCAGCATTGCAGTTGTCGATGTAATCGAGACTTTTCCAGGGCTGGGCTGCGCATGGTAGGCTAAGGCTTCTTCATCGGTTACGGGTGTCTGGCTCATTATCTCTCCAATATTTATAAAAAATATAATACATTAATAGTATAGACTATTTTTGAGAGTTTTAAGCAGTTATTTTACTAAATCAGGAAGGGGTTCTCCCAGGTGAAATCCCTGGGCATACGTGACACCCATGTGCTGTATTTTTTCCATAACCTCTTTAGAATGTACAAACTCAGCTACGGTTGGGATCTCTAGGCGTTTGGCAAAGCCTACAATCGCCTCAGCAATAATCTCATGCATAGGATTTTCGGGCAGGTCTTTAATAAACATTCCATCTATCTTCAGTACAGAGATAGGAAGGTTAATGAGTTGAGCGAAATTAGAACATTCTGCCCCGAAGTCATCAATGATGATTGAAATACCCTTCTTATGAAAGATAAAAAGGCGTTCTTTGATCAGTTCATTATTTATAATACTTTTTTCTTCTAAGATCTCTATGCCTAACTGTCTCGGATCAACCTCGTACCTTAGCATCACCTCTTCTACAAACTCCATTAAGTCTGGTTCTTGCAGATCCTGATCTGTCATATTTACAGTGAATTGACCGGAAAACTCTTTTGTCTTTTCACAGGCATTTTTAAACATGACCTTAAAAATACTATAAAGTTGTCCGCTATTTCGAGCCGCTTCTAAAAACTTAAAAGGCGAAATGATTTCATTTTCATACGACATTCGAACAAGGCACTCATATTTAACTATTTCCTGACTCTCTAGCGAAAAAATAGGCTGGTAATAACTCACAATCCTGTCATTCTCAAGTGCTTCATGTATACGTTGCGTCCATATGGAATTGTGCTGGATTGTCTTTATAATCTTGATATCATCTGTATATTTACTGGCACGGTTACGACCAAGACTCCGCGCCTCCTTGAGCGCAAATTCTGCTTTTTGTATCAAGTTTCCTTCTTCATGCATCGCTAAACCAAGGGTAACACTTAAGCGATTTTCTATGCCCCCTAGTAAAAAGCTCATCTGATTAACCTCTTTTTGTACATCAAGAAGCTTCTTTTCTGGAATAGACTCTTGTGTGCTAAGTATTCCAAAAGTATCGCCTTCAAGATGAAAAACATCCATCTCATCCCCATACATGCTATATAAGAATCCGCCCATTTGCGTTAGAACTTCATCACCAATTTCAAAGCCCTGCGTCTCATTTATCGCACTGAATCCATCGATGTTGATCAAGACAAGATTTTTTGATCCTGAACTGTCAAGAATCTCATTAAGTTTCTGTCGATTAGGAAGTTTCGTTAGGGGATGCGTCGTCATCTGTTGATAAACATCTTCATATTTATTTTCAAGTTCCAAAAGATGCATATACTGTCTTATTGAAGCACGTACTACGGTATAAAACTTATCAACAGTCAGTTCCGTCTTTTCTTTATAATCATTAATGTCATATTCATCAATGATATCGCGTTCAGGCACTTCATCAGGCTGACCCGTACGAATAACAAGACGAATCAGATGATTGTTCAAATCATTACGAATGTAGTTAACTAAATCCAGTCCTGCATTAGGTGTTTCCATGATAACATCGACTAAGGCTAAAGCAATATCATCATGCTCTGCAAGTTTTTGTTTCGCATCTTCGGCACTTATGGCATTTATAAGATCTAAGCGTCGGCCTTCAATGATCACTGATTTTAAAGCATTAGCCGTAATAGCATGAATTGATTCGTCATCATCAATTACTAAAATTTTCCACGCTTTGAGAGGAATTATCTTGGGTTTTGTATCTTCTTGCGCAAACATAAATAAATCGCTCATAATGCATACCTATAAATAAATATTATGCATGTAGATTAGCGATTAACACGTTAAAGAGATATTAATTACAAAATATAACGATGAAGCTGGAGGTAATTATAATGAGGGAGGGCATATAAAACCCACTTTATAAATGTATAACGGCTTAAAAGCCAATTACAACACCTTAGATCTTTTCTAAAATGGCATCTATTCTATTTAAGGTTTCATCTTTACCGATAATTGCCATCACTTCATCAAGCCCTGGTCCTGACAATTTTCCTAAAAGTGCTATACGAAGGGGTTGACCAATCTTACCAAACCCCACTTCCATTTGCGTAATTGTCTCCTCCATGATCTTGTGATAATCGATTGGAAGGTGCAGCTCTTGAGCAGCGTTCAACTTCTCTGCAAAACACTTTAAGACTTCATCTGCATTACCTTTAAAAGCTTTTTGCATACCTTTTTCATCATATTCATCTGGGGCAGACAAGACTTCTTTGATCAGATCAGCCATCTCTTTTAATGTTTTTGCTCTCTCTTTTACAGCATCTAAAAGTATCTCTTTTTTATCATGTGACATTAAGATAATATCATAGGCTTCAAGAGCCTCTGCAAGATCAGTATTGTTCATATTTTTAAGATAATGAGCATTTAGCCAATCAAGTTTTTCAGGACTATAGATTGAGGCTGATTTATTAATGTCACTAGGGCTGAAAAGTTCTAGCATCTCGTCCATAGAGAAAATTTCTTGATCCCCATGAGACCACCCAAGGCGTACTAAGAAGTTTAATAACGCTTCCGGTGTGTAACCCATCTCTTTATACATCATAACATCTGTCGCACCGTCGCGCTTGGACAGTTTTTTACCATTTGAATTATGTATCATCGGCACATGAAAAAACTTTGGAAGATCAAAACCAAGGGCCTCATATACAACCATTTGTTTGGGTGTGTTTGAAAGGTGATCATCTCCGCGAACAACATCAGTCACACCCATGAGTGCATCATCTATAGCCACAACAAAGTTATAAGTAGGACTCATATCAGACCTGGCAATAACAAAATCATCCAGTATATCTTCTGCTTGGAAAACAACATCACCTTTAATACCGTCATTAATGATAATAGCACCCGTTTCAGGTGCCTTAATACGAATAACAGGTTCCACCCCTTCAGGGGGAATGCCGGTAAAGTCTCTGTATCTGCTATCATAACGGGTACGCTCTTTTTTTGCCATCTGTTCTTCACGAAGAGCATCCAGTTCTTCTCGTGACATATAACACTTATATGCCTTACCCTCGTCTAAAAGCTGGTCAATGTACTTTTTATAGATATCCATGCGTTTTGACTGATACGTAATCTCACCATCATGTTGTAAGCCAACCCATTTAAAAGCATCTACGATGGCTTTTGCTGCTGCTTCATTATTACGGCTCATATCTGTATCTTCGACACGAAGTAAAAACTTTCCGCCATTATTCTTTGCCCAAAGATAAGAGAAAAGAGCTGTTCTCAGCCCACCGATATGTAAGTAGCCTGTAGGACTTGGTGCAAAACGTGTTACGATCATGATAGTTTCCTGATTTATAGTAAACGTATTTTAGTCAAACCTTGGTTAAAAGATGGTAAAGTTTCATACTTTTAAAATTATGGATTTTTATGAAAAACTTACTTCTTATGCTTTTACTAGCGCCACTTCTTTTTTCAGACATTATTGACGGGATTGCTATTACCGTTGATGCAGAAACGATCACACTTTATGAGATCAGACAAGAGCAAGAGATCAGTCAACAAGATGTTAAACAAACAGTCGATCAGCTTATTCGACAAAAACTGGAACAGATAGAAGCAAAAAACCGTAATATTACTGTTAGTAATCAAGAAGTCCTAGATGAACTGAAGAAGATGGCACAGCAAAATAACATGACATTAAGTCAGCTCTATGAGGCAATGAGTTCTGTACGTCATCTGACGGAATCTCAAACAAAGAAAAAAACAAAAGAAAAGATCTTAAAACGGAAGCTTTTTGATGCCATTGCAATGTCCCAGATGGAAGAGCCCACGGACGAAGAGGTAGAGCAGTATTATGAACTTCATCTAGACGAATATCAGGTTCCAAGAAGTATTGATACTATTGTCTATAGTAGCCAAAGTCAAGAAGCTTTGCAGAAAAAGATCTCTAATCCGATGATGTATATACCTGAAGTAAAAACAGAGAATACAACACTTATCGCCGCTAAGATAAATCCTAGACTTACACAGCTGCTCATCAAGACAAAGAATGACAGTTTTACACCTATCATACCGCAGATGGGTTCAACTGGACATATGTCATTTTACGTTTTAAAGAAGAATGATATCAATACACCGCCCCTTGAACTTATCCGTCCTCAGGTAGAGAATAAGATCATGGAAGACGCTAGAGAGCATATTCTCAATGAGCATTTCCAAAGAATGCGTGTTAATGCCAATATAAAGATCTTAAGACTTCCAAAATAATCTTTTGGCATGATAAAAATGGGAAAATAAAATAAGTTAGTTCAGGGTGTCTGTGTAAGAAAAGAAAGTCTACTTTAGGTAGAAGCGCAAGGCACTTCTATCCTTGGTACCTTTCAAGGTACTTCGTATCGAAGTTGTTTGAAATAAAGTCTTCATTTTCCATCATCTTCTTATGGAAAGCAACGGTTGTTTTGATTCCTGTGATCTTAAACTCACAAAGAGCTCTGTGCATCTTAGCAATAGCCTTCTGGCGATTTTCATCATAAACAATAAGCTTACCGATCATAGAATCATAGGTCGTTGGAACGATATAACCAGCATGTGCATGCGTATCAATGCGAACATCTTTACCACCTGGCGTCATCCAGTCACCGATTTTACCTGGACAAGGAAGAAACTTAATCGGGTCTTCTGCCGTAATACGACATTCGATCGAATGACCTTTGAGTTTGATTGTATCTTGAGCCGGAAGTGTTCCACCTTCAGCAACACGGATCATCATTTCAATAAGGTCAATTCCTGACACCATCTCTGAAACCGTATGTTCAACTTGAAGACGCGTATTCATCTCCATAAAATAGAAGTCAAGACTAGCATCAAGTAAAAATTCAAAAGTACCTGCACCTTCGTACTTAATATACTGTGTAGCACGAACAGCTGCAGCCCAAAGGCGCTCACGAACTTCTTGCGTCAGTACGATAGCCGGAGACTCTTCAATTAATTTTTGGTGACGTCTTTGCATAGAACAGTCACGCTCGCCAACATGAATAACATTTCCATGTGAATCAGCCACGATCTGGACTTCAATATGACGAGGGTTCTTGATGAATTTTTCCATATAGATCGTACCGTCACCAAAGGCGGTAATCGCTTCTGATTCCGCTGCCAAAAATGCATTTTCTAAATACGATTCATCTTCAACAACACGCATACCTCGTCCACCACCACCTTGGGCAGCTTTTAAAATAACCGGGTATCCGACTTCCTTCGCACGTTTCTTTGCATCAGCAATATCAGAAATAGCACCGTCAGAACCAGGAACAACAGGAACATCTGCTTTGATCATAACGTCTTTTGCTTTTGATTTATCAGACATCAATTGCATAACTTCAACTGTCGGTCCTATAAACTTGATTTTATGATGGGTACAGATCTCAACAAAGTGCTGGTTCTCAGATAAGAAACCATAACCAGGGAAGATGGCATCACAATGTGTCACTTCAGCCGCTGCAATAATAGCAGGGATGTTTAGATAAGATTCAGAGCTTGGTCCGGGTCCGATACAGATCGCCGCATCCGCTAGCTCAAGGTAATGTGAACCGGCATCAGTTGTAGAATAAACAGCAACCGCTTCCTTGCCCATCTCTTTGATCGTACGAATGGCACGAAGAGCAATCTCGCCACGATTGGCAACTAAGATTCTTTTAATCTCAGCCATAATTAGATTTTCTCTACTAGAAATAATGGCATATCATATTCAACTGGCTTTCCATCTTCAACAAGAATTTTAAGGATCTTACAATCAAATTCAGCTTCAAGTTCGTTCATTATCTTCATCGCTTCTAAAATAGCCAATGGCTGACCTTTTTTAATAACATCGCCTTCCTTAACGAATACAGGAGAGTCGGGAGAAGGTGAAGCGTAATAGGTTCCTACCATAGGAGATAAGATCTTATCACCACTGACTTCTTCTGCAACTTCCGCAATCGCTGCTGCCACTACTGGTGCTGCCGCAGGGGCTGCTGCCACTGGTGCTGCTACTGCTGTTGCAATGGTTGCTTTTTCAAGTTCGATCGAGAAGCCCTCTTGATTGATTTTAAGTGAGCTAAGCGTACTTTCGTCGAAGTCTTTCATAAGTGATTTTATCTGTTTCATATCCATTGGATTATGTCTCCTAAAGAAAATTTTGTAAAAAATAGTGTGATATAATATCGAAAAAATAATTAAGATTTCGTTATACAGATCTCAAGCGCAAAGAAGAAGGATTAATATGGGTTTAAAAGCAGATACATGGATACGGGAAGAAGCAGTAAAGAATGGAATGATTTCACCATTTTGTGAAGATCAGGTCGGTAAGGGTGTTGTTTCTTACGGCCTTAGTTCATACGGTTATGATATCCGTGTCAGCAATGAGTTTAAGATTTTCACAAACCTGAACTCAACCGTTGTCGATCCTAAACATTTTGATGATGCTAATGTCGTTGATTTCACTGGAGACATTTGTATTGTTCCCCCTAACTCATTTGCGCTGGCAAGAACAGTTGAATATTTTAAGATCCCACGTGATGTTTTAGCTATTTGTCTTGGAAAATCTACGTATGCACGTTGTGGCATCATCGTCAATGTTACTCCCTTTGAACCGGAGTTTGAAGGGCACATCACCATAGAGATCTCCAATACAACACCGCTGCCGGCAAAGATCTATGCAAACGAAGGTATCGCTCAGGTGCTTTTCTTGCAAGGCGATGAAGTATGTGAGACCTCTTATCGTGATAAAAGCGGAAAATATCAAGGACAAGAGGGTATCACACTTCCTCGTATCTTAGACAAAAACTAAGGTGAAATACAAACTTTCTATTCCCTCACTAACGGCTCTTTTAGTCTTTAGCGCAGGCTTTGTCTTTCCTATTACCTTTAGCCTTACTGATAAGCTGCTGCGAGAAATGTTCTCGGCCCTAGACCCCACACTTCTAACAGTTTTAAGTTTTTCTTGGCTGCTTGTTTTATACTTTTACGGAATAAAATTTTCTTTACAATACATACATGAGCAGTTTGAGATCAGTGATAAGAACAAGCTCTTTACGTACAGCAATATAGGCTTTACCCTTATTTCTATACTTTTTTATTCATCCCTGATCTCCCCTTCCTTACTTTCGAATATACTCTGGGGAAGCTTTTATTTCTGCACTGTTGGGTTTTTCTACTTCTTAAGTGCCAAAGAGTTTAAATAAGCTTTTATTGAGTTTTTTTAGTTAATCGAGACAGATTTTTTATAAGATAAATAACAGTGCGAAATTTTCCATCTTTTTTTGCCTTAGCTAAAAAGAAATCTTTAAATGCTTCTTTTTTTCCCAATAATGTAGCTTTTTCATAGAGTGAAATAGCTCTGTCTATATCTTTTTCACACGTATACATAGCATAATAACACCATCCCGCCAAATCATATACTGCATCTGCAAAATCCGCCTCAGCTGAAAGCTCAAGGTATTTCAGTCCTTCAACTTCATCCCCTTTTTCGACACAGTACCAGCCATAAATATATTGCGCTTGACTATCATCATTGAAAGCAGCTTGTTTATACCATTCATAGGCTTTTTCTGCATTTTCGGCAGTACCTACGCCATGCAGCAGCATATTTGCCACATTCATTTGACAGGATACATCATGCGCCACAGCAAGGTCATAAAACTTCTCGTAAGCAACACTGTAATTACCCTTGTCATACTCTGTACAGGCTTGTTCGTAATCAGTTGTCATTATTTACTTACACCCTAAAACAGTTCTAAAACTTTTTCCGGTGGTCTTCCAAGCACTGCCTTCTCCCCTTTGATAACAATAGCACGCTGTATTAATTTAGGATAATCTACCATAGCTTCAATAAGCTTTTCTTCGTCCTTTTCATCTTTCAGATTCAAGGTCTTATAATCATCTTCTGTGGTTCGCATAAGCTCTCTCGCACTAATACCTAGTTTTTTTAAAATATCTTTAATATCATCAACAGACTGTGTGTCATCAAGGTATTTATATACTTCTATTTTCACACCCTTTTCTTCTAAGATTCCCAAAGCTTGACGTGATTTTGAACAGCGAGGGTTATGCCAAATCGTATATTTACTCATAAAATGCTCCATAATTGTAAAGTTACGTTCTTCTTGTTGTAAAACGCTCTTTAATTTTCTAGAATTATACTCATTTTATTACATTGCTGCCATATATTATAAAATATTTATAAGACATAAAATTATTTTTAGTAATATCAAGATATTATGTATATATGTATAAAAATATTAAATCATTTAATAAAATAGCAGAATTTGGACGAAAACTTTTAAGCCGTCCTTCTTTGGAACTGGCTATTCCCATCATTTCGACATATGCCAAAGATCTACTCGAAGCGGACAGGTGTTCGGTCTTTATCTACAATAAGGAAAAAGACTGCTTATGGACAGTACTTTCTGACGGTATTAGTGCTATAGAGATCGCCTCAGATCAGGGTATTGCCGGAGCTGCTTTTCAAGAAGGCGAGGCACTTATCGCTAATGAACCATATTCTGACCAACGCTTCTCTTCCAAGATTGACCGTGATACCGGGTATATTACTAAAAATATTATTGCCATTCCCATTATGAATGCCTTCAACAGACCTATCGGTGTATTGCAACTGCTAAACAAGACAAAAGGCGAGTTTGACCAAGAAGACAAACGCCTATTGACCTTTTTCAACCATTACATAAGCGGATATGTAGAACTCGCGACATATTTCAACGAAGAAACCACTTAAACCATGAATAATCTGAAACTTCTACTGACGCTTTTAGGCAGCTCTTTTAAAGACCTCCTTCCTATTATCCTCGTCATTGCATTTTTTCAGATTTTTATCCTTCAACAAGTGCCAAAAGACTTAAGCTCCATCATTGTCGGGTTGATCATTGTTGCCATTGGTCTCGCAATTTTTATCCAGGGTCTGGAAATCGGGATCTTTCCTGTAGGCGAAAACCTTGCGCATGAATTTGCAGCCAAGGGTTCTGTTATTTGGCTCCTGATCTTTGCCTTTGCAATCGGTTTTTCAACAACCGTAGCTGAGCCAGCCCTTATTGCTATTGCAAAAAAAGCACAGATCATCTCTACTGGACGTATTGACGCAGATACACTGCGCCTTACCGTTGCACTGTCTGTTGGATGTGCAATTGCTCTTGGTTCGTGGCGCATCATCAAGGGTCATCCTATCCATCTGTACATTATCACGGGGTATATCATTGTTGTTGTTTTTACCTTTTTTGTACCTGTTGAGATCGTTGGACTGGCGTATGATTCAGGCGGGGTAACAACCTCAACTGTCACTGTACCTCTGGTTGCTGCCCTTGGGGTCGGGTTGGCTTCAAGTATTCGCGGTAGAAATCCTGTCATCGACGGTTTTGGTCTTATTGCCTTTGCCTCGTTAACGCCTATGATCTTTGTGCAGGCCTATGGTCTTCTTGTCTACAGTATTGACTTCCAACCGGTCTCGCTTGCCAAAGAAGTCCAAGCCGCTTCAGGGGTTATTGTTGACAAGTTCTCCGTAATGAATCTCTTTTTTGAACTCATTAGCGTTGTTAAAGATGTCATCCCTATCTTAGCCGTTATCTTTTTCTTTCAATACATTATCATCCAAAAGAAACTTAGTAACTTGCCCCGTATTGTCACGGGTATAGTCTTCGTTATTTTAGGTCTGTATGCCTTTATCATTGGGCTAGAGATGGGACTTTTCCCCATAGGCGAGACAATGGCCCTGCAACTAACTGCTCAGGATAACCTTTTTTATATCTATCTTTTTGGTTTTCTTATCGGTTTTTCAACGACTATGGCCGAACCTGCCCTGCTCGCCGTTGCTATGAAAGTAGAAGAGATCTCACAAAAGCGTATCCGACAAATGGTCCTGCGTATATCCGTTGCCTTCGGTGTTGCCATAGGTATTGCCTTAGGTGCGTATAGAATTGTTGAGGGTGATCCTATTCACTACTACATCATCGTGGGTTATATCATCGTGATCATCCTTACATTTATGGCACCAAAATATATCATTCCTATCGCATATGACTCCGGAGGGGTAACAACCTCGACGGTGACAGTCCCCCTGGTGGCCGCTTTAGGTCTGGGTTTAGCCACACAAATAGAAGGCAGAAGTCCGTTAATAGATGGCTTTGGTCTTATTGCCTTTGCCTCACTTTTTCCTATGATTACGGTCATGGGATACGGTGTTATAAGTCAGCATCTAGAGCGAAAAGACAAATTAAAAAAAGAGATCCAACTCACTGAAGGAGAAGAAAAATGAAATTTTCAACCGTCGTTGCTATCGTAGCAGAAGAGCATGAAGATCCAGCCATTGATATTGCTAAAGCCAATGGAGCAGGAGGCGTCACTATACTCAAAGGGCGCGGACTTGGACTTGGCGATAAGACGACCTTTTTTGGTCTGACCTATGAGCGCTCAGACTCTGTACTTATCTTTGTCATGGAAAAACGCAGTGCCCTTAAAGTCATTAAGGCTATCACGCAAGAACTTGAACTTGAAAAATCAGGAAACGGTCTTGTCTTCTCTCTGCCAATAGAGCACCTATCAGGTATTCCGGAAAAACAGATGCGCAAATTTCAAGAGAATATGAAGTCGTTTTAAAAATAGTTCTTGTTCTTTAGGCAAGATAATATTCGTAAGATATAAAGGATTTTATTATGAAACTCGTTACCGTAGCTGAAATCATGATTCCAAGTGATAAAGTAGCCACCATCTCTACTTTGGAAACAGTAAGAAACTGTTTGAAGATCATGCAAGAAAAAAAGGTAAAATCAATCATCGTTGAAAAAGGAAATGCCCATGACGCTTTCGGTATTGTCACCTATACCAACATTCTTGATGCTATCTTTTCGCAAGAAGGCGATATGGATCTTTTAAATGTATATGACATTGCGACAAAACCCATTATCCAAGTCTCTGCTGAACTTAATATCCGCTACGCAGCACAGATGATGATTAACAATAATGTAAACCGTCTTCTTGTCACAAGTAACGGTGAACTTTTGGGGCTCTTATCTATGAATGATATTGTTGCCGTACTTATGAAGTTCGCCCAAGAGTAACATCTTTACCAAAATAGGCTATAATAATCTCACAAAGACAAAAGGTAGATCATGGCAGCGAAAGTTGACTCCTATAAAAAGATTGCTGAATTTGGCAAACAACTACTTCAAGACACTTCTTTAGATAATGCCTTATTGCTTATTGCAGATCAGGCAAAAGACCTTGTGCACGCAGAAAGATGCTCGATCTTTATGTATGATCAAGAAGCAGATATGTTGTGGACAAAACTGGCAGACGGCATTGGAAAAATAGCGATCAGCACCACGTCAGGCATAGCCGGAGACACCTTTACCAAGGCCGAAGCTCAAGTTGTAAACAAACCCTATGAAGATGCCCGTTTCCTTACCGGAATTGACAAAAAAAGCGGCTATGAAACAAAAAATATGATCACAGTTCCTATTTTTGATTCACAAAGAAAGGTTATCGGACTTTTTCAACTACTCAATAAAAGTGATGATGATTTTTCAGAAGAAGATTTGAAGGTTCTGACTTTTTTCGCCAACTACATCTCAGGAACACTTGAACTCTCTTTCGTTATCAAAGACGACTGAGTCCCTCACATTTTATTTTACTTTATCCTCTATAATTCCTGCCATTTAGGCAGAAATAAGTAACGTGGCATATCTTTTTTCGCCAACTACATCTCAGGAACACTTGAACTCTCTTTCGTTATCAAAGATGACTGAATCCCTCACATTTTATTTTACTTTATCCCCTATAATTCCTGCCATTTAGGCAGAAATAAGTAACGTGGCGTATCTTTTTTCGCCAACTACATCTCAGGAACACTTGAACTCTCTTTCGTTATCAAAGACGACTCTCTTACGTTTAGTGTGTTTTATCCACGTTATTCCTGCCATTAGGGCAGACAATTTATTCATAAAAACTCTTTTTCATACCACCGTGAGAAAAGGTACAAGCCCCATATATGTTGCTTGAAACGCCCCTGTTTTGCGAGGTCAATATATTCCTGCAAAACATCTTGATAAAAAAGTCCCGTCTGCTCATTTACCCTAAGAATACGTTCGAGTTCTCCTGCTTCTATCAACCATTCCAGATAAGGGGAGGCAAAGCCTTTTTTCTTTCTATTAATAATACTCTCAGGCAGATAGGGTTTGGCAACTTTTTTAAGGAGTCCTTTTGTTATACCGCTGCGGTAACGCAGCTCGGGTTGAATCGAGAAAACTTTTTCAACTAGCTTATGGTCCAGGAACGGTGTTCTTCCTTCTATACCATGCGCCATAGAGACACGATCGAGCTTAGTAAGGAAATGTTCAGCCTGAAACTGTTTTAAGTCCACATAAGAATACCACTGACTCTCATCAGAATTTCCAAACCTCTCAAACCTGTCTCTATAGTTTTGCAGATATTTCATCGAGAAGCCGTCTTTAACATTTTGTCGCATTAGCAGGTTTTTTTGCATATCGGTAAACTTTTCACCGCTGGTTCTGAAAAGTACCTCAGATTCAAACATTCGCTTATACCATTCCCATTCCCTGTTCATCGAAAAATTTGAACGAAAGTACTGTTTAAGCCAGTTTTTGTGTTGTAGGTCTCCTGCTTTTTGGATGTCAAGGTATTCAAAGTACTGCCTATATCCCAAGAAAAGCTCATCTGCACCTTCACCTGAAAGGACCACTTTGATGCCTTCTTCTTTTATCCTCTTAAAAAGCATGTACAGCGGAATAGCTGCGGGATCGTTTATCGGTTCGTCCAAAGCGTGACTTACAGCATCAAGGTTTTCAAAAAAAGCCTCTTTGCAAAGTTCAACATCAATATTCTCAACCCCAACATATTGAGACACCTCTTTGGCATACTTTCGTTCATCATACTTTGCGTAACCTGCATACCCTAAAGTAAAGGTCTTCAGTTTAGTTCCCATTTGTGCACTCATCGCAGCTATCAAAGATGAATCAATACCACCTGAGAGCAAAGATCCAACCTCAACATCCCCCATTAAGCGTTTTTCTATGCTCTCTTGTAAAAGCTGTTCTATACTTTTTATTGCGTCTTCTTCCGAGCTTATTTCAATGGAGGTGGGCAAAAGATCATAATAGGCTTTGATATGCAGGCTTGCATTTTCATAAACAGCAAAATGACCGGATTCTAGCTTCTGTATACCCTTATAAAATGTATGTGGCGCAGTGGGCGCAAGGAAACTCATGTAGGAATGCAGTGCATCCTTGTTCATTGTTTTATTTTTTAAAAAAGGAACAATAGCCTTGATCTCGGAGGCAAAGACAAACTGCTTAGAGCTTTGCATATAATACAGCGGCTTTTTACCTAACCGGTCGCGAAAAAGGTAAAGTCTACCCTTATCATAGATAGAAATGGCGAACATACCTTCAAGATGATCAACAAAAGAGAGTCCCCATTTTTGATAAGCACGCAGAACGACCTCCGTGTCGCTTGACGTCTCAAAAGGAATGTCTAAACGGCTTTGCAGGAATTTAAAATTATAAATCTCTCCGTTAAAGCTCACTATGGTTTCATCTTTTACCATAGGCTGAGACGCTCTTTCATTTAGATCAACTATGCTCAAACGGTTATGTGCGATAAAAAGTTCTTTATCTTCAACAATGCCGCAGTAATCTGGGCCTCTATGGGAAAGAAGTGCTACAGACTTTCGCGCCAAGGCTCCGTTATAATCACCAATAATTCCAAATATCGCGCACATTATGGACTAGTTTCCTTTTTCATAAAAACTGTAAAATCATGTTTCAAGTAGCCTTTTTTTACACTAACCTTCGCACCCAGTTCATCAAAAAGGCTTTGCAGTTCTTCTGGGAAAAAATGATTATATACGAGAGAGTCATCTTCTCCCATAAGGAGATTAAAAACAAACCCTCTGGTACTTGCTTCATAGCAGTTTCGTATAAAAAGATAGGTGTCAAAACGGCTTAGAATGTTCATGGCACCCGAGCAAATATAATAATCGGCCTTAGGCAAGAGATCTCTGCAAATATCACATTCAATGATTTCACATTGTGTTTTTTCGCTTGCAATCTTGACCATGCTCGGGCTTAAGTCTAAGCCTATATATGAAGTAAAAGGAACCTTGTTTTTTTGCAGGTATGCATAAAGATCCCCAAAACCGCATCCGGCATCTGTAATAGAAAAATCTTCATCATCGATACACGACAGCAGTACCTCAAAACGTTTCTCCTGAGAATGTACAGAGTTCCAATGCACACCCCGAGAGCTATCCCCATGCTTCCTAATAGCTGCCGTATAAAATTCTTCATTATCGATTCTTGACATATGTAATTATAGCGGTAAATAGATCACTGCCTTATGACTTCTTCCTCAAATTTCCATAAATTTTTCCAATATGCCGTAAGCTGAAAATTTCTATGCTAGAATTAAGTATAAATAAACTGAGGTTAACATGATAAATGTCACAACGCCCCAAAAAGATGTGGTGCTCTCCTTTTTTCAAAACGACATAAGACTTGTCAAAAAATACTTTATGATGATTTCTTTCGACTTTGACGATAACTTTAAATATTCTGTCTTTAAAGAATTCATCTTTGCAGCAGCCGGAATGATGAAAGATATTGATCATGCTATCTACAATGCTGAACTGTTGAGTTCGTTCAAGGTCATACAGGCCCTGGATCAGTCCCATACAGAATTTTCAGCAAAAAGCAAACATGCCATGCAGGTTTACAACAAAGAATTTTTACATGCACAAGAAGAGTATGTCATCCAACAAAAAAGATATGACGACCTTAAGGCTGAACTTCAGCTGCTTATATCCAAAGAACAGACCCTCAATGCCCAACTCAAAGCAGAAAATGCAAAGGTCGCTAAGCTTAAGGAGCAGGGTAACTTCAAGACCCTGCCGAAAGAAAAAAGTGATCAGATTAAATCACTCAGACGTGAGCATGTCGATACCGTGCATTTTTTGGGTCAACGGCGAAATGAACTGGATGAAGTCCAAACTATGCTCAATAACTTTGAACACGAACACAAAGCTATTTTTATGGATTTTTTCAAAACGGTCAAAGAGAAACTTGAGTATCAATACTCCCAATCACTGAGTTATTTCGGGTATGAGTTTAATCAAAAACTGTTCATTGACTCTGAAAAATCAGCCTCCGTACAAAAGTTCAAAAGTGAAGCCCATATAGTGGGTGACTTAAATCTATGTAAGTATGTGGAATATTATCTTAAAAACGTCAATCCTGATGCACTTGCGGATGCAGAAAAAAAAGAAAAACTTAATGCTGCAAAACAGTACTGTAGAAACCAGAAGGAACGAGAAAACCTTTATTAAGACTTTTGAGTAAAGCCTTTAAAGGTATTCTAAAAGTCTGAATATTTGGGATAAGTAATTGATCCCAAATAATTAAGAAGCTATTGAATCAGTTCTAGGTGCGCTTCAATACGACGGTTTTGTGCCCGACCTTCTTTTGTTTCATTCGTAGCAATAGGATGCGTTTCACCTTCACCTATAGCTTTAATACGAGAGCTATCAACACCACGCTTAATAAGCTCATTCTTTACATTCTCGGCACGTTTTTGTGAAAGTTTTTGATTATAGGCATCTGATCCCTTGTTATCCGTATGTCCGATTATAGTCACCTTGTATTCTGGATGTTTATTCATAAAACCTGCATATCCTTCAAGTTCTTCTTCACCCGTTTTACTTATATTTGTCGAATTAAAGGCATAATCAATGTCTGCAGAATCATACTCAAACTTTACATTTAAAACAAAAATCTTTTCACACCCTTTTTCATCAACTTCAGCCCCTGCTTTAGAATCAAGGCAACTGTCTACTTCATCCAGTACACCATCTTTGTCTTTATCCTTGTCTACTACAACTACTGCCGCTGTAACCGCTGTAGCCGTTGCAACTTCGACCTCATGATCAACTTCTTTGACCTCTTCTACCTTCGTCTCTTGTTCAACGACAACTTCTTCAGGTTCCGAAACCATCTCAGCAGCTTTTTCTCCAAATGGAATACTCAGACCAATGCCATAATATAATTCATCCACACCATCATCCGCGCGTAAAAGACCTTTAACTTCAGCGCGAAAGGCAATATCATCCATGATCTTCCACTTGATACCACCGCCATAATTTCCATACATAGAACTGGCATAATTTTGTGAATCTAAAAACCCGTGATTTTCATTGCTAGAATGCTCATACCCGATACCTGCAAGTAAATAAGGGGTAAGTGTCTCACTCACATCCTTGAATTCATACAGAGCATTGAGGGCTAAACGATTAATTGTCGTATCTCCTGAATCACTGTAATCTGTGTTAGGAGAAAAGTCATAACTCACCTCCGGTACAAATCCTAAAAAATTCCAATCATTCATTTGAAAACGCAAGCCAATAGCAGCCTGATTATCTATATTAGCATTGCCTTCAGCTATAACACCACCAATCATTGGTGATATCTCATAACTATAATCCGTAGCTAACAAGGCTCCCGCCAATACCAAACTCAATCCTATAATACGCATTCCTATCCCTTTTGTGTCTTTTAAAATATTTTATCATAATAAAATCTTCTAAGTATCACATCTACCTATAATATCTTTTTTATAAGCCCTATTTTTTAGGGGTATACGTAAACGAGATGTCACATACCCATTTTTTTGATTCAGTTTGTTTACAGGTACATCCCCGATTCATCTGAAAAATATTATACGTTGCGCGGGCTTTCTTTTTAGCTGCCTCACACGTGCTCGCTTGATAATTGCCTTCCGCACGTTCAGACCCGGGTTCTGCCCTCAACGAAGACAGAAGTAAAAATAATACTACAAATGTTTTTTTCATAGCTGAATTTTAACACTGCTTCGTTAAGATACTCCTATGATTCGTAAACTATCTCCTATACAGCTTGGTGGAAGCCTTTATATACCTGCCATCCATAAAAATGTCCATGCGATTTGCAATGAGAACAAGTATCCAACCTTACGTTCATGTATCATTGATACGGAAGACGCTATCAGTGAAGACGATCTTGAAGATGCCTTGAAAAATATCTCTTCTATGTTAAAAGATTATGAGCCAGGAAAACTTTGTCTCTTTATCCGTCCGCGAAACCCCCAGATTTTAAAAAAGATATTGATGATCAAAAATATTGGTCTGATTGACGGTTTTTCTCTGCCAAAGTTTTCAACTGAAGTCATGCGAGAATATGCACAGATCATCTCGACCTCGGGTAAAAAGTTTTATATCATGCCGGTACTTGAAAGTCGCGACCTTTTTTCAATCCAAAGGCTTGAAGAGATCCGTTCATTTTTACTCACTGAGACCCTAGATATCTTAACACTGCGCTTAGGCGGGGAAGACCTCATGCAATACCTTGGATTAAAACGTAGTTGTGAAGACAATATCTATGACCTGGCAGGACCGGCTCAGGTCATCGGCAATGTTATTAATATTTTTAAACCCTACGGCTTCAATATCTCTGCAACCGTCTTTAACTGTATCAATCAAGACGAGCTTTTTAAAAAGAATGTACAAGAAGACCTCCGTCAAGGCCTCATTGGCAAGACTATTATTCATCCTAATCAGATAGATCCTATTAACGAAACGTACAAGGTCTCGCGTCAAGATTTTGAGATGGCAACAAAGATGCTAGATGAAAGTACACAAGCGATCATCGTTCATGAAGGTCAGATGGGAGAAAAATTTGCACATACCTTATGGGCAAAGGTCATACTGCAAAGACACAACTTTTTCGGCCTTAAAGAAGACAACGAGGAAAAGAGCTTTTTATAAGGACAAGTTTTCCTAAATAGAAAAACTAGTTCTAATCTATTTCTTTTTTAAAAGACAAAACCCCTTATCATTGTGTAAGGAGTCTATTATGAAGGTTTTCACACTTATCTTTTTACTTCTTTTTAACCTCTATGCTATTGAAGACAGGCAGCTTCTCATGGATTCTATCTCACAATATGCAATTCGTATTGGAACAGGACCCAACAAAACCTATACCTTCGTGGATCCTTTGTGTTCAAAATCGCAAGCCTTTATTCGACTAATTAATGAACGTAAAGACCTCCAAGAAAAGACATCTTATTATATTTTTTTATACAAACTTTCAAAATTTGCATCAGATGAATATATACAATATATTTATCAGTCCCCAGATCCTCTTAGCGCCCTAAAAGAAATTATGATTAACCAAAACTATGAAGTCGTAGACCTCTTTACCCCTCAGCCAACAACACTGATGGCAATTAAAAAGGTAGCAAGCATCGGTAAACAAATGCATATCAAACGCCGTCCTTATCTGCTGATCTTTACCGAAGGCTCACCTTACTGTCAGGTCTCAGAAGGTACAGCGCCCTGTCTCGAAGAGAACGAGTTTAAAGATTAAAGACAACCCCTTAACCCTCTGATATTTAAAACTGCTCTTAAAGCTAGACTTACGCTATAATAATTCCATTACATAAGTTTTAAAAATGGGGGGTGGTAATTCAATATGTCTCAATCCTTACTTTTACAGATCGTCAGAGAATCAATTACTGAGGTATTTGAAGCAAAATTCACAATCGACAAAAAGCAACTCATCCAAAAATATCCTGCCCTTGAAGAACCCATCGCCTCCTTTGTCACGATTTACCTTGATGATGAGCTCCGCGGTTCCCAAGGTTCAGTTTTCCCTTCTCAATCACTTCTTGAAGGCATTATATACAATGCCAAAGCAGCCGCCTTTGAAGATGAGAGGTTTTCTCCTTTAAAGACCTCAGAGTATCTTCGTTCCAAGATCGAACTTTCTTTATTAACGCCTCTTGTTGAACTCCAGTACAACGACCTAGCTGATATAAAAGCACAAATAAAACCTGGCTTTGATGGTCTTATCATTACATTGGACAACAAGCAATCTGCGTTCTTGCCTCAGATATGGTCACAGTTAAATGATTTTGACAGCTTCTTTTCACACCTACTCAAAGAAGCCGGTCTTAGCCTTGAGGATATATCTTCACATCCAAAGATCTTTACCTTTCAAGTTGAAAAGCAACTTGATGAACCCATCCTCGACTAAACAAATGAAATATTTTCAAAAACATAATGCGCATATTACCTGTCTCATCTGTCAGCACTACTGCCAGCTGAAAGTTAATGAGGTAGGACACTGTGCCAATCAAAAGAATATAGGTGCAGAACTTATCGGGATTACAGAAAACAAGCCCTCTGCAATCAGTATCGACCACATTGAGAATCGGCCTTTTTTACATTTTATGCCAGGCGCTTCCGTCTTGTGTATCGGAACAGTCGGTTGCAACCTACACTGTCCATCGTGTCAAAATCATCAGATCTCACAACACTTCAGTCGTGTTGAACCGCTTTTTCTTTCTCCTATCGAGATCGTTAAACTCGCACTTGAACAAAATATCAAAATCATCTCTTTTGGATACAATGAGCCCATTGTCTATTACCCTTACGCAAAAGAGATAGGACGTATCGCAAAGGACAAGGGTATTAAACTTGTAATGCAAACCTCAGGCTTTATGTCTGAAGAGATTGCTTATGACATGAGCACCTGGCTAGATGCGGTCCATGTTGACCTTAAAAGCTTTAATGCTGCTTATTATAAAAATATTCTAGGCGCAGACCTCAGTGCCATCAAACAAAACCTCAGGATACTCGCACATTCTCAACTTTGGTTAGAGGTTACAACCTTACTGATCGATGATGTTAATGATTCAGATGAAGAGCTTGCACAGATCGCTCAATTCATTGATGATGAACTGGGATCGCATATTCCCTGGCACCTTTCAGCCTTTGTTCCCAATAACGAGATGCTCTCATTTTCACCCACGTCAACACAAACCTTACTGAATGCTTATGAGATTGCCAAGGCCCAAGGTTTGTATCATGTTTATTTTGGAAATGTTCCTTTTTTAAATGAAACTGTTTGCCCCTCATGTCGTGCCCTCCTTATCCAAAGACGTGAAGAAGAAATCTTTGAAAACAACTTGAATGACGGCACTTGTCCTCATTGTAACCGAACTGTAAAAGGGGTATGGAAATAAATAAAAATTATGTTAAAATCATTCTACTTAATTAAGGAATCCAATGAATAACCTCTCTTCATTATCTAAGATCCAGTATGCAAACATCATCTCGCTTATTATCTTCACTGTTGCACTCATTATAGAAGTGTATCATTACGGTTTTGATCTGATGCGTGTTGTAAATATTGCCAATTTTGCACTTGCTTGGTATATGTTTATCAATATTCGAAAAGTCCAGTCAACGATTAAAAGTCTCTCCGAGACAATTGAAAAAGCGCATGATGGAGAACTTAGTTATCGTCTTGAAAAACTTGATGATGCGGGGGAGATGGTAGAAGTGGGGAAAATCTTAAACAGCTTTCTCACCCAACTTGAACAGTTTGCTCATGACATGGCCTCTACCATCGATCAAGCCAGCAAGCAAACAGCATTTCCTCAGATCGATGAGACACACTTTAGAGGACAGTTCCGCACAAATATTCGAACAACCAATGAAGCAATAGCCCATATGAAAGCAGACATGGCTCACATAGAAGGCACGGATGTGAATGAAGAACTTAGCGAAATCGGTTCAGGTGTTATCGGCGAACTGGAACTTTTACAAAAAGATCTCAATAAATCCCTTGGCAGTATTGCAAAGATTGTTCAAGCCAGTGAGAGCACTTCAAGTAATGCTCAAAGCAGTACGGTTGAAATACAGGGAATATCAAGCAATCTTTTTGAACTAATTGAAGGCGTAGACCACTCTTCTGAAAGTATTTCCATGCTTTCACAAAAGACAGATGAGATCACCTCTGTTGTCGATCTGATCAAAGATATTGCTGATCAGACGAATCTACTTGCACTTAACGCAGCCATTGAAGCAGCCAGAGCGGGTGAACACGGTAGAGGATTCGCTGTTGTCGCCGATGAAGTACGTAAACTTGCAGAGCGCACTCAAAAAGCAACTTCGGAGATCTCGATCTCCATACAGACACTCCAGCAAGATGCCAATGACCTGCAAGACCGTTCAAATCGTATGACAACGATCGCGCAAACCTCTAATGAAAGTATCAATAATTTTGCTACGACCTTAGACGACTTTTCAAAAGCCGCACAAAGCACGAGCCGTTACGCACATTCCATCTCCAACATGGTCTTTGTCATTCTTGCCAAGATTGATCATACCATCTACAAGTCTAATGCTTACTCTTCAATATTTCGACGTGAAATACGTACAAACTTCTTAAGTCCCACTCAATGTAAACTTGGAATATGGTACACAGGTGAAGCCAAAGAAAAATTCTCACATACGTCTACCTATTCAAAGTTGGATGCGCCGCATAAAAAAATACATACCCTTGTAGACAGAAATATCTCTTTTATTGAAAAAGCAGATCTTGTTGTAGAAAACAAAGACGAGATCATTCAGAACTTCAAACAGATCGAGTCTGAAGGTGAGCGTCTGAATCAACTCATGGAGAATATGCTTGATGAAGCAGATCAGGCCTGCTTCCTTGATGGTGACTGCCGTTAACAATCTGCTTTTTTACAGATAATATCACCCACTTCTTTACCTAAAGAGCGTGCGACGACATTGCACTTTACTTTGAGTAAAAAGAAAAGATCCTTGCGTTTGGCATCGCTAAGACATTCATAGTTCCCCATCCCCTTAGTAAGGATAAGATCAGCATTATTAAAAAGTTCTTTAGAATGCTCATTGGCCCGTTCATAAACAAAGCCCGGTGTATTGACCCCACTGCTTACAAGATCACAGACCTTATCAAAGCCTGCTTCTCGAGCCTCTTCATAGGTCACATCATTGATGATTGCATTTCCACGTGTCATATAGGTCAATTTAATGTCAGGATATAAAGAAAGAATAGTTTTTACATAAATCAGATCAAAGATATGCTCACCCGCATTGTCTGCAATGTACAAAAGCGTCGAAGCCTGAGCAAGCTTCTCTTGTAAAAGAGAAAAGTTATTTACCGAAAAACTTGTGTGAAAGATCTTATCCAACTCTTCATTCAGATCAAAGGCATATTCTGCCGCAAGATCAATTACATTTCCAGCAACAGCCACTTTTGTCGCAGTCAGTAAGGGTTCATTAGAATCCCTTATCTCATTTTCCAAATAAGGAACAAATGCTTGCGCCTTTTGTGTGGAAAGTTTTTTAACCTCATCATACAAGTCTTCTTTACCTGCTAGTTCAGCCATCTTTTCATAAACTGCCGAAGCAACTTCGGGAGGACTTTGTTTAAAAGAAAACCCCGGAGCCATTTTTTCAACCGCATTCACAATCTCTTGGGTCAACTTTTCATCTGCATCAATAGCATCAGCAACACGCTTACTTTGATTGATAATACATTCGACGCAGGCAGGATCAATGTTCATTGAAAAACTCCATGTTAAAAAAAGGGAAATAAAAATTTAATGAGGATGGTTCAAATACAAAACTTTGTGCTTGACTAGTTTTGCTTTGAAGTGGGTGCATTATCGGCGTACTCTTCAACGACCTTACCCCACATCAGTTTGTACTTTCGCTTCATAAATTCCACCTCATCTTGTGAGATATTAAGTTGTTTGGTTAGCGTTTCAATCGTCTTTCTATCTTCTTCGTAAAGCTCTTGCAGAGATTGCAGGGCCTCTTTTAAAAAAAGATTCTCACTTTTTACGGAGAGAATCGTCTCATCTTTGGCATCAAGGACTTTTTCATGCAGGTTGATGATAGTGCCAATTGTTTTTTCAATAAACTGAGGACCAACATTAATACTTGTTCCTCCGGAGGTAAGTGAACTCATCTCAGCAGGAACAATCGCCTGCATTCCTCGGGAAGGGTCAATATAGATCTTTTTGCCTTCTTTCTTACACTCAAGTTTCCCACGTTCCATCAAGTCATCAATGGCATCAGGAGTTAAACCCGTCAGTTCAGAGTATTCTTGAATAGTAATCCAGTCACCTTCCATCTTGCCCTCCAGTATTGATTATAAAATTGTCTCGATCTCTAATGAATCCATCTCAACTTTTTTGGCCTTAGCAATACGGTCTTCAGCTAACTTAACACGAAGGTCCTCATCACTTAAAGCTAAGATCTGCATTGCAAGGTAAGCTGAATTGATTGCGCCTGCCTTACCTATAGCTACAGTAGCAACTGGCATTCCAGCAGGCATCTGCACCGTTGAAAGAAGCGCATCTATCCCACTGAGAGCAGAAGCACTCATAGGAACACCGATAATCGGTTTGACCGTCGAAGACGCAAGCACACCGGCTAAGTGCGCTGCCATACCCGCTGCTGCGATAAAAACTTGAGAACCCTTAGCCTCAGCTGTTTTCATGTACTCTTTTGTACGATCAGGACTTCTATGTGCTGAAGAGATAATCAACTCATAATGTACTCCAAAAGCTTCTAACGTATCTGAACATGACTTCATAACGTCATAATCACTCTTACTACCCATAATTATTGAAACAAATTTCATACTTATCCTTGACTGTTGCAATGAGTTTTTAACCCATGATTTTACATTGTTTGAATAGTCCGTATACACAAAGACAATCCGGTCTAGTTTTGCAATTATATCTAATTTAAACCCTCATCCAAAACCTTAATGAAAGATAAAAATTCAAAGCGCTTGATTATTCTAGCCGGTCTTCCTAGAGGCATATCCCGGTACATACGCATGTGCAATACGCAGGCTTTGCTTTTTAGAAAAACTTATCGTGGAGGGGCCTGATCAATACCTTCGCCAGCGGGAATACGAAAAAATGTATAAGAAGGAAGGGTGGACGGAAGCTTAATAGGGTTAACGTTACCACTGTGAACCTCGTCCCATATCTTTTTATTCTCAGCCTCAAGCTTTTTAAAACGCATGTAAGGCACACCATTTTCAATAAAAATAGTGCCGTACTCATTATCAACCTCTTCAATCTCAGTCCCTACGGGCACCATAATCTCAATTTTATCTCCCGGACGGGTTGTGAACTTACACTGATAGTATTCACCCGACTCCGTCGCCATACCTGTTACCTGATGCGTTCCCATCTGCATGGTAAAGTCAAGACTCTGCCCGTCATGCTTCTCAAACGGTCTATTAATAAGATAAGCGTCGGTAAAGCCCCGGTTTTGCATACTTTCTAACTCATTTTGATATTTTTGAGGAACATACTGTTCATCATAATAATCATCTATAGACATCCGGTAAGCCTTAGCTGTCGTTGCCGCATAATACGAGGTCTTTGTACGGCCTTCAATCTTTACCGAATCAACACATCCACTGTCTAAAATCTCTTTCATATGAGAAGCAAGATTTAGATCCTTAGAGTTCATAATATATGTTCCGATTCCAGGATCTTCCTCCAGTCTAAAAAGTGTCCCCGTTTCAGGATTTGCCGCGTACATCTCATAAGGAAAACGACAATCATTAGCACACGAACCACGGTTGGGAACCCGTCCGCTTTGAAGTGTGGAGATAAGACAACGTCCACTATAGGCAAAACACATCGAACCGTGAACAAAGACTTCCAGTTCAAGCTCAGGAATCTCTTTTTTTATCTCTTGCAGATCCTTAAGAGAAATCTCTCTTGCCGTTATAATTCGCTTAGCCCCCATATCATGATAGATCTGCGCATCAAGCACATTCATCACATTGGCTTGAGTAGAAAGGTGCAGATCAATATGAGGCGCGATCTCATGTGCAAGTTTCAATACACCCGGAGTTGCGACAATAATCGCATCAGGGCCAAGTTCAGCAATAGCCGCTATATGTTTTTTGAGAAGGTTTAGTTGGGAATTAAAAGGAAAACCGTTAATAGTTGTATAGACCTTTTTGCCTCTGGCATGGGCGTAGTCAATACCCTCTTTAAAACTCTCCATAGTAAACTCTTTTCCTGAACGAATACGTAATGAGAAGTGGCTAACACCACCATATACTGCATCCGCCCCATAGTCAAGAGCTATTTTAAGTTTTTCAAGGTTTCCCGCGGGAGAGAGAAGTTCGACTCTGTTCATAAATAATACTTTAGATAAATTTTTACGAATTTTAGCAAACTTCGCACGTCAGAAGGATTAAAAAGTAAAACTACTTCTGGGAAGCCCCTTTTACTTCTCAAAAGAAGCGAGTAAGGCTTCAATGTCATCAGATGAGACAACGTCATTCGTCGCACTGTCACCTGGAAGATGGCGGGCAGAAGCTACTCTTTTCTCATCATCGATTCTACCCGAAAAGAGTTGATTCATATAACCTGAAAGTGCACGCATCACATTAATAACACGCTCTATTTTTTGCCTGTGAATATCTTGATACTGCATAATATCCATTACATTCATAATCGCATCTCCGTGCTCCTGAAGATCTTGTATATGCTCTTCAACCGTAGTTTTGGACGTCTTGTTTTTTTCCAACTGAGCACCGAAGGCTTCAACATCAGGAAATTTTTGACTCAAAGTCTCAAACAGTTCCACATTGGATTGAAGGGTCTCAATAACATCGGCTAGCGTTCCCTCCGCCTCCATTAGATCATCACCTATCTTTTCAATATGATCAAAGATCTCTGAGGCTTTTTCTTCACTTTCTTTAGTCACATCGTCAAGCTGATTAACCATCTTGTTATCATCAGTAGGTGGTGGTGGCGGCCATTTCTGTGTTGCCGAGACCTTATACTCATCTGCACTTGCTTCCTTATCTTGATCTTCGATTACAGAAGACTCTTCTTTGGCAGGTTCTTCAAACTCATCCAGTTCATCTAGATCAACATCTGCATTCATTAAGGCATCAAGTTCTTCTTGGGTCATAAATCTCTCCAAAATTCTTCAATTAGTTTAATCACTTTACTAGATTATAGACAAGTTAATATATAATTCCTTTTAAATATAACGTCTAAATGAGAAAACCATGAAAGTTGACCTACATAATCATACTATTTTGTGTAACCATGCGCAGGGAGAGCTTTCCTTATATATTGAAGCAGCCATAGCAAACGGTATCGATAAATACGGTGTTTCAGACCATGCGCCTATGGATTTTGACCCAAAATATCGTATGTCTTTTGCGCAAATGCAGACATATGAAAAAATGGTCAAAGATGTTCAAAAAAAATATGACAAACAGATCGATGTTCTTTTTGCATATGAGGTTGATTACCTTCCCGGAAAAATGGATAAACGTGTTTTAGAAGCAGATGTTGATTATCTAATCGGGTCTGCACATTTTATTGACAAATGGGGTTTTGACAACCCTGAGTTTATCGGTAAATATGAGGGTGCAGATATTGACACGATTTGGCAAGAGTATTTTGACCTGATAAGGGATATGGCCAATACCGGCTATTTTGATATTGTCGGCCATCTTGACCTGATCAAAGTCTTTAAATTTATACCAAAGGGGGATATTGTCAGCATCGCCGAAGAAGCCCTTAAAGCCATTAAAAAAGCAGATATGGTCTTAGAGCTAAATGTCGCAGGCTACCGAAAACCTTGTGCTGAGCCCTACCCTTCAAAAGCACTCTTGCAAAGAGCCTTTGACTTAGATATCCCGATCACTTTTTCGTCAGATGCCCATAAACCCGAGCAGGTGGGGCTCTACCGAAACGAAATTGAGACCTTTGCCAAAGCAGTCGGCTACACGCAGTGTGCTTATTTTAAAAAACGTCAGCGCTTTATGGTTGATTTTTAACGCTATGAAAAACACCTTTGTATGCATTGTCTTATTAGCAACGGCTCTATTTTTCGCAGCTTGCTCTAATAAAGAGATACGACTTACACATAAAATCCCCAAAGCTTGTAGCTACTATTGTCTAAAGTCAGCCCAATGCCTTAACAAAGAAGAGCTCCTTCAAAGATTGGAGCCCTATCAAGTAATTTTTATTGGCGACCACCATCCGCAAGAAGATTTACACAAAAAAATTGCAGAGCTTATCACTTCTCTTTCAGCCAAAAATGTCAAGGTGCACTTAGCTAATGAATGGTTTTATCCGTCTGATGAGAGAACCCTGTCCGCCTTTACAAACAACGATATCAACGAGAGCCAATTTCTTAAAGATATACAATGGGAAAAGCGCCTTACATATTATCCATATAGCAGTTTTAAGCCTATGTACGAAGCAGTTAAAAAAAGTAAGGGAAAACTTCACGGCATCAACCTTTCCAAAAAACAACGCCAAAAAATATCGGATCAGAACCTATCCGCAATGACTAAAGAAGACTTAGCCTTCAATAAAAGCCTTGATCTCAATGTGAGCGTACATCAACAACTTGTTATGCCTTATCTTCGCCACTGTCATGCCCCAAAAAAAGGCGAATCATTAGAAGCATGTGCCCAGCGTATGTACAGGGTTCAAGTCGCATGGGACTCGAAGATGGCACTGGAGTCTTATAAACTTGCGCAACCGCTAAAAGAAAATGAAAAGCTTCTTGTTTTTGCCGGATCGATGCATATGGAAAACGGTCTAGGTATTCCTTTGCGTTTTTCTCGTCTTTCAAAGCTTCCTGCACTGTCTATAATCCCGGTTGACAGCCAAACAAAAGAAGTTCCACATGCGCTTGGCAATTTTCTTATTTTCTATCAAGAAAATATATCTGAGGATTAAAAAAGTCCTTACTATATGAAACACCCGTACAAAATGATTAATTTTTAATCAATAGCCACCTTTAAATTTTTATTTCTTGCGTTATACTTCTTCTAATATAATTTCAGGAGAAATAAGCATGGGTAAATTTGTTAATAGTACAGATGAGTTTTTTAAATATTGTGAAGAGAACGATGTTCAGTTTGTAGACTTTAGATTTACAGACATTAAAGGAGCATGGCACCATATTAGTTATAGAATGAGTGCTGTTAGTGCAGGACAACTTGAAAACGGCTTACCATTTGACGGTTCTTCTATTGAAGCATGGCAACCGATTAACAAGTCGGATATGTTGCTTAAAGTAGATATTGGAACTGCATTCTTAGATCCATTTACTGCTGATTCAACTATTGTAGTTTTTTGTGATGTTTATGACATTTATAAAGATCAAGCTTATGAGAGATGTCCACGTTCAATCGCTAAAGCGGCATTGAAACATGCTGAAGATCTAGGGATTGCGGATGCTGCTTATTTCGGTCCTGAAAATGAATTTTTTATGTTTGACTCTGTAACATTTGTTGATAATATCAATGAAGCTGGTTACAAGGTTGATACTGAAGAGGGTGAGTGGAATTCAAATAATCCATACCCAGAGATGTATAACACAGGTCATAGACCAGGGACTAAAGGCGGTTACTTCCCAGTACAACCAACCGATTCTGCTGTAGATATTCGTGCTGAAATGATGCAAGTTCTTGAGCAAGTTGGTCTTGAAGTTGTTCTTGGTCACCACGAAGTTGCACAAGCACAACATGAACTAGGAATTGTTTTCTCTGATATCATTGGTGCTGCTGATAATGTTCAAAAATATAAGTATGTAATTAAAATGATTGCTCACCTTAACGGTAAAACTGCTACATTTATGCCTAAACCACTTTACGGTGATAATGGTAATGGTATGCATGTTCACCAATCACTTTGGAAAGATGGTAAAAACCTTTTCTATGCACCAGGTAACTATGCAAACCTTTCTGAGATGGCTCTTAACTATACAGCTGGTATCTTTAAGCATGCTCGTGCAGTTGCTGCGTTTACTAACCCAACAACTAACTCATATAAAAGATTATTACCAGGTTTTGAAGCTCCTTCAATCCTAACATATTCTTCTCAAAATCGTTCAGCTGCTTGTCGTATTCCATACGGTGCTGGTGAAATGGCTACACGTATTGAGATGAGATTCCCAGATTCAACTGCTTGTCCTTACCTTGCATTTGCTGTAATGATGATGGCTGGTCTTGATGGTATCCAAAATAAAGATATCCCAGTTGGTCCAATGGATGAGGATTTATTTGAGCTTTCTCTTGATGAGATTCGTCAGAAAAAAATCCCACAAATGCCTCACACACTTCGTGGGTCACTTGAAGCACTTATTCGTGATAATGACTTCTTAAAACCTGTGTTTACACAAGAATTTATTGATGCTTATCAAGAGTATAGATTTGAGCGTGATGTCTTCCCTGATGAAGGTCGTCCAACTGCTTACGAATTTAAAACAACTTACCAGTGCTAAAACCTGTGGGCTTTGCCCACACTTACACTTACTCCCATCCTCTTTTTTCAGCAATTTTTTCTTTTAAATTTTACATCGTATTCCTTCATTATTGTGCTTTTCAGCTTTAACTCAAATTTTTTTATAAAAAAAATTTTGTTATAATCTATTCATAATGATAAAAAACCCTTTTGAAAAACCTTCACCTCAGATCAAACGACGTAAAAACCCTGAGGGTGAATATGCTAATTTAGACACTGCCGAGCTTCTCGATGCTGTTCGGAAAAGTGCCCACTCTCCGCACAGAGCAGACCTTGATCTCCTCCTTGATGTCTTTCTTGAACGCTATGACAAACGTCAGAGTGAACTTGAAAAAAGTATAAATGAAACGACCAAGTTAAAAGATGAACTCAAAGATATCAACCATAACCTCGAACAGCGCATAGAAGAAGAGGTCATCCTTAGGGAGAGTAATCACAAACTTTATGAACAGCAGGCCAAAATGGCTGCTATGGGAGAGATGATGGATGCGGTTGCCCATCAATGGAAGCAGCCTTTAAACGCACTGTCCTTAATGGCAGACCTTTTAAAAGAAGAGTATGCCGCTGGAAATGTAGATGAAGCTTATATTGACGAGATGACAACCATCGCCCAAGCTCAGATACAACATATGGTGACAACACTCAGTGAATTTAGAAACTTTTTCAGGCCAAAGGACAATGCGGAGACCTTTGGTATAAAACGCTGCATCCAGTCTGTTATGCTGCTTGTTAATGATGAGTTTATGCAAAACAATATCAATATCCACATTCAAAGCGATAAAGAGATACTGATATACGGAATAGAAAATGAGTTCAAACACCTTGTCTTAAACATCATCAACAATGCCAAAGATGCCTTCAATGAAAGAGAACTGAAAGAACGTGATATATATATTAGCTTTTATCAAGAAGACAACCATATTAACCTAGAGATAGAAGACAATGCCGGCGGTATACCGGAGGATGTTATCCATGATATCTTCAAACCTGAGGTAACAACAAAAGAAGAAGGTAAAGGAACAGGAATTGGTCTTTATATGAGTATGCAAATCGCCCAAAAACTCAATGGTTCACTGTCGGTTACTAACAGTGATATCGGCGCCCGATTCCTGCTTGAGATACTTCTACACGAGTACTAAGCGTATTGTTCCTTAGCCTTGTGTAGTTTGGCATAGGCTTCAAGTAGTTTTTGATGTACTTCAAAGCCTTCAAGACTGAGTCCCGGACTGTGCAAACCTACAAAGCGCTCTCTTCGAGCGAGAATGTCCAAACAGGTCGTAAGTGTCTGCGCTCCATACATTAATTCAAGACCTGGCGCATATTCCTGATAATCTCTCGTCTTATCCAGACCTATCTCTAAGATGGCATGCAGACATCGATGATGCAAGGTCCGCTTTTCATCTAAGTCACTCAAGTGTAAAGACCAGTTATTCCACTCATTGGCCAAGGCGTAATTTCCAAGAGCCAAGTGTAACATCGCCTTAAGCTCACCTATTTGAAGTTTTGCCCAGTGCGTATTTGCATCAGGAACAACACCGATAAATTCGGCCACATTTTGCATATCATTAAAAGAGCCTCCCTCCAACTCTTCTACAAGATCTTTTAGCTCGTCTTCATCGAGGTTTTTAAGGTTTAAGATAGCCTCTCGAAACAAAGCCCCTTCATTATTATTGCTCCAAACAAGATCCTCAACAGGATAAATATCTGACATTCCCGGAACAATAATACGGCAGGCATATACACCTAAGTGCTCGTAATCCGCTACATAGATGTCAAAACCCTTTTCATGAATTATCTCTGAAAGGTAGGCCTCTTCATTATGCGTATCTGCGTCATGGTCCCAATCAGCAAATTCATAATCACTTTGTTCTTTGAAGAACTCGTACGAAAGAAGCCCTGAGGAATTAATAAAATGTGCTTCTAAGTTGTTTGGGTCTGAGACTTCATCCATATTAAACGAAGGGGCAAAAAAATCATCTAACATATCCAGATCCCGGCCTTGCATCAACTCCGTTACCGTCCGTTCCAGGGCCACCTCAAAACTTGGATGAGCGCCAAAAGAAGCAAAAACAGAACCGTCTTTTGGATTAATAAGTGTCACAGATATAACAGGATACACCCCTCCTAAAGAAGCATCGGCTATACGAAGATGAAATCCATGTTCCTGCAGAGCCTTGATGGCTTCTTTAGTCTCAGGGAACCTATCTATCACGGCTTGGGGGATGAGAGGAAGACAGATCCCCTCAGAGATGACCTTGTTCTTGACATAGCGTTCAAAGATCTCAGAAAGAGCTTGAACTCTTGCCTCGCTTTTGGTGTTTCCTGCTGCCATACCGTTACTGACATAAATATTCCCAATGAAATTTACTGGGAAATAAATCGTTTCGTTATCACTTTGCCTCTGAAAAGGCAGCGCACATATTCCTCGTTCTCCCGCACCAGAGTTCGTATCAAATATCTCATCAGGACTAAGATCCTCTGCAGGATCATAATACGCCCAAAGTTTCTCATCTAAAAGTCCCTCTGGCATCTCGTCTTCTGTATTATCAAACCACTTCTCATCGGGGTAATGAACAAAGTCAGCATTGGCAAACTTTTCACCCAAATAATAATCTGCAAAAAAATAATTACAAGAAAGGCGTTCAAAATATTCTCCCAAGGCAGATGCCAGACAGGCCTTCTTGCTTGCGCCCTTTCCGTTAGTAAACATCATCCTGTAATCACTATCATGAATATGTAATGAATAAACATGAGGCACAGGATTTAAGACAGACGCTTCTTCTACACTAATACCTATCGCCTGAAGTTTTGCATGCATGGTCTCAATAGTCGATTCTAAGTCCGAGTCCTTACCCTTAATAAATGTCTTCTCTGCCATGATTTTCCCATATTATATTTTTGCGTATTGTATCATACAGGGGGTAAAGGCCTTCGTTCGAACAAGAGTTTATCACTTTTAACAAGACAAGGTCTCTTAAAGCAAAAGGGAACTATTGTGTACCACATCTGCTTAACGACATTTTCTCTTTAGCCCACATACAATGTCACTTTACCCCATCTTTAAAATCTCATTTACATCTAACGCTTTGTCATACCTGATAAAATTAGGCTCTTTTGTTTTTCGTGCATAATGCGTCATCCTGTCTGCCAATTCATTTCCTTCTAAACCTGCATGCGCTTTGATATGCGAAAGCGAGATGTCTGAGCTCAGTAGGTTGAACAAGAAGTAGGCCTCTTTGATGATTTCAAGGTTCTTGATCTCACCGCCTTTTTTTCTCCACCCATTTTTCTCCCAGCTCTTAGCCCATGTCTTTATACAGTTGATAGCGTACATAGAATCACACTTAATCTCTACATTATTACCCAAACTAAATTCTTTTTGTCCTATCAAAAATGATTGATACAAAGCATTTAATTCAGCGGTATTGTTGGTGCCCATACTCTCATAAAGACCATACCAAAGCTCAGAGACTTTACCTTCCCTGTAAACGGCGATCCCCGAACCAGATGCACCCGGATTAGGAGAACAACCCCCATCACAATAGATGATTATATCCCCTGTTGTCGGACTCACTAAAGAAACATCAGTTTCGCCGACTCCCATAGCTTCTTTTGTAGAGACTAAGTCCTCGTCCGATTCTTTGCGAAACTTCTGCAAAGCCTTGTAGTTTTTAATGATCTTGTCTTGATTGGCTTTAGTAGATATACCTTTAAGTAAAACAAAAAGTTCAGCGCGTGCATCTGAGATACTCTTACCCAGGGCACACTCATACCAGAACTCTTTTTTGTTCAGATCAATATCTAACAGTATCAACTGGTTATCACTAACCTCAGAAGGATTCTTCACACCTAAGGCTAAAAATCTTTCATTCACCACCTGCATGAAGTTCCTTATTGTATTTTAAAGGCATTGTAACATATAAGATTTATGTCGCTTAAATAATATTCTTTAAATTACCTATTAACTTCTTTGAGAAATAATTTAAGTATTTATTGAATACACTGTTTAATAATAATTTATTATCTTGGATGCTCCGCATTAATACTAACTGTGTCCAAACTAAAAACTTGAGCACAAGTAATAACATATAGGCAGTAAAATGGATTTAGACATTCTCAAACAACGGGCCAAGGCTTTTGACTATTTGTTTGACGCAGTAGTAGTAACAGACTTAAGTGGTATTATTACTGATTGGAACAAAGGTTCAGAAGCCTTATATGGCTATACAAAAGAAGAGGCCATTGGGCAGACAGTCAGTATCCTCCATGTCCCTGAAGACATCGAACATATCACCGCAGACGTCATTTCGGCCGTAGCGCAGTCAGGCAAATGGACGGGCGAAGTAAAAATGTTACACAAAAATGGAGATATCGGGTGGATAGAGTCTATGTGTGTACCCATCTTTGACGAAAATGAGCAAGTCATAGGTGCATTAGGTATCAATCGCGATATTACAGCGCGTATAAAAGAGTCTGAGCGTCTTGCCCATCTCGCTCATTATGACCATCTTACAAAAATACCAAATAGATATTTGCTGCTGGAGCGTGTTTCGCATCTTATCACACAGTCTGAGCGACACAAAAACAACTTTACGCTGCTCTACATTGATTTAGACAAGTTTAAAATAATAAACGATACAAAAGGTCATGCCTTTGGAGATCAAGTTCTAAAAGAGACGGCCTCTCGTATTTTACACACTATCCGCCATTCAGACACAATCGCAAGAATCGGAGGAGATGAGTTTGTACTTTTGCTAGAAAATACTTCAGAGAAAAAGGATATCGTGGCCATCGCAGAGGCTGTTATCGAAGTGTTATGTAGAGTATTTATAATTAACGCAGAAGAGGTCAATATCAATTGCAGTATCGGTATTGCTATCTATCCAGATGATGGCACTACAACGGATGCCCTGCTTTCATCAGCTGATAGAGCTATGTATAAAGCCAAAGACAAGGGACGCGGTACTTACGAATTTTAGCGCGATATCAGCTCCCTTGTCTTTTGAAAATCAGCCTGCTTAAAATAACAATTGCTACGATGAACGAAAGTATCGCAGCAAAAAAGAACAAGCCCTGAATGCCAACTTCTAAAACAATTGGTTGAAATACTATGGGAGAAAAAAACTGTCCGAAAAAAAAGCTTGAAGTCAGCATACCTACTGCTCGTCCTCTTTTATGCGCTTCAACCAAAGACAGTAGCCAGACGTTAATGTTTACAAGAACAAGACCAAAGCCAACGCCCATAAACAAAGAGGCAAAAAAGAGTTGATTTGGTGTGCTCACCTGAGAGATTATCAAAAGACCTGTCCCAAAAAAGAAATAGATGATAACAAAGATCTGCGCAAAACTAAAATGTGTCTTTAGTTTTGCATATTTCCGAGCCACCAGAGCATTGACAAGCATTGCAAAACCGATAAAGTATCCAATACTGCTTGGCGTCCCATGAAGCTCATTGATCACCAAGTAGGGCATCTGTGTCGGCAGCATATAAAAAAGCAGCATTGAAAAGAAACCTGTCAGATAAACCGGATAAAGCCTAGCAGGCATTTCTTCGTTTTCATTGCTTAGATGATGAATTTTCTCCGGCTCTTTTAGGGCTGTAAATAAAAGGGGCAAAAACAAAATCGGTATCGCATAGATCAAAAAAGGATAGGACCATCCCAAGTGAGCCAAATAACCGCCTGATATGACAAATACAATGCCTCCCAAGCCAACAAACATACCTTGAAGAGACATAAACTTTTCACGGCTCTTTTGATCAAAATAATCCCCAATAAGAGCCATAGACGAGGTCATTATTAAAGCAACTGCCAATCCAAGCACCGCTCTTCCGACTAAAATAAGATAAAAATCATCTAAGAAAAACCCCGAACTCCCGCCTAAAATAAATAATACAACGCCAAAGTACAAAGGTTTTAGTCGTCCCATCTTGTCAACAACTATACCTACGAAGGGGGCGAATACAGCTACCATGATCGAGGGGATAGTCAAAAGTAATTTAGAAAGAAAATCAATATGATCAACGTCATGAAAATGCTGACTCATCAAAGGAAGAGATGCCACTATTGACACCCCTGACATCACGCCCATAGTTGCTAGCAGCAGTAAAGAAATCTTGATTTTTAAAGAAACCTGATCATACATATAGAACCTTATAGTGCTATTATACACGAGATACGTTGCAAGGACGTCCCCTCAAAGAAAGAATGTATAACCTGTGTATCTACATTTTGTTATAATATCTTGGATTGAATATCTTTTTCAATCTAAATAAGGAAGTAAAAATGGAAATAATAGAAAATAGCAACAAGGCTATGCTATTACTTATGCTCTGCGCTATGGATATGGACGGTAAAATTCGTCACAAAGAACTTGTGTTATACCAAAAACTGGCGGATAGGCTTGGTCTAAACAAAGAAGATGTGGAAGCCTTAGTTCTTTTATCAGACAAAGACCCTGTACTCTACGGACACAAAGCAAAAGCAGCTATTACTGACCCTGAACTCAGAAAGTCTGTCTTCGATGATATGTCTTCTATCGCCGTGATCGATAAAGAATTTCATCCTTATGAAAAAGCTCTTTTAGCCTCTCTTAAAAAGGAATGGGGTCTGTAAGTCATACCAACCTTATTCTTTATCCTTAAAATTATTTTTCACCTATGCATAACCACAACCTGGTTTATTATCTTACGTTCACGTGAGGCACTCTATTCCATCCAAGCAGTATAACACTTTCAAAGGTCTATTTTTCATCTGATCAGCTTCAAACAGTGTACCATAAGGAATATATTTCAACATAACACCCTCCTTCTCATCTTTACAATATAATAACGAAATCAAAACTAAAAAAAGAGAAACTTATGAGTATAAAAAAATCTAATGACTTTTTTGAAAGTATTTATCTGCAAAGCCAAGGAGACCAAGACAAGGTGCCTTGGGCTGAAATGCAGGCTAATAAATACCTGACAGAATACTTGGAACAAAACCTAGGAGAAGGCAAGGCGATCGTCATCGGTTGTGGTCTGGGAGATGACGCTGTAGCCTTGGATGAAGCAGGTTTTAATGTCACTGCAATCGATGTTTCACAAACAGCTATTGACTGGTGCAATAAACGCTTTGCTCATACAGAGGTAGATTTCAAAATCCATGATATTTTTGAACTGCCTGAAGAGATGTTAGGTCAATATGACTTTATCTTTGAGTCGCGCACCATACAATCCCTTCCTCTTGAGTTTAGAGACAAGATCATTGGAGTTATCAGCTCTCTTCTCGCTCCCAAAGGAAAGCTGCTTGTTATAGCCGATGGAAAGAATCAAGGCGAAAAACGCAATGGTCCGCCTTGGCCACTTGAAAGAAATGAGGTTCGTCTTTTTGAAAACTATGATCTAAACGAATTAGAGTTTAGTATCTTTACCGGTAAAAATCAACTATCAAGCTTAAAGTTTCGTGCACTTTATCAGAAATAAAGTGGCTTAAGCAATACCATTCAGAAAGACCATGAATAAAAAATGATAAAATACTGAAATAAAATAACGAAGGAATAAATATGTCTTATACTCTTATCCATAACGAACCAGAATGTAAATACGAATACCACATCGACGGACACGTTGCTTATATCACTTATGATGATCAAGCAGGGAATATGCACCTTACACACACTATCGTGCCTGAAGAGCTTGCCGGAAAAGGTCTTGCTAAAATGCTTCTTGAAGATGTTTTAGCACAGATCGAGAAAGCTGGGAAAAAAGCCGTCGCTCAATGTTCATACATCGTTAAATATCAGGAAAAAAATCCTGACAACACTATCTTCGCGTAATCACTTCGCCACATTCCCCGCGACATTCAGAGCATCCCATGTTTTAGAGATGGGTGGGGAATAACAAAAATCCATCATCCCTAATTCTGATGTTGTCATCTTCGCGCGAATCGCCATCGCGATCACATCGATGCGTAATCCTGCACCATTTTTACCTAATGTCTCCCCGCCAATGATCACTTTTGAGTCTTTCTCATATACCAACTTGATGTAAAGGTCTTGCTGATTGGGGTAATAGCCGGCTTGATTTTTATCTTTGACAAAGACACTGGAACATTCTATGCCTCGGGCTTCGGCCTGCTCTTCGTTCAATCCTGTCACTGCTGCTTCGTAATCCATGACCTTCACGCAGGCCGAACCTAAAGAACCCGGATATTCTGTGTCCGCTCCCGCCATATTTTCACCCACGACACGCCCCAGCTTGTTTGCTCCTGTCGCCAAAGGGATGTAGACATCTTCATTGTCGATCATATGCGGTACCGTTGCACAGTCTCCTGCCGAATAGATATCTGTAATGTTTGTCTCACCTTTTTTATTAACCACGATGGCCCCGTTTTTTAACATCTTGATATCGCTGCCTTCTAAAAAAGAGGTGTTGGGTTTGAATCCTGTCGCAATGACGACTAAGTCAGTATCATAGGTGCCCTTGTCCGTTTTCACCCTTTGTACCTTTCCATCACCTTCAAAACCGTGAACTCCTTCATTTAGAACCAATTCGACTCCATGGTCTAAAAGTTCTTGATGCATAAGCTCCGTGATACGCTCGTCAAAAATACGGTTAAACACCCTGTTACCGCGCTGAATAATCCGTACATGCTTACCCAGCTTTTTCATCGCCTCAACCACTTCCACCCCAATAAACCCTGCCCCGATCACCGTCACATCTTTCACTTCATCCCTCATAGCGATCTCTTTGAGCTGCATCCCATCAGACATCTTGCTTAAGGTAAAGATATTATTCAGGTTAATGTTCTCAAAAGGAGGCATCACAACATTGGCCCCGGTAGCGATCATCAACTTGTCGTAAGAAGCTTCAAATACTTCCTCGGTTTCCAAGTTTTTGACCTCAACAGTTTTTACCTCCGGATTTACGGTTAACACCTGATGGCGTACCTGTATATCTACCCCTTCATCTTGCATACGCTTTACTTTACGCGCAATCATCCAATTGGGGTTTTGAAAGAAATCCCCCACAAAATAAGGCAGCCCACACGCTCCAAAGGAGATAATATCTCCCATCTCAAAAACAATGATTTCTGCATTTTTAGACAGGCGTCTAGCCTTAGCCGCCGCGCTCATCCCTGCTGCTATACCTCCGACAATGATTATCTTCATCCAAATCCCTTAATAAAAGTTTATATCGTTCCCTATTATAATACAAACCAAATGGAGAAGAGATGAAAAGGGTGTTGATTATTTTTTTATTATTTAGCACTCTTCTTATGGCAGATGAATGGAAGAAGGCTGTTCCCCCCGCAGATAAATTCGACTGGATACAAACGACCTCAGGCGAATGGCTCAAGGGGGAGATCAAGGGTATGTTTGATGATAAGCTTGAGTTTGACAGTAAAGAGTTTAACCTACAAACCATAGACTGGGAAGATGTTCAACAGCTTAAATCTCGTTCTCTAACCAGCCTTAACATAGAGAACCGTGGTATTCTCACCGGTCGGCTTTATCTTAATGGGGATCTTGTCACACTTATAACGCAAACAGAAACCATCACTATAAAGCGTGATCAGGTCATCTCACTGACCAGTGGTGGCGATACAGAAAGCTCTTATTGGTCAGGTAAGTTTGCCCTTGGTATCACACTAAGAAGCGGTAACACCAAGCAGACAGAGTATGGTTCACAGTTCACCCTTAAGCGACAAACTGCCAATACGCGTTTTCAGATAAATTATCTTGGTAATTACAGCAAGACCAATGATGTTGAGACAGTAAACAACCAACGCCTTAACGCAAGTATCGATATCTTTCAAACACGACGCTTTTTTTGGAGGCCCGCTTTTCTCGAATATTATAGAGATGTTTTCCAAAACATACAGGCTAAATACACTTATGGACTCGGTGCCGGTTATGATATCTACGCAAGTTCACGAACCAACTGGACGATCTTTGCCGGTCCTGCCTATCAGACAACGGATTTTGACACCGTTCTCGAGGGAGAAGACACTTCTGACGAAACACTTGCCTTTGTTCTGACCAGTGATTATGATATTGAGCTGACAAAGAACATCGACTTTATCGTGAAATACCAGGCTTATTTCGTCGATAAACCCTCTGGAACCTACATTCAACATGCTCTCGCCACCTTCGAAACTGAGCTTATCTCAGACTTCGATCTTGATGTGACATGGGTGTGGGACCGTATACAAGACCCAAAACAAAATTCTGATGGAACTGTCCCAGATAAAGATGATTTTAAAACTATTCTAAGCATTGCCTACAGCTTTTGAACGTCTTTTTTTATCACTACCTGTAAGATATTTTTGCATCTGCCCTCTTTTACTCCCTTCATTTGCTATAATTGCGTCATCAATACACATCTAAAAATGTCTCTATTGAAATTCGAGTTTACCTACAAGCATTGCTTGTAAGATTTTAAGGAATCCTTATGAAGGAATTTGTACAGAAATATCGTCCTTATCCACAGGTCGATTTACCCAACCGAGAGTGGCCAAACAAGGTTATAGAAAAAGCACCAATATGGTGTAGCGTAGACCTACGCGACGGTAATCAGGCATTGATTACACCTATGAATATGGACCAAAAACTCGAACTGTACAAACTCTTAATCAAACTTGGTTTCAAAAACATAGAAGTAGGTTTTCCATCCGCATCACAGGTCGAATTCGACTTTTTGCGCCGCTTAGTGGATGATCAGCTTATCCCTGACGATGTAACGGTACAGGTACTTGTACAAGCACGTGAGCACCTGATAGAAAGAACATTTGAATCGCTTAAGGGTGTTAAACATGCCATCGTGCATCTTTACAACTCTACATCAACAGCGCAAAGAAAGATCGTATTTAATAAAAGCCAAGATGAGATCATTGACCTTGCTATTGAAGGCGTGGAACTTGTTAAGAAGTATGAGGCGCAGCATGATGGAAAGATATCATTAGAGTATTCGCCTGAAAGCTTCACCGGAACAGAGTTAGAATATGCAGCAAAGATCTGTAATGCGGTCACTGCCGCTTGGGGTATCTCAAGTGAGAGAAAGGTCGTCATCAATCTTCCTGCAACCGTTGAGATGGCAACACCCAATGTCTATGCTGACCAAATAGAGTGGATGGGACGCCACCTCGATGACAGAGAAAATGTTCTTATCTCTACGCATACGCATAATGACAGAGGGACTTCTGTCGCAGCAACTGAGCTTGCACTTTTGGCAGGAGCGGACAGAGTCGAAGGAACACTTCTTTCCAATGGGGAGAGAACAGGTAACGTCGATATCATCACCCTTGCTCTAAACATGTACACACAAGGCTTAGACCCGGAGCTTGATTTCAGTGATATCACAACGGTTCTTGATGTTGTTGAGCGCTGTACTGATATGAAAACACACGAACGTCACCCTTATGTCGGTGAGCTTGTTTATACCGCCTTCTCCGGTTCGCATCAAGATGCTATTAACAAGGGTCTTGCCTATCAACGTTCCAAAGAAGGCGAGTTCTGGGAAGTGCCTTACCTTCCAATCGACCCTGATGACCTTGGACGCAATTATGAGGGGATCATCCGGATTAACTCTCAATCAGGAAAAGGCGGAATTGCTTACCTTCTTGAAGAGAACTATGGATACTCACTTCCTAAAAAGATGCACCCAGAAATCGGAAAGATCATTCAGGGTGTAACAGATATACAAGGACGTGAATTAGAGCTTGAGGAGATTTTCGACATCTTCCAAAAAACCTATATTCAGCCTGTCTCGCATCTTGAACTGATTGATTTTACGGCGAAGACCAATAAGGACCATACGGTAACATGCAAGTTGACCTATAAAATGAATGGGGAAAAAGTAAAATCTGAAGGTAATGGGAACGGGCCGATTGATGCGTGTAAACATGCTCTAGAAAAAGAGTATCCAAACAGTTTTACGCTGACAGATTATACCCAGCACACGCATGGGGAAAGATCATCCGCTGAGTCGATCTCTTATATTCAGGTGCAGACGCAGAAACATGAAAATTTTTATGGAGTAGGTATAGATACAAACATCTCTCTAGCCTCAGTAAAAGCTATATTTTCAGCACTTAACCGTGCCTATACAGCCTAGGCTGTATACACTAAAAAGTAAATCCTACAAGCACTTCAGCATACGTTTCGGTATCACCAAAAAGACCTTCTGTACTATCATACTTCTCTTGTACAACGCCTACGCTGATAAGTAACCGGTCTTGTGTAAAAGCGAGACCTGCTCTATACCCATAAGCATTTGTATCATCATAATTTTCTCCGATCCTGTCACTGCTCCCTATGATTATACGTCTAAGCAAAAGACCGACATAAGGACGAAAGTTTTCACTTGCCGGAATAAAGTAAGTACTCTCTATGGTTAGTTTTTGAATATCCGGATTACCGGAAAACCACTTTTCATATCCAAGACCAACCGAAAGGTTCTCTAGTACAAAATAGTTTCCGCTAACTCCGGCAATCGTATAGTCTTCACTGCCGATGGAGGCACCGCCAAGTTTAACACCTATAGAACGACTGCCCTCAGAGAACATATCTGCATGTAAACTCAAACTGAAAACCAAGACTAAAAAAAACGTTTTAAGATGCGGCATTTAGTACCTCCCTGTAATGTGTTTTAACGCTTTTCATTTAAACACCTTGATGCAAGATGGGTGTAGAAAGATCAATATCATGATTAAGTGAAGCATTATACACTTCCGCATTAAGCAGGTTTGGTGTTTTTAACAAATAGCTGCGTACCGTTCGCGTAACCTTTGTATTAGGCAGACCGTCTATATAAAAAAACAAATCATAATGCAGCGCATAATCACCCGTTTCATGAAGATACCATTCAAAGGGTATCTTCTCGTTTATTTTTATCTCTTCATCTTTGATCGCATTGTCATTTACCTGAGAAAACATCTCATTTATCTGTTTTTTAAAATTCTGAAGGTTCTCTTTTGCTGGATAACCTATCTTATACGAAAGTTTCATACGCAGGCCGTCAGTCGAAGCTTTTTTACTGAGGTTATCAACTCTGCTATCCACAAGCTTTGAGTTCTTAATAAGCGTTCGGTGGTTATTTCGCACATCGAGCAAGATGGTATAAATGAAGGTCACCTTGTTAATAATATACTCATCGCTTTCTGTACCAAACTGTATAACGTCTCCGTCTTCAAGCATTTTTGAGTTGAGAATCACCATCCCGTAAAACATATCCGGTGCCCATATCTGATTGGTCAAGGCTAAAAATGCAGCTGTTATCCCAAAGATTCCCGTAGTCTGAAGCAAAGAGTCAAAATCCCAAATATCTATAATTATATACAAAGAGACAATTGAAATGCCAATGAGTATAATCAGATCAACCAATCGACTGTTATAGGTATCTATATAGGACACCTTATCATCGAAATTTTTTTCTATCCCAAATTTTCTTCTGCTCAGATAAGATGAAAAGGAAAAAAGGAAAAGGCCTGCATAAATTGTGACCAACATCCAAGCCATACGTGAAAAGACATTTTGATAATCTTTATGAAACATAATCAAAAGGAAGTCAAGCAAGTGAAAAAAGAGAAAAAGTAGGTTTAAGCTTCTAAAAATAGAGAGCTGAAAGTCATTTTCATCCTTACTTTTAAACAAAGACACAATGGGTTTTGAAAAAAGGAGTAAGAGGAGATTGATAAGTAGAACAAGCAGATGCAGTCCAAATTCCGTGTTTGAAAAAGGAAGTAAATCTAAGAGTTCTTTCAAAATCAATCCTTTGTGTTATCACACGACTGTGAAACAAGCAATCGCAGTCTTATCTAAAATAAAAGTTCTTCATCCGGTTCTTGAGTATTTTGCACCTGAGGTGGTTTCGACCTTGGCGTAAAGAACTCCTTCTGCTCTCCCACATAACTAGAAATCATCCCCTCCGGTTCTACAAACTTTCTTCTTGTCTCAGGATGTGATTTCAGAACCTGCTTATAAAAAGAAGCAAAGGCAGGCGCAGCAGTACGACCTCCCTGTTCTCCTTTTGCCATAGGGGTGTTGTCATCGTTCCCATACCAAACAATAGTTTGAATATCGGGAGAAAACCCACAAAACCACGCATCCACACCCTCATTAGTCGTTCCTGTTTTACCTGCAAGCTCTATTCCGCGAACACGGGCTCTGCGCCCTGAACCTTTTTTAATAACATCCTTCATCACATCGATCATTATATACGCCTGCTGAGGCGTTGTCTGCTGCTCTTTTTTATTCTCATACACAACTTCTTGCCCATAAGAGTTGTGCACACTTCGAATGAGAATCGGCTCAACTTCCGTACCATAATTGGACAAGATCGTATAATAATACGAAAATTCCAAAGGAGAAACAGTAATCGAACCAAGGGCTAAAGAAAGGTCAGGGGGAAGGTTCTTAATGTGAAACTTATCCAGTTGTCGGCGCATTGTTGTCAGTCCAATGTCTGTTACAAGGTTGATCGTCGCAAGATTTCTTGAATGTATCAAGGCTTCACGCAAGGTAATAAACCCCTTATAATCTTTACCATAATTCTTCGGACGCCATTTTTTCTCTTCACCGTCCAGTTCATAATCATATGTCCGGGCAATATCAACAAGCTGTGAAGCACCCGAATACCCAAGGTCAACTGCGACTTGGTAGATAAGCGGTTTAAAGGCTGAACCCGGTTGTCGTTTTGCCTGAGTAGCGCGATTATATTGGCTTTTTTCATAATCTACTCCCCCCACCAAGGCCAAGATATCTCCTGTGCTGGGTTCAAGTGAAACCAGCGCACCATTAAGCTTATCCATAAGTGTTTGGTTGTAGTCTTCAAACTCCTTTGCACGTAGCACACTCTCATCATAACCATCTTTAAGGGCTTGTCTTCCGGCTTCTTGCATACGGATATCAATCGTCGTATAAATCTTATATCCACCCCCGCGAATATTTTTAAACTCACCCCTAAGCTGTCTTAAGACCTCATCAACGATATAAGGTGCACGGTTTTGCGTCAGGGTGTCATCAAAAACTTCAGGGCTCTCTTTTAAAGCAGCTGCATACGAGTTCTGGTCTATCCATCCCAACTGATGCATACGTGACACGACTCTGTTCCCGCGTCCCAAGGCCTGCTCATAACGTCGTGTCGGTGAATAATACGAAGGTGCCTTGGGAAGACCGACCAAAATAGCAATTTCTTTCAGACTTAGATCATCCAGATCCTTGTGAAAGTAACCCTGCGCCGCTGTTTTTATCCCATAATAGCCATGTCCGTAATAGATCTGATTAAGGTATCTTTCCAGGATCTCTTCTTTAGTAAGTTCGCTCTCGATCTTCAGTGCAAAGAGAAGCTCTTTAAACTTACGCGAAAACTTCTTTTCCCGTGTTAAAAGTGTGTTTTTAACAAGTTGCTGCGTAATAGTCGAAGCACCCTCAACAAGTTTTCGTGCTTTAATATCTTTTATAATCGCACGCATAATAGCATCAATATTAACACCAGGATGCTCAAAGAACATCGTATCTTCAATCGCTAAAAGCGCTTCAATGATCTGCGGGGGAATATCTTCAAAGTGCACAAAGTATCGGTGTTCTTTATCAAATATATTGGCGATCTTGTCACCGTTTCTGTCATATATCTCTGTGGTCAGACTGGGCTGATAATCTATCAGCGCATTGACCTCATACTTGATCTGATTATAATAATATGCCACATACCCAATGCTACCTAGGATCAACAGACTAAAAACAATCAAAATATTTCTAAAACTAAATGCGCTTCTCATCATACTCTAAATTCCCGATTTGAAAAATTCGACGAGATCAATACCTGGGTATATTCCTCTTTTGGTTGAGCCAGAACCTCTTTTAGGAGTCCCTGTTCAATCACAACTCCATTTTTAATCACACATATCTCTTCACACAAGGATGCGGCACTTTTCATATCGTGCGTCACAAACAACATCTTAAAGCCCATCTTTTCTTGCAGTGCTTTTAGCAATTCGATGATAAGTTCTCTATTACTGGGATCCAGTGCCGTTGTTGGTTCATCCAGTAAAAGAAGCTTTGGGTCTGAACTTAATGCCATGGCAATAATAACACGCTGAAGCTGACCACCTGATAATTCAGGGGGAAAACGTTTTGACAACTCAAAATCTAAACCCACTTGATTAAAAAGCGCTTTCATCTTATCTTCTGAAGCAAAGAACTGTTTAGCTATCTTGGTCAGAGGCGAAAGTGCCGTAAAAGGATTTTGAGGGACAAAGGCAAGTGTCTCTCCATTAATAAGCTCAAAAGGTGCCTGCACTGCTAAATCAATCTGCATATTCTCAGGCAACATCCCAAGCAAAGCCTTCAAACTCAGGCTCTTACCACTTCCGCTTTGGCCAACGAGCGCAAGCGAAGTGTTAATATTAAAAGCAATATTTACAAGGGTGCTGTTTTGATACTGAATATGCAGTTTCTCTATTTTCATCTATGCTCAAGTAATTAAATTAAGATATTTTATCTTATTTTACTTTTTATAAGATTACAAACATTAAACAGCTCGTCTTTACTCACACCTAAACGGGCGATTAGACGTATGATGGCAGATTCTACTGTTGGTTGGCGAATCGCACCGACTAGATAATTCTTTTCCTTCAATTCGTCCTGTATCTGTATGACCTTTGTGTTATCAGCGATAGTAATTGGAACAATAAGACCATCAACTTTTATTCCCAAAGTGTCATTGATTATCTGTTGACGCAGTTTGATCTCAGTGCCAAGCCTTTGTGAGTTTTTTAAAATATAATCCAAAGAAGCATGTCCCAATGCTGTGTCAAAAAGTGAAGGAGCTGTGGCATAGATAATAGGTTTAGCCCGATTTATCAAGTACTCGACAATATGTGAAGATGCCAGTATATACGCGCCAAAACTACCGTAAGCCTTACCTAATGTTCCCATCTTAATATAATTCTCTTTAACAGGAAGTGCGTAATAATCCAAAATGCCCATCAAATTTTTACCAATAACGCCACTGGAGTGTGCTTCATCAAGAATAAGCACTGCACTGTACTTATCTGCTAAATGAATAATATCTACATTAAGCAGATCCGCGTCCATTGAGTAGATACCTTCAACCGCGATAATCTTACGTTTGGCCGGTGATTTTTTTAACAAGGCTTCTAGCTCACGGTGATCATTATGTTTAAAGTAGCTGACCTTCGCATCCACCAATTTTGTTGCCATTACTCCCGAGGCATGATATTTCTCGTCCATAAAAAGTTCATCACCTTTTCGCAGTAAAGCCTCGATAAGTGCAATGTTCGCATTAAAACCCGATCCCAAAACAACGCCGTCTTCAAAGCCGTTAGCCTGACACAAAGCTTTTTCAAAATCTGCATGAATCGGATGGTACCCATTGACCAGCATTGAAGCCTTGGAGGCATGCGAGGCATACTGAGAAACTCTTTTATAAGCCTCATCCATCAACTCTTTTTTCTCTGAAAACCCCAAATAGTCATTCGATGCCAAATCAATAATATTCTCATCAAAAAGCTTACGTTCTCTATATCTTCCCGAACGTTTTAATGCAGCCAGTTCTTTTTCGTAAAAGTTCATATTTTATACTTTATGCAGAGTCTTTAAAACTCGAAATTATATCCTATCCTCAACATAATCCCATGCTGACTCTCAATCTTGTACGATGTAAAATCAGTTCCGTCAGAATACGACTTGCTTCCTACCGAATCTAGCATATGTGAATACTCCAACAAGACCTCAAAGCTATTTTGTCTGTTTATTGAATATTCTGTGCCTGCTCGAAAGACAATGACTCCCTTACTTTGGCTGATAATTCTGTTGTCTAAGGTATATTCGCTGATAGTTGGACCTATACCAAAGCCAAGCATTGGCCGAAAACCGTCTTTATCACCGATCATAAAATCAAAGTTGAGCAGGAACCTTTCTAGCTCCAGTTCTGAACTGTTGGTTAGATCATACGAAAGTGAAAACCGGTAATATGAATTTTGAACCCCAACATATCCGCCTAGTAAAGCATCTGTATTATCAATACTTGTTCTTCTTCCGTCTAAAAGAGCATCCGTAGAGTCAGTCTGAATATCAGTTGACACACTGGAACTTCCAGAATAAACACCCATCACAAAAGCACCGTCTTTAGGAATGATAAGAAGCGCTCCCATATTTGCAAAGAGCGGGAAACTCAGAAAAACAAGTGTAAATAGTAATCTCATCTGTATCCCTTACTTATCGATTCAAACGAATTAGTTTTTCATTACCATAGTAATTATTTTTTCCGGCAGTTCTTTTGTGCTCATCTATTATGTTCTGATAGACCTTATTAATACTATCAAACCCATGAATGTTATCACATGGGTATGTAAAGGAACTATCTCTATAAATATCTAGTTCTGAAGAATTAGGTTTACACTCTACAGATTTTGCATGATGGCTGAAAAGACAATGATCAAATGCTACTCTTGCAACGAGTATTAAGTATGGCAGAGAATGATTTGGCCATTCACTCCTGTAGCATATGTAAGTTTCTTTTTGTTTGATTTCTTCTCTTTGTGCTACAACACGCATCTTTCTCTCACGAACCTCTTCAAGTTTCTGATTATAATTATTTTGTGACACTAGATTTCTTTGTTCGTTTTGTTGAATAGTCTTATTTTTCCATTGTTCGGTATTGCTCATAGAACCATCATTATTTAATACATCTGTTGAATAGCTTGTGAGGAATTCCGCTTTAGTCACACTATCTAAAGATGAGCTGTCTGCTATCGCTGCTCCCATTCCTATAGCTAGTAGCTTTCCCCATAGTTCATGATTATTGTTACTTTGTTTTTCTCTTTGTACTTGTTTTTGCATATATGTATTCGCAGTCACATTCTCTAGCCAACCAATCGTTTGTTTTTTTGTAGGATCAGCCCCATAAGCAAGTAACATCTTTGCTAATGGTAAATATTTATTTGTGCCATCACCATCAGCATAAAGCATTGTCTTAAGTAATGCATAGTCTTTACAGTTTGTTCCATATTTTAAAAGTAGCTCAATATTATCAAGTAGTTTTAGATGGCTTTGGTACTGGTTCAATGTGAATTCATATTCGATAGCATGAACTAATGATGAATGACGACATTCTCTTGTACTAATATCAGCACCATTCTCAAGTAGATAAGTAATAATTTTAGTATTATACGGTCTAGTTACAGCATAATCTAAGCCCGTCAACCCTCCATAGGTTTCATTTATTCTTCCCTCAGCTACGGCTTTTTGAGCATCCTGCATATTCGTACCCGTATTTAATGCGGAGTTTAAACATCCCGTTAATAAGAGGACAACAAAGCCTGTCAATCCATGTTTTATATATTTCATTTCACTCCTTTGATTCAATATTCAAATTTACAACATCCAGTCTAAAGTCTATCATCACCCTTTACTCGACTGTACATAAACCATCTAATAAAGTAAATTATTTCAACAGTCTCTGCAGTTTTGCATACATTAAATCTCTTTACAGTCGCCAGGTTTGTCACTAAATATACTGTCTTTGCATATCCATCTTTTTCGGCCACTTGTCAGACCTGGTCCTATACCATAGCTACCATCAATATCTGTAGAGTAAAAGCTTGAGTCAAGCGGCTTGTTACAATAGTATACTTTACCACGATATTCGTTGTAATTATACGACTGTCCGACATTACTAAAATTTGAACAGCCTGCAGTAGAGAGTGCTTCTTCTTCTGTACTGTATGAAGTAATGACACCATAAGGTCCTATCCCACTATACCTCACGTCACTATATTGGTTTTTTTCATGACGGATGATATACGCCATAGCCTCAATAAACTCATATTTGTAGGGTTTCTCTTCTACTTTCTTATTTTGGTTGCTTGCAATAGCTCGAGTCTGTGTTGGCTCTTCTCTTTGACTCGCCACTCTAATCTTATTGGCACGTATCTGTGCTAATTGATCCTCATATCTGTTATTCACTTCTCTAACATCTGATCTATATTCTCTAGTATTACTCTTTGAACTGTAACTAGAATCATCATAGCTGTTTTGGTTATATCTTTGTTGTTCATAAGCTTGCTGTTTCAGACTTGCAAGAGTCTCTTTTCTAGTGCTTTCAACTATATTAGAAGCATCTATCCACCTCTGTCTACTTGCATCGTTTCTCTCTTGCTGCTCTCGACTGCGTCTTGCGGATTCTATGGCTTCTCTTCGCTCTTCTTCTGCCTCTTCCTCTTCTCTTTCTCTTTGTCTTTCAAGTCGGGCAAGTCGTCTTTCTCTTTCTCTTTTTATCTCTACCTCTTGGGTATGGAGTTCAAGATACTCGATGAGTTTATTACTAAGTCCTGCTTCACGCAGATAAGTTTTTTGCTCAGGGGTGAAGTAGGAAGCATAGGTCAGATTGCTGCCTTCGAGTTCTTGTATTATTCTGTTTTCGTTGGCACCGCTATTGATGGCTTTTGACATCTCACCTAAGCTGTAAGAACCGATGAGCATTGTCTTTGTTCTTTCATCTAGAAGTGCTCTGTATTCCGGTTTTATACTTAGGACTTTTTTTAGTTTTTGATAGTCCTGCTCTTGTGAAAGTTTGGCAAGAGCTTGTCTTCGCTTATCTTCTTTGACTCTCTCTTCAGCTGTCTTTTTCGCTTGGATCTTGTTTTGTTCCTGCTCTATGGCAATCTGCTTGTCAAAGATAGATTGGAACTTTTCACAATGCTGGTAGTAAATCGCATCTTTTATCTGTTTTGCAACTGCATAAGTGAATTGTTGTTTACCTTTTTCAAGTCCTCCGTCATCTACAAAACTAAAACTTAGCTCGATATCCATTCTTTTTTCTAATTTTATAGTTTCACTGTTTTCTGTATTTTTAATGATATAAGTAGCTAAACTATCTCCGGTTCCAGTAAACCCTTCATAACCAATAAATTCAAAATGAACATTTAACTTGGACTCATCTTTATTGTACACTTCCTTAAAGCCTATGTCATCTATTTTTGATCTGACTCGAGACAGATAGTCCTGTGAAACTACGCTAGTTAGTTTCTCTGATGTGATAAAAATATTGATTCCTTGTTTAGGCAAGGCACATGAAGAAAATAGTTCTAAATAAACAACTAAAATAAATACAAAAAATCTCATCTATAATCCTAAAAGACTATCTAGTTGAGTGTTTTTTTCTTCAACCATTTTATTTTTATCTATTTTGGCTCGCTTCATTTTCAACTCATCGGCATAATCAATTGCAAACACTCTTGCTTCACACATTCTTTCATGATAACCACACGAAGTACCACTTTGTTTACCATACTTTGTTCCTGGAATATAATAGTCATTCGTTTCCGCACCATGATCCATCAAATATGTGATCATACTTGTGTTTGCTGTTTCAATGGCAACATTGAGCAATGGATCACCAAAAGGATCTCTAACCCTTGTACTTGCATCAGCACCATTCTCAACAAGAAGCCTGACCATCTTAAAGTGATTGTAAAAGACAGCGTCATGTAAGGGATTACATTGACTTTTTGCTAAAGGTGTTCCAAACACGGTTATACAAAGATTGGGGTCTCCACCCTCCGATAAATAGGTTTTCATACTATCGATGTCACCATTCTTTGCGAATTCATATGAAGCGTTCTTCGCACATCCACCTGAAAACAACACTAGTAGTCCTATCCAACCATACTTTATATATTTCATCTCAATCCTTTTTTATATACCAAGTAAATTGTCGATTTCAATATTTTTTTGATCATTAATTTTCCCTTGCTCTGTTTTTATTCTCTTCATTTTCAGTTCATCAGCATAACCAATAGCGAACTTTCTGGCTTTACATACTCTTTCGTCATAACCGCACAGAGTTCCCTTAACATCAGCAGTAGGAAAATCATTATAATTATCCGTCTGCGCACCACGATCCATTAAGTATTTAACCATTGGAATGTTTCTGGATGCAATAGCATGATTAAGTAAAAGCAAATGATGCGTATTATCCCTGGCATTAGTCTGTACGTCAGCACCATGTTCGACTAAAAGTTTTACAATCCTAAAATGATTTTCGCTTGCAGCATAAAGTAAAGGTGTGCATTCACTTCTAGGTAAATATGAACCAGTTCCTGTGATACACTGATCTACATCGCCTCCACGATTAAGGTAATCTTGCATTTTTTCATATTCACCAAAATATGCAAAAGGTAATGAAGCGTTCTTTGCACATCCACCTAAAAACAACACTAGTAGTCCTATCAATCCATACTTTATATATTTCATTCCGACCCTTTTAATCTATATACCTAACAAACTATCTATTTCATCATTCTTTTGAATATTGACTTTTTCTTGCTCCACTTGCTCTTTTTCAGTTTGAAGTTCTTTGTAGTATTGTTTTGCAAATCTTTGATTATCACATACATATTGTTGTACTCCACAAGAAGTAGATCTATCTCTATATTCACCATGATAATAGTCTTGATAAAGAATAAAATTATTTGTTGGTGCACCATAGTCTAAAAGGATCTTTATCATTCTTCGATCCTTATTGAAAAAAGCCATGCTTATTAATTCATATCCTTGTATATAGTGACCAGAAGTTTTATTTCTAGGATCATTGACGTCTGCACCGTGTTCAAGAACATACTTCACAGTTTCAAATTTTTTTCCTGCAACAGCAAGCCCTAAGATTGTTTTATTGGGAGAAAGGTTTCCTAGGCTATTATAATACTTATTCACATCGCCTCCACTTTTACGAAACTTCTCAAACTCCTCAAGATCTTGATTAATTGCAAATGTGTAGGTAGAGTTACTCGCTCCTGTAAGACATCCGCTAAAAAATAAAGCAATCAATCCTATCAAGCTATATTTAACATATCTCATCACACCCCTTTAAGCCTTAAATAAATAAGCCTCAACTTATTGTATCACTCAATAATTTTTTAAAATGTATCCACTGCCTCTTTACATGCCCACCACAAACTGCTTGAACGACCATATTTGTCTGCACACTGTTCTATTGCATTATCATGGTTCGTCTGCTCATCATTTGCCTGGTCATGTCTAAAACTACATCCTTTTGAGCAAGCACCCATTTCTGTATCCGGCTTCCAATGTTTTCCTGATAAACCACCACTCTGACAATTATTAAAACACTCACCATAAGAAGCGCTCACTGACGTACTCAAACCAACTATCATTGTCACTGCAATTAATATATTCTTCATTTTATTTCCTTTGATTTTATATTTACCATGTCTGTATATACCTTATATACTTTTCCTCAGTCTATCAATGTCTTATCTATTGTTTTTTAAACAGTTCTGCTGAACCTTTTGGCAACAATCCGCCATTTTGTGGTTCTAGATAAAAGATCTGTCCACTTTTTTGGATTCTACCATCGGCATCATCAGTCAAAAGTTCGATCACAATGTAGTTTTTTCCTTGATCGTATCGCCACAAAATTCTCTCTTCATAATCATATGCCGATGACTTGCTGTTATGATATGTCCAATCACCCCGTCCATCACTGTCTAAGACCACTGTCTTTACATATCTTTTGTTGTCAAACACATACTTTCCGAAAAAATCGCTTGCCCCTGCGTATAACATGTTGACTAACATCAGTACTATAATTAAGTATTTCATTATATCCTCCTTGTTTGTGTATACTTAAATCCTACATCCCTTTAGCTGACACTTAACTGAATATCAAGGCAGCCTAAGAAGTTAGTTAAATATATTTATAAAAATAGAATGTAGGAGAATGAAAGAGAATCAAATAATACAGAGGATAGAACAAGTTTTCCGATATTATAATGAATAGCGAATTACACCGCTATTCAAGCTTCGCCTTGTTGTTTATAATATCTACGACCTCGACTTTGTCTCCGTCTTTATAGCCACTCAGGTCATCATCTGTCTGCCAAAACGTGCCGTCAAGTTTTATCATACCTTTGTCGATAGTCCCGATACCTCTTTGATGTACCTTCTCTTCGCTATTGTCTTGGGTCTTATTGATCATATTCATGCTCCACTTTCGTAAAGCAAAAACAAGTATCAAACCAATAGAGACTGCGCTGGCGATTTGAGCGGTACCGCTCTCATACATACCAAGATAACTTAAGCCCGAAACGATAACAAAACCTGCGCCCAGCCACACAAGAAAAAATGAGAAAAGCAGTGCCTCGACGCCGATCATGATAATACCTATTGAGAGAAGGTAAGCCCAGTGAATTTCTTCCATCAGACATCTGCCTTTTTATTACCCAAGAATGAGCTTAAGATAGAAAGTGAACCGACAAACTCAGTTGCTTCATAAGGAACGATCACCTTATCATTTGACTCATTTTTTGCCATCTCATTAAAGGCAGCTATCCTGTCTTTTGCCAGCAAGAACTCTGCCGCCTCAGGATTTTTTGACATGGCTTGATTGATGAGCATCATCCCCTTCGCCTGACCTTCAGCCGTTTTTTCTTGCTCGTATTTAGATGCGTCTGCCATTCTTTCAATCGCTTCGGCCTGTAAAAATGCTTTTTGTCTTTGGCCTTCAGCTTCACGTATTGTCGCTTCTTTATTGGCGGTAGCCGTCAACTCAATAGCGCGTTTTTCACGTTCGGCTTTCATTTCTAGGTTCATCGCTTCTTCGATCTCCGTAGGTACAGAGATATCACGCAGCTCAACACGCATCGTTTTGATTCCCCATTTTTGTGAAGCATCATCTATGGCAGTCAAAATACTGCGGTTTAAGGTATCTCGGGAAGACAATGTCTCATCAAGCGCCATCTGTCCTATTTCTGCACGCAGTGTTGTTGTCGCAAGATTGGCAATCGCCATTTTAAAATCAACAACCCCGTAAGCGGCCATCTTCGCATTTTCAACCTGAATAAAGACAATTCCATCCACGCTGATATTTACATTATCTCTTGTGATAACAGACTGCCCCGGAATATCGATCATCTGTTCTTGTTTTGTCACTTGCATGGCAACCGAATCAATAATAGGGATAATCAGATGAAAACCGCCCTCCAAAGTAGCATGATACTTCCCTAAACGCTCGATGACATAGGCTCGAGACTGAGGAACGATCTTGACACCTTTGATGATGATGATTAAAACAGCGACAACGATTGCAATACTGACAGCAGAAACAGCTTCCATCTAATACCCTTATAATAAATTTAGATTATTATAACGCATTAGAGCCAAGGAAGCAGTTTTTCCACACTCAAACCCATTGCGCAGGACTCATAGCCTTTGACTTCTTTGATATAAGGCTTGCAAAATCCCTCTACCATACAGCCGCCGGCCTTGCCTTTCCATTCACCTGAAGCGAGGTAGGCTTCCAACTCACCTCTGTCAAAATCTGAGAAAAGATAATCCGTGCTTGAGATGTCGATCAGTTCCAGTTTTCTACTTTTGTAGATCATGCAGGAGACGATAGAAGTGATGCTTCCGCTCTGCGTAAGCAGTATCGCTCTGGCATCATCAATATCTGTTGCCTTGCGTAATATCTTGCCTTGTGACGTGACAACCGTATCTGCACACAAAAGAGGAAGTTCATGATAGTCATATCGCTTTAAAGCGGCTTGGTATTTGCCTACGGTAGCTTGATATACGAAGTTCTTTGGGGAGTCGGCGAGGATCTGTTCCTCATCAAATTCGACAGGGGACTGAATAAAATCAACACCTGCATTTGATAAAAGAAGTGCTCTGCTTTGTGATTGAGAGCAGAGTCGAATAGGAAGTTTTTTCATGGGGATAATTATAGCAATTTCCCCTGAGATATTTCTCTTAAAAAGAGTGACGCAGTACAACACCCAGCATTATTTCTATCGTACCCAGAATAATATTTAAAGGCATCAGGTAATTATAGATGATCCACAATGCATTTTGACATTTTCTGCACTCATTCATACTGTCACAGCTGTCGAAGCTTTTTGAAGCTTTATAGTTTATCCATGCCATTAACCCCATATTCATCGCCATAATAGTCCATATACCGCCCTTGGTATGAATCATCTTGTACAAAGCCACTGCGTCATTTGAGATGATAAACCCATCAGTATCATAAGCATTATCCTTATATCCGAGCGCCATGATAATAGATGTAACAAAAAGCAAGATGACAAAGGGCGTCATAATCTTAAAAAAACGCACATAACGAGCCGTCTCATGAAGATATTCGTCAGACCTGGTCAGACTGCGAAGCGGTTTAACACGTCCATATCGGGCTGCGACCATGCCACCAACCCAAATTACGGCCGAAAAAACGTGTAAAAAGATGATCTGATTGGGAAAATTACTCATCAGATAGTAGATAGCATCACTCATTTCAAGCTTCCTTGATAATATTTCTAAGGATATTAACTAAGTATGTCTTAATATAATATTATAATTTTTTATATTAAGCTTTAATCTCTAAAATGTGATGGCAGATCTGAAGTATTTATTTTTATAATACAAAAAGACAGGCGTGCTGTAGGTAAGACCTATGAAGAAAAGTTGGCTTTTCAAGGTCTTAATTGTGAAGGTCTAATGCGAATAACGTAAAATGACACCTAAGTAAATTGCCAATACACCTAAAACTATATTAGTTGGTACAAGATACTTTCCGATCAGTCCGAGTCTTTTTTGTGCGTCAGCTGCATTGTCTGATGCCAAAGCTTTTTCCGCTTTTGAACGAAGGAACATCATATAACCGAGGTTCATTGCCATAATCATCCAAAGTACTTCTTTCAAATGCACGATATTATACATCTGCATGGCGGTCTCATTAATCACGTTCCCGCTAGCATCTACCGCTAAGTTGCGAAAATCCCAACCTACCGCCATAAGTACCGCCGTGATGATCAAAATAACAACAAATGGCAAGACAATTGTAAACAAACGCTTGAGTGCATGCGCAATTCTTTCCATTCTGAAGATAGGGTTTTCAACATGTGCAAAAGATTGATGTGCCGCAAAACGCATTGCTATCATGCCACCAACCCAGATCACCGCTGAGATAACGTGTAAAAATACGATTACTTCTGTGTTTGACCAAAAGAACTCTGTCATTGCGTCTTTCATTATGCTAATACCTCTTTAATATAATTCAATGAAGCAACTTTTGCCTCTTCAAGTTTTGAGGGGTCTTTTCCACCGGCTTGGGCGAAATCAGGACGGCCACCACCACCACCGCCAAGGATTGGAGCAATATTTTTAATCCAGTCACCTGCTTTGGCATCAGAGCCTTTAACACCGGCAGCGATCATAACCTTATCGCCCTTGACTTGAAAAAGCATGGCACATAAAGATTCATTTTCATTTTTCAACTCATCAATACGTGTTTTAACATCTCCACTTTTGATCTCTTCAATAATAACAGTCACGCCATTGATAGATTCAGAGCCAAGATCCTCTTTTGAAGCAGACATCGCTTCTTGTACTTCAAGTTTAAGCGTTTTCACCTGCTCTTTTAGTTTGTTCACACCAAGAAGAACATCTCTGTTTTTAACTTCTTCTTCAACTTTAAGAAGGGTATGTCTCTGCTCTTTAAAAAGATTATAAGCAGCATTTCCGCACACAGCTTCGATACGGCGAACACCCGCAGAAACACCCGACTCTTTTGTAATAACAAAGGTTCCGATAACCGCTGTGTTATTTACATGTGTCCCACCGCATAGCTCAACACTTGCATCACCGAAACTGACAACACGAACCTTATCTCCGTATTTTTCACCAAACTGTGCTTTTGCTCCGGAGTTTTTTGCATCGTCAATGCTCATCTCTTTTGTTTGGCCCGAAATGCCTCGTAGGATCTGATAATTGACCTGTTCCTCAACCTCCGCAATCTCCGCCAACGTCATCGCCTTGGGATGAGAGAAGTCAAAACGTAGGCGTCTTGCATCATTAAGAGAACCTGCCTGAGAGATATGCTCACCCAAAACATCATAAAGCGCCGCATGCAAGAGGTGTGTAGCCGAGTGATGTTTCTCTATCTCTAGACGGTTAATATCCACAACAGCCTTGACCGTAGAACCTGTTACCAGTGTTTCTTTCACTTCAACATGAGAAAGATTTAGATCAAAGAATTTTCTTGTATCCGTAACTGTCGCATGATTTACTGAAGAAACATCGGTTCCACCGACGGCCTCGGCTTGTTTTGTAATCTGTCCCTGGTCGCCTACCTGTCCACCGCTCTCAGCATAAAAAGGTGTTTTATCAAGAAGTATCCATCCCGTGTGAGAGCTGTGAAGTTCATCAACGATCTTAAAGTCTTCACTTAGTAAAGCCAAGACAGTTGCGTCATTTGCCGAGCCTTCGTAACCTGTAAACTCGTTTTTACCAAACTTCTCAAGAAGTGCTTTAAAGTCACCGGAATTAGCCGCATCGCCAGAACCCTTCCATGCTGCCTTTGCACGTTCTCTTTGTTCCTTCATAAGGGCATTAAACTTACTTGAATCAAGTTTTAGGTTTTTTTCTTTAAGCATATCTTCTGTTAAGTCTAAAGGAAAGCCGAAAGTATCATAAAGTTTAAAAGCAACTTCCCCCGAAAAAGTCTCTTTTGTATTTTCAAGTTCAGCATTAAATAGTTCAATCCCATCAGAGATCGTCTTAAAAAAGCGCTCTTCTTCAAGCTGGATCTGGGTCTTGACCGTTTCAGCCTTTTGGCTCAAATAAGGATAGACCTCTTTCATCTGCTCCACTAAGGTATCAACAATCTTGTACATAAAGGCTTCACGAAGACCAAGAAGATAGCCGTGGCGAACGGCACGTCTTAAGATACGGCGAAGCACATACCCCCGCCCCTCGTTTGAAAAGTTAATGTCTTGAGACAGTAAAAAGACTGCTGTACGGATATGGTCTGCGATTACACGGTATGAAGCACCTGTCTTGTATTCGTATTTCTTTCCTGTAAACTCTTCTACCTTGTTGATCATTGGCATAAACATGGACGTGTCATAGTTGGAAAGAGCCCCTTCTTTCACTGCGATAACACGCTCAAGTCCCATGCCTGTATCAATCGACGGTTTTGGAAGTGGCGTTAAAGTACCTGACTTGTCACGCTCATACTGCATAAAGACAAGGTTCCAGATCTCAAGAAACCTGTCACCCTCTCCGCCCATCTTGTCTTCAGGACCATTGAAGTTCTCTTCGCCCTGATCATAAAAGATCTCTGAACACGGGCCACAAGGACCTGTGTCTCCCATTTGCCAAAAGTTATCTGCATCACCCAAACGCATGATCCGCTCAGCAGAAACATGTTTTTTCCACATCTCTTCAGCTTCATCATCGCTGTCATGGACGGTGACCCACAGTTTTTCAACAGGCAGTTCAAGGACCTCGGTAATAAACTCCCACGCATAGGCAATAGCCTCTTCTTTGAAATAATCTCCAAATGAAAAGTTTCCAAGCATCTCAAAAAAAGTATGATGACGTGCCGTATGACCGACATTTTCCAAGTCATTATGCTTTCCGCCTGCACGCAAACAGGTCTGACATGAAGTCGCTCGCGGATTAGCCGGGATAGGGATCTCACCGGTAAAGATTGATTTGAAGGGTACCATACCTGCATTATTGAAAAGCAGGGTCGCATCATCAGGAACCAAAGGTGCGGAAGCGACAGTAGCATGTCCCTTTGATTCAAAATAGTCTAAAAACGCTTTACGAACGTCCATTATTGTGTCCTTGATATCTATTTTACTCCTATTAAAAAAGCAAATCAAATTGCTTTTTTAATAGGAGATATCCTTGTACTAAAAAGACTTCTAAGATGAGTCTCTTGAATTATAAAAAAAGTACGCGATTATATCGAAGTGGGAGTAAAAATATAATAAAAGATCCGGTTAAGGACTTTTTTACGAGGGTTTACACATTAATTAACTGACAAACTCTGAAGATAAAGTGTTTTGAGCTCGGCAAGTGTCTGAGGGATAACATACATAAACTCTACTAAAGCCACATCTGCTTCAGGACTTAATTTTCCGTTCTTTTCACATTGGCTTATCATCTCAAGCAACTTGTGTAACTGTTCTTTATTTCCAAGACATTTCGGACACATATATGCTCTCGTACATAAACCTTTTTCAAAGATATTATACGTCGAGAACAAGGCTGCATGTACTTCGCTTAAACTCTCTTTAGTAATCTTGTCTTTGTCAAGCTCAAGCCCACTCAAAAGTACACCTAAGTCCATAAAACTATCTTGTACCTGTTGAAATATATCTTGCATTTAAATTAACCTTCAATACGCTATATCACTAATTCTTATGCTATTGTATAAAATCATCGTTAATTCTTCGTTAAAAAGCTCAATGGTTTTATTCACTTCATATATTAAAGATAGTAATGATGAAAAAGTTGTATCTCTTTCAAGAGAGCATCGCTCGTTTCTTCATCCAAAGACTCTCCAAGATAGATCTTTTTATTATCTGTCATAAATAAAATATCATAATTTTTCAAGCGACTTTCTTCAACAGAAACTTTTCGCAGTACGTCCCACCTCACACAGCGTTTATACAAAAGAATCGTAAACATTCTATATTCAATAGAAAAACTCTGCTTCTGAAGTTTCAACGACTTCACAACACACGCCGCGATAAGACTAAATACAATGAAGAAAGGACTCATGATGAAAGAGATCTCAAATAAAGACGTCACCATGGGATACGTAAGGCTTAATCCCCACAGTCCAAAGCTTTGTACTCCTATAAAAAGGATAAAGAGAAAATAACGCCACTGTTCACGCTTCTCAAAGATAATACGAGTCGTATCTTTCTCTTTTTTTGCCTTAAAGGACACGGTTCTTTCGTTTATGCACAAAGGTGTAAACAATGACTATTACAATAACAACAAGTACAGATACATAAACAAGCTCGTGCAAGTACTCTTTAATAAGTTCTTCATTTGAGCCCATAAAGTAGCCTAAAAAGACCAATATACTTGACCAGATTCCCGCGCCTAAAAAGGTATAAAAACTAAAAAGTCCAAAAGGCATCTTTGAGAGTCCTGCAGGAATTGATATCAACTGTCTAATCCCCGGGATAAGACGTCCGCTAAATGTGGAGACCGCTCCGTGAGTCTTAAAGAAGTTCTCCATCTTGTCTAAGACTTCTGATGACATAAAGAAGTATTTTCCATATTTGTATAAGAACTTTCTTCCTAAAGTCATGGCAAGAAAATAATTTACCCAGGCCCCGATCATAGAACCGCCAAAACCTGCCAATAAAACAAAAACTAAGTTCATTTCTCCTTTATACGCTAAATACCCTGCCGGTATCATTACGATCTCAGAAGGAAAAGGAATGAAGCTACTCTCAATTGCCATCATAATAAAGATACCCATGTATCCCCAATCACCCACGGTTGTAACGATTAAGTTTGTTAAGTCTGCAAGCACTTTTGTATTTCCTTTATAATTGATTGCGCGCCATCTTTACGAATAAGCGTTTTTAAAACCTCGCACTTGGCGCTTAAGTCTTCATCTAGAAGACTCAGTAGAAGTTCATAAGGCTCGTCTTTTTGCCTGCACATCCATGAGGCTTCCTGCTCGAGTAAAAAAGCAGCGTTGTAAAACTGATGATCTCCGGCAGCGTAAGGATAGGGAATATACAGCGCAGGTAAAGTCGAAGCGCAGAGTTCCCATAAGGTACTTGCGCCTGAGCGACTGACGGCTAGATCGCTTTTTTGCATCAAACGGTCTACATCAGACCTGAAATCAAAGACTTCTGCTTCTATATTCATAGCTTTGTATGCCTCTTCTACCTTCTCTTTTTCAAGCTTTCCGGCTTGATGAATTATTGCTATCCCCTTGCTCTGTAAAACAGGAGCAATTTTTAAGGCAAGTTCATTGATAAAACGTGCACCTTGGGAGCCGCCAAGGAAGATAATAGTCTTGATAGTAGTTCTTGTACGAGCATATTCAAAAAAACTGTCGCGTACAGGATAGTCTTTTACTAAAGAGTTCTCCTCGTAAGAGCTGAAAAACGTTTTAGCGAAAGGACGGAGTAATCTGTTTAAACGTCCTATTGCAGCATTTTGTTCATGTATAAAATAAGGCTTTCGCTGTAATACAGCCGCAAATGAAGCAGGTGCTGCCGAAAAACCGCCGACACTGATAACGGCATCTGCTTTTCTTACCAGTGAAAGCGCTCTTACTGTAGCCTTGATCGTTTTAAACAAAGCCTTGATCTTGCCTAGCCCTTGTTTGTTTACCACACCGGATGTATGTAAAAAGTGCACGGTAGAAAACGCCCTGTCTTGTTCAAACCAGGATCTGTCTTGGCCTGAAGAAGAGCCTACAAAAACACAAGTATGTCCGGCCTTGATCGCCGCATCCCTGAGACTTTTAGCGATTGCTAAATGCCCCCCTGTTCCTCCGCCAGTGATGACAAAGGTCATTTTCGGATCTTTTTAGAGATCATCAAGACCATGCCCATACCGATGCTTGCTGCCAACATGGATGAGCCACCATAAGATAAAAAAGGTACAGATATACCCTTAATCGGAGTCAGTCCACTGATCCCGTAGGCATTCATCAAAAAGGCAAATGCGAACAAAAGACCGATACCCACAGAGAAAAGATAAAAGATAGAGTTATCACTGCGATTAGCGATTTTAAAAACACGCTGCAAGATAACAATCACGATAAGGGTCACAAAAAGCACCCCAAAAAACCCAAACTCTTCCGCCAAACCAGCCAAAACAAAGTCTGTATGGACCTCAGATAAGAAGCCAAGTTTAAAGGTTCCGTTGGCAAGACCCGTGCCAAAAAAGCCCCCATTATGAATTGCATTAAGTGAATGTCCTATCTGATAAGGCTCCTCGCGCACACTGATACGTAGATGTTCAGCTATAGATTCAGGGAAAAGTTCCAACACAAAACCTTGGATAGAAGCCCACCATGACTTTATACGGATGATCCTGTGTTCCGCGGTGGCAATAAAAAAGATAAAAAAAGCGAAGGCCAAGGAGATTAAAGAGAGGAAAAACTTAAATGAGCTCCCGGCAAAAAAGAGTAAAAAAGCCAGGGTCAGTCCTAAAACAACAACCTGTCCAAGGTCATTTTGCATAAAAGCAATAAGAAACATCACAAGCACAAAGACAAAGGCATACGGCATAAAACGGGCAAATTCATCTCGTAAGCGTAATTCGCTGTGATGGGAACTCAGTTTACGTGTAAAACTCCAAGCTAAGAAGTAGACAAAGCCTACCTTGAAAAACTCAACTGGGGCCAAAGAAAAACCAAAGACCTTTATCCAGCGCTTTGCTCCACCGACTTCACTTACCAAGGATACCGGTAAAAAAGGCATGATGATCATCAAAAATATACCTATGAAGAACAGACTTAAGCCTAGAGGATGAATGGCCTTGTCTGCGTCAAGTTGCGATATGCCCCACATCACAAAGATCGAAAAGATAGCAAATACGGTCTGACGGACAGCAAAATGAAAAGGATTGTAATCAAAAAGTACGACGATATAGCTTGAAAGTGAATAAGAGAGCACTATCCCTATCGTAATGAGCAGTGTTACGGATAAAAAAAGAGATCTGTCTGTCATTAATTTCACTTGCCTTTTAAAGTTTATAGTCGCGTTATTTTATCGACCCCTGCCCAAGTTTTTAATTAAAAACGGTTACAATAACTGTAAGAATCAGGTAGGCACTAATTTTATGATCAAACGACAAAATTATTTCACATTTGGTATGGATATTGCTTACTAAAAAGTATTCTAAGGAGAGAAAATGGGTATTCAACTAAGCCGGTCACACGATCTTATGAAACAAGCGCTTGATTATAGGGCTGCTCGCCAAGATTTGATCGCTGGAAATATTGCTAATGAAGATACACCATTTTATCGTCCAAGAGACGTCAGTTTTGAAAAAACGCTTCAAGCGCAGGCTAAGAAGATCTTTAATGAACCTCAAGTTCCTAAACTTGAGTTAGCCCAAACACAAGGGGCTTCTTTTAAATCAGCACTTGAAGAAGACAGCGGTCAAGCCCAGCTTTATTATCGTGACGGGCATTTAGCTCGAAATGACGGTAACAGCGTTGATTTGGATGTTGAGACAACAGAGATGACAAAGAACTCAATGATGTTTCAGGGCATAATAGCCGCTTTGAAAAAAGAGGGCGCAATTTTTAAAGCCGTTTTACAAGCGTCTGAACGAACACAGTAAGGATACTAAATGAGCCAGTTTTTAAATAGTTTTGATATTAGCGGTTATGGTCTTTCGGCACAACGTGCCCGTGTCAATGTTATCTCTTCCAACATAGCCAATGCACAAACAACCCGTACAGAAGAGGGTGGACCGTATAGACGTAGAGAGGTCGTATTTAAAGCAATCGACTTCAATAAGATCTTAAATGACAGACTTCTGGAAAATACCGGTGATGCTGGCTATTCAGATCCTCTTGATGAAGGTGACTTAAACAAAAAAGTCAATCCGCCGATTATGTCTGTAGTTGTTGATAAGATCATGCGTGATGACAAAGAGCCGATGATGAAGTTTGATCCGGGTCATCCTGACGCAAATGCTGAGGGATATGTGGCTTATCCAAATATCAATCCTGTTATCGAAATGGCAGACCTCATTGAGGCGACACGCTCCTATCAGGCAAATGTAGCAGCATTTCAAAGTGTAAAAACAATGGCGCAAAGTGCCATGAGTATTTTGCAAGCATAATAAAAATAAGGTATAATTAGATTATGAGCGATTTAAACAAAGTTTCCGGTCTTTCCACTGCTGACTTACTAGGCAAGGCAAATGCCAAAGGTCAGACTAGTGGCGAAGGTTTTGCCAATGCACTTAAGCAATCACTGAATGATGTAAATGAGATGCAAGTATCCGGAGAAAAAGCAATGAGTGATCTTGCAACGGGTCAGGTCAAAGACCTGCATCAGGCTGCTTTGGCTATTGACAAAGCCGAGATCAGTATGAAGCTCATGCTGGAAGTAAGAAACAAAGCACTTAGCGCATACAAAGAGATAACCAGAACTCAAATGTGAGTTCGCCGTAAAATAACGAGAACTGCTTCTCGTTATGGCGAACGAAACCGAAGATGTTGTGCCATAGGCACCATCGCAGGCTTAGCATTAAATAGAAGAGACTTCGTCTCATCCAAAATAACACAATTCCTTCAACAAGACTACATTCTAAGACTTTTTATAATCTTTATATCTCTACATATCTTTAATGATATAACATTAGATTTTTTTATGTTAGCTAATATGTATATTTCAGTTATAGTCATATATTGTGTTATCTATTAAAGAGTTATGACTTCAAAAAGGCAATATAAAGTATGTTGGACACAATTATGGGGATAGTGCTTTTTTTATTATATTTACATTTTTAATCGTCATCGTCAATTATGTTTATATAAAAAATGCATTTGGTAATGGTACATATAATCGAAAACATAAAGAGAAATCATCAAAAGATGATGAATAAAGTTGACCTACTTGCATATAAAAACTACGAAGAACGCAAGAGTTTCCCCTACGGTAAAACTATTCACTCACGCCAAACCTCATTCCCCTCATCCTCAATCAGATCACTTCAGCACATCCCCATTTTTATTCACATCAACATTATTTTCTTTTTCTATACTGTCATATAGGTTCAAGTCTTCCATAACGGGGCTCTGATCAATCATCTGCTGTTTCGTCGGTTGATTGTTCGTTTCAGAACTCGTGATGCCATGTGTATTGTTATATGCACTGGGGTTAGGGTTGATCGTATAATACCCAAGGTCTCTGTCCGGATAATAGGTTGTTTCATAATAAACCGGATGAAAATAACCTGTCCCGTATACCACCGTAGTGTGCGACACGTAATTACCGGTATAGCCTGAGGTATAACCTGTCCATATGCTGTCATCATTTGACTTATAGATCTTGACAAAGGTTACATTGTACAGATGCGATGAAGGGGGAATAGTATAGATAACAGAGGGGACAGAGTTTGCCGCTTTCCATTCTCCCTCAGGGGAGGAAGAGACAAACCACGTAGCCTTATCACAGGCATAATACTTCTTATCCACCAAAATAACAGGGATTGCGGTGTTGGCAATGTACTGCATAGACGTGCCCTTTATCGGCTCAAGTTTTGGTGTGCCGTTGTAGGTGACATTCACATATGCCGCTTCTTTATTAATGTGTGATGTGTGAGGGACTTGGGCTTTTAAGACTGAGTTTTTAGACTCTGGGGTACCGGCAACAGAAACAAGGACATTAGCTTTACTCGAATAACTTGGAATGTTTGTAAAGTCATCAGGTAAATCACTTGAAGCAATATATTTCCATTCGCCCTGAAGTGCTTTACTCTCATACCAACGCCCAAAGATTAATACATAGTATGTTTTAGAGGTAGTCTGTATAAACAGGTCACTGCTGGTATTACTCAAATACGCTAACTCTGTACCTTCAATAGGTGTAAATTTAGGTTTGTCCGTATACGAGATCAAAACGCTTGGTTTGGTTTCTATAAAAACCTTCTGATAAGCATCTTTTTGTTTTTTACTTGTCTCAGCAAGTAAGGCATCCATTTTAGGTGCAGTAGCACTGACCTCGTCCGGTACGGTAGAAGGTATAGCCCATTTTCCATTTAAAGCAGCTGCGCTGTACCAGGTCTGACTGTCAATATAAACATAATACTTCTTACTGGGAATGTGCTCTACAATAAGACTTTTTGTGTTCTCAATCCGTTTGAGAACACTGCTAAGCTCAATCCAATGAGGTTCACCCTGGATCTGCACCAAAACTGAGCTTTGGTCTTCAATCAGGATATTAGGTGCTTTAATCTTCGTATCATTAAGTTTCTTTTGACGCACTTGCAGCTCTTTTAAAGACGTCAAAAGATAAGAATACAAGATTGAAAAGTTCTTTGTCTTCATCTTTTGTTTCAGCAAGGGTCTCATCTTCTTAGAGGTATCTACACCATCCTTTGAAAAACGAAACTCCTCCAAGATGAATTCATCTATATATGCCGTATCTGTTTTCGTGTCAACACGCAAATCACCTGTAAACCAAACAACCCCGATATTCAGATCTGTTTCATCGTCTTGCTTAATGCTTACCGTCGCTTTGGCCTTGATCGTATTGCCTTCAATACTTTCAGGCTGAAGGGTATATATCACGAAAGCCGTCTCATCAACAATCACCTCTTTGGGCCATTGTTCTTTAGCGCTAACCATTAATGTCATCATTAAAAAAAGTACCAATATCTTCAAAAAAACATTTTTCATTATCATCAATTCATCCTCATATTTTCTTACGTAAGTTTAGCCTAAACAATATTTCAACCTTCTGCTATCGGAAATTTACAGACTGTCTATTGCAGCAATTTTTCATTTTGATGAAACCCCTTGTCCTATCCTGGTCGCCGTCAAAAAAACATAATCCTTACCCGTAAGCGTAACGCGAAACTTCTTCTGTTGAAGATACTTTTTACAATACATAACATCAGAATAGAGCATCCCCATTTCCGAATAAGGATAATTGGGCACCTTCGCCCCATAGATCATCTCTCCGCCCATCCATCGACAGTTGGGAAAGCCTAAGATAATGGCCCCGTCCGTATTGAGATAATTCTGTACCAACGACATGAAAAATGGTTTAAAATCTATATTCGGGCTTTGAAAAGTTCCTATTGAGATGATAAGGTCAAACCTTCCCAGCCCCAAGTCGTCAAGCTTATTAATATCATGTTCTATAAAGTTGACATTTGCTTGAGGAAAACGCCGCCGCGCATATTCAAGGGCAGAAGCACAATGGTCTATTCCTATGAATTCCATCGTTTCGTACACTTTTGAACTCACAAGCGCTTTTATCAATTCAAACTCATCGCCCGTGTTAACACCTAAATCCAGTACACGTTTTCTCGCACCTATTTTGACATTATTCAAGGCATGTTTGTAAGGCAATAAAAAAGCCGGCTCTTCATTTTTATGTATGTGGGAAAAGGGTGAGTCGATTCCATATTTCTCTTCAAGCCCCTGTGTTTTATGGAAAGATGCGTCAAGATTCAATCTTTCAAAACAGAGTTCCACCCTAATCGCGTCAACAGGTTTTGGTGTTAACATGCGACAAAAAAGAAGTTCTGCCAAGTCAATCCATGCTTTATAGCCTCTGTAAATAAACTTTTGCCCTTCCAGATCCACTTGCGCACCTGCATACGTCGAATGTGCACAGTCTGGATTTAAGACTTCAAACCTGATCTGATTCGACGTGTTCAGTTCTTCCTTTAGCGCGTCAGAGATACGTAGCATGGATTCATTGCCAAATCTCATTTTTTGGGCTTAACCTTGCTCAAAAAGTCTTTCATCGTCTCATTTACAACGTCTTGGATATACGCTATTCGCTCTTGTGGTGTTTCCTTACTTTTTAGTATGTCTGTCGCAATTCCTCTCCACACAACTTTTTTATCCGTAGGACTCAATGCATCGATAATCAATGTCCCCTTCGTATAATTATATGTACGCGTAGTCGCTACCATCTGACTACCATACCCGTATCCACCATATCCGACCATAGTATAATCTGTATCGATATCTGTCTTATCCTCTACATTTAGATGAAATACAAACACCAGATCAGCAGAATCATTCGGCACTTTCACATACCCCTTATTTTGAAGGTTCTTGTTTAAAGCCTCAATCATTCTGCTTGTGAAAAGAGTCTCTTCTCCACTTTTATCATGATGAACAACAGCAAAACTTTTTTGCGCGGCAAAATCAAATTCCGGGTCATAATCAACACTGACTCTGAGTGAAGAACATGCGCTTAACAATAAAACACCCAGTAGTGTAAAAATAATCTTTTTCTGAATAAAGCACTCTTTATATGTTTTCATACGCATTCCTTAATGTTTTCCTTATTTTAGCAATATTCCGATACAATTACAGAAAATAATAGAAGTTTTATGAGCAATCGAAGCAAATCTAAAAAAATCCTAGTTCTCTTTCTCTTTTTGATCATCGGTTTTTTACTTTTTTTAAGTTCACAACTCTACACCGTTCTTCACGACCGCCACACCCCTTCTCAATTCACATCCAATGAGACCCGAGCCGAACGCGGGGAGATAATATCTGCTGATGGTTTTCATATTGCAACAACGCAGCAGCTTTATAAAGCCGTTGTCAATACAAGGAACATTGACCCAGATAAAAAAGAGCTTTTTATAAAGCTTTTTTCTATTTACAGTGGAATAGCCGAAAAAAAGATCTCACAACGGCTTAAATCACACAAGGGAACCGTTGTTCTTTCTTATCATATTGACCCTCAGGCCGCCCAATACCTAAAGACTCTTGCCTACCGGCTACGTCGGATGAAGGTCTTTGTGGAGTATACACTCGCTAATGGAAGAAGTATTCTTCATGGACTGAGTATTCTTCCAAGTGGTGAAAAAAGGCATTATCCTTATCAGGACCTGCTCACTCCTGTTGTAGGCTATATTCATAAGGTCGAAGACCACTCTTATACCCGTGTTCAAGGTGTCAAAGGCATAGAAAAAAGTTTTAATTTTGCTCTAAACGCACAGCAAGACGGAAAACAGTTTGGACCCAGAGACGTCAATAATTATATGATCTTAAATAAAAAGTCCTACACTAAACCCGACATCGATGGGCTGAATGTCCAACTGAGCATTCCTGTCACCTTGCAAAAACGTGTTGAACGAAGCCTCTCAAAGATGAAGGAAGAGCTTAAAGCTGAAGAAATTCTGGCTGTTGTGATGGAGTCTTCTACCGGAAAGATCATCTCTTTGGCCAGTTCTAACCGCTTTACACCCAACCATATCCTACATTCTGACTATCCCTCACTGAACTCAAATGTGATTGAATACAGTTTTGAACCGGGTTCTGTCTTGAAACCTATTATCTTTTCTCTTCTTTTGGAGCATAAACTTGTCAACCCTTATGACCTTGTAAATGGCCACAACGGGCGTATGAAATTAGGACGTATGACCATCACTGACGAACATAAATTTCAATGGTTAAGTGCAGAAAACGTTATCGTTCACTCGTCCAATGTCGGGATCGCTCAACTCGCACAAAAGTTACCGCCTCTTGAATATTACCAAGGCCTTATAGACTTTGGTTTTGCTCAAAAGTCAGGACTCAGACTCCCTTATGAAAAGCAAGGCTCTGTCCCGGCAATAAATAGACTTAAAAGTGAGATATACAAGGCAACAACGTCTTATGGCTACGGCTTGGATGTTAATGTGATGCAGTTGATCAAGGCGTACAATGCCTTTAACAATCGTGGGCGTACTTTGCAGCCTTATCTTGTGGAAAACCTTATTGATAGGCAAGGGAATAAACTTTCTCAAAAACCTGAAGGCTCTGTCCAAGTCATTTCTCCAGCGACCGCGGAACGTGTTAAAAAGATATTGATCAAAACAGTTCAAGAGGGAACCGGCGTTGGGACTATCATACCGGGGCTGGAAATTGGCGGAAAAACAGGAACCGCACATATTGCCGAAAAAGGGCGTTATGTACAAAAGTACAATACTTCTTTCTTTGGTTTTGCCAATGATAATAAAAGCAATTACACCATTGGTGTTACTGTTATTCAGCCCAAGGCGAACCATTTTGCTTCTTTGACAGCCGTTCCTGTATACAAACAAATAGTTGAACTTTTAGTGGAGTTCGACTATTTAAAGCCTAGTTTGTAAAATATCTCAGATCCATAAATTATCTATCAATCGTGTTGTTCCCAACCGTGCTGCTACTAAAATAATCGTATCCCCGAGTTCAACCTCTGCTCTTGGGACAAAACTGCGTGAGACTATGGAAATATATTCTATATCCAAAGGTGCCAAAACCTTACGCATCTCTGACTCAATACTCTTGACCTCAAACTTCTTTTGCATAACAAGTTCTGTGGCCCGCCTTAATGACTTGGAAATCTTAAGGGCCTCCATCCTTTCGTGAGCATTAAGGTAGACATTACGCGAACTCATGGCAAGTCCGTCGCTTTCTCTAACTGTTTCCAGCGGCACGATCTCAACATCCATATGAAAATTTTTGACCATTTGCATTATCAGCGCCAATTGCTGAGCATCTTTTTTTCCGAAATACGCCTTTGTCGGTGACACCATGTTAAGCAACTTCATCACTACCGTCAACACCCCGTCAAAATGGCCAGGACGTATATGGCCTTCAAGAATATATCCACGCACATTAGGGGCAATAACTTTGATCTCATCTTCCTCATACATGTCACACGCCTGAGGATAAAACAAAATATCAACACCGGCTAAAGAACAGATCTTTTCATCTGCCTCAAACTTTGAAGGATACTTGTCCAGGTCTTCTCCCTCAAGAAACTGGGTCGGGTTCACAAAGATAGAGACGACCGTAATATCATTGTTCTTTACAGAGGCTTCTATCAGGCTTAAGTGACCATGATGGAGGGCTCCCATAGTAGGTACAAAACCGATAGTACCCTTCTCACTTTTTACAATTGATTTGAGTTCCTGCGGTGAACGAACAATCTTCATCTTAAGCCTTCATAGATTATAATAAGCGAATTATATAACATTTAATCGGAATAAACTATGGACCATTATGAATACGGTGAACTTTTAAAAACTTTAGCAACCAAAATGCAAAATATCAGCAATATAGTACGTCCTGACGATATCCAGAGCCGTCTAAACGGGATTGAAGCGCTTGAAAATGAACAAGATTTTTGGAATGATGCAGCCAAGGCAGCCATCATTCAAAAAGAAAAGACACAGCTAGAACGAAAACTTGAAAAATTTCAGGCTGCCTCAGGCAAGCTAGAAGATGCAAATGAACTCTATGAGATGGCCAAAGAAGAGAAAGACGACGAGAGCATAGAGATGCTTTTTAGTGAGGCAAACGAACTGGATGAAAGTGTTAAACAGATGGAGATCGAGGTGATGCTAAGCGGAGAGCATGATGCCAATTCGGCTATCTTGTCTATTCATCCCGGTGCCGGCGGAACAGAGTCTCAAGACTGGGCACACATGCTGTTTAGAATGTACAGTCGCTGGGCTGAAAGACGCGGATTCAAGACAGAGATACTGGATTATCAAAATGGTGAAGAAGCCGGTATTAAAGATGCATCCTTACTTATAAAGGGTGAAAATGCCTACGGATATCTGAAGGTCGAAAACGGTATCCACCGCTTAGTGCGTATTTCACCTTTTGATTCTAATGCCAAGCGTCATACCTCTTTTAGTTCTGTTATGGTCTCTCCTGAGCTTGATGATGACATAGACATCGAGATCGAGGACAAGGACATTAGGATCGACACTTACAGAGCCTCAGGCGCCGGTGGCCAACACGTCAATAAAACGGAGTCTGCTATTCGAATCACGCATATAGAAACAAATGTTGTCGTTCAATGTCAAAATGACAGATCCCAACATAAGAACAAGGCGACAGCGATGAAGATGTTGAAGTCCCGTCTATATGAACTGGAGATGGAAAAACAGCAGGCTGAAAAAGACGGAGTTGAAAAATCTGAGATCGGCTGGGGACATCAAATACGCTCTTATGTCATGCAACCTTACCAACAAGTAAAAGACACCCGCTCAAATGAAGCTTTTTCAAATGTAAGTGCTATTCTCGACGGTGATATTGACAAACTGATAGAAGGTGTTTTAATCTCTTTGAATACACATTAAAACCTTCCGCCCCAAACAACCCATCTTTTAAGGGCTCTTAAGTATAATTGCTTAACATAATTTGACTTCAGGGTAATTCATGGGACATTTTAACAATCGATCAATTTTATATCTTCACGGCTACGATTCTTCCTCTTTAGGAGACAAACCCAAACGTTTACGCCAACTCTATCCTGACAACCGACTACTTATCCCCGATCTGCCACTTGATCCACTCGCCTGTATGACACTCAGTGAAGACACGCTTCGCACTGCCTCAAATGACACCATCATTGTAGGTGCTTCTTTGGGTGGGTTTTATGCCTATTACCTTGCTTCTAAATTTAAAAAAGACTGCCTACTCATCAACCCTGTGTTTCAGCCTGCAATGGAAGTAAAAAAGCTTTTGGAACTTGAAGATAATCTTGAAAAGAAAAAAGTCCTTTTAAATGCGGCCAATATGTACCTCAATTATACAAGTAACCTAAATAGCCTCAAACACCCTACAAACTGTTTTGTCGCATTAGGGAAGCAGGATACTATCATCGATCCAGAAGCGTCATCCTTACATTTTTCCGATGCACTGGTAAAAGTTTATGATGATGATCACTATATGCTGAAAAGTTTTGATACGCTAATGCAGGAGTTTGAAGATTACCTGGCAGAGAGCTTTTAGAGGTACTCTTATTTAGGATGCGCCTCTTCTTTTTGCATAAACCCGTAGCCTAAAAACCCCACCCCAAATAGAACCATCATTATCATAAAGATTCTTACCTGTTCTTCCTGATGGGCGGCTTGGGCCTGTTTAAAGTTCTGTGCATTTGAGGCTGGTTTTCGACTCTTCCCGCTAGCCTTGGACGCCATACGTTCTAGATTAGCCGCAGCCATTTCATTCTCACTCATGACCGCCTGAGGCTGAGACCAAAAAAGAAGAACAAGTGCCATAAGCAAGAAGTTGACGCCTGTTATCTTCATCGCAAGTTTTTTATTCTGTTTTACCCATGCCAATAGCATCTAATATTTCCTTTTTATTTTTTCTATCAGAGGCTTGATATGATGTAAAAATGCAGCCGGTTGAATAGGTTTTTTTATAAACTGTCTCACCCCAAACTCTTTGAGTATGCGTTTATAAGAAGCGTCCTCTTCACCCGAAACCATTACAATACGAGATGCCTTCAAATGATCTATCTTCGTATAAATCGTTTCAATCAGTTCATACCCGTCCATTTCCGGCATATGAAGGTCACAAAATATAAGATCATAATGATTATCATCAAAATCAGCCAAAGCTTCAATTGCAGATGAGAATTCAAAAATCTCATCCCCGTTCACCCCTAGCTCCTCTAAACAAACATTAATCATCATACGTACGGATGAAGAATCATCAACGATTGCAATTCTCAAAATGAACCTTTTACTAAACTTCGTTATATTTTAACATCCTTTTATTGTTTTTTGCTTAGAATATTTTTTTAAAGGACATCAATGCAAGCACTTTTATATGCGACTGACCATATTTCCCTAATCATTCGTATCAAAGCGAAGAAAAAGCATGTCAATAATGTCTTAGAAGCTATTTATCAAACGATAGCACCAACACACAAAGAAGAAGGTTGTCTGGAGTATAAATTATTACATCAAGATGAATCTATTTATATCATTGGGACATGGGCCAACCAAATGAGTCTGGATTTACATCTGCTCTTGCAGTTTCACCTAAAACTTGTCGAAGAAACACTTCCTCCTTTGTGTAAAAAAATCTACATACAAAGTCATAAAGAGATAGAACCACCGATAACAGCCTTAAGTTTAGGATAGAATTGCATTTATGAATAAACTTTTACGTGAATGTACCACTGATGAGAAGTGTGCTTATCTAGACAATGCCAAACAGACAACCCATTATAGGATCGTCAATAGATGCTCAACTTCCTTCTGTGCAGAACTTATAGAAAGAGGATGGCGACGTTTCGGATCCATGTTCTTTCGTCCGATATGTGCGGACTGTCATGCTTGCGAAAGTTTTAGAATCGATGTCAAAAACTATCTTTTTTCAAAATCTCAGCGGCGTATACTACGAAAAAATGAAAACACAAAGATCGTCATCCAACATCCCCAAATCACTTCTGCACATCTTGCCCTCTTTGATAAATATCATCTACACATGAAAGAGAAGCGTAATTGGAGTCATGAGACAACCACCCCTAATCATTATTATACGTCCTTTGTACATGGGCATGGTGAATTTGGATATGAAATTTTATATTATATCGATAATGCCCTTGTTGGCGTTGACCTCATCGATATCTTGCCAACAGGTATCTCGTCTATCTATTTTTATTATGACCCTGACTTTTCAAAGCAGTCATTAGGGACATTTTCCATGCTTAAACAAATCCAAATAGCCCAAGAAAACAACCTTGAGTGGATTTACATGGGATATTATGTCAATGGGTGTCAAAGTCTTGAATACAAAAGTCGTTATAAACCGTATCAAATCTTGCAAGGACGCCCCGATGACGAGCATGAGCCAAGCTGGTTACATGATAAAAAAGATCATAACGATGAGATATAAAACTTAAAACAGGTATTTGTCCTTTAATTTAAGTTATTTACCATATTGTGATGTTAAAATATAAATAAATTTTTACTCGAAAACCCCATCAGAGTACTTAGGGTCTTCTTAAATTTTAAAAGGTTCTTATCCAAAATGCAAAGAAATTTCATGGAAAAAAGAAGACGTCGTCCATCGTATTTAGTCCCTCTGCTTTTTTTTCTCTTGGAACTCACTATGATGTGGCTAACGCTAAGTCTTTTGAATTGGAATATGAATATCTTAGAGTGGAATGTCTATACTTACCTTGCGGCCGCCGTATGGATTGCTTTTAGCAGCATTAAACTCGGCATTGTCCTAAAACGACAAAATGTGTCTTATGAATAAGACAATAAACAACTACCTGCTCAGTGGGCATGACTTTGCCAAAGATGAAAATCTTCTTACTTTTAAATTTCAATTTTTTAATACGATGCTTTTTCTCGCTATTGTATTTTCACCCTTAATCGCCTTTTTACATCTAAGTATCAGTCCTATTCTTTTTTACAGTGACATGGCGTTTTCAATTACTAGTTTCATCATCATGCTTTCCTTACGACAAAACAAAAACCACTTTGACTTAGCCAGTCAGTTTTTTATTCCTTCATTATACGTCACTATTACCCTTGTCTTCTATCTTGCCGGAGATGACCCAACCAAGGTAATCTGGGCTCCGATATTTTTTGCCTGCGCCTTTTTATTACGAGGTAGTATTGAGGGTACCTTTTGGCTGATAGCTATACTTGCTTCTTATTTTATCGGGTACCTCATCTACACAGAGGAATGGATTTATTACTCTTTAGAGGAACTTTTTCTCATCAGTATCGCCTTCATCACCGTTTCGTTAATCTTTAATGCTTTTAGACAAAAGAATGAATTTGATAATGCTAATCTAATAGAAGCCAATGCCGCTTTAGCTGAAAAATCAACACAGCTAGAGTATTTTAATCGCGACCTTGAAAAGCGCATTGATATGGCACTGCTTGAAAGTCAGCATAAAACAAAGGCAATCCAACATAACCTTGATATCATCAACAAAAATGTCATCACCTGTCATATCGACCTTAACGGGGTTATCACCAATGTATCTGCCGCCTATTGCGAGATCAGTGGATACAGTAAACAACATTTTATTTCAAAGCCCTTCACTCTTTTGTTTAATCCAGATACTCATATACAAGATCTTAAAGAGATATGGAACACACTCAAAAATGAAGAAGAGTTTACCGGTGAAATCAAAAATATTGACAGTAATAAAAAGAGTTATTGGTTAAATATGCGGATCTCTCCAGAGTATACCGTTGATGATAAGCATATCGGTTATATTGGAATTTCTCATAATATTACCGATAAAAAACTTGTACAACAGCAACAAGAACAGCTCATCTCGCAATCACGCCATGCGGCTATGGGGGAGATGATATCTATGATCGCACATCAGTGGCGCCAACCTCTGTCAACTATCTCCACCATCTCTTCGAGTATCAGTATGGATATCGGTCTTGATAACTTCACTGTAGAAAAAGCCGAAGAGCAGATGGATAAAATATCGCATCTGGTTCAGCACCTTTCTCATACTATTGATGACTTTCGCGACTTTTTCAAACCGGCTAAGGGACTGGAAAACACCTATGTGAATAAACTGGTGCAAGAAGCCGTACAATTACTTGATCATCGTTTAAGCAAACGTGTTGAACTTGTTTATAAGAATCAAATAGATGTTTGCCTTGCCCTGTATCGAAATGAACTGGTTCAAGTCCTTATCAATATTTTCAATAATGCCTGCGATGCCTTAGCTGAAAACAAGACCCCTAATGCACGGATCACTATTAATGAGTACCTAGAAGATGAGTATGTAATCATTGAAATCAGTGACAATGCAGGAGGAATAGAAGAAAAGACTTTGCAACATATCTTTGACCCCTACTTCTCAACTAAAACAAAAAATGGTACTGGCTTAGGTCTTTATATGAGTAAAACGATCGTTGAAGACCATCAAAAAGGCTCGTTGAAGGCATTTAATTGTGATCAAGGCGCCCTCTTTCAAATCAGTCTGCCTCTTTCAATTTGTAAACTCTAAATGAAGTTTACTGTCTTGATGCTTCTGGCTATGCTCTTTTGGGGCGGAGGCTGGACTGCCTTAAAGATTCTGACCGAATCCGTAGACGTATATATATTAACATTTTGGCGTTTTGTTATTATGTTCTTGGCCTTTATTCCCATTCTTTTCTTTTTTAAAACCCCTCTGCATCTTCCTAAAAAAGGGATCAAATACATCCTTGCCAGCGCTGTACTAAATATCCTGTTTATGGTGTTTGCTTATCTCGGAGTTGAGGCTTCAAGCGCAGGAAACGGTGGTGTTATCATTACTATCCTCAGTCCGTTGTTCACCTTTGTCTTAACCATCTTTATTTTCAAATATCAGCATACAAGACTTCAATATCTTGGACTGATCATAGGTCTTCTTGGCGGTGTCGTCATGCTTAATCTTTATCAGACACAGGATCTTTTTCAACACGGTGAGTTTTTCTTTATTCTTGCCGCGATCACCTGGGCCGCCGTAACACTCATCGCACAAAAGTCCCATCTTCACATCAACCCCATACACTACAGCTTTTTTATCTCGGCGCTGTGTATGCTGATTCTTTTTGTCTTGACCCTACCCTATAACGTAAATACCGTTTTTGAACAAGACAGCCGTTTCTGGATAGCACTTATCTACCTTGCAGTATTTGGACAAACCCTTGCAACAACCATCTTCTACGTAGCTTCAGGGAAACTCGGCTCAAGTAAGGCTAGCTCTTTTATGTTTTTAGTCCCTCTTTTTGCTCTTTTAGTCAGTCACTATGTCTTAGGTGAGATCATTCAGATAAACATTATTATAGGGGGTGTCGTTTCTTTGGTGGCCGTATATTTTATCAATAAAAAAAGAGCATAAGAAGAAAGTTATCAATGTAAGTTTTAAATGTATTTTGGGGGTTTATATACGTGCTGGTGGAGAACCAGGGATTCGAACCCTGGGAAGGTTTGACCCTTCGCCGGCTTTCAAGGCCGGTGCAATCGACCAACTCTGCCAATTCTCCATAGTTATATCAGTGTTGTTGGAGGCGCCACCCAGATTTGAACTGGGGATAGAAGCTTTGCAGGCTCCGGCCTTACCACTTGGCGATGGCGCCATCCGCTCAGTAAATCAATTTATCAAGCATGGTGCCCGGAGCCGGACTTGAACCGGCACAGTATTGCTACCGGGGGATTTTAAGTCCCCTGCGTCTACCGATTTCGCCATCCGGGCGATTTAAACAACAATAGTCAAAATTTAACATAAATCTTCAATATTACAAATAAATGGAGCGGGAAACGAGGTTCGAACTCGCGACCCCGACCTTGGCAAGGTCGTGCTCTACCGCTGAGCTATTCCCGCACATTTTGTTTGTGGACGGGAATTTTAGCAAAACATATCTTAAATGTAAAGTAGTTTTTTAAAAAAATGTAAACTTTTGAGTAATTTCTTTAATTTTCTTAGCTTAATCGCCTTAAAACCGTTATCTAAGTGTCAAACTTCGATATAATCACGTAATATACTAAAAACATAATAAGGATTTTTATGCGTAGTGATACTATCAAACGCGGATTTGACAAAACTCCTCACCGCTCACTTTTACGTGCAACAGGGCTCAAGGACGAAGACTTTGACAAACCATTTATCGGTGTAGCTAACAGCCATATTGACATTATTCCCGGACATTTCTTCCTCCAAGAATATGGCCGTATTGTTAAAGAAGCTATTCGTGAAGCCGGTGGCGTACCTTTTGAGTTCAATACAATCGGTGTTGACGACGGAATCGCTATGGGTCATGACGGTATGCTTTACTCTCTTCCTTCGCGCGAGCTTATTGCAGATTCTATTGAAACTGTAATGAACGCGCATAAGCTTGATGCCCTTATCTGTATCCCTAACTGCGATAAGATCGTTCCGGGTATGCTTATGGGTGCCTTACGTGTTAACGTACCGACTATCTTCGTTTCAGGCGGTCCTATGAAGGCTGGACATAAGGCTGACGGTACGCCTATCGATTTAGCAACAGCCTTTGAGGCAGTTGGCCAACATTCTGAAGGTAAGATGACTGATGAAGAGTTGTATGAGATCGAATGTGAAGCTTGTCCTAGCGGCGGTTCATGTTCAGGGATGTTTACCGCTAACTCAATGAACACCCTATGTGAAGCTATGGGTGTTGCTCTTCCGGGTAACGGAACAGTACTGGCTATGACGCCAGAGCGTATTGAGATGGTCAAAGTCGCGGCTAAGCGTATCGTTGACATGGCTAAAAGTGAAGACCCTAAATGGAAAATGCGTAATATCTTGAATGAAGACGCTATCCATAATGCCTTTGTTATTGACATGGCTATGGGTGGTTCATCCAATACTGTTTTACACCTTCTTGCTATCGCTAAAGAGGCAGAAGTTGATTTTGATATCACCAGTATCAATAAGATCGGTCAGCAGGTCTCCCACATCGCTAAGATTTCTCCATCACTAAGTACGGTTCATATGGAAGATGTTAATCGTGCAGGTGGCGTTAATGCTGTTATGAAAGAAGTATCAAAACGTGGTACTGTTTTCCGTTCAAACGTTATGACAGTCACAGGTGAGACCCTGGCTGAACGTATCAAAGATGCGGATATCAAAGATGAAAATATTATCCATACCAATGAAAATGCCTTCTCTCCGGTAGGTGGACTTTCTATTCTTTTTGGAAACCTCGCTGAAGAAGGTGCGGTTGTAAAGACAGCCGGTATCACAGGTAATATGCGTAAATTTGCAGGAAAAGCCATCTGTTTTAATTCTCAACAAGAAGCGATTACAGGAATCATGGGCCACAAAGTAAAAGCAGGTAACGTCGTTGTTATCCGTTATGAAGGGCCAAAAGGCGGACCTGGTATGCAAGAGATGCTTGCTCCGACTTCACTTATCATGGGTATGGGTCTTGGAGAAAGTGTCGCACTTATCACAGACGGTCGCTTCTCTGGGGCTACACGTGGTGCAAGTATCGGTCACGTTAGTCCGGAGGCTGCTGAAGGCGGTCTGATCGCGTTAATCGAAGATGGGGATGAGATCGAACTTGATGTAGATACGCACTTACTTCAGCTGAACGTAGATGCAGAAGAAATAGAACGCCGTCGTCTTCATTTCACTCCAGTCAAAAAAGAGATTCATTCTAAATGGCTAAAACGTTATAGCCTGCTTGTATCTAACGCATCTCATGGTGCTGCATTGAAGACGGAACTTTAAGTTCTATCTACTCTGCCTCGCTCAAATTCAGGCACGATCTTTTGTAAGGCCTGAATCTGATCACCTGCTTTAAATAGATCTGCTATGTCTTTTTTCAAATTTTCAATGTCATATACCGTTGGCTTTGTAATAAAAATAGATTCATATTTTGTCTTTTGCTCATTCTCATCTAACATCAATTCCTCAAAAAGCTTTTCACCCGGTCGTAATCCGCTAAACTCTATCTTTACCGAATTTTCATTACCATAAAGCTGAATCATCTTTTTTGCCAAATCCACTATCTTGACCGGTTCACCCATATCCAGGATAAAGAGTTCATTTCCTTTTGCTATAGACGCTGCTTGAAGTACCAGTTGACAAGCCTCAGAGATCAGCATAAAATAGCGTGTCATCTCTGGATGTGTCACCGTTACAGGGCCGCCCTGCTCGATCTGGTACTTAAACTTTGGTATCACTGAACCTGATGAGCCCAAGACGTTTCCAAAGCGTACCGCTACAATCTCTGTCTCTTTACTCTGTACGTTCTGACCATATAGCTCCGTGACACGCTTGCTCGCACCCATCACATTTGTTGGCCGCACGGCCTTGTCTGTAGATATGATGACCACTTTTTTTACAGAGTTCTCAATACTTAAATCAATAACATTCATCGTTCCTTCAATGTTGTTCTTCAGGGCAATAGGCACATTGTCTTCACAAAGTGGGACATGCTTATACGCTGCGGCATGAATGACTATCTCCGGTTTATATGTGCTAAAGACTTCTTCTAAGGCTTCTTTGTTAAGTACTGAAAGTAGTTTTGCCTCTGCTTCAGGCAGGACTTCTTTTATTTTATACAGGTTATACTCTGCATGATCGATCAGCAGTAAAGAAGCAGCGCCAAAATCCATACACTGTTTTGATATCTCAGAACCAATACTTCCGCCTGCTCCCGTAATCAATACTTTTTTACCCTTGATAAAAGCAGCAATACTGCTCTTGTCTAAATCTTTGGGGTGCCTGGCTAATAAATCTAAAATATCAAGTTGCTCGAGTTTTTCTTCTGTCTCATCCAAAAGCTTGTAATAACGTAGTTCTTTTACACCTAAGGTATAAAGCCTTTCATATAGACTGTTCAAGTCTACTTTGTTCATCTCTACCGTAAAGATAGCCGCTTCAATATTATGCTTCTGTACGACCTTTTCCAGCTCCTCAAGACTAAAGACTTTGATATTGTTGATATACGTATGCAGGTTCTGTGCCTGTGTATCCGTGTCTATGATAGCCGATGGAAAATACAAAAATTCACCATTTAGTGCACTCTTGATCAATTGGCTGGATTTTGTATTTACACCGATGATCAAAGTTGGTTTGGCCAGAGGTCTTTCACTGTGTTCTAAATACGACCGTTTTGCAATACGCAAAAGCCCTATAAAAAAAAGCGATAAGACCAGGTCAATACCGATGACACTTCGGGGGAAAGGAGACAAGCCTGTAATATATTGCAACATTACAAGAGCAAAAACTCCATACGCAAGTAAGTGTGCGAGTAAAAGTTTTCTTGCATCTTCCAGACTAAAAAAGCGCCAGGGGATCATATAGATATGAAACATAAAAAATGAGATCAGTTTTAAAACAAATAAAAGTAAAAAAATATTGAAAAATGCGTGCATAAACGGCTGAGGAATCTCAAAATTAAAACGCAGACCATATGAGGTTAACAGTGTAAACAGCGAAATAACAAAATCTGCAAAGACAAAAAAGAGCACACGCTTGAAAGAAGTCGGTCTAAAGAGCTGCATGCACTACCTCTTTAATACATTTACTAATAAACCTCACATCTTCACGGCGTAACTGTGTTCCGCTAGGCAGGCAGACACCCTTATCAAACAGCGCTTCGCTCACTCCGTTTTTCTCAACTAAAGCATCTTTAAAAAGTTCTTGAAGGTGCATAGGTTTCCATAACCTTCTGCTCTCAATATTATGTTTTTCAAGAGCCTCTATCACTCGGATCGGATCCGTTTTTTCAAATATACAAGTAGTAAGCCAGCGGTTCCCTTGCGATCCTTCAAGCTCAGGCATGAAACGTATCTCTTGTATATCTTTGAGCTCCTCTTGATACCACGAGAAAATCTCTCGACACTTGTCCACGCGCGCCGAAAGCACCTCCATCTGTGCTACACCGATTGCCGCCAAAACATTACTCATACGGTAGTTATAGCCCAATTCTTTATGCTCATAATAAGGCATATCTTCCTTAGCCTGTGTCGCGTAAAAAGCTGCCTTGTCTACCCAAGCCTTGTTTTGACTGACTAATGCGCCCCCTCCCGAAGTAGAAAGTATCTTATTTCCGTTAAAAGAAAAAATGCCTATATCACCAAAAGTACCACTTTGTCTTCCTTGATAAAGTGCACCCATACTCTCTGCTGCATCTTCTATAAGGTAAATACCATGTTCCTTGCATATCTTCACTATCTTCTGCAAATCTGCACACTGACCATAAAGGTGGGTCAAAATAAGTGCTTTTGGCTTTTTAGGTGCGTTTTCAATAGCCATTTTTAAACGTGTAGGACTTAGATTCCAAGACTTTTTATTGGAATCAATAAAATAAGGCCTTGCACCCTGATATAAAATAGACGAGACTGAACCGATAAAGGTAAAACTCGAAGCCAGTACAATATCATCTTTACCAATACCCAGAACACGCAGTGCCAGATGTATGGCCGAGGTTGCATTGACAGTGGCTAAGGCATTTGATGCGCCCGTATATTCACAGATACTCTGCTCAAACTTCGTAACAAACTCACCCAGAGGCGCAATATAATTACTCTTAAAGACTTCAGCTATATAATCCTGCTCTTTACCGCTCATATGTGGAGGCGAAAGAAAGATACGTTCTCTCATGGAAGTACTCTTGCCGGTACGCCGACTGCCGTGACATTTGCACAAATATCCTGTATGACAACCGCGCCCGCTCCAATCACACTATTCTCTCCTATGCATCTTCCCTGAATTACACTTGCGCTTATCCCAAGATGGCTTCCTCTCTTCACCTGTACATCGCCGGCTAAGGAAGCCATTGGTGAGATGTGAACAAAGTCTTCTATGATCGTGTTATGCTCCAGTACGCAGGCTGTATTAAGAATGACCCCTTCTCCTATAACACAGTCTGCATTAACAACGACATTGGCCATAACTACCGTACCTTTTGAGATCTTGACACTGGGACTGATGATAGCACTTGGATGAATTAGTGTGGCAATATTCAACTGATGTGCGCCAAGTTTTTGCATCAACTTTTCTCGGGTCTTATTATCCCCAATACCTAAAACAATAGGCACCATATGATAAAACTCAAGATACACTAAAAAGCTATAGGCGTCTTTGCTTTCATCATCATCCACCCATATAATCTCAGTATAGCCCAAAAGTCTAGCTGTATCAGCCAGCACTTTACCGTGACCGCTTTTTCCGTAAATAACAATTTGCTTAGTTGTGTCCATTAAACTTCTCACTTGTTGCATGCTCAGGCGCAGAAATATCCTTACGCGACAAAATTTTTCTGATCGTCAAAAGAATGATTTTAAGATCTAGAATGAAACTGATATTTTCAGTATACCAAACATCATATTTAAACTTTTGTTCCCAACTGATATTGTTTCGGCCATTTACCTGTGCCCAACCGCTTATCCCCGGTCTCACCTCATGCCTTTTTGCTTGTTCATCATTATACAGTTCAAGGTATTCAACCAAAAGTGGTCGCGGACCAATAAAACTCATGTCCCCTTTTAAGACATTAATAAGTTGAGGCAGTTCATCTAAGCTCATACTCCGAAGTGTTTTACCCAGCCTTGTCAAACGTTGTTCATCATTGTCTGCCTGCCTATCTGAAGCATTTTTCATTGTACGAAATTTGTAAATCGTGAAAAGTTTTTTATCTTTTCCCGGACGTTCTTGCCTAAATAAAATAGGCATTTGCATATTTATATATACAAGTCCCGCTACAATTAACATTACTGGTGACAATACTATCAACAAGACTAGACTTCCTGTCCAATCAAAAAGCGGCTTGAATATATGTTTATACACTAGACTTTAACCCTGTATATCTTCGCGTAAGGAGAAAGCTCTACTGCTTCAAAAAGATTTCTATCATAATTTTCCAAGAAAAACATCTGTATGTAGGTCGAGTTAAAAATCTCTGCATCCATAATCAACACCCTGTTATAATTTTGCAAGATCAAAATCACAAAAGGCGCACCAGGGTGTACATTTTGATAATTTGCCCCCAGTGTTCCATCCGGCTTATACCCTGTCGTGATTACCTGGTGTACCGGTAGACTTTGACCGCCTATGTCAAGATTTCCTGTACTTTGATCAAAGACAATACCCGCACCAAAATCCAACTTTTCTTTGTCTTGACTCATACTTGAAGCCTGATAAAAAAACGGTGAGCTAATCTTCTCGCCAGACTCTAGATCAATATTTGAAAAGACCTTCACTGTCGGTAAAATATTCAGCATTCTGTAGGGTAGGTATAAAAAGACTTCCCGTGTTGCCTCCGGTATCTCCAAGGCATCTACATTTAGTTCCTCAAAAAAATCATCCACTTGAACTTGATCAGGAAGATTATTATGAAAAAGTGTATCTGCTATGTTCTTATACTCAGAGCTGACATAAGTTTCAACTGCAATTCGGGAAAGATAGGCTGCTTCTTTTTGAGAAGGTGTTGTTAATATCTTGGACACTAGGTAGTTGTCATGATTATGCTTACCCCCATCGATCAAGGTGTTTTTATTAGCGTAAAACCATAAAGGATAACCATAATCCCACCAAGCAATGACATAATCTTTGTCCGAACCGATATTTTTCAGCTTGTCAAGAACTTCGATCTCTTTAAGATTAAAAACCGTAGGAACCTTATACTCAATAATATGGCTGATATTTGGGTACAAAAATATCGCAGTAAGTAATGTCAAAAGACCCAAACGAAGCCTTTTATTATCTATAAGTTTTGTAATTAGATGAAAAAAGTACACCGCCGATATAGCCGCGACTGGAACGGCATAAACAGTAAAGCGCAAGCCACCCACAAGGGAAAAGATCCCAATTCCGATAAGAGGAAGAGCCAGAATAAAAGGTTTATGTCTCCATACCAAGGCAACATAACCCATCAAGGCAATCAGAACACCTAAGGTAGACCCCGATATTCGATCAGCCATTACACTAAACGGTATCTGTCCCGCTTCTCTAACCGTCTGTGCCACCTGAAAGAACATTAAACCGCTCTGCTCTGTTCCACGTACCGTATAATTTAGAAGTTTGGCCAAAAGTAGCGTAAAGACGTTTCCTGTGATTAGAAACAATACAAAAGAAAGCCCTGCCAAAATCATCAAACTCTTAAGCTTCAGTCTGTCTTGTTTAAAGAAAAAATATCCTGCCAAAATCAATGGCAGTTTTACATACCAAAAGATCCCCATCAAGGCAATAGAGATAAGGACAATCGACTGATATGTAAATTTCTCTTTACGGTGGAAGACAAGCATATACCCCATATAAAAAGTACCCATAGCATAGACTAAAGAGAGACCAGAGTCATATAAAAATGGGTAAGCCAGAATTGCCAATGCCGAGAAAAGAGAATAAATATCTTTTTCTTTTTCTATCGTTGCCAGTAAAAAATATAAAATAAACATCGGCGCCATAGCTGAAAACATATCGGTATCATAATACCCGATCATCGTTCGGTTATAATAACTCCATGCAATAGAGCCTATTAAAGCGGCAAAAAAGCCGAGAGACAGGTTGTTATACAAACGACCGATGAGAATAATTGGAATCACAACCATGCTTGAAATAACCGAAGGCAGGTATAAAATAATAGTTTCCAGAGAAAAAGGCGTTACCTTTGCAGCAATCACCGTTATCAAAACTACAGCATAGTTCCATCCGTTTAATACACGAGGATTGTACTGATGCATATCTTCGAGCAGCTTTTGCGCCATACTTGCGAAGAAATAGCCATCATTCGTGTTGATCATCAGTTGGCCGTTCCAGATAAAATCTTCATTCCCCTGAAAATAGTAGATCCAGTACATTCGAACCATGAAACTAAAGAGATAGGCCACGGCCATTAATATAATTACGTTTCGTGTGCTATATTCTATTTTTTCTTCCATACCAATCCGTTTAATAAATTTTCTAACTTTGTTGTTAAGAATTGTATCGAAAAGTTGTTTTCAATATAGTTCAAGTTTCCCTCGCCAAAGCGCTTTCTTTCTGCTTCTTTCATCTCATACAAACATATAATTGCATTTTTTAGTTCTTCTACATCCTCAGGAGGTATACAATACCCTGCGTGGGCTTCTTTGACAGGATTGTTTTTAATTTTTCCTGCAAAGATGATGGGAACCTCAGCGGCAAGATAATCGAAGAGTTTATTTAGACTCACACCAAATCTGTACAAAGGCGAGTCTTTCAATCCAAGATACAAGACGTCACTATCTTTAAGCGTCTGTGCTATCTCCGCCTTGGGAATAGATGGTAGTATCTCTATATTGTGCAGATTATACTTCTGTTTATATTCTAAGAGTTCATTCTTCAAAGCGCCCTCACCTATGAGCTGAAAATATATATCATTATAATCCTTAGCTATCTCTCTAGCCACCTCAGCAAGCGTGAACAGTGCATTTGCCTTTCCCATAGAACCCGTATAGGTCACTAGAAACTTTTGCTCTGTTCTTTTTCTATCAATATGCATAAACCCTTGGGTGTTCACCCCATTAGAAATCCAGATAATCTTCTCTTTTTTGATTCCAAAACTCTCTATGTGCATATATGCCTCGGGAAGAAGCGTGATGATCTTCTCTGCTCTTTTATACAAGAAGTGCTCAAAAAGCCCAAGAACAATAATAAAGGGGTGCCATTTCGACATTCCCATATCGATCAAAGTCTGTGGCCAAATATCACGTACTTCCATAACAAAAGGAGTAGCTGATCTTTTTGCTACCATATAAGCCGCATAAACAGCAAAGAGATGCACAGATGAGCCAATAATGACATCTGCTTCTATCTCAAGCTTGCGAGCCTTATTCATATAATCGAGCATATTTAAAACACGTCCAAATCCATTTCCCCTATACGGCCTGGTTTTTATCCAGACAAAATCTACACTTTCAATACTCTCTTCTAAATAATCAAACTCACCATAACCTTTCATCTCTTTGTAGGCAGCATAATGAAAACTTGATGCGACTATACACACCGTATGTCCGCGATTTATCAGCTCTTTGGCGAAGTCAAAATGACGTGTTCCACCACCCATATCGGGGGTCAGCGCATGGTGATTAAAGATAAGAATCTTCACGCTGTCAGCCCCGCGTAAACATCATAGAGTTTCTTCTCTTCATGTGACCAGTTAAATTTTTCAATTACGGCCTGCCTGCCTATATCACCCATCTTTTTAGCCTTATCATCATCTGCAAGAAGTTTTTTGCATGCTTCGCCTATCTCATGTGGCTCAAGAGGATCAACAAATACAGCACAATCATATCCTTCCAAAAGCTCTTTATAAAACAGAAAATCAGAAGCTATTATCGGTATACCTGCTGCCATATACTCAAACATCTTTACCGGAATCGCTTCTAAATAACTGTCCGTCGGATGCAAGGTCACCAAACCGGCCTTTGCCCTAGACAGAACTACTTTTACACCATCTCGGGTAAGATAGCCCCTATAATTAACATATTGCCATCCGGACAAGGCTTGTAATTCTTCTTCCAGTTGCCGGGGTCTGAAATCTCCGCCAAGCTCTAGTCGAATACACGAAACAGATAAAGATTTCACCATTTCAACAATCCCTCTGGCCCTCGCCAAAGAGCCTATATGACACAGTCTGTTGTCTCTATTGCTCCAGGTCTGTTCTAGAAGCAGTTCTTCTAAGATAGGATAGTTTCTTACTTCAACCGTCAAAGGGTTTATCTCGGCAAAACGCTTCTGCATCAAAGAGGTCGGAACGATAAGCGCATCAAACTTTCTGCACATTCGATTCTCATATAAAGCATAAAGGGTTGATAATAGTTTTTTTGAGAATTCACCCAAATAAGACTTTGCCAGAATCTGTTTAGGCACATCTTCATGAATATCAAAGATGACCTTTTTACCAAGCTTTTTTAATCTCAGTCCTACGGGGATAAGCTCAGGATCATGAAAATGGTATATGTCGCTATTAAGTTCTTTTGCCTTATCAAAGACCTTTTTTGTAGTTTTAAAGACCCTATTGAGGCGGCCATTAAGTTTTCCAACATCATAGATCTCTAGCCCATCCTTCTCTTCATCCCCAAGGCCATCAGCAACTACCAAATTAACACTATAACCTTCAACCCTTGAGAGTGAACAACATTCTTTTAGAAAGATACGTGTGTCATAGCGTGGATGCGCAGATGTAAGATGCGTGATATTAATGTTTTTCATACACATCTATCCAATTGTTTATATTGTTTTTCCAACTTGAAAGCCTTGAAATAATACTTGGATTATTCGCCAGTGTATCTTTGTCCTGATCTATTGCTTCCAATACATCTACAAGCTTCCTATTAAGCTGACGTGTAAAATCCAATTTGTAATACACAATACCTTCTTTATCAAAGACTTCATATGGCAACCAAGAACCTGTGATCACATAGTTATTTGCATATAAAAACTCTTGCATACTTCCAGAGAAACTATCAGTTTCCAAAAGATTTATCATAATATCAGAAGCAAGTTTCACATAAGCGTTATCGTCTTCATATAAAAATTCTTCTAAGACCACGTAATCCAGTCCGCTCTTTCGTAAAAGGTTTTTTATCTCTTCTTTATAAAGCATATCCCCGTAAGTCATCGGAAAAACAAACTGTATCTTATTCAAATTAAGCTCTTCCAACAATACAAGCTCTTCTATAATTTTTTTATGCTGTTGGGCACGAGTGGCGTTATACCCACATGTCACAATGATTTTTGACGTACTGTAACCCAAAGTATCTCTTAGCTCTTCTTTTTGCCTCTGACGGTTCTTATCGATATAATCCAAGGTCTTAAGTCCAAACCTACAGACATAACTTTTTTCTTCATAACCTTTATAGTATTGTGTGAAAGCCTCTTTAGTCAAAGGGTTTGTAAATGTCAGGGCATCCGCTTGTTTATATATAAGCCTTTGAATCCTTTTGACGAGATTCGAGCTACGATAGAAATCACTTCCATAAAATGTCGCCACAAATCTTGATTTAGTCAATACCGGCAAAAGAAAAATATATACCCATCTGATATAATGAATGTTTACAAGATCAAAGTTCTCTCTTTTAATTAGTTTAGCCATAAAGTACAGCCTGAAGAACATATGTAGTTTAGGAAGTTGTTTATATCGTAAGAACAGATCTGAATAGCTGGTATCAATATCTTTCTTGCACTGCAAAGAGAGACTCTCAAAATCTAAAAGACAAACTTCTTTTCCCTTCTTCTCGAGTTCACTTTTCAGCTCTTTTCCAAAGACTATTGTCGAATTTGCAATGATCAATATTTTCAACTTATTCGGCAAAGTGCAGCTCCATTGACAATAAGAGAGTTATTACCAAAAATTTATTATTTCTTCCGTAATGGCTATAGGTGTCATCTTTATAATACATATCTTTAAGGATCTCTTTTAATCCAGAGTCAGTAACAAGACCAATTGTATCGTCAAAAGACTTGTCCAAATTATCTACTATTTTTTTATTGTTTTTTAGCCACAAATCAAATGGATTCATGTCATTTATTTGCAAGCCTGTTCTTCTCAAGACGGCATTTTTATAGCGTTTAATAAACTTTGCCAATTTTACGAAAACAATGTTTTTAGGTTTAACTCCGGCACTTTCCCATTGGTATTTTGCAATTTTTTTGTGTTTTGTATTAAACCAATCCAAATAAATAGCCTCACCTTGTTTAAACACGTCAGGTATACTCAAACAAAAGGAGATTAACTCTTTGTCATAAAAAGGCGAGACCACATCTGTAAAATGAGAAAGTGTTCTATCTCCGTTAAAAGTACCGTTCATTACTCTTTGCTCATATCCAAACAGTTCAGGATTACCCCTGTATCTATTTGTGTATTCTTCGAAAAATGTAATCTCTTTTAGCAGTGCGAACCGATCACTTGCAAGGCCTTGCCTGACATCAAAATTCTTTTTCACATAAGAACCAAACAAAAGATCTCCAATCTGACCCGTATGCAAAGCCCCAAACCTATTTTCATCAAAAGAAGATAATATATCATATCCTGCTGCCGAACCATTAAAGATCACCAATCCATCGTTAGCCTTAACAAAGTGCCGTAAATTTTGCTCCAAAAACGTCCCGTTATCTAATGGATAAAAAACATGTTGAAAAGATTCATCTTCTGCAATCTTTTGTGCAATTTTTTGGTCACTGCTACCTGATTGAGAAAAGGTTAATGTCAAAATATCCCTATATCCCAGTTCCTTCGCTAAAAAAACATTGACCCTGCTGTCAAGGCCTCCACTTAAAAAAGAGTAATGTTTGTATCCATATTCACTGTCTTTTCCCCAACACTGTTCCACACTCTTTAAAAGCAAGGTATCTATTTTTTCAATAATATCTTTTTTCTTCAATGTAAGGTTTTGCTCTTTTTTATAGCTAAAATATTGTTTTTCAGTAGCCTTAAAATCCTTATCAACTTCAAGTACAGTTGAATGCTTCATCTTCTTTGTATTTTTTTCTAATGTAATATTATCCAGCATATATCCAAACGTAAGCATAGAATACACTCCGTCATAATCCAACTCTTTTTTAATACTCAGTTTTTTTAAGAGCTGCGTGATAACTTTGAATTCAGAAGCAAAGATAAATATCGCTTTACTTTTATATAAATAAAGCGGTTTAGTCGAAAGGTGGTCACTAAAGACTATCAGTTTGTCTAGGATTTTATCGTATATAAATCCGCTGAACTGTCCCTTTATTTTTTTGACAAAATCCGGTCCTATTTGCTGATACCATCTTTTGATCGTATTAAAACTCTGTTCGTCTTCTTTATTAAAAAATATTCCCTCAAATCCAATAATAAGTTCGTCGTCCTGAAAAAGAGTTCTATCATTTAAAAACTTATTAATTACACTTCGGCCAAAGACACAATGTTTAAAATATATCTCTTCATTTACACTGTGAGCGAAATGTGACGTATAAAAATACTCATATATAGGGGTATCAATATCCAAATTTTCACGAGACACAACACCGTATATACCTGCCATTAGGAAAACTTTTTCAATGCGTTTAACATCCAGTACATATTATAATTCAACATCAAGAATCCCACTGCCGTATATAATATTAAAGCCAAATATATATCATGATAATAAATACCAATGCCTAATGAACCCGCTCTTAAAATAGTATAGAGTATTTCTATAACTAATGCTTTTTTTTGTAAGTTCACTAAACTGGGGATAAACGAAATTGTTGCTACAAAAAAAACCATCAACAACCAAGGCGATAATATCTGAGTGTACACCCCTGCTTCAATCCAATCCGGGCCAAATACAAAATGAAATATCTCGGGGGCAAACAGTATGACTAAAGAAAAAGGAAGAATGATTTTTTTAAAAAGAGACTTTAGTAAGTTCAAAGTAAACCCATAAGTATCTCCTTTTTCCTCATGTATCTGCGTGACTTTTTTATTATATACCTTAGCACTTGAACCAGCCAAGATCATCATAGGGATAAATATGATTCTCGTACTTAAAGAATAAAAACCAATAATTGTTGCATTAAAGAATGAAGAAAATAGATAAACAGGTAAGTTTGAAGAAAAAGAGTTGAGTAATGCATGAGGGGCTTGATACTTTGGAAAGTCCTTGTATTTTCCACCGAGTGCTTTCATACTTTTTATTGACACCTGCGATAAAAGAACCTTATCTTTAACAATGTTTCTCATTAGTTTCATATTTGCAAAGATTGACGATACTACTTGACCACTTATCAGACCTGCTACACCAGCTTTAATCATGCCGACACCAAGCTGAACTATAACCAATACTATCGATTTTATTATAGTTGCATTTGCCATATCTTTATATTCTTGTTTTCTATTATTAAAATAGCTTAATAGATTATACATTCCCGTAAAGAAAATAACTACTGGTATAAAATAAAGCCAATAAGCGATATCAGTATTCGTAAACAAACCGGTAATTATATCGTTGAATAAGATGACAAGTAGTAAAAGCAGTAAAGACAAAAGCGTTGTGATAATAAACCCCAAAGCAAATATATTGATGGCTTCTTCATCTTTACTTGGTAGTATGATCGCCAGTTCATAGCGCCCACTTGATATAGATACAAAGATTGATACAATAGAAACAAATAAGGCAAAAATACCAAAATCTTCAGGCGTATAAATTCTTGTTAAAACAGGGCTAACCGCAATCGGTATAGCCTGAGCTATAGTTGAACCCGTCATCAATGTTAAAATATTTCTTGAAAACTCTGATTTAGGTTGCAGGTTCATTTTTGACTTACTTATAAATGTTTTACAATATACATGAGTTCATCTGAACTTATATCAGGGTTCATAGGCAAACTCAAGATCTCATTTGAGATCTTTTCTGCAAGAGGAAAAGCCCCTTGTGTATAACCTAAATATTTAAAGCACTCTTGTAGATGCAGGGGTTTGGGATAATGCACTGCTGTAGGAATACCTTTTTCCCTTAATCTGATCTGCATCTCATCTCTGTTTTTTACACGTATTGAGAATTGAGCCCAAACGGATGTTCTATCTGCTTTTACATCAGGTCCCTTTATTTTTTCAGCATATGACTTTGCCACTTCTTCACGTTTTTTTAGATCATCTCCATAATGCCTCAACTTCACGCGTAAAACAGCTGCCTGCATAGTATCCATACGCCCGCCCATTCCTATGTATTTATGATGATATCGTGAAGTTTGACCATGTATTCGTAGGCTTCTTATCTTCTCGGCCAAGGTATCATCATTTGTAAATACTGCACCACCATCACCAAAGCAGCCTAAGGGCTTTGCAGGAAAAAAGCTGGTACATCCTATATCACTCAGATTACATGACTTCTTACCCTTATACTCTGCTCCAAAACTCTGTGCTGCATCTTCGATGACTTTTAATCCATATCGCGCTGCAATATCATTAATTACGTCCATATCAGATGGTTGGCCATACAAGCTTACGGGCATAATTGCTTTTGTCTTTGAAGTAATCTTATCTTCTATCTTAGTTGCATCTATATTGTACGTTTGGGCTTCTATGTCGACAAAGACCGGAATAGCTCCTAAAAAAGCGATCGTCTCAGCTGTAGCTATAAAAGTAAAAGGCGTTGTAATGATCTCATCACCGGGTTTAATATCAAGTGCCATCATTGCCAGTAAAAGCGCGTCTGTTCCACTGGAGCAAGTAATAGCATGCTTTGAGCCGGTATAGGCTTGAAGCTCTGCTTCTAAAGCATGGACATCTTCACCCATGATAAAAGATGATGAATCGATTACATTATGTATGGCCTTGTCTATCTCGTCTTTATAACGAAGATATTGACGATTTAAGTTTGCAAAATCTATCTTCACACCAACTCCAAATCATCGCCAACCAGCCTATATTTTTGTCCATCAGAATCATCAACAGCCAGACCCTCAGAAAAGACCAAAGTGTTCCCCGATTTTCCCACCCAACCGATCTGTCTCGCCGGAACACCGACCATTAACGCGTATGCTCTAACATTTTTATTGACTACAGCTCCTGCACCAATCAAAGCATATTCTCCAATATCAATACCACAGACAACCGTAACATTTCCCCCAATCGAACAACCTTTTTTTAAGCGTGTTTTTTTAAACTCTTTTTTTCTGACAATAAACGCACGGGGGTTAACAACATTGGTAAACACCATTGAAGGACCAAGAAAAACATCATCTTCTACTTCTACGCCTTCATATATTGAGACATTGTTTTGTGTCTTAACGCCATTACCGATTTTCACATTCGGACCGACAACGCAGTTTTGTCCAAATGAACAGTTTTCCCCTATATCAGTACCACTTAAAATATGTGAAAAATGCCAGATTTTAGTCTTATTTCCAATCTTGACATTCTCATCAACAAACGAACTTTCATGTACAAAGAAACTACTTGGAATATCTTTTATTTTTGACGGGTTTTTAAAATTCTCTTTTCGTTTTTTCCATGCATCTTTGTTCAGATATTTTCCGTCTTCCATAAGCTTCTTGCCTTATTTATACTGAATACTACTCATAAAACTGTAGAAGCATCCAAAAAAATTTATATTGATATACATTATATATAGAAAGAATTAATATGGGGTAAAAAGTGGGTGTTAAAGAAGGATGAGGACCGAAGCCCTCAACGAAGTGTTACAGAGCAGCTTTTACTAAAGAAAGCTGCTCACTACTCTTATAGAGTAGCTTTTCTGAAGTCCGCGTCTCTTATAGAGCCGCTTTTGCAGCAGCAACAACTGCAGAGAATGCTGCAGCATCATTCATTGCCATATCAGCAAGGATTTTACGGTCAAGCTCGATACCAGCTTTTTTCAATCCATTGATGAATACAGAATAAGAAAGATCATTTAAACGACACGCCGCATTGATACGGATGATCCATAATTTACGGAACTCACGCTTGTTTTGTTTACGGTCACGGTAAGCATAGGCCATACTGTGTTCGATTTGCTCTTTCGCTTTACGGAAGTGCTTACGACGTCCACTAAAGAAACCTTTAGCTAGTTTTAATATCTTCTTGTGTCTTCTACGTCTTACGACGCCTGTTTTTACTCTTGGCATTTTTTTCCTTTTCTTTACCCGAACATACTTTTAAATGATAGGGGTGCCGGTTTATACGGACTTGCCCGTTTTCTTCAAACGGAGAATTAAATCAATCTATTATAATAAAAAGTGCGGCTAAGCCTGAAACTTTTTACTGTGTAAAACCGCTATTCGCTAGTTTTCTAGTTGATCATCGCTTTGATGTTTTTCACGTCAGCTTTAGCAACGACTTTTGGAGCATTTTGCTCACGACGAGTTGCAGCATCTTGTTTAGTAAGAATGTGACTTCTGTAAGCAGTTCCGCGCTTAACTTGACCATTTTTCTTAACTTTAAAACGCTTTACAGCGCCTTTTACTGATTTCATTTTTGGCATCGATTTGACCTTTCATACAAATTACTCTACGCATAAGCGTAAAATGAGTTTGGCATTATACCGAAATTTTACTAAATTTAAAAGTTAGATATTATAAGAGTAACACTGACGTGTCACCAATCACTTTTCATGTACTTTTTGATAAATCAGCTTTCCTTGTTGATCAAACTTTCTATCGATTGAAATAACCCTTTTCCCTCTTATAGCCGCCTCTTCATCAAGTTCGGTATCAACAAGATAAAAATATAATAATTTATCTTTTACTGGGTCAAGTAAATCTTTTAGCCCTACCGCATTATTATCTACAATATGTATATCAGCACCAGCTCTGACAAAAAAACTCACATAATCAAATATTCTATTTTCTACTGCATAAAACAAAGGTGTTCTTCCCAATTCATCTTTTTCATCTATTAAAGCACCCTTTCTAACTAGATTACCTATCATAGGTAAACTTGCTTTAGAATGCTTTATTAATTCCATAAGTTCTCGTGTAGATTCTTGAGACAATGCAAGCTTCTCTTGAGGGCTAAACGAAATTATTTTTTTTTCTTCTTCTACAACAGCTTGATGATCTTTCAAAATGCTCCAAAGCACAATAATCGATACCCCTATAACCACAACAATCTTAAACCAATCGTATGCCTGAAGAGCCCTTGTGACAAAAGCAGGAAGACTAATCCCTCCCCCTGGTGATTCATTGTCATATATATTGCAGGCATCCCATACCGGAATTTTAAACAGATCAGCGATAGCATATGCTTGTGTGTTAATGCTCTGTTTATGAGCATTATCCACGATATTGATCCGTTTACCATCATTCATTATTAAATTGATTTCATAACTAAAATAATCATTATTCTTCGTTGAGAATCCACTTTCATCATCAGAAGTATCATTCTCAACCAACTCTTTCAAAATTTGAACCGCATGCAATTTATTCAAAGAAACATAGCCATCAATACCACTGGGATTAATCATCTTCGCCGGGTTTTCTTTGCCTTGCCACATCGCTTTTAAATGATTATCAAGTGTGATTTTTTTTGTTTGTCTTAACAACAGATAGATACCTATCATAAACAAGACCAATCCTATTAAAAAAACAAGAATTGGATTACCATTCCCCTCTCCATAAAAAGCTAAAAACATCGTAAAACAGCCCACTGCTATAAACAGCATAAAAAGTATATATAGCCTGGCTGTTGTTTTTAAGACTATCCTATCATTACCAACTTTGACTAACCTTCGCGTTTTAATACTGATTCCACCACTTACCAGAGGTGTCCAGTTAGTTTTATTCACGACTTCATCCGTCGTATCTAAATAGGCTTGAGCCTTTTCATGTGAACCGTTAAGTGTGTCGTCTGAGGGTGCGCGAAAGAAATGTATATCCATATTGTAATTCCTAGTTTGAAAATAGAAAATATCAGTAAGGCCTGTGTAATGAGTTTGAAAAAGGAAGAAAGCCCAAAAGCTTTCTCAAAGGGAGACTATTTAGCGCCTTCTTTTTTGTGAGGAAGGACAAGCATATTAAAATAACGGCCTTCTAGACGTGGAGACTTATCCATTGTGCCTAAGTCTTCTACCATTGGCCATACTTTTAACAGGACTGCTCTGGCCGCTTCTGGATGCGCCATCTCACGTCCACGAAGGAAAACGCGAAACTTCACATGCTTGCCTTCTTGTAAAAACTCACGAGCATGCTTGACCTTGTAAGAGATATCATTATCAGCAATCTTCACTGACAGCTTGATCTCTTTGACTTCGATCTTCACTTGGTTTTTGCGTTGCTCTTTTTTCTTCTTTTCTTCTTGGTACTTGAACTTACCATAATCCATAATCTTAGCAACAGGCGGTTTCGCTGCCGGAGAGATAAGAACCAAATCTAATCCCATCTCATCTGCTTTAGCTTTTGCTTCACTTGTAGGCACGACACCTAATGCTTCTGCTCCGTCGACAACGCAGCGAACTTCTGGAACGCGAATATCGTCGTTCATTATGGTTTGATCTTTTTTGTTCAAAAATGTACCTCATTAATTTTAGTTTGTATCATTGTTAAGAAATCAGTCGTACTTGCGTTTGACTGTTCTCTCGTTCTTCTGTCACGAATTGCCACTGTTTTATTTTCAACTTCTTCATCACCTAAAACAATGATCATAGGGACACGCCCTTTTTCTGCCGTTCTAATACGTTTATTAAGACTTTCATTTTTATCAAAAATCTCAAAATCTGCGCCCAGATCGATAAGTTTATCCGCAATTTCCCTTGCATAAGCATTATGCGTTTCTGCAATAGGAACGATAGCAACCTGCGTTGGAGCGATAAACATTGGGAATTCACCCGCATAATGTTCTGTCAATATACCAATAAAACGCTCAAACGAACCTAAAATTGCTCTATGAATCATCACAGGTTGAATTTTATTGTTCTCTTCACCTGTATATTCAAGCTTAAAACGCTCCGGAAGATTAAAGTCAAGTTGGATAGTTCCACACTGCCATTCACGTCCGATAGCATCGGTAATCTTGATATCGATCTTCGGTCCGTAAAATGCTCCACCGCCCTCATCGATCTCATATGGCAATGCATTCTTATCCATTGCCGTCTTCAATGCATTAGTAGATATTTCCCAAACATCATCATTACCAACCGCTTTTTCCGGTTTGGTAGAGACCATCATCTTATAATCAAATTCGAAAGTCTTCATGATCTTATCAACAAAATCAACGACTTCAATGATCTGTTCTTCGATCTGATCTGCAGTACAGAAGATATGTGCATCATCTTGAGTGAACTCACGAACACGGAAAAGACCATGAAGTGCACCACTTAACTCATGACGGTGAACAACCCCATATTCAAAATACTTAAGCGGAAGATCACGGTATGAATGCAGGTCTTCTTCATATACCTTGATATGACCGACACAGTTCATAGGCTTAACACCATATTCCTGTTCATCAATAGTCGTGAAATACATATTTTCACCATAGTTTTGGTAGTGACCTGAGGTCTCCCAAAGCGATGAACGTAAGATCTCAGGACCACGAACCGGCTCATATCCGCGTTTACGGTGCGCCTTGAAAAGAAGCCCTTCCAGACGTGAACGCATACGTGCGCCCGCCGGAAGCCATATAGGAAGACCGCCGCCAACTTCTTCACGAAAAGCAAAAAGCTTCATTTCGTTACCGATCTTACGGTGGTCACGTTTCTCTGCTTCAGCAAGCATCGTCATGTGATTTACCAAAGACTCTTTATCAGCGAAGGCGATCCCGTAGATACGTGTCAGCATCTCGTTTTTAGAATCACCCCCTAGATAGGCACCCGCAATCTTCAATAGTTTGAAAAAACGGATATGCTTTGTATTGGGAAGGTGCGGTCCTCTACAAAGATCTTCAAACTCACCCTGCTTATAAATAGAAACCGTATCAGACGGGATACGTTCCATAACAGCAAGTTTTAAATGATCATCTGCAAACTTAGTTTTTGCCTCATCCATAGAGATCTCGTACTTTTCGATCTCTACCTTCTTCTTAGCAAAGAAAAGCATCTGCTTTTCAATACGCTTAAGATCAGCCTGACCTATTTCAGAATCCACCTTGAAGTCATAATAAAAACCTTCTTTAACGATCGGTCCTACATAAAACTTTGCTTCCGGATAAAGCGATTTTACCGCTTGAGCCATAAGGTGAGCTGTTGAATGACGAAGTACATCCAAAGAGGCTTCAGAGTTATCCAACTCTATGCCTTCACCTTCAATACCAAGCTCTGCAGCAGTTTGAAGGTCTATGATCTCGTCATTATGTCTAATCGCAATTGCGTCCATATCTATCCTATTATCTTGCTTATTACAAGAAAAATTATTCTAAAAATTTCGTGATTTTACCTAAAATATGCTTTATAGGGGATGAAGTAAAGAAATTACACGTCATTATTACCAAAAGATACGATAAATATTGAGACTTAACGCGCTTCTAAGTACCTAAGTATCTCTTCACTCGAGCCTCTGAGTTCTATCTGTGAAGAACGCTTTTGGATCTGAAAGTCATACATAGGATCATAATATTCTCTTAAAAGATAGTCTACCCATTCCTTGTAAGCTTCAGCGTCGCCACTTCTATTTTGCTCTTTTACGGCATCTTCAAAGATATGCTTCACCTGTTTATAACGTTCGCTTCCTATTCTTTTTTGAATACGAAGCATTGCAGCTTGAATATTCTCCTGCCAGGCTTGAATAGGGTCTTGTATTCCTGCGTCTTGATACATCTTCTGCGCCTCAAGTACATATTCATCAAAGGTCGTTTCTATTCTCTCTTTAGTCGATGTTTCAAGAATGATACGCGGCGCCTCTTTGAGATAATCAGCTAAGGCTTTTGGAATAAAAACATTGCCGACATTTTTACCTTCATCTTCAAAAACAAGATGAGAAAAACCCCTCGCAATCTTATGAATGAGCTTATAAGCCAGAGCATTTTCAAAATTTATCTGTGTCGGTTGGGGAATGATCTTTCTTCCAAAACTAGAACCTCTGTGATTTGCCAAACCCTCCAAATCAATGGAATTTTCTATTTTTTTCAGCAAGATCGTCTTGCCTGATCCTGTACGCCCGCCGAGAACAATAGGCTTAAAATGTCCTATTGATCTTTCCGTCTCAGATATAAGATAGTTTCTAAAAGCTTTATAGCCGCCTTTAAGACGTGTCATCTCTTTACCCGCGTCATCCAACCACTGCTGAGAGATCTTAGAACGCTGACCTCCTCTAAAACAGTAGAGCATGGCATTTGGGTTGGCCTTTTGAAAATCTATCCAGGCTTGAATACGATCTGCTTTTACCTTGCCTGATACAAGTTCATGTCCAAGCTTTACTGCTTGTACGTTGCCTTGTTCTTTATAACGAATACCAATGAGATGGCGTTCCTCATCATTCATCAAAGGAAGGTTCACCGCATTGGGAAAGGCGCCGTTTTTAAATTCAACAGGAGCACGCACGTCAATCAAAGCAGTAGCATTTAAGACTATACTTTTAAAATCATCACTTAAAAGATCTGACATTAAATAACCTCTATCAGGTCTTCGCCTCTAGGAACTGTCTCGCCTATGGCTTCGAGTCGTAGTCCAGACTCTTGTGCCTTTTGTAAAAACATGTCCAAAGCACTTTTTCGAACTACAATAAGCAGTCCGCCAGAAGTCTGCGCATCGCAGAGTATCTCACGCTGTTCTTGACTCATTTCGCTTATTTTATGCCCATAGCTCATAAAATTCTTACGTGCCCCACCGGGTATGCACCCAAGCTTACGATATTTTTCAACATTGGGCAATAAAGGGACTTTATCAAACCAGACCTTCGCCGAAATATCGCTTCCCTCACATATCTCGCTTAAGTGCCCCAACAAGCCAAATCCTGTAACATCCGTCATACAGATGACCCCATCCAAGGCTGCCAATGCAGGTCCCATCTTATTCAAGGTCGTCATAGCATCAATGGCCGGCTCAATATGTCCTTCTTCGATCTTTTTTTGTTTTTGGGCAGTCGAGAGAATTCCTATACCTAAAGGCTTTGTAAGAAAGATAGCGCACCCTTCTTCAGCCGTAGTATTTTTCATCAGGTCTTTATTATCCGCAATGCCTGTCACTGCAAGTCCAAAGATCGGTTCAGGTGAATCAATAGAATGTCCGCCCGCCAGAGGTATACCCGCGTCTTCGCAAACAGCACGTCCTCCGTCTATCACTTTTTGCGCCACCTCCGCAGACAGTTTCTCAATAGGCCAGCCAAAGATAGAGATCGCCATCAGAGGTTTTCCACCCATAGCATAGATATCACTCAGTGCATTTGTAGCAGCGATACGACCGAAGGTAAAAGGGTCATCGACGATGGGCATAAAGAAATCTGTCGTTGAAAGTACGGATGTCCCATTTCCAAGATCAAACGCCGCTGCATCATCTTTATGTTCATTTCCAACAAGAAGGTGAGGGTAATCTATCTTTTCTCGTGTCGTCTGCAGTATCTCATCAAGCAGCATGGGCGAGATCTTACATCCGCATCCGGCTCCATGGCTATACTCCGTCAGTCTTACTTCTTCCATTACTTCCCTTGATTTAGGTATACTTGACTTCTATGAAAGACCTCATCATAATATGGTCTTCAAAAATCCCTGATATTATAGCACTTGGACATTAATGATAGTAATCCCTAATTTTAAGACCATAAAGATTAAACATATTGTTTGCGATTATAACGGTACTGTTGCCAAAGACGGAAGTGTACTTCCTCAAATCAAATCACTCTTTGATAAACTCAATCAACGCTATACCCTTCATGTCATCACATCAGATACCTTTGGCAGTGTTACAGACCAGCTTGAAGGCTATGGGACAGAGATCAAGATCCTTACAAGTGATGACCACACACAAGAGAAGGCAGACTTTGTCTCTTTTCTCGGTGCAGACACCTGTGTTTGCATCGGAAATGGGAACAATGACCGCGAAATGCTTCGTACCGCAGCTATCGGTATTGCTCTGCTTGGAGATGAGGGATGCAGTAAAGATGCGATGTTTAACTCTGATATTGTCTGCAAAAACATTGACGAAGCACTTTCTCTATTATTAGAAATAAAACGTCTTATCGCAACTCTGCGCCGATAAGGTCTCAGAGCGCTGTACTGTAAAGATCTATGCAAGATCCCACTACTGATAGCCCGCCTATTTGCTTAAGATTTCTGTGAGTGTCGTACTTGCATTCCTGTCTTTAAATACTTCCCAATAGCGAGATTTTTGTCTTATCTCAAACAATATTTCTCTTTGTGCCACCTTGTTAAATGTCTCTTTTTTTACAACCACTTGAGCATAAGCACGATTAAGAAAATAATTTTTCCAATACTCACTTACCCGCGACTTTGTAATGACTTTAGCACCGATTCTTTTGGACAAGAGTACTACAAAGTCTTTGTCAATATCCTGACCGATATCAAGTTCAGCCTTGCGTATAAACAGTACTATCTTCTCTTTCGCAAGCTCTTCGACCTGCGCTTGAAGTTTGATATTTCCCTCAGCCGCGGCCTCTTTTTGTGTAAACCCCGTACCAAGTTTACTTATAGTAGCAACACCTACATCAAAAAGTTGATTGATATTTTGAGCTGTGGCATCCCCACAAACCCATTTCGGCGCTTCTACCCCTTCAATGACACAAGAGTCAAATACCGTAACAAGTTCTGTTCCCGGATCCTTCGATGAACACCCGGTAAATATAACAACAGCAACAATAACTAAACGCATATACATACTATTCATCTGACAATCCTTTTACATATTATAATATCATACAAGAAAAAAATAAAATTGTCTGTGAGATAATAAAACTACACGAAAATGAGTTACCCTCTATTTTGCAAATAGTTTTTCCACCCTCCGAAGCTTGTAATCTCCTGCGCACCTATAAGAAAGTCACTTTCACATAAAAATCCATAAACGATACTTTCATCTTCAAGAATCACACTTCCTATACACAGAGGCGATGCTATCTGTATCATGAATGCACCAAAGTTTTCCAAGGGCATAACCCATACTTCAAGTTCCAGTAAAGCATCACTTTTTGTATCTCGAACCATCCCAGGACGCGGAGGTACTTTTTCCGGAACCTCGTACAGACGGTAGCCCTTGGCTGTAAACGTGGCTTTTTCAAAACTTGCACCGAGCTCAGTCAGTTGATGGTTAAGCGGTAAGCCTCTCATATGAGCTCCGCATACAGCGATTTTAATTGTCTTAGACATGGGATTCCTTTTGAATAAACTGTTCGCCTAGCATTAAAAGCTTTCTGTCTTCAAACGCTCCCGCGAAGAGGGTCACGCCAAATGGCAGACCCTTGTCTCGAAAGCCTGCCGGAACCGCATAAGCAGAATAATCCAACAGGTTCATAAAGTTCGTGTAGTATCCCAGGTTTGTATTGAGCTGTATTGGATCGGCATTGACTTCATCAATAGTATAAATCGTTCCCGTTGTAGGGGTCAAAGCAAAATCTATATCCTGCATCAAGATATCTGCCTGACGTTTATAAGCCTTTAGCTTATACTCTGCATTAAAATAATCTTCGGCACTCTTACTCTTTCCCGATTCTATAATAGTGCGTGTCACTTCAATAAAACTCTCGGGCTTATTCTCAATCATCTCTTTGACCGCGACATAGCGTTCAGCAACCCATGGTCCGTAATAAAGCAGATTGGCCGCTTCAAGCATAGGTGAAAAGTCTGTCTCTATTGCCGTTCCGCCCATATCTTTAAATCTTTTCACAGCCTTATGATAAAGAGCTTCCGCCTCGCTGTCGCCAAAGAATTTCAGCTGATCTACCTGAGGCACGGCAAAACGAAAACTTGAAGGCAGACTTTTTTGTACTTCATCCATCTGACGGCTGTATGGGTCAGCTTCATCAAAAGAAGCCGCCACATCAAAGACCTTTTGGGCATCTTCAGTACTCTTGGCAAAGATAGAGACACAGTCAAGACTTCTGCACGCCGGAACAACACCAGAAGTGCTTAAAAGACCTTTTGAGGGTTTAAGACCTACCAGATTATTAAATGCTGCAGGCACACGTCCAGAACCTGCCGTATCTGTTCCCAGTGAGAAAACTGCCATATCCAAGGCAACACTGACTGCACTTCCTGAACTAGAACCACCGGAGATGTACGCCGGATCGATACTATTCTGACAGGCTCCGTAAGGCGAACGTGTTCCGACTAGCCCTGTAGCGAACTGATCAAGATTACTCTTTCCTACGGGAATTGCTCCTGCTTTAATAAGAGCATTTACGACAAAAGCAGATTCTCTCGGTACATAACTGTAGTCAGGACATGCTGCCGTCGTAGGAACACCCTTCAAATCAATGTTATCCTTGATTGCAAAAGGAATCCCATACAAAGGAAGAGCGTCCGGTTCAGAGCTTTCGAGTCGCGTTAAGTAAGGTTCCAGTTCACTGTCACTAAGCACATGTATCCATATAGGATTTTTTGAATGCGCTTCTATACGTTCTTTGATCTGTGACATCAGCATTCTTGGTGTGAGTTGTTTATCTTTATACAATTGTTTTAAATTATTTATAGTCATCTAGTTTTTCCTTAATCTATAGTTGTTGTCGGTATATCATCATCTTTGGTACGCAGCGCTTCTATAAAAGCAGCTGTCATGATCAGTGCACCGCCGACATATTCAATAACCGACATGATCTCACCTGCGATAAAAGCAGCCGAGACCACGGCGGCGATCAGCTCTAAGATCATGATGATCGATGAGCGTCCGGCTTCCATGTGCGTAACGCTCCATTGTGAGCCGATATTGGCCGCTAAGAGCCAAAACACAGCATACAGTACAAGCATCAGCCATGCAAAATCGCTTACACCGCTTGGGAACTGCTCTACCCCTGCAAGCAGAAAAGCACCTGCCATTGTAAAACATCCAAAGAACATACTGCCGATCTTTGAACTGACAGGGATGGCTTGTGCTACTCGGAACAACAGGTTGTTCATCGAAAAGAAAATACCTGAGGCCAAGGCGATTAGATCAATCCACGAAGGGGGAGCATCAAATACCTCAAAACCGCCGAGAATAAAAAAAGCACCGCTTATCGCCAGAAATACACCAAGGTATCGCCAACGGTCAATATCTTCTTTTAAAAAAAGACGTCCTCCTGCGACACCCCAAACAGGCAAGAGGTAAAAGAGCACCATCACCCGAATCACTTCGCCGTTAATAAGTGCATACGTGAAGGCAAGGTTTGCTCCGCCGCCCAAAAGTGCGATCAACAGCATCATCTTTTTATGTTCTTTCCATAAAGAAAATTGCTTAAAAAGCAGAGGACTCACAAACAAGGCCAATATGCCGTAAGCAAAGAAGATCAGTCCTATCCCGTCAATCCCCATCGCATTGATACCTTTAAGGGGCAGCCAACTCAAGCCCCATAGTATCGATGAGAAGAACAAGACGAAAACAGGAAGGTTCTCTTTGAAATGAATGGTGTCATTCAGAATTTTCATCACAACATCACTTCTGTATCGGCTCAATGATAAAAAGCATCTTACCTGATTGAATATTTTCACCCTCGCTACACAACACCTGTATGATCTTACCGTGTTCGGGTGCTTCAATATCGACTTCCATCTTCATCGATTCAGCAATGGCAAGAACTTCCCCCTCTTCTACTACGTCACCTAATTTAGCCATGACCTTCCATAGACTTCCCTGCACGGGAGATTCGACCGCTTCGTCATGCTCACCGATCTCGATATGTTCCATCTTTTGTTTCTCAACATCCGCACTCTCTGTCCTGAAGTTAGCCAGTCCGGTGCGTTCCCACATCTGACGCTCTTCTTCAAAGGCGTCTTGCTGTGTCTTTTTAAAGCTGTCTATCGACGCTTGATTCGTTTCTAAAAAGTCTTTATATCCTTTAAGAGAAAATGTGGTCTCTTCTACCTTCAACTCAACACGGCCTCTAGGAAAGTCTTCACGCATCTTATGCAGTTCATCCGAACTGACTTCGTAAAACTTGATCTGATCAAAAAAGCGCAGTAACCATGGTTTCTCATCAATAAAGTTAGCCGTTTGACGGTAGCGGTTCCACATCTGTACGGTCCGTCCTACAAACTGGTAGCCTCCCGGCCCTTCCATACCGTAAACACACATGTAGGCACCGCCGATACCGACAGCATTTTCCGGTGTCCAGGTACGTGCCGGATTATATTTGGTCGTGACCAGGCGATGACGGGGATCAAGCGGTGTCGCTACCGGTGCACCCAGATAAACATCACCCAGACCCATAACAAGATAATTCGCACCAAAGACAATCTTCTTGACTTCCTCTATACTGTCAAGCCCGTTCATACGTCTGATAAACTCGATATTGCTTGGACACCATGGAGCATCCGAACGCACCGTCTTCATGTATTTATCGATGGCAACACGCGTAGACTCGTCATCCCAGGAAAGCGGAAGGTGAACGATACGTGCCGGGACCTCGATATCATCGATAGAAGGAAGTGTCAGTTCTATTGCTTTGAGTCTTTCTATCAGTTCAACACGCGCACATACTCTTGGTTCAAAATGGACCTGCAAAGAACGGATTCCCGGCGTGATATCCGTAACACCTTCAATATCCGCCTCTTTCAGTGCTTCCATAAGCACATGCACACGAAAACGAAGACTGATATCCAGTTCCATCTCTCCGTATTCGATCAGAAGATTACTGTCACCCGATTGACGCATGACGATCGATGGAAGGTCTTTTTCTCCCTCATCGCTGTAAAGGATAGGCGAACCGATCGGTTTAGGCGACATAAAAGCTCTCTCGTCATAGGTCTTCAGTCCTGCTATCGCTTCATCTTGCGCTTTGATCATTGCCATTGCCGCCTCATGTTCAACAGGCACAAACTTCACCCTGTCGCCTGCGCGAAGCTGTCCCATCTTCCACAGTTCGGCATTTATGATAGTCACAGGACAGACAAATCCGCCAAGACTCGGACCGTCAGGTCCCAGGATAACCGGCATGTCTCCCGTAAAGTCGACCGCACCTATAGCGTAGGCATTATCATGGATATTGGAAGGGTGAAGACCGGCTTCACCTCCGGAATTTCTCGCCCATTGCGGCTTTGGTCCGATCAGACGTACGCCTGTACGATTTGAGTTGTAGTGGATCTCCCACTCTGTCTCAAAAAAGGTCTTGATATCCTCATCGGTAAAAAAGTCCGGAGCCCCATGCGGCCCGTAAAGTACACCGATCTCCCAGCTGTTTTCATAACCTTGACACGGTACGGTAGGCTCAACTGCTGCTTCACCCTTAGTCAAGGTACCCATATGCAAGACATCACCCGAGATCAGTGTACGTCCGGCATGTCCGCCGAACTGCCCGAGGGTAAAGGTCGCACGGCTTCCAAGATATTCAGGCACATCAAAACCGCCGCGAACGGCTAAGTACGTTCTAAATCCCTTGTTGTGAACCTTTTTAAGCTTGAGCGTACTGCCTGCTTTTACGATGACAGCCTCGTTCATCTCAATCTTCTCACCATCCAAAAAGGCATCGATCTGCGCTCCGCACAGAGCAATAGTCGCGTCAGCATTAAAACGCAATGTCGGTCCTGCAATGGCGATCTCCAGACCTGACGCTTTCTCATCATTGCCTACGATACGGTTGGCATAACGAAAAGAGAAGTTGTCAAAAGGACCCGAAGGAGGCACGCCGATATCCCAAAAACCGGTACGTCCCGGAAAGTCTTGTATGGTTGTCTGTGTACCCGGACGAAGGACATCAATGCTGTTTGCAGTGAACGAAAAACTGTTTAGATACTTGGTCGTCTGTTCGCCTTTTTTGTAGACCTCAGATTTTACAATAGCACCCAAATAACGAAGGTTTGTCTCGATACCGTCTAGCCTTGTCTCATCGATAGCTCTTGCGATCTTTTCCAAGGCTTCTTCTCTGTTACCCACCTTGACAATAAGCTTGGCAATCATAGGATCATAAAAGGCTGAGACAGTCAGTCCCGTCTCGATGAAGGTATCACATCGGATCCCCTCGGCAAACTTAACATTGGTAAGCACGCCTGAACTTGGCTGAAAATTCTTAGAAGGGTCTTCCGCATAGACACGTACTTCGATCGCGTGTCCTTTAGGTGCATGCTTATACACATACAGTGCCGGATTTTGACCAGAGGCTTGACGTATCATCCACTCGACCAGATCCACACCGGTGACCTCTTCTGTGATACCGTGTTCTACCTGCAGGCGAGTGTTGACTTCAAGAAAATAGAATTCATCACTGCTTGTGTCATAGACGAATTCTACCGTCCCCGCTGAAAGATACGAGACGGAAGAGGTCAAGGCCCTCGCCGCTGCATACAAGGCTTCGCGGGTCTCATCTGAAATACCCGGTGCAGGTGTCTCTTCAATGACTTTCTGATTACGGCGTTGAACCGAACAGTCCCTGTCTCCAAGCACTGCAATAAACCCCTTACCGTCTCCAAATATCTGCACTTCAATATGACGCGCTTGTGACACATACTTTTCTAAGAACATACCGCCGTCAGAGAAATTATTCTCACTCAAACGTTTTACCGATTCATACGCATCACAGAGTTCTGCTTCATCATAACACAGCTGCATACCGATACCGCCGCCACCGGCTGTACTTTTGAGCATCACCGGATAGACGATACGAATCGCTTCTTTTTTTGCTTCTTCAAGATCTGTGAGTATGGATGAACCTGGAAGAAGTGGTACTTTATTTTGTTCTGCAAGTTCTCTTGCTGTATGCTTCAGACCAAATTTTTTCATATGCTCGATACGCGGTCCGATAAAACTTATCCCTGCTAGCTCACACTCCTTTGCAAAAGCAGCGTTCTCACTTAAGAATCCGTACCCTGGGTGTATAGCCTCCGCGCCACTTTTTCTGGCAACGGCAAGGATCTTGTCCGTATCAAGGTAACTTTCACTCGCAAGACCCTGACCGATATAATACGCTTCATCGGCAAGACTGACATGCAATGAATCAGCATCGGCAGCTGTATAAACAGCAACGGATTGTACCCCCATCTTTTTAAGTGTACCTATCACACGGCAAGCGATCTCACCTCTGTTGGCGATCAATACTTTTGTAAACATTGTTGTTTCCTTCACATGGTGTTTACGGGCCGTCCCGAGTGCTGACATCCCGTAAGTCGTCTTACGGGACGGAAAAGATAGGCTCTTTTCTGCCTTAAGAAAAAAACTGCGGAAAACAGTTTTTAGACTCAAAATACTTCATATCATGATTGGGCCAGATCTCTGCCTCTGTTCTTTTGGCAAGCTCTTTGAGTTTGCGAATACTCTCTATCGCCATAGCCGCATTATCCTGCCAGCACAAGCCCGGAGCGATCTCTTTCTCAAGATTCTCACTCAAGTCCGCCGCATCGCCTGCAAGCAGGATAGGTTTACCCTTGGGAAGTTCGATCAACATGGACATATGACCTGCGGTATGGCCCGGTGTCTCTATGGCGCGTACCCCTTCTATCAGGTCATACTCTTTATCATAGACCTTCCAGTTTACAGGGCAGTCAAAGTCTTCCAAAAAATAGGCTTCATCCGCTAAGCCTTTCGCCGCTTCGAGCTCTTTTTGATGCACATGCACTTCCGCGTGGCACATCTCGCACAGACCGCCCGCATGATCAAAATGCAAATGTCCACAAAAGACGACATCCACGTCCTCTTTTTGCAGACCTAACTCCGCTAGACGGTTTGGCAGACGCTGCTCTTCACTCATACTAGGCGGTCCGAAGGGAAAACCCTCATGTTCATAAAAATGTTTTCGCTTTGCCTCGTCGGCGATCTTGTTATAGTCACATCCCACATCATAAAGGATACGACCGTTGTTTGTCTCGATCAAGTAGGCCAAGATAGGAGCATCGATGATAATCCCTTTTCCCTGTCCACGGGTAGAGAGTGTTTTCTCATATCGGTGCGTACCTGTGAGAATCGGCCAGAACTTTTTAACCTGTGTCATCTTTCCTCCTTAATGCGCCGTCAAATGTGAGACGCCCGCAACGCCGATAAAGTCTCGGCCTTTATGGACATTCGAATTGACAGCATCCGAATTTATAATCCGTGCTGCACGGTAGCGGTGGTAGCTTTTGAGTAGATCCGTAAAAGCTAAGACCTGTGTCTCATCCTTCCCATAAAGTGTCCTGTGCAATTTTGGCAAACGATACCAGGGCTGCATCTGCTGATCATGGTGGACATTATGAAATGAGAAGTTCAAAACCAAAAGGTTCAACCATGGGTATTTAAGCGAGATGACATTCGAATAGGTATTGCGCTTTTCAAAAGCATTGTCATACTTTTTGATCTCATCACCGCGCTTCTTATCCAGTGTCTCATGCAGATCATAAGTATGCTGATGCGCATCCATAAAACGCATCACTGTTAGAAACATCATATAGGCTATCGGATACAAGAGCAATACTTTCCAAGAAACTGACGCCAGAACAGCGAAAAATGCGAAACGCAGTGCTAAAGTGATTAGAATACGGGAGCGAAGATGTCTTCGGTTTGCTTTTACAAAAGGCAGGATGATGACAAGGGCATGCATCATGATCTCTAAAGCAGGGATATAGAACCACTCCAGGACTTTAATCAACTTAAGCGTTTTTGGGTAGGTCTGCAGACGGGTACGAAAATCAAAAGAGACGATGTCCGCTCTGTCCATATGGTGACGGACATGTTTGTGCCGAATCGCTTTATACTCACTGTATGATGAGCCACTCATCCACAAAAGAAGCTCACCAAAGATCTGGTTATGACGGTTCTTTTTAAAGAGTGAGTCATGCGCACACTCATGAATAAAATATGCAGCGATCACCATAGAGTGTGCTAAAACGATCACGCCCAGAGCATTGAGCCATAAAAGATCAGAAAGTATGGCTGCAAAGCCAAAGAAATAAGCTGAAAACATATACACCCATGCCAATGCATTGGGCATCAATGCATCCTCATATCGAAAAAGTCTTACAGCTGTTTTCATGATCTCAATCTTCCCAGATGATCATCTGTACAGGCGTTGGATTAAAGGCATTACACGGATTGTTTAACTGCGGACAGTTTGAGACCAGTACCAGCGTATCCATCTCGGCTTTCATATCGACATAGGCACCCGGCTTGGAAATACCGTCGACAATGATCAAAAACCCATCTTTTTCAATAGGTACATTCATAAAGAAGTTGATGTTATTCGTCAGATCACGCGGATCCATCTCCAACTCGCCGATCTCATACAGATAATTGTCACGGCAGCTGTGCATATACTTTCTGTCATGACCATATCTGACCGTATTGCTTTCCGCGCTACAGTGTCCGCCTAGTGTATCATGATTACCGCAGGTATCTTCCGTAATCTCCATCATCACGTTATCATCCGTAGAGATCAGTTTTGTACCTGTCGTGACAAAGATACTTCCCTGCTCTCTTACCGTGTCATTCGCCGAGTAACGCTCTTCGTGATCATTGGCATTGTAAAAAAGTGTATCTACAGCCTGACATCCTTCAAGGTCGATTATACGCAGGGTCTGACCTTTTTTAACGACATAACTCCATGGTACACCGGCAGCCACCTTCTCATTATAGATTGCATTTTCAATTGTTTTGCTCATTCTTTTCTCCTTAGGCAAAATAGCGTGCGTTGTTGATAAAAGCACGCTGAGACTGTACGCTGAAGTTCATACAGTAGTCGTCTTCTGTTACCGGTGCTGCTTTATACAGTGTCAGCTGGACATCACTCGGATTGTATTCACCTATCTCCATCACATGCGGTGTGTTTGAAAGCAGAAGCAGAACATCCATCTCCGCACGCAGGTCGATATAGCTTCCCGGCTCGGCACGCTTGTCTGATAGTTCAAGTTTGCTTCCCTCTTTGACATCGACTTTTCTAAATAAGTTGATCGCCTGGATCATGTCACGTTTACCCATAGCGTATTTGCCAAGTTCGACTAAAAAGTTTTCTCTGTCGCTTTTATAATAACGGTTTCGAATATGCTCGAAATCACCTTCGCCAAAGTTCTTTTTGACAATACGCGGATTGCTTATACCGGCTATAGCATCAAACAGCCCGTCCGTCGTATCTTCCGTGATCGAAAAAAGCACACGCCCAAGCTCTGAATAAAGTACCCGGCCTTTTCCAAAATAGGCATTATGCTGTAGTTTTACCGTATCGGCCGAATTGAAACGTTCCGCCGTATTATCGGCATTGTAAAACATTGCCGACAGCGAGCCAAGGCCGTCTTCGGTAGAGATACGCAGTTTGTCACCGCGTTTGATGATCTTCGACCAGCGGGCACCACCTGGGAGGACTTCATCAAGGAGGATGGCCTCCGGTTTAATATTTATATGTTCTTTAATCATTATGCAATTTTTCCTTCATTCTTAGATTTATCTACTTTTGTCATAATCGTTCCCTCTTCTTCGCCGACGGGGATATCGTAGGTGATACAGGCGCCATAGGCGTTGGGAGCCTGTTCATCATGCCGGACCTTGTCAAAGACAAGAAGACGACTTCCCAGATAGAAACTCTCATGCAGATCATGGGTGACCATGACCACTGTCAGATTATTCTTCTTCCACAGGTCCAGTATAAGCATATGCATGTCCGCACGTATACCGGGATCAAGAGCCCCAAAAGGCTCATCCAGAAGAAGTATCTTCGGTTTATTGACCAAAGACTGGGCGATAGAGAGACGCTGTTGCATTCCCCCTGAGAGTTCGCTTGGATACTTATCTGCCGCATCTTTAAGACCGACAGACTCAAGCATCTTCATGGCTGCTTCTTTGGCAGTTTTACGTTTTTGCCCGAACAGACGTCCAAAAAACTTGGAGTCTTTCAACTCCATCGCAAGCATCACATTGCCCAAAACACTAAGATGTTCAAAAACAGAATAGCGCTGAAAGACTATCCCGCGTTCCAGACTCGGTTCTTGGGGAAAAGGTTCACCGTCAAGTAGGAAGGTTCCTCTTGTAGGGGTTTCCTGACCCAAGAGCATCTTCAAAAAAGTCGTCTTACCGCATCCTGAAGGACCGACAAGGGTACAGAACTCACCCTCTTCTATGTTGAGGCTGATCTTTTCCAAGACAACATTGTCTCCGTACTTTTTCCAGAGGTTCTTAATCGTTATCAGGCTCATGCGTTCTCCTTCCCGGCTTTATACCAAGGAAACATCTTGTAAGTCAGCTTCTTCAACAGATAGTCAAACAAGAATGCAAGGAAAGTGATCCAGGCCACATAAGGCAGGATGATATCCATAGACATATAGCGTCGTACCAAGAAGATACGGTAACCAAGTCCTTCTGTTGCTGCGATAGCCTCAGCAGAGATCAAAAAGATCCACGCCGTTCCCAAAGTCAAACGTACCGAGTCGAAAAGACGCGGAAAGATCTGCGGCAGGATAACACGGATCACGATGCTCCACGTCGAACCGCCAAGGGTCTGTGCCTTGATCAACTGCTCTGCCGGTATTTCGGAAACACGCTGCTGCAGATCACGCACGATCAAAGGCGTTACGCCGATGACGATCAGTGCGACCTTGGCGATCTCACCCATACCAAATACAATAAACAAGATAGGCAGTATTGCCATCGGAGGAACCATGGAAAAGGCCGCAACAAAAGGCGAAAAACCTGCTCTGACAAAGGGAATAAATCCTAATGGGATGCCGATAAGCATTGCCAATACAGCACTTATGAGGATCCCCAGTCCAAGACGCTGCAAAGATGCAGAGGTGTCTTCAAAAAAGAGAAGCTCCCCCGTACGTTTGCTTGGTGTCAAGGCCATCTTATCGATTGCCTCGCCAAAGCTGACCAATGACGGCAGCAGTTTGTCACTCGGGTTTTCCGCAAGACGCAGATCAGAGGCTACGATATAGAACATACCGACGATAAAGAACGGAAGCAGTCCTAATAAAAGTGCCGTCGCTTTTGACGGTCGGAGGTTCATAAATCGTTTCATAGGGATACCTTACAGTTTCCCGTCTGCAGCCATTTTCACATAGGTATCTGTGAAACGAAGCTTGATGTTGTTCTTATCACCGAAAGTCTTTCCGCCCGGAAACTCCATACCGATAAATTCAGCATCAGGAGCACCTTCACCAAGGATCCCGTGATCAAATGAGAACTCACTTACTTTTTTCATTGTCGCAGGCAGTTCCTCACTTAAAGCAAATTTCACCGCTTCGCTTGCATCATAGAACATCATCGTAGAGTCAAGCTGGCTTTTGTAACCTGCCAAGCCC